>Ga0070684_100001320_pt1 | contig 17768 bp, 10 predicted proteins | sample KBSC723LmetaG_FD_65653 | JGI IMG/M metagenome (GOLD analysis project Ga0070684, IMG submission 65653) | Corn rhizosphere microbial communities from Kellogg Biological Station, Michigan, USA - KBS C7.2-3L metaG | ecosystem: Host-associated > Plants > Roots > Rhizosphere ...
CACCGTGGCCTGAGACGTCGGCGACGAGCACGCCGAGCTGACCGGAAGGTGTGACGACGAAGTCGTAGAAATCGCCGGCCACTTCCGCCATCGAGTCATAGTGCGCGGCAACCGACAGTCCTTCGACTCTCGGAGGTCGTCTCGGCAGGATTGACTGTTGAATCTGTCGGGCCGTCTCGAGTTCACGGCTTACCGCGGCCACACGGCGCTCGGTCTGGAATACGCGATTCACAACGACGTAGCCGATGCAGGCAATGAGAATGAGCATCGCGAACGGTTCGGCGTCGACGCGGTTGAACCATCCGCCGCGAACATTCTCCACTACCGCGACAGCCGCGAAGATTGACGCGCCGCCGAGCACGATCCAGCCGTCGCGAGTCCACCGCCGGCGGCGGGTGTCGAGCGAAACCGAGAGGACGGCGGCGAAGATGTTGACAACCACGAGGACTCTGTTCAGCGGCATCGCCGCGCCGGAGCGGCGGACAGCGAGGTCCCACGCGATCGCAATGAACGCGCCAGCCACGTCGATCATCCACAGGTAACGCAGGATGCGCCATCCTCGTGCGAGCGCCGCGGACGCGAGCAGCGCGGCCACAACGAGGATCAGGTAGGTGATCACATCCCCCGTCACGATCCAGGTTGCCGCTGGCACGGGGCCGACCGTTTGGACGATCGTGCTTCGCGCAATCAACCTGAGCCCGTAGAGGAAGGTGAACAGGCTGAACCAGAGGAGGGTCCGATCGTGGCGCACCGTACGAAGCGCGGCCGCCGCGCCGGCAGCGAGCCCAAGTGTGAGAAACAGCATCCCGAGCATGGCGCCGAACAGATCCGCGGCAGAGATCATCGTGTGACTAAGAATACGACGTTCGGCAGTTCAGCTGGCATTGTGGGAACAATGCTGCGAGATGACGTCACGATGACTGCGAGAGCTCGCGCGCGAGCCACGCGCGCGCGAGCCGCCAGTCCCGCATCACGCTCTGAGGCGAAATCTGCAGAACCTTGCCGGTCTCTTCGACGCTAAGGCCGCCGAAGAACCGCAGCTCGATGACCTGCGCTCGCCGCGGATCGATGCGTTCCAGAGCATTCAGCGCATCGTCCAGCGCACAGACTTGCGCGCTCATCTTGGCGCCGGCCGTCTGCAGCCGGTCGAAGTCGATTGGAGTCGAATGATCGAGACGATCCGCCTGTCCGCCGCGTTTGATCGCGCCACGCGACCTCGCCGCGTCGACGAGAATCCGCCGCATCACCCGCGCGCAGACGGCAAAGAAGTGCGCCCGATCCTTCCAATCGAGATCGCGCGCATCCACTAACCGGAGATACGCCTCGTTCACCAGCGCGGTCGCCTGCAAGGTGTGCCCGGGGCGCTCGCTCCGCATGTAACCCCGCGCCATTCGGCGTAGCTGCTCGTAGACGAGCGGCGTCAGGCGATCCAGGGCCGCCGAGTCTCCGCGTCCCCACGCCTTCAGCAAACGGGTGATTTCCGCCGATGGTACAGGGGTCCCCACTGGCCGTTCCTCTAACAACGCCTGGATTGTAGTTCCTCGCTTCTATTTCCGCTTACTCAAGCAGCAGGAATAACCGAGGTCGGCTGTTCGTTCCCGACCGTTCGTGAAGAGGAGCTGATTATGAGCGCGAGACCAAAGGCGTACGTACGGATCGTTGGCTGTTTGTTTCTCATCGCTTCATCACCGGCCCTGGCGCCGAAGGCGGCACCACAGAGTCCGGCCACCAGCTTGACAGGATCTGCCGTGCTCGATGATTGGGGCAACCGATTTACGTCACTCGGTGCATCTCTCCCCGAAAACGCCCAGCGGACGCAAATTCGGACGACCATCGCACAGCTGGCGATGTTCGACGCCGTCAACGCGGTCCTTGACGGCCCCTATCGTCCCTTCGCGTCGAAGCCGCCTTCGGCTGCCGGTGCATCCCCCGAAGCCGCGGCAATCCGAGCCGCATACATCGTCGCCCGCAACGAGTTCCCAACAAAGACCGCGGCAATCGACAGCGCGTACAGCGCATCGATTGCCCTGGTTCCTGCGAGCGCAAGTGCGATCGCCGATGGCATTGCGGTCGGAGAGGCCGCCGGCTATGCGGCGCTTGCGGCGCGCGTCGCCGATCATCGCAACGATCCGGAGCTGGCGGGCTACACGCCTGGCAGCGGCCCGGGTGTGTGGGTCCCGACGCCGCCCGCGTTCGCAAGTCCGCAGGGACCGTTCCTTCAGTTCGTGACGCCGTTCGGCTACGACGACCCTGCGCGGTTCCGCCCGCATGCGCCACCTGCGCTCGACAGCAAGACGTACACGGCCGACTACAACGAGATCAAGGACGTCGGCCGGGCGACCGACACGAACCGCACCGCCGATCAATCCGCGACGGCGTCGTTCTGGTCGCCGTCAGCAACCGCGCTGTGGACCGCCAACATTCGCGCTCTGGCGAGCTCGATGGACTTGTTGAACGCCGCCCGTTTCGAGGCTCTTGGCCTTGCTGCGGTGACGAATTCTGTAATCGCCTGCTGGGATGCAAAGTTCACATATACGTTCTGGCGTCCCGTGACCGCGATCCAGGCAGGTGACACAGATGGCAACGACGCGACCGACGCGGACCCGGCGTGGACGCCCTTCATCGTCACGCCGGTCCATCCCGAATATCCGTCCGCCCACACGACCATCGGCGCCGCGGCGCTCGGGCTCTACACTGTGTGGTTCGGGACCGATGAATTTCCTCTGGCGTTCAAGGGAAACGGCGGCGCGATTCGGTACTACACGAGCGTCGCGGAGATCCATGCTGACGAAGGCAACGCGCGCATATGGGGCGGAATGCACTGGCGCAATAGTGTTGAGGTCGGTGCCGCTGTAGGCAGCCGAGTTGGCAAGTACACCGCGACGCATCTTCTCAAGCGGCTCGATGATTAAACTCGTCGTTCGCGCCGAGAGCGCCGAGACTCTAGGCGACTGGCGCCGGGGACGGCACCGACGTAGACTTCTGCAGCGGAGATCCTATGCACCCGCACCGATGGCGCCAGGTCGCCGACGTGTATGAATCGGCCCTGGAACGTGAGCCGGCGGCGCGCGGCGCGTTTCTGGCGGATGCGTGCCGCGACGACTCCGATCTTCGGCGTGAGGTGGAATCGCTGCTCGCCCAGGAGCACACGACGCTGGTCGTCGATCAGGACATGCTGGCGGTGGCCGCCGTGGTGCTCGAGGACACGTCGCGCCTTCAACCGGGTGCGGCTCTGGGTCCGTACCGGGTGGATTCCCTCATCGGCGCGGGCGGCATGGGCGAGGTCTATCGGGCTCGCGATACGAAGCTGAATCGCGACATCGCCCTCAAGGTGTTACCGGAATTGCTGACGCGTGACCCCGATCGGCTCGCGCGATTCACGAGGGAGGCCAACGTCCTGGCCTCCCTTAATCATCCGAACATCGCCGCGATTTACGGTTTCGAGGATGGCGGCGACGTCCACGCGCTGGTACTCGAACTGGTCGAAGGACCGACGCTCGCGCAGCGCATCGTGAAGGGTCGGCTCGCGCTTCCCGAAACCCTCGCCATCGCTCGTCAGATTGCCCATGCACTGGCCGCCGCCCACGATCACGGTGTCATTCACCGTGATTTGAAGCCGGCGAACATCAAAGTGCGCGACGACGGAACCGTGAAGGTGCTCGACTTCGGTTTGGCCAAAGCGCTGCAGAACGATAGTCCGCCGGCCTCTCCGTCGCAGTTGCCATCGGTCATGAGCCCCGTAGTGACTGAGACCGCGCCTGGCGTCATTCTCGGGACGGCCGCTTACATGAGCCCCGAACAGATCAAGGGTCGCGCCGCTGGCAAACGCAGCGACATGTGGGCGTTCGGCTGCGTCGTCTACGAGATGCTGAGCGGACAGCGAGCGTTCGCTGGCGACGACGCGTCGGACACGTTCGCCAGCGTTCTCAAGAGCCAGCCGGACTGGTCTGCGCTACCGAGCGACACGCCGGAAGCGATCCGGCGTCTGTTGCGTCGCTGCCTGGAGAAAGATCAGACGCGCCGTCTCTCCGACATGGCTGATGCACGCCTCGAGATCGACGAGGCGCTCGCTGGAGTTGACGGGCCGTCGCCGCCTCAGCCTCCGGTCACCAGTCGCGTTCACCGCGCGGTGCCGTGGGGAATCGCCGCCGCGTTGGCAGCCGCACTGACGATGGCAATCGTGATGTGGCGTCCATGGCATGCCGTGCCAGTTGCAGCGTCACATCACCTCAGTGTCGATCTCGGCGCAGATGCATCTCTCGATGAATCCGTCAGCGGTGTGCAGCAGTTAGCCCTTTCACCCGACGGCACCATGCTCGCGTTCGTCGGCGAGCGCGATCATGCCGATCGACTCTATCTGAGACGTTTCGGGCAACTACAGGCCGTCCCCCTGGTTTCCGGTTCGGTCAGCGATCCGTTCTTTTCGCCTGATGGCCAGTGGGTTGGTTTCTTCAGCATCGCGGACCGCAAGCTCAAGAAAATCCGCGTCGCGGGCGGAACTCCCGTGACCATTTGCGACGTCGACATCTTTGCAGCCCGGGGCGCGTCATGGGGCGACGACGATTCGATCGTGTTCAACCCTTGGTCTGGACCGTGGACGTCACTGCTGCAGGTACCGGCGGCAGGCGGCAAACCAAAGCCCATTTCGACACTGGCGGAAGGAGAGGTTTCACATCGGTGGCCACAGGTACTGCCTCGTGCGCACGCCGTCCTCTTCACTGCTTTTGGCACCCAGGGCGGCATCGAGGCATCGAGCATCGTGGCTCAACGCCTTCCTTCCGGTCCTTCGAAAACGGTGCTCCGGGGTGCGCACTACGCTCGATATCTTCGCAACGGTTATCTCATCTACGCGCAGGGATCGACACTATTTGGTGTTCCGTTTGACGTCGACCGTCTCGAGGTTACCGGACAACCCGTCGCAGTCGTCGACGGCGTCACCGCCTTCAAGGTGAGCGGCGCATCCTTATTCGATGTATCCGACAGCGGCACGCTGGTGTATCGGGGTGGGGGAGTGATCGGTGCCGAAGCTCCGATGATCTGGATGCGCCGCGACGGAACCACGACGCCAATGCGGGCGGCTCCGCGCGACTGGAGAGCGGCGCAATTCTCACCCGATGGAAAACAGATCGCGTTCCATGTTGACGATGGGCGGCAACTGGATGTCTACACCTATGAGTGGGCCCGTGATTTTACGACGCGGCTCACCTCCGATCCAGGAGTCAATTCGAATCCCGTCTGGTCCCCCGACGGCCGCACCATCGTCTTCTCCTCCTCACGAGGCGTGAAGCAACTGGCGAATCTGTACTGGATTTCCGCAGATGGATCCGGTGAGGTTCATCGTTTGACGGAAAGCGATCACAGACAGATTGCCGCCTCGTGGCATCCAAGCGGTAAGTACCTGGAATTCGACGAGCAGATCTCCGCGCAGCAATGGGATCTCATGGTGCTGCCCATGGATGCCAGCGGATCCGGTTGGAAAGGTGGGGTGCCCATACGTGTGATGAGCAAACTCGCACAGCGGCCTATCGCGGTGTTCTCTCCCGACGGACGGTGGCTCGCGTATACGTCGAACGAAACGGGCAACGCAGAGGTGTTCGTGCGTTCGTTTCCGAATCCCAGCGCCCAGTGGAAGGTCTCGACGTCTGGCGGTTGGGGTCCGGCGTGGTCGAAACGCCGCAACGAGCTCGTCTACCTCTCACCGGACTCTCGCCTGATGGTCGTACCTTACACCGTCGAAGGCAACACGTTTCGAGCCGGCTCGCCGCAGAAGTGGCTGGACCAACCCATTGACGCGCGGGCCGCCTGGCGCTGGTTCGACTTGCATCCGGATGGCGATCGCATCGTCGCAAGTGCAGACCGGACGGCGAGAACCAATATGGACAAGGTTGTTCTGGTCTCCAACTTCGGCGACGAAGTTCGCCGACGGTTATCCGACGCCAAGCATTAGCATTGGCGCATATTCCTGAGGTGTTATGCGCCCAATCTTGATCGTGTGCGCCCTGGCACTCTCCGCCGGCGCGCTCGCTCCCGCACAACAGGTTCCTACACTGCCAGGCACGCAAGCTTTGACGTGGGACGGCGATCTTTCTGAACGGATGATGGACGGCGCGCACCGCTTCGTCGAACGCAAGATCGATCAGTCGATTCAGGCTCGTCCGCAGTATTGGAAGCGCGACCTGTCGTCTCGTTCTCTCTACGAACAATCGGTTGAACCCAATCGTCAGCGCTTCACGACAATCATTGGCGTCGTCGATGGTCGCGTGCCGGTGACGATGGAGCGATTTGGCGACGATGACAACCCGGCGCTGGTGGCCGCGACAGATCGTTACCGCGTCTACCAGGTCCGCTGGCCGGTCCTGGAAAACGTATGGGGTGAAGGGCTGCTTCTGCAGCCGTCGAAACCAGCGCGCGGCCACGTCATCGCCTTGCCCGACGCGGATCAGACACCAGAACAGATCGTCGGGCTGACGCCAGGCGTCGCCACCAACTCGCAGTTCGCGCGGCGGTTAGCGGAGAACGGCTTCGAAGTGCTCGTGCCGGTGCTGATCGATCGTACGGCGCGCTGGTCGGGCCATCCGGACATTCGGATGACAGACCAGCCACACCGCGAGTGGATCTACCGACAGGCCTTCCAGATGGGCCGCCACGTGATCGGCTACGAGGTTCAGAAAGTGCTGGCGGCGGTCGACTGGCTCAAGCGCAGAAGCGACAGCGCCGTCAAGGTTGGTGTCGCCGGCTACGCGGAAGGGGGGCTGCTCGCGTTTTACGCGGCGGCAGCCGACACGCGCATCGACGCGGTGCTGGTGAGCGGCTACTTCGATTCGCGGCAGACCGTGTGGTCCGAGCCGATCTATCGCAACGTTTGGGGCTTGCTGCGTGAATTTGGCGACGCTGAACTGGCGACGCTGATCGCGCCCCGGGGTCTCGTCGTCGAGTACTCCGCGGTGCCAGCTGTTGGCGACAGCAAGGGCGCGTTGAAGACGCCAGCCTTCGAACGGGTACAGGCTGAATTCGAGCGCATAGACGAGCTCACCCGGCCTGGCTTTCAGCCGAAGACACTCGTCAACGGATTGCGGTCAGGGTTTGGATCGCCGCAAGCACTCGAGGCGTTCGTCAAGTTACTCGGTGCTCGATCCTCGCTGTCGCTCGATGGAAAGCCGCCGGCAGACCATCGACGATCGTTTGACGCCGCCGAGAGGCAGCGACGACAGGTCGTGCAGCTCGAGCAACATGTGCAGGGACTCGTTCGAGAGTCCGAGCACGTCCGCGAACGTTTCTTCCTGTACAAGGTCGCGCCCGAACTCGCCGCCGACAACTGGACGAGAGAACTGCGTCACGAAACGATCTCGCCAGATAAGTTCGTCCAGAGTGCGAAGGCGTTCCGCCAGTACCTTGGCGACGAGGTGTTGGGACGCTTCGACGATCCGTTCCTGCCTTTCAACGCTCGCACTCGCAAGATCTACGACACGGACAAGTGGACCGGCTACGACGTCGTGCTCGACGTCTGGCAGGACGTGTTCGCATGGGGCATCTTGCTCGTGCCAAAGGGCCTCAAGCCAGGCGAACGACGACCCGTCGTCGTCTGTCAGCACGGGCGGGGGAGTCTACCCAAGGACACCATCGAGGGTGACGACGGCTACTATCACGATTTCGCCGCGCGCCTCGCCGACCGCGGCTACGTTGTCTTTGCTCCGCACAATCTCTATCGCGGTGAAGATCGCTACCGCTGGCTCAGTCGCAAGGCCAATGGCGTGAAGGCCTCGCTGTTCTCGTTCATCATCGGCCAGCACGATCAGCTTCTTCGATGGCTGGACTCGCTGCCGTTCGTAGACGGAAAGCGGATCGCGTTCTACGGTCTCAGTTATGGCGGCGAGACCGCCGTGCGTGTGCCCACGATCGTCGAGCGTTACAGCCTGTCCATCTGCTCGGCCGACTTCAACAGCTGGACGCGAAAGGTCGCAGCCACCGACGAAGGCTTCAGCTTCATGTACACAATCGAGTGGGAAATGCCGTACTTCAACATGGGGAATACGTTTGACTACGCCGAGATGGCTTACCTGATGATTCCCCGACCGTTCATGGTGGAGCGAGGTCATCACGATCGCGTCGCCAGGGATCAATGGGTCGCGCACGAATACGCGAAGGTCCGATGGCTCTACACGCAGTTCGGGTTGGGCGACAAGACTGCAATCGAATATTTCAACGGTGGCCACACCATCAACGCCGAAGGCACGTTCGAGTTCCTGGACACGCAGCTGAATTGGCGGAAGCCGTAGAAGGCGCCTTCGCTGTCCAGACGATCCGGCCTTGCATTGTACCAATGTACTAGTATAATCCTACCACTTGCTGTCGCGTGATCAGGTGGGGAGGCGGTCAATGGAGGATGCCTGGCAAGACCTGTGGCCGGCGTTGCGGCTGCTCCGACGATCGCCGGGCTTCTCGGCGACGATCGTACTGACGCTCGCGCTCGGCATCGGCGCGAACGCCGCGATTTTTGGAGTGGTCAACGGGCTGCTCCTGCGTCCGCTACCCGTCGCCGATCCACATCGGCTCGTGACGATATCGTCCGACGCGGCAATCGCGCGCGGATACACGAGTGGTACCGGCTGGAGTTTCGCGATGTGGAAAGCGTTGCAGCCACACGTGGCCCTCTTTGACGGCGCCCTTGCATGGACGCCAGCACACTTTGATCTGGCGCCGGGCGGCGAGCGCCAGCTCGTGGAAGGGGTGTTCGCCAGCGGCGGCTATTTCGCGACGCTCGGGATACCCGCTATCCTCGGCCGCACGTTTACGGCAACTGACGATCGCCCTGATGGTGGTCCCGACGGACTTGTTGGCGTGATCAGCTACCGGTTCTGGCAACGCCGGTTCGGTGGATCCGCGAGTGCTGTCGGCTCACCCCTCCTCGTGGACGGCGCCACCGTCACGATTGTCGGCGTTACGCCCCCAGCGTTCTTCGGCGTGGACGTCGGTCGCGCGTTCGATGTTGCGTTGCCACTCGAAACAGAACCGCTGATTCACGGCACGCGCTCGACGCTGCGAGGGGCCCGCCTGATCGTGATGCTGCGGCTGAAGCCCGGCCAGGCGATGCACGCACAAACAGCAGCGCTCCGCAGCATTCAGCCCGCGATTCTCGGCGTGACGCCGGAGAGAATGTCGACCGTCACGCCAGCGTCTAATCGGGAACCGTTCACCCTCGTGTCCGCAGCCGCCGGAACGTCACTGCCGGTCCGCGGCCCCAGCGGACTGCGGCAGATCTATGCACGTCCCCTCATCACGATCCTCGTGGTTGTGCTGCTCGTCCTCGTGATTGCGTGCGTCAATATCGCGAACCTTCTACTGGCGCGCGCCACGGCACGGCGCCATGAGATTGCCGTGCGGATCGCCGTTGGCGCGCCGCGAACGCGCCTGGTGCGTCAACTGCTGGTGGAGAGCCTCGTGCTCGCAACGCTGGGCGCGCTGGGTGGTCTAATGATCGCCGGATGGGGCAGTCAGGCTCTCATCGCGCAGCTATCGACGCCCGCCGATCACATCACCCTCAATCTATCGCTGGACTGGCGAGCCCTGGCGTTCACCGCGGTCGTCGCCGCCGCCACTGTCGGACTCTTCGCCACGGTGCCGGCGTTCCGCGCGACGGGCATTGCCTCGATGGACGTGCTCAGAGTGCAGAAACACGCGACCTCGTGGCACTCGACTGGCGGCGGCCATTTCGTCACGCTCTCCAGCGGCCTCGTCATTGGCCAGGTCGCGTTATCGCTCGCGCTCGTGATCGCCGCGGCACTCTTCGTGCGCTCGTTCGAACGCCTCTCACATGTCCCGCTCGGGTTCGATCCCGATCGCGTGCTCGTCGTGAACGTCGAGACGCAGCAAGCGCGCACCGATTCTGCCGATCGCGTGCGCCTCTATCAGCGGATCGTGGATGCGGCGGGCAGCGTGGCCGGCGTTGCGCACGCCGGAGGTTCGTCGTGGACGCCGGTCGATGGCGGAATGCGGATGGGCGATTCCCAGAGTCGCGTGACGTTCAATTTTGTCACGCCCGGCTGGTTCGCCGCATACGGGACCGCCATGCGGCTCGGCCGTGATTTCACCGCTCACGACAGTACCGGCGCGCCGCCAGTGGTTGTCGTGAACGAAGCGTTCATCCGCGCTCTAATGCCGGGCCAATTCCCACTCGGCGAGACGATTCCCTATCCCCGTTCCTCGCGAGGCGAGGTGCAGCGCACCATCGTCGGTGTCGTGGACGATGCGGTGTTCGATTCGCAGCGGGAAGGGATCCAGCCGATTGTGTACCTGCCGTTGGCGCAGGCACTCGAAAACCGGGCGGATGGGCCGACCGAGATCAGCATCGGTGTCCGCCCCGCCAAGGGGTCGCCAATGCAGCTTGCGCGCAGCGTCGGCGCCGCGATCACCGGCGTCGATCCAGACCTCTCATATACAGTCCGTCTGTTGACCGATCATGTGGACGCGTCGGTTCGTCAGGAGCGGATTGTGGCGATGCTTTCCGGGTTGTTCGGTGGGCTGGCGCTGCTGATTGCGGCGTTGGGACTCTACGGCGTGACGTCGTACACGGTGAACCGCCGCTTTACCGAGATTGGAATCCGGATGGCACTCGGAGCCCAGCGGGCACAAGTGCTGCGGTTGGTTCTCAGACAGAGCCTGACGCTGACCGCGATTGGCATCGCCATAGGTCTCGGCGCCGCTGCCGTGGTCACACGTTACGTGCGCGGGATGCTCTTCGGTCTGACGCCGCTGGATCCAGGAACCTTCATCGGCGTCGCCATCTTGTTCGCAATCGTCGCCGCGGCGGCCGCATCGATTCCGGCGCATCGCGCCACTACGGTCGATCCGCTCGTCGCGCTCCGTACTGACTGAGTCGCGTACTTGCTATTTCAACTTCGCCTGGACCGTACCCTTCGACGCGGTCGCGGTGCTGCTCCTCGGCCTTGTGCCTCCCGAAGAGGACCCGGTCGTCGTCGACGTGCCAGTCATGTGGACGGATTCGACCGTCGGCATCTCGATGCCGGCGGCGATCGCCTGCTTCGCCTGCCCCAGGCTCTGCGTGGACGCCGGGGTCGTCGCGAGGTCGGTACGCACGAGCCTGACCGTTCCGTCCGGAAGCCGGTTCGTTCGATACACGACATGGGTCTGCGGATCCACATATGTGCCGGTCATCAGCACCTTGAGCAGGTTGAACGAGTAGCCCTGATTCTGGACCTGGTTCGTCGCGGCGTTGAGCTGTCCCAGATTCTTGAACCCGTAAGCAGCCTCGTAGACGCTGCCGGTGTAACCGGCCGCCCGCAGCTTCGCCTCGATCTTGGATCGGATTGCGCTGTTATTCTGCAGCTTCTGCCCGACACTCGTGCCCGCAAAGTCGATAGGTGTCGTCCGGGTTGGTGACGATGTCGTCGGCTTCGCGGACTTGCCGCTCGAGACCGTCGTCTGCGTGCTCTTTGCCTTGACAGGCGAGGCCTTCGGCCGTCCGGCCGCTGCCTTCATCACCGGGCCCTTCGGAGCCGGCGCTTTAACGGTCGTGACTTTGGGCGCGCCGCCTCTTGGCGCCTGAGTCTTCGTCATCGCCGGCTTAGGCGCATTGGCTGGCTTTGACGTCTTGGGTCCTGCCTCCGCACCAACCGCAAACGCCAGCCCAAGCACAACGAGGATGGTCAGCCGTCGCATGTGGCCTCCAGTGGCATCGATAGAGGCAACAGACGTACCCGCAATGACCAAATTTGTAAGTGTCATGCTGTCAACTGCTTGATGACTCTCGAATCTAAAAGGGTCTCGAACGCGACGAGGCCAGGATTACACCTTTGGCGCATACGAACGCTTGATTCCGACAATGGAAAAGGTGTGGTGACGCACTGCGGTAGGATTCTCTCGTCGTGATGACTCGCTCGCTCGCCCTTGCCGGCACATTGCTATCGCTGCTTCTCGTCGCGCCAACCTGGATGGAATCGCGGTCCGCACAGCGAGGTCAGCGCACCTGGCCACCAATTGTCGCCGAGACAAAACCGTGGACGCGGTGGTGGTGGCAGGGGAGTGCTGTCGACAAACCATCTCTCACGACGCAGCTAGATGCGCTCGCGGCAGCCGGAATCGGCGGCGTCGAGCTGACGCCGATCTATGGCGTTCGCGGTGCGGAGGATCGCTTCATTTCGTACCTGTCTCCGGAGTGGATGACGATGTTCGACCATGCCATCCGCGAGACGACTCGATTGGGTATGCGCGTCGACATGGCCACTGGCACCGGCTGGCCGTTCGGTGGGCCGTGGGTCGACGACGAGATCGCCGCACGATCGGCTGTCTATAAGACGTGGACCGTCGCCGGCGGCGGGCGGCTGACTGAAGCAGTCAGCTATCGTCAGGCGCCCTTCGTGCAGGCCATTGGCAAGCAGATCACCGATCTCGTTGAGCCGCTGACGGCGAACAAGGATCTGCAGTCGCTGGCGCTCGAGCAGGTGAAGTACCCACGCGACCTGCCGCTCGCGACGCTGATGGCGTATTCCGATGCGGGCGAGATCGCGGACCTCACGTCGAACATTCAGCCTGATGGAAGGTTGGACTGGACCGCGCCGCCGGGGCGCTGGACGCTCTATGCACTCTTCGTCGCATGGCACGGCAAGCTCGTCGAACGCGCAGCGCCAGGCGGGGAAGGGTTCGTCATCGATCACTTCTCGGCTAACGCCATCAAGAAATACCTGCTGCCGTTCGATCGCGCGTTCGCGGGGCGCAATCTCACTGGCCTCCGCGCGTTCTTCAACGATTCGTACGAGGTGGATGATGCGACTGGCGAAGCGGACTGGACACCGCAATTCTTTGCGGAGTTCGAAAAGCGCCGTGGATACGATCTTCGCCGGCATCTACCTGCGCTGCTCGGACGCGAAACAGGCGACGTCAGCGCTCGCGTCATAGCGGACTATCGTGAAACGATCTCGGATCTGCTCCTCGATACGTTCACGACCGAGTGGTCGGCATGGGCAAGGCGCCACGGGCGGCAGGTTCGCAATCAGGCTCACGGATCGCCCGCAAGCATCCTCGATCTCTATGCCGCGAGCGACATCCCCGAGACCGAGGGCACCGAAATTCAACGGTTCAAATGGGCAACGTCGGCCGCGCACGTTGCCGGACACCGGCTGGTGGCTGCAGAAGCCGCGACGTGGCTGGGCGAACACTTCCGGGTGCGGCTCGCCGACGTGCGCGCGGCAGTCGATCGATTCTTCACCGCCGGCGTCAACCACATCGTGTATCACGGCACGGCGTTCTCGCCTGCCGGGGAACCCTGGCCGGGATGGCAGTTCTACGCCAGCGTCGAGTTCAATCCGCAGAATGCGTGGTGGGACGACTTCGGTGCACTCAACACCTATGTCGCACGCGTCCAGTCCTTCCTGCAGTCAGGTCGGCCGGACACTGATGTGCTTTTGTATTACCCGCTGTACGATTCGTGGGCGGTGCGTGGTAAATCGCTGCTGGCTCATTTCGGGGGCGCCGCACCGGCCCCAGAGGGCACACCGTTCGAGAAAGCCGCCGAGACGCTTCAGTCGAGCGGATACACCTACGATTTCATTTCCGATCGTCAGGTGCGCCGGCTGCTGACCAACAACGGGCGGATCACGAGCGAGGGGGGCGCATCGTATGCAACCCTCGTTCTGCCATCGTCACGCTACATTCCTCTCGAGACCCTCTTTCAAGCCCTTCAAGCCGCGCGAAGCGGTGCGACCGTCGTGTCCCTCGGCGGCTGGCCATCTGATGTCAGTGGCCTCGCTGACCTCGAGGGCGGAAGAACGCGGCTCAAAGCGGCACTCGCAGCCGTGACGTTCGGGCCAGCGGACGCGGATGGCACGAGAGAAGCCGCAATCGGCCGAGGGCGCGTCCTGCAGGGGAGTAACTTGAGACGGCTACTGGCCCGCGCCGGCGTGCAACGGGAGCCAATGGCGGATCTCGGTCTTCAGTTCGCACGGCAGGTGGACGAGATCGGTCGCGTCTACTTCGTCAGCAACGCGAGCGATCGGGCGGTCGACGGATGGGTCCCACTCGGGAGTCGCATCGACGGGCTGATGGGATTCGACCCCATGACTGGACGTCAGGGACAGCTGAGCACCCGTACGACAGGATCGGTGCGTCAAGTCTACGTGCAGATACCCGCTGGAGGGTCGCTGATCATCGCGGAGTCATCCGCACCGGCCAGTGAACGCTTCGACGCGTTTCGCATCGCTGGTGAGGCGACGGCCGTCCACGGGCCCTGGACAGTACGCTTTCGTAAGGGCGGACCGCGTCTCCCACCGAGCCGAAACGTCGACCAGCTCGTCTCGTGGACGACATTCGGGCACGATGCCGAGGTCTTCTCGGGTACGGCTGTGTACACGACAACGTTCGGGCGGCCGAACGGCGGCCCTGCTGCCTGGCAGCTTGATCTCGGCCGCATCGCAGAGAGCGCCCGAGTGCGCCTGAACGGACGCGAAATCGCTTCACTCATCGGGCCGCCGTATCGCACCGTGGTGTACTCGTCGCAGCTGAGAGCGCAGAACACGCTTGAAGTATCGGTCACGAATCTCTCGGCGAACCGGATCCGCGACCTCGATAGGCGAGACGTCCGCTGGAAGAAGTTCTACAACGTGAATTTTCCAGCGCGCTTTCCTGACAGCAGGGGGGCGGACGGCCTGTTTACCGCAGCTCAATGGAAGCCGCTCGAGTCCGGTCTGCTCGGGCCGGTCACTCTCGCACCGCTCAGCGTTATTCGGTAATCACTGGGAGGGGCAGCATCAGCCGCGACGACGGGCTCGCCGCGAGTCGGTCGCGCTCTCGCTGATCGCCGGAAGTTCGACCCACTTGTGCGCCCAGTCGGCGATCGCCTGAAACGCGCTCGCCAGCGCGCGTCCCTTCTTGGTGAGCGAGTACTCGACTCGGACCGGCGTCTCAGGAATGACGGTACGGGCAACGATACCCTCCGCTTCGAGTTCCTGAAGGCGATCGCTGAGCATGCGATCGGTGATGTCGGGAATCGCGTCGCGCAAGGTCGCGAACCTGCAGCTCGACTGGAGCAGCACGAAGATGACGGCACCGGTCCAGCGCCGGCCGATCAACTCGCTCGCCCGGTGAAAGCGTGAGCACAATTCCGGTCGATGTGAAGCAGAACCAGCCATGCATCAATAGGATACCGCCAAACTACCGATTGCGCAAGTAACTTCTTGACATATAGTCGATATATTTATTATAGTTACATCTGAAAGTGACGTGAAAGTCTCGGAGGATCATTATGGATGCAGGCTTGTTGATTGTTCGGTTGGTGTTCGGGCTGTTGATGGCGGCGCATGGCGCCCAGAAACTGTTCGGTTGGTTTGGCGGTTACGGATTGACCGCGGTGTCCGGCTACTTTGAAACCATGGGATACCGGCCGGGTCGATTGTTCGCGGCAACGGCGGGAGCGTCGGAAGTGGTTGGTGGCCTGCTGATCGCGGGCGGATTCTTCGGCCCCGTAGGCCCGGCGCTCGTCCTGGCGGTGATGATCGTGGCCATCTTCGCCGTCCACATCCAGCACGGCCTCTTCGCGGCAGCGAATGGCATTGAGGTGCCGCTGTTGTATGCGGTGGCGGTCGTGGCTCTCGCGTTCACCGGCTACGGCGGTTACTCGCTGGACTCCGTGCTCGGTGTCAGCGGTGTGTGGACGCCGGCAATCGTCCTGAGTGCATTGGCCGTCGGCGCGGGCGGTGGAGCGTTGAATCTCGCCATTCGGCGAACTCCGGCTCAGGTGCCGGCGACATCTTGAAGCGACACGTCATTCACTGTCGCGCTACAACGCCGCCCGGATAAACAGTAGAAACGTGAGACGTATATTTGCTCTCGTTTCTCCTGTTTCTCCTGTTCTGTTGGTTGTTGGCGTAACAGTGTCGGGCGTTGCTCAGCGCGATCCGATCTCAATCGTATGTTCCGTCGCCGCCTGCGCGCCATCACGGTACAGAAGACGGAACCGGATCCGTCCCGCCTGGTCGGTTGGGATGTCGACGTAGTGCACACTCACTCGGGTACCCACGCTCTCGGCGCGCACGCGCTCTGACCATTCCGATGCGCTCCACTCGATGACAAATGGACCGCTGCCGATGACGCGCAATCTGACGCCCGCAGAAATCGTCGTGATGGGCCGTTTTTCGGTCCACATCTCTATCGGAGCCGTCCGATGACGGTCTTCGCCAAGATAGCGTCGCCGAACGCACTCGACGAGATCGAACACCCGTCGGTCGGCAATCGATCGAACAAGCTTGATGTACTCCGCATGTGCCCAGACGAGAGGCAGCGCCGCATCGGTCGGACCGCCATATCGCAACAGCTTGTCGGGCAGGGTGGGCTGATCCCAGATCTGCTCCGGAATCAGTCCGCTCCCGACCGCGAACGTTTCGAGCGCGCGGACGTACGGGACCGCGTCGTGGCCGGCAGCCAGCTCGTAATGGCCGCGCTCGCCGGTCAGGAGGGGCCACGGCCGTCCCACTCCCCAGCCGCTGAACGACGTCCCGTCGCCTCGCTGACCATAGCCGTCGTGGTTGTATCGCCGCCAGCAAGGCAGCGGCGTTTCCACTTTCAGGATGGCATCCACGACCCGAAGCGAATCCAGGATCAGGGGATCGTGCGGATCGCGAACTCCGTAACGCACGAGCTCGAGGAATCCCGCGTCCACGATGTCGCGAGCGGGATATGAGTAGGGGCCATCTGGCGGTTGGTTCGCCAGTGTGATGTCACCACTATTGGGATCTTCGCGGCCGCCATCATTCGGGTTGATGCGGATGTAGTGGCGGGGCACACCGGCGAGAAGCGTGCCGGCCGTAGTCGCCGTCCACCCATCGACGTGCTGCTCGAGGAAATCAGCGTACTGGCGTACGAACTCCGCCGTCGCGGTATCGCCCGCCGCGTCGAGCAGCTCGCCGGCGCAAATCAGCGCCGCGATGTTGATCGCGAGCGTAGAGGGGGAGAACCCGCCGTTTTCTTCCCAGCGCTCCTGGGCCGTGGTCGGCCCCTCGCGGATGAGGAATCCGCACGCGGCGGCAACCATCTCCAGCGGATCGAACTCCCCGAGCGCGCCCTCGGTGTGCATGCGCCACGCGAGCACGATGGGGAACGACACTTCGTCGAGCTGGACGCCGGTCCAGTAGGGCCGGCCATCAATCCAGAAGTTCTGATAGAACCCGCCGTCCGCACGCTGCGAGATCGCCAGATAGACCAGCGCGCGCCGCGGCGTCACCTGATCGCCGACGGCCAACAGCGCCGTGGCCGTCTGGACGAGATCGCGCGTCCACACGAGATGATAGCCGCCAAGCTCCTCGTCGCCTTTTGACGTCCCCCACGGGATACTCATCGAGGCGATCGTCGCGCCGGGATAGCTCTTGTCTTCGTGAGCAAGCAGCAGATTGACGCTTCGCTCGAACAACACCGTCCCCGCGTGGTCGTGGAACGACGACGTCAGCGCGAACCGCTTCGCCGTCCGCGACCACTCGTTCCGGAAGCTCTCGACCTGCGTGTCGAACGGAACCGCAAACGACTGGAACAGATTGGTGATCGCACGGTGACGCGTGTCGCCAAACGCCAGGCCGACGGTGAACGGGCCAGACGTCGCGTCCACTTCGCCGGTCAGCGCGATGTTGCCGTCATAGGCGGCGTCGTACTCCCAATCCATGGAGAGGTTGTCGTGCACGTCGGTCCAGCCGTCGTTGACCGCGACGAAGCCGCACGATCTTCGCAGGAATGGCGTCGTCGCGCCGAGCGCCATCCATGTCGCTCCCTTG
>Ga0070684_100001321_pt1 | contig 17767 bp, 16 predicted proteins | sample KBSC723LmetaG_FD_65653 | JGI IMG/M metagenome (GOLD analysis project Ga0070684, IMG submission 65653) | Corn rhizosphere microbial communities from Kellogg Biological Station, Michigan, USA - KBS C7.2-3L metaG | ecosystem: Host-associated > Plants > Roots > Rhizosphere ...
CGCCCTCGAGCACGACCACCATCGGCTTGCCCAGCGCGGCGACCTGCTGGATCAGCATGTTCTGGATGCCCGCGTAGGCGCCCTTCTGTTTCGCGTCGAGCGACAGGCAGTCCGAGAGGTTGCAGCCGTTGTCTCGATCGGCCGCCTTCGTGTACTCCTCACCCTCGTCCTGCGCGGTCAGGCCCGCCATCACGACGACGAAGTCGGCGGCGGCGGCGGCCGCCATGACCGGCGACAGGTCGGACCCGTTGTTGGTGGCGGTCGTGACGGTCACGCCCTGCGAGTTCTCGCAGGCGGTTCCGTTGACCATGCCGCCGGCCGCGCGGCAGAAGCCATCGAAGGGGCCGACGGCCTTCTTCGGATCGAAGAAGGCACGGCTGGATCCGCTGTCACCGGTCCGAATGTCGGTGGCGAAGTTCACGCTGCCGCCCGTCTTGATCGGCCCGCCGTTGTCGGTCTCGTACGTGACCGTCGCGCCGACGACGGCCAGCTTCGTCACGGACGACGGGATCGGCAGCGTGCTCGCGCCGTTCTTGCTGTCGTTCTTGAGCAGCACCATGCTCTCGATCGCCGCCTTCTCCGCGAGCGCGAGGTGCGGACCGTTGCAGCTGATGTTGCTGCTCCTGAACTTCGTGATCGGCGAGTTGATGCCGACGCGGCCCGTCTTCTTGTCGGCCTGGAAGCGGAGCTTCTGTTCCACGATGCGCTTGGCGGACGTGGTGATCTTGTCGGGCGCGATCATGCCGGGCACGAGCGGCTCGAGCTGGCCGTAGCAGAGCGCCCAGGGCAGCTCGACGTCGAGGCCGGCCTGGACCGCCTCGACCGCGTAGCCCTTCAGCAGGTTGGGGTCGGTCGCCGCGTTCGTCATCGGCTTCATCGCCCACCAATCGCTGAGCACGAATCCCTTGAACCCGAAGTCGGTGCGCAGGACGTCCGTCAGCAGGTGCGCGTTCGCGGTGGACTTCTCGCCGTTGACCCGGTTGTACGAGGCCATCACGGAGGCGACGCCGCCGTCCTGGACCACCATCCGGAAGTGGCGGCCGTAGGTCTCGCGCAGCGTCTGCTCGTCGAGCTGGGAGTTGTTGACGTCGCGGCTGACCTCGATGTCGTACGCCATGAAGTGCTTTGCGTTGGCGGCGATGTGCTCCTGCACGCCGATCGTCATGGCCGTCGCGAGGCGGCCCACGTGGAACGGGTCCTCGCCGTAAGTCTCCTGCGCGCGGCCCCAGTACGGGTGCCGGAGCACGTTCATGCAGGGCGCGAGCAGCAGCGTCTGCTTGGCCGCCTGCATCTCGTCGCCGATCGCCTCGCCGATGGCGTACTCGAGGTCCAGGTCGAACGCCGCGCCGCGCGCCATGCTGACCGGGAAGACCGTCGAGAACCCGACGTGCTCGCCGTTCACGACCGCCGCGTTCTGCGACGCGCCGTCCATGTCCTCGCCCAGGTTCATGCCGCGGGAGGCGTCGCGGTACTTCCAGCCGCGCAAATCGATCGTGTCCATGCTGCGCTGGATGTCGTTGAACTGCGTGTGGAAGGCGTCGCCGAACAGCGTGCCCTGCATCTGGCGAACCTTGTCGGCGAGCGACATCGACGAGACGGTCTGGTCGACCGAGGTCGAAAGCGCCGCGCTCGGCTCGTAGGGCTTCACGTAGTCGAGCTTCACGTCCAGCGCCGTGGCTCCCGGACACGAAACCGGCGTGACGACGTTGTCGATCGGCGTACCGGCGTCGTCGGCGGGTGCGCCGCCGTCGACGTCGACGTCGATCTTGATCTCCGGATCTTCGAGGCACACGGCGAGGCCGCCGTCGCTGGTGTCCTCGACGCTCTTCGGCGGGGACAGCCGGCAACCCGTCGCGGACAGGAAACCGACGCACGAGATCAACAAGAGGGGCTTGAGCAAATTTATGTTCGACATGGGATCTCCGAGATGCTGCTGCACACGATCACACAAACGGTTGCTGTCGTGATCGACAAATTCGAGCGGCGGCGGGGTTTTTGATCGGCAACATCGACGCTCACTGCGAAACGAGAGTTGCCCACCCCATGCCGGGCATCGAGAACGAGAACTTCTTCCCGCTGGCCTGCACGATCGTCGTCTTCGTGCCGCCGGAATTGTAAAGGACCGTCACGATCGATCCGTTCGGGTTCCGGAACGCGAGCGCGTCGCCGCCGCTGGTCGCGACGACCTTCGCGCCCGGGTCGACGAACTGCGAGAGGTGCCGGAACACGTAATAGGCGGGCGTCGCGTTCAACGTCTTCGACGACGTGTTGACCGTGAGCAGCGCGTTCTGCGCCCAGTCGCGCGTCGTATCGATGCCCTTGCCGACGGTGTCCAGCACCATGTTCCACGCGCTGTACGCGGTCACGCCGCCTTTGATCCAGTCACGGATGAGCCCCCAGCTCTCGACGGCGTAGGCCTGGTCGTTCGGCGCGGTCGGCTTGTACGCGGGCGAGGTGATCCACGGGTAGTTGCCGCACTTGTGCTCGGTCTGCCAGAGCGGCAGGTTGTACGACCGCGCGGTGGAGAGCTGGCTCAGCATGCCCCACTGCAGGCCGAGCACCTTGATGTACGGCTTCGCGGTCGCGTCGGCCATCACGCCCGTCATGATCGACGGGTCCTTGCCGGCGGCGTCGTTCGACATCGTGCCGAGCATGATCTTCGTGTTGATGCCCGCCGTCGTGATCGCCGGGCCCAGATACTTGCCGACGAAGGCCACGTACGTCGACGTCCCCCACAGGCACGACGGATAGTTCTGGCCGAAGTTGGGCTCGTTCTGGGGCGCGATCGCCTCGACGGTGACGCCCATCGCCTGGTACGCCTGCACCCACTTGATGAGGTACTGGGCGAAGGCCTTCATCGTGGCGTCGTCGGTCTTCATGGTGCCGCCGTCGAACGGCGAGACCATGTTCCCCGACTGGTACGGGCTGGACTTCATCCAGGTCGGCGGCGTCCACGGGCTGCCCCAGAAGCGGATGTTGCCCTTCACGTTCTGCGCGGCCTTGATGTACGGGATCAGCTTGTCGGTGTCCCGCGTGATCGCGAAGCTCGCCAGGTTCGGATCGGTGCCGCTGGAGATCTCGTCGTGCGTGTAGCGGCTCATCGCGTAGTCGCTGGAGCCGATCGGGATGCGGCCGAAGGCGAAGCGGGCGCCGTCCGCGCCGAACAGCAGCTGGATCGCCTTGTCGCGATCGGCCGCGTTCAAGACGTTCAGGTAGCTCCAGCCCATCTCGTTGAACGAGCCGCCGAAGCCCTCCCAGGTCTGCATCGTGCTGGTGTCGTTGACGGTCACCTCGGCGGTTCCGGTGGTGACCACCGACAGCGCGGCGCTCGTGTTCCAGTACGCTGTCGGCGCCGACGTCACCAGCGACATCGTGGGCGGCGCGGCGCCCGTGCCCGCGGCGCCGGTCGTGCCGCCGCGGCCCGTCGCGCCCCCTGCGCCGGTGCCGATGCTGCCGCCGTCGCCGCTGGTGCCCGCGTCACCGCCGGCGCCCGCCGTGCCGGTCGGCGACTCGTCGGTGCAGCTGCCGTCGATGCAGATCTGGGTCGGCGCGCAGCCGATCGTGCAGCTGCCGCAGTGGTTCCCGTCGGACGCGACGCACGAACCGTTGCAGTCCATCAGCCCGGCCATGCACTGGCACTGGCCGGCCTGGCAGATCTGGGCGGTCGCGCAGGGGATCCCGCAGCCGCCGCAGTTGGCCCCGTCCGCCGACGTGTCGACGCACGCCGTGCCACACAGCGTCTGGCCGGGCGAACAAACGTTGCCCGCCGTGCCCGCGGTCGCATGCGACCCGCCGGTTCCAAGCGTTCCGCCGAGCGTCGAGCCCGAGCAAGCCGCCACCATCATTAGAAGGGCGAGGACTGGCCCTTTGATGGATGCGCGGCCCAACTTCATCGGCTAAGGATTCCCGCCTAAGAGAAAGGTGATCTCTTGTACCACCTGTAGCCGTCGACCGTTTCGGCCCTTCCGGGATCGCCGCGCCACCGCCCTGACGGGTAAGCTGGGCACCCAATGTGGAAGACGGATCGGTTGCCCCCGGCGACGCTGGCGCGCCTGCTGCGCGCGCGCGATCGACTGCACGACGCGCCCGCCGAAGCGCCGACGATCGCCGCGCTGGCCGCCGAGGTCCGCCTGTCGCGCGCCCACTTCCTGCGCAGCTTCGTCCGCGCGTTCGGCGTCACGCCGCACGACTACCTGACCGAGGTCCGTCTGGATCTCGCGAAGCGGGCGCTCGCGCGCGGCGCGTCCGTCACCGAGACCTGCCTGGACGCCGGCTTCTCCAGCCTCGGGTCGTTCAGCAGCCTGTTCACCCGCCGGGTCGGCGTCGCGCCGCGCGACTGGCAGCGACGCGTCCGCACCGTGCTGCCGTCGGCCGAACTGTGGCCGGCGATCTGGATCCCCGGCTGCTTCCTGGCCCGACACGCGCCGAGCACTTTCGGAGAAGCGCTGTTCGGCCGGCGCGGTTAACTAGTCCGCATGATCATCAAGCACTCACACACGACCCTCTACGTCACCGATCAGGATCGGGCGAAGGCGTTCTACACGGAGAAGCTGGGCTTCGAGGTCCGCGACGACGCGCGCATGGGCGACTTCCGGTGGCTGACCGTGGCGCCGAAGACGCAGCCCGACTCCTGCATCATCCTTTATCTGCTGAAGCCGGGACCGATGATGGACGCCGAGGCGTGCGACGCCCTGCGCGCGCTGCTTGCGAAGGGCGTGCTCGGCGGGGGTGTGCTGGAGACGGACGACTGCCGGCGCACCTACGAGGAGCTGAAGGCGAAGGGCGTCGCGTTCTTCAGCGAGCCGAAAGAGATGCCCTACGGGATCGAGGCGCTGTTCCGCGACGACTCCGGCAACTTCTGGAGCATGGGCCAGAAGAAGACCTAGCGTCAGCCGGCGCGCGGGATGTCGACGGTGAACACGGAGCCTTGGTCGACGACGCTGCGCAACGAGAGCGTCCCGCCCATCGCGTCGACGAGCTGCCGGGAGATCCAGAGGCCCAGGCCCAGGCCCGCGTAGTTTGTCGACGGGGAGGCCCGCTCGTAGCGCTGGAAGATGCGCGCCTGGTGCTCGGGCGCGATGCCGATGCCCACGTCCTCGACCCAGAAGCGCGCCGTCTGTCCCAGGCTGAGCGCGCCGACGACGATCGGCTTGCCGCGCCCGTACCGGATCGCGTTCGATAGCAGGTTGCTCACCACCTGATCGATGCGCGACACGTCGAAGTTGCCCCAGATCGGGCCCTGGCGATCGAACTGCAACGTGGAGCCGCTGCGCAGCAGCTCTTCACCGAAACGCTCGGCGACCGACCGGATCACCTCGGCGAGATCGGCGAGCTGACGCGTCAGCTGCATCTTTCCGGACGTGATGCGCGAGACGTCGATCAGCGTCGCGACCAGCGCCGCCAGGCGATCGACCTGTCGCCGCGTGATCTCCAGGCGGCGCGCCATCTTCTCCGGCTGCGCGGGCGCGCCGTGGTCGTGCAGCATGCGCGAGAGGCCGTCGACCTGCAGGGTCAACGTGGTGATCGGCGTCCGCAGCTCGTGCGACGCGATCGACAGGAAGTCGTCGCGGGCGCGAACGGCCTCGCGCAGATCCTGCAGCAGCAGGGTTTGGCGCTGCTGCCCGTACTGGAGATCCTCGTGCAGCATGAGCAGGCCGGCGAGGACCTGCTGCACGCTGGGATCGACCTCGGCGGCGATGCTGGCGTCGGTGATCGAGCACGTCCCCGTACCGATCTCCGCGATGTGCCTCAGCAGCCGCTCGACGAGGGTGGGTTCATCGGAGAGCACGGCGGCACGCCTCCAGCGCCTCGTCGACCGTCACGTGGGAGCTGAACGATCGGAAGCCGATCGCGAAGGCGGCCAGCCTGGCGACGGCACGGATGATGACGTTGCCGCCCACCGCGACCGCGACGTGGACGAGGCGCGTATTGATGCGCGAGACGCGCTGGCGCAATCTCTGCCGTGTCCCGGCGTCCGGACGCTGCACGCGGGTCAGGTCGACCGCATACGCGAACCGGTCCAGCCCCGCCGACAGCTCTTCCAGCCGATCGAACAGGACGTCGATCGTGAACGGGCTCTGGATGGGGACCTCGACGAGCATGAACAGCCGGTCCTCGACCTTCCAGACGCGCCGCCGCAGTTCCTCGCGCTCGTCCACGAACGCGTGGGTTCCTTCTGGTCGGGCTTGCGTGGACATGTCCCGGCAACCTCGACGCGACGGCATCGCCGCGTTTGCAGCTTGAACCTGCGTGGCATCACGCGCGACGGCAAGGCCGTCAGGAGATCCGGTCTTTCGGCGGCGTCGAACGCTGCCGAGTCGCTCCGCGCCACAGGCGCGGTTTGCGACGATTGTTTCTTCAGGTAGCCGCACTCTCGCGCTTCGCGCGAGAGCGGCTAGCTTCGCAGACGTGGAGCTGCGCTCGGGCCATGGTCGCGCCCGTAAGGCGATCACGCAGGCGCTCGCGGTGATCGGCGTCGTGCTGATCGCGGCGAGCGCCGCCCTGCTGCTCGTCCGTCGCGGCCTGTTCGACAGCGACGCGTTCGCGCGCCGCCTCGCCGGCAGCCTCGACGATCGTCGCGTCTCCGCCTACGTGGCCGACGAGCTCACGCGCGCGGTGCTGCGCGAGAAGCCCGACCTCGTCGCCGTGCGCCCGATCCTGCTCGCGACCGCACAAGGTGTGGTCGCGTCCGACCCGTTCCAGAGCGTCGTTCGCACGACCGCGCGCCAGGCGCACGCCGCGGCGCTGTCGACCGGCGGTCAGAACGTCCTCCTCTCGATCCCCGACGTCGGCGTGGTCCTGCGCGGCGCGCTCGCGAACGCCAACCCGGCGCTGGCCGCGCGGATCCCGCCGCGGATCTCGGCGGCGCTCGCCAGCCTGGGCAGCGGCGAGGCCAGCCGGTTCGTCGTCGATATGTGGCGGCTGGGCCGGACGCTCGCGTGGGCGGCGTGGCTCGGCATGGGCAGCGGGCTGGTGCTGCTCGTCGCCGGGATCGCATTCGCGCCGCGACGCGCGCGGGCGCTGCGCGGCGCGTCCCTGGATCTCGCGTTGACCGGCCTGATCCTCTTCCTCCTGATCCCCGCGGCCCGCCTGGTGGTGAGCGCGTTGCCCGCGTCGCCGCTCGCGCAGCAAGCGGTCGCCGGCATGTTCGACGTGTTCACGCTCGGGCTGCGGCGGCTCGCGCTCGGTCTGGGCGGCGTGGGCCTGGTGTTCGCCGCGGCGGCGCACTCGCTGCTCGAGCGTTCGTGGCTGCCCGACAAGGCGCGGGCCGCGTGGACCTGGCTGACGCGGCCGCCGGTCAAAGGATCGAAGCGTCTGGTCCGGGGCACGGTGTTCCTCGCCGCGGGCGTCGGCCTGATCGTCCGTCCGACGGCCGTGCTCGCGCTGGTCGCGATCGCGGGGGGCGCCGCGCTGTCGTTCGCCGGCCTCCAGGAGCTCTTCCGGCTGGTGCTGCGCGCGCCGTCGGACGAGCTGGCGGCGGAAGGCGCCGGCACGGGTCGGTTCACCAAGCCGCGCGCGGTGGCGACGCTGCTGATCGCCGGCGTGCTGGGCGCGGCGATCGCCGTGATGTCCAGACCACGCGAGCACGCGATCCAACGATCGAACGGATGCAACGGCGACGCGCGCCTGTGCGCGCGCCACCTCGACGAGGTCGTGTTCGCGGGCACGCACAACGCGATGTCCGCCGCGGATCGGCCGGGGTGGATGTTCGCGCAGCAGGAGACGGACCTCGCCGCGCAGCTTCAGGACGGCGTTCGCGCGTTCCTGATCGACGTCTTCGGCGGCGTCCCGGTGTCCGGCCGCGTGAAGACCGACATCAGCGGCGAGCCCGGGTTCATGCGCGAGGTCGAGCGCGCGCTGGGCAAGGAAGGCGTGGAAGCGGCGATGCGAACGCGCGAGCGGCTGGTCGGGCCGCCCGACGGCCCGCGCGGCCTCTACCTGTGCCACGGCTTCTGCGAGGTCGGCGCGCAGCCGCTGCTGCCGTGGCTGCGGACGATGCGCGAATTTCTCGCGGCCAACCCGCGCGAGGTCGTCATCCTCGTGATCGAGGATTACGTCCCGCCCGAGGAGCTTGCGGCGGCGTTCGAGCAGGCCGGCCTCGCCGAGCTCGCCTTTCGCGGCGCGCCGCGGCCGCCCTGGCCGACGCTGGAACAGATGGCGGACTCGAACCAGCGGGTGGTCAGTTTCCTGGAATCGGGACGACCGGGCGTCGACTGGATGTACCCGGCGTTCGAATCGATCCAGGAGACGCCCTACCGCGCCCGCAACCCGTCGCAGCTGTCGTGCCGCCCAAACCGAGGCGACACCAACGGTTCGTTGTTCCAGCTCAACCACTGGATCGAGACGCCGCCGACGCCGCGCCCGTCCAACGCCGCGCGCGTCAACGCCCGCGACTTTCTTCTCGACCGTGCCCAGAAGTGCGCGCGCGAGCGTTCGCACATCCCCAACATCATCGCCGTGGATTTCTACCGGACCGGCGATCTCTTCGCGGTCGTCCAGCACCTCAACGGGCTCGACGCGGCCCGTTGAATCGCGACGCTGCGTCTTGCCCCCATCGAGGCAACGCGAGAACATTCGGCCCGCAATGGCGGCGGATGAAAATCCCAGCGAGAACGAAGAACGGCTGCGGTTCGTCGCCAACGCGGTCCCGGCGCTGCTCGCGTACGTCGATCGCGAGGCGCGCTACGTCTGGTGCAACGAGAGCTATCGCCGCTGGTTCGGCTACGCGCCCGAGGAGCTTCGCGGGCGCCATTGCAGCGACGTGCTGGGCGTGGCGGCGTGGGAGCAGATTCGCCCTTACGTCGAACAGACGCTGGCCGGCGAGGAGGTCACGTTCGAGAGCCGCATCGCCTACAAGAACGGCCCGGCGCGCGACGTCCGCGCGACCTACATCCCCCACCGCGATGCCAGCGGAAAGGTCCGCGGTTTCGTCGTGCTCTCCAACGACATCTCGGAGATTCGCACCGCGGAGCGGGCGCTGCGCAAGAGCGAGCGCATGCTGGAGCGCGCGCAATCGACGGCGCACGTCGGGAGCTTCGAGGTCGCGCTCGTGGATCTGGACGGCGCGAAGGCCGGCTCGGTGCGCTGGTCGGACGAGACCTACCGGATGTTCGGGCTGGAACCCGGCACCGTCGAGATCACGCACGCCACGTTCTTCGAGTACATCCACCCCGACGATCGCGACCGCGTGCGCGCCGCCTCGCCCGTGAAGATCCAGCGCGCGGCGCCGTTCGAGAACGAGTTTCGCGTCGTGCGCAAGGACGGCGTCGTGCGGGACATGCACACGTGGACGGTGTTCGAGACGGACGCCATCGGCCGGCCGATCCGCATGATCGGCACCTGCCAGGACATCACCGAGCGCAAGCAGGCCGAGCAAGCGCTGGTCGCGGCCGATCGCCGCAAGGACGAGTTCCTCGCGATGCTGTCCCACGAGCTCCGCAATCCGCTCGCGCCGATCCTGAACGCGATCGAGATCGTCGAGCGCGCCGGGCCGGGCGACGACGAGCTGCGCGCAACCTTTCAGGGCGTGATCGCGCGGCAGGTGCAGCACATGAAGCGGCTGCTGGACGATCTGCTGGACGTGTCGCGCGTGAGCCAGGGCAAGATCGAGCTGCGCAAGCAGCGAGTCGAGCTGGCGACGCTGCTGCTCCAGGCGGTGGAGATCAGCCGCCCGCTGCTGACCGAGAAGGGACAGCAGCTCGCGCTGACGCTGTCCCAGCACCCGATGCCGCTGGCGGCGGACCCCACCCGCGTGATCCAGGTGTTCGCGAACATCCTGAACAACGCCGCGAAGTTCACCCCGGCGGGCGGGCACGTCACGCTGTCGTCGGCGGTCGACGGCGAGGACGCGGTCGTGTCGATCCGCGACGACGGCGCGGGGATGTCCGGCGACTTGCTGGGGCGCGCGTTCGATCTGTTCGCGCAGGAGACGCGCGCGTTCGATCGCGCGCAGGGCGGGCTGGGCATCGGCCTCACGCTGGTGCGAACGCTGGTCAAGATGCACGGCGGTTCGGTGCAGGCGTTCAGCGCGGGCCCGGGCCGCGGCAGCGAGCTTTTGGTGCGGCTGCCGCTCGCGCCGCCGGTGGTGGCAGCGGCGCGTCCCGCGGCGCCGTCGGTGGAGGCGACCGCGGCGACGCCGCTGCGGGTGCTGGTCGTCGACGACAACATCGATGCGGCGAACGCGATGAGGTACGTGCTGAAGCTGGGTGGCCATCAGGTGAGGGTCGCGCACGACGGCCCCGGCGCGCTCGCCGCGTCGGCCGCCGAGCGTCCCGATCTGGTGCTGCTCGACATCGGCCTGCCCGGCATGGACGGGTACGCGCTCGCGATGCGCATGCGCGAGGCCGGCCTGGACGGCGCGACGCTGGTGGCGGTCACCGGATACGGACAGGAAGAAGATCTCAAGCGGTCGACCGCCGCCGGTTTCGCGCGCCACCTCGTGAAGCCCGTCGACGGCGCGGTCTTGCGGCAGGTCGTCGCCGAGGTCAGCGCGCGGTTAAAGGCGCAACGCGCTCGGAGCTGATCTCGGCGCTGCGCTCGATCCAGCCCAGCTTGAAGTGAAAGCTGGAATGGAAACGCTCGGGTGCGCCGTCGTCGGCGTAGACGAGGACGTTCTCAAGACGGTCAGCGAGCTTCGCCTTGATGCCCGCCATCTCGATCTTCGCCGCGCGCTTGCGTCCCGTCTTCGTGTCGACGATCAGAACGACGACGCTAACCAGCGCGTCGCGCTTGACCCGACAGCGCAGCGCGTACCCGCCCGGCTCCGCCGGCCCCACCGCGGCCACCTCCATGTCCCGTGAGGTGAGCGGCGCCAGCGCCCAGGTCAGCACGTCGTCGTGGTCCTTCGGGTCTTCCTTGATCCCCATCGCCTTGCGCAGCTCGGCCTCCGTGGCCGGCTTGCCGTCGACCTGACCGCGCTCGAAAATGTTCGATACGGTCCGGTCGGCGCGATACTCGATGCGGCGGAAACTTTCGAAGGTGTGCGTGGTCTTGCCGTCGCCGAAACGGCCGTTCGTGTGCAGGACGACCGGCGCGTGCGCCAGCAATCGCAGCTGGGCGGATTCGGCGGCGCGGGCACGCGCGATGACGTCGCCGTCGGCGCCCACCGGGGCCGCGAGCCCGAAGACCAGGACGACGGCCAGGGGTACCGATGACGTCATCTCCCCGGATTTTCGCAGCGGAACCGGCACGCCACGTCAAATTCTTTCGGGACGACCTGACGAAACACCCGGGATGCGGACACTCACCCTAACGTGGCAATCGATTGCGACCGCGCCGACGGAGCCCCCTGGGACGAGCTGGAGCAGGGTTTCTTCGCGGCCGCGCCCCCCGACGTGCCGGAGCCGCCCGCGGAACCCATGCGGTTCGATGATCTGGACCCGGTCGGCCCCGCGCGGCCGCAATCTCGGGCGGCCGCCTGGCGCGCGGCGGCGGCTGCATCGGCAGGAAATGCCTGGCGAAAGCTGACCCCGGCGAAGGCGTCCGCGGCGGCGGCCTGGCGACGGCTCGCGCCCGGCGTCGCGGCGGCGGCGGTCGTTTCCCGACGGTCGGCCCGGCATGTGGCGGTCGCGGCGCGGTTCGCCGCCCGCGCGGGCCAGGCGCAGGTTCCGCGCCTCCTGGCTATTTTCCGGAATCGCCCGCGGCAAGTCCGGTTATTGACCGCGGGTATCGCGGCGCTGGTCGCGGTGACGGGCGTGTCGGCGGGTGTGGTCGCCTCGCGTGGCAACGGTCGCGCGTTGCCGGTCGTGCCCCACGCCCAGTCGACCATCGCGAGCGGCCTCATCGCGCCGCCGACCCATCAGCTGGCGCCGCCGACCTTGCCGTCGCCGCCCGTCGCGATGACGGTCGCGCCCGACCAGGACCCGCTGCCCGCATCAGCCTTCGTCGCGCCCGCCGCGACGTCGCCCGCCCCGCGCAAGCGCAAGCACACGAGGACCCCGGCCCGACTGGCGGTCGCCGCCAAGGCGCCTGCCGGCAAGATGCCGCCTGCCGGCAAGACCCCGCCTGCCGGCAAGATGCCGCCTGCCGGCAAGACGCCGCCTGCCGGCAAGAGCCCGGCCACGCGGCCCGCGCCGTCGACGTTCTCCCGCTGAACTGTCACCGCCGCCCGGCTTTACTCTGCGGCGCGGGTCATCAGATTGAAGCATGTGAGCGTGCACGCGGTCGCGTCCCAGCTCATTCATGCCGCGCCCGAGCGCGTGTCGGCGATTTATCGCGACTACCGCCACTGGCCCGAGCTGTTTCCGGCGACGATCCGGAGCACGCGTCTGATCCGTGAGAACGACACGACGCAGGCGATCGAGGTCGACCACACGAAAGCAGGCCGCGTCCTGAACCTGCTGACGATCCTGTCGTCCGACGAGATCCGCCTGGACGAATTCAAGCCGCACTACGACGCGCGCTTCACCAACCGGTTCGAGCCCGACGCGCGCGGCACGCGCTTCACCGTCATCGCCGACGTGCAGCTGAAAGGGATCCTGCGGCTGTTCGCGCTGATCGCCCGCCCGTTCGTGCGGCGGCGCCTCGCCAAGTTCCTGCTGCGGCCGATCAAGGCGATGGCCGAGGCTCAGTCGAGGACCGACACCGGAATTCCGTCAGCTCTGGCCGGTGCGCCAGCGCGCAAGAATTGAGGACGCGCGAAAATCCCAGCGCACGGGCACGCGCCCGTCGCCGTCGTGCCGCTTCCAGTCGGTGAGGCGCTTGTCGCGATTGCGGCGCGCGAACGACTCCGCGCAGGCCGCCAGCTCCGGCTCGCCGTCGCGGCCCGACGTGAGCGCCGCGATCAGATCCAGGTACGGCACCCAGTGCTTCTCGTAGCCGCGCAGCTTGGCGGGCAGCCTCGGCGTGTAGGGCGTGCGCGCGATCAGGTACGCCAGCGCGCGGTGGTACTCGTCCCAGAACTTCGTGTGCGGCCAGAGCTTGGCGATCTCCACGTCGCAGGCGATCGCGAGCTGCGCGTCGCCCAGCGTGTTCCGGCCCAGCAGCCAGCACAGATGCGTGACGGTCACGCCGTTGTCGACGGCGGTTGTCTCATAGCCCTGCCTGAACGCGTCCAGCAGGATCGCGTTCAGATCGCGGTAACGCAGCAGCAGCTTGTCGGCGCGCCGGCCGTGCAGGTAGGCGACGCCGGCTTCGGGCGTGTCGTGCTGCATGACCGCGATGCTGAGCAACTCGTCGAGCGCGCCGCCCAGGCAACTGAGCTCGGAGCGAAAGTCACCCTTCGCCTTCCAGTCGTGGGCAATGGCGAGCGTCTTCGCCACGCCACCTTCCATTTCGGCGGTGGTCTGCACGGCGGCCTCCCTGACCGCCCCAGCGTATCAGGGCATGAACGTGATGTCGCTGGAACTGTAGATGCAATATGTCCCGTCCGCGCCGGTGCCGGTCTTGGGGGGCTCGGCCCCGGTATTGTTGCCCGTGTAGCGGTCGCAGATGGTCCCGGAGCTCGCGCGGATGGTGATGCGCGTGAACTTCGCGGTGTCGTTGTAGTTCGTGTTGATGCCGGCCAGCGGCCCCAGCTTCGGCATGGCCATGATGTTGTCGAACTCGACGTGGCGCGTGTATTGCGTGCTGCAGTTGCCGCAGGAACGGTATGCCTTTCCGAAGTCCTGAAAACAGAAGTTCTTGATGATCATCGTGCCCGGCCCGTTGTGCTGAAAGACCTTGTCTGTCGCGGCCTTGGCGCCGCCGGTGTCGATGGTCATCACCTGGCTGGATGACGAACCCTGCAGGGTCGCCGCGTCCTCGCCGACGTCCTCCCACCAGACGTTCTTCAGCGTGCAGGATCCGCTGCAGTGGACGCCGTCGGCGGCGGGGTTTCCGATGATCACGTTCTGCAGCGTCCCGCCGTTCGCGATCTGGAACATCGGGGGCTGGCCCTCGTTCTGGCCGCCGCCGCCCAGCGAGCCCGCGCCCGTGAAGCGCTTCATGCCGCCGTCGTAGCTGCCGCTGACATTGATCGTCGCGCTGACGGACTGGCTGCCGTTGGCGGTCGGCCAGGTGCAGAGGTTCGACGACGCGCCGCCGCCGCTGCCCGTGGTGCCGCCGCGTCCGGCCGCCGTACCGGCGGTGCCGCCGGTCCCGGTCGTGCCGCCGCGGCCGCCCGCGGTGCCGCCCGTTCCCGTCGCCCCGCCGCGGCTGCCCGCCGCGCCGCCGGTGCCCGTCGCGCCGCCGCGGCTGCCCGCCGCGCCGGTCGCGCCGCTGTTGCCGCCGCGTCCGCCGGCCGTCCCGGTCGCAACGTTTCCGGCGCCGCCACCACGCCCGCCCGCGCCCGCGGTGCCCGTGGCCGTCGACCCCGCCGATCCGGTCGTCCCGGCGGTCGCTGCGCTGCCCCCGTTGCCGGTCGTTCCGATGCTGCCGGCGGCGCCCGTCCCGGCCGCGCCGGTGGTGCCCGCGGCCCCGCTCGTGCCCGCGCTGCCGGTCGTTCCCGCGGTGCCCGCGCCGCCGTTATCCCCGGCCGCGCCGGAGGGACCGGGATCGACCGCGTCGCCTGTCGCGCACGCCCATCCCGCCATCGCCAAAATCAGTAGGGAAAAGACTGAGCCGCGCGTGCCGCGGCGGGGGCCAAGGCTCATGATGCAGTGCCTCCTGGTGGCTGTCAGGATTGATGTCGCCACCCCCGCCGATCGATCACGCGATCTGACGATGACGCCTGACCGGCGCCGACGCGCGCTCGCGCTGTTTCTTCGCCGTGCGGCACAACCCCGCGACCTGGACTGCGGTCTCCGCCACCAGCCGCCGCAGCCAGAGGTGCGCCGGCGACGCCGCGGTCCGCTCGTGCCACACCATCTGGACCGTCGCGGTCGGCACCTGGATCGGCATCGGGAGCAGCTGCAGCGGCAAGCTGGCCGACATCGGACGCGCCACCACCTCGCTGAGCGCCGCGACGTAGTCCGTGTTGGCGACGATCGGCGGCACGAGCAGGAAGTGCGACACGCGCACCGCGACGTCGCGGGTGAGGCCGTGCTTGTCCAGCACGTTATCGACGGCGCCGCGCGCGGTCGCGTGATGCGACACCAGCACGTGCGCCAGCTTCGCGTACGTCGCGACCGTGATCTTCCCGCGCACCTGCGGGTGTCCCTGGCGCGCGATGAACACGAAGTGGTCCTCGAACAGCGGCGACGCGTGGTGTCCCTCGGTCAGCCCGCGGTGAAACCCCAGCGCGAGGTCAGCGTCGCCGCGCGCCAGCTCGGACGGGACCACGTGCTCCTGCCAGGCGCGGATCTGCAGGTGCACGCGCGGCGCTTCCCGCTGGATGCGCGCGAGCAGCTGGGGCAGCAGCGCGAAGGCGACGAAGTCGTTCGTCATGATCGTGAAGCTGCGCGCCGCCGCCGCCGGATCGAAGGCCGCGGCCGGTTCGAGGCCGTGCTCCAGCGCGAGCAGCGCCGCGCGCAACGGGCCCGCCAGCGCCAGCGCGCGCTCGGTTGGCTCCATACCGCCGCCCTTGCGCACCAGCAGCGGATCGCCGAAGTGCGCGCGCAGCTGCGCGAGCGCGTTGCTCACCGCCGGCTGCGACAGGCCGACGCGCGCGCCCGCGCGGCTGACGCTGCGCTCGGCGAGCAGCGCGTCCAGCACGGGCAGCAGGTTCAGGTTCAAGGAGCCGATATTCATGGCGTCAATATACTCTATACAAAGCATCCATTTGTTGAATATGCGCCCGGTGGGCATCATGGGGGCCAAAGGAGCTTCCACATGGACACCGCCAACGACACCGCCGTCTCTTCCAGCTTCTCCGCCAACCCGACGCCCGCCGCCGCGCGCACCGCGACCTGGGACATCGACTCGTCCCACGCCAACGCCGGCTTCCGGGTCCGGCACCTGATGGTCTCGCACGTCCGCGGCCACCTCGGCCCCGTCACGGGGACCGTCTTCATCGACGAGCAGGATCTGTCGCGCTCGCGCATCGACGTCAGCGTCGACGTGCGCGGCATCGACTCGCGCGAGCCGAAGCGCGACGAGCACCTGCGCAGCGCCGACTTCTTCGACGTCGCGAATCATCCCACCGTGACGTTCCGATCGACGCGCGTCGAGGCGCCGTCCGGACCGGCCGGCGATCTGCGCGTGACGGGCGACCTCACGATCCGCGGCATCACGCGCCCGGTGACGCTCGAGGTCGAGGCGGTGCCGCCCGCGATTCAGGACCCGTGGGGCAACCGCCGGCGCGGCGTCAGCGCGCACGCGCGCGTGAACCGCAAGGAGTGGGGCCTCAAGTGGAACCTCGCGATCGAAGCGGGCGGCGTCGCCGTCGGCGACGAGGTCGCGATCGAGATCGACGCGGAGATCGTCGCGCGCAAAGCCTGACCTGCCCTCGCCAACGTCCGCATGGGGGGACAGCATCGTCACCCCATGCGCAGTCTCAGGCGTCCGGCAGCGTCCCGACCCTGAACTGAGCGCGCCCGGCGCTACTTGTTCTTGGACTCGACGAACTTGCCGGTGGCCTTGCCGAGATCGGTGGCGACCGGCGGCACGTGCGCGAACACGGTCGGCCGGTAGATCGACGCCGCGACCTCGCCGGCGACGCCGATCGCGTCGGCGGGCTGGCCGTTCACGAAGAAGGCAGCCTCGGCGGTGATCTCGGTGTTCGTCGACGCGACCACCATGTAGTGGCCCATCGTGAAGTTGGTCGGGTAGACGACGACGTGAACGCCGGCGGGACCGCCCGGGCCCAGGCCAACGCCGGCGGGGTGCGCCTGCCCCATCCCGATCACGAAGTTGGTCTCCAGCTGCTTCTTCAGCTCGGCCCAGCTGGTCTCGTAGTCGATCTTCTCGACCTTCTTCGCCTCGACGAAGTCGTGCTCGTTCTTGCCTTCGACCATCAACCGCGAATAGTCGAACGACACGGTGATGGGACCTGCGCCCTTGAGCGGCGACGGATTGCCGCCCTCGCGAACCACCCTCCACTGGGGCGCGCAGCCGGCGGCCGCGATTGCGCCCGCGACCAGCACCAGGAACATCAGATTGCGATGCATCGAGATCATCGAGCCACCTCCGTCAACGACGACAAGGCGGCCACGCTACCAAAAGAGCCGGCCGCCGTCATCGCCCCCCGGTCGGCGCGTGGGCGTCAGCTTGGGTTCAGCGGAACGTAGAAGGTGACGTTGTCGACAGCGGACGGGCAGCCGTCCGGATCGGGCGTGCTGATCAGCGTGTTGGCGTCGATGTTCACGTGCTCGAACGTCAGGTGGTCCGCGCTGCCCGCGAAATTTCCGTCGACGGAGGTCAGCGTCACCGTACCGCCCGTCGCCATGTAGACGCCGCGATAGTTGGTCTGCGCGTCGATGTTTTCGTAGATGAGCACGCACAACCCGCAGCTGGCGTAGTCGAGGTCAGGCCCCGCCAGCGCGTACGTCCCCGGCGTGATGCCGGTCGGGAACACGCCCAGTCCGTTGTAGAGCTGGATGTCCAGCTCGTCGCGCGGCGAGCCCGGCTCGAGCGGCAGGATCCACTCGATCATCTCCGTGTCGCCGACCGCGGCCGGCATCGTGACGTTGCCCAGGTGCCCGTGATTCGCGGCGGTCTGGCACACGCCGCCGTCGGGCGTACCGGTGCCGCCGCCATCGACGCAGAGATTGCTCAGGCAGATGAGCCCCGCGTTGCACGTTCCGTTCGGATAGCAGTCCTGCCGCTCACCGCCCTGCTTGGAGGTGCTGCTGCCGCAACTGATCGAAACGCCGGCCACGACGACGAGCGCCATAAGAGAAGCGAAGCGCGATCGCATTTGTTCGCGACGGTACCGAAGCACCGCTTTTTCGCAACCGCGCCACCGCGTCCC
>Ga0070684_100001323_pt1 | contig 17756 bp, 45 predicted proteins | sample KBSC723LmetaG_FD_65653 | JGI IMG/M metagenome (GOLD analysis project Ga0070684, IMG submission 65653) | Corn rhizosphere microbial communities from Kellogg Biological Station, Michigan, USA - KBS C7.2-3L metaG | ecosystem: Host-associated > Plants > Roots > Rhizosphere ...
GACTCCAGAATCTGGAGTATCCACGCGTCCAACTGGCATGACCGACAGGTGCACGGCGCTGTCAGCTTCAGCCACAGCCGATGAAGCATGATGCACCACCAGATTCTGCGCCTCTCACGCACGACCATCGCCCGCGGGTAGTCAGACTTCAGCCTCACTTATTCCTCGACGTCTCGTTGCGGTGAATACGCACCGCATGCACTAGCAGACCGTTGGCCGCATAGCCAACGGCTAGCCATCCGTCCATAAAGTCACTCCATCTGAGCGCGTCACAGAACTGGTCCCACAGTTTACTCACTTACCCCTCGCTTTCCTGACCAAGTCCCGCCTGACTGACACCAACGCCCGATGGTCGCTTGGACTTGAGCTTGCCACGACGCTCCAGCCGCTCGGGTGTCTCAACTGGAAGTGCCGCTCGCCTCCGCCGCTGAGCGTGCAGCCGTGCTCCTTGGCCAGGGCTCTGAGCGTGCGTTGCCACTTGGTCATGCCGGTCCACCGTCGTCCGCCCATCGATGCAGCATGACGTCCTGCATCAGTTTGTACTTGCGCGTGCGCTCGGCACACCTGTCCAGGCACGGCTGGCACTGCGTCCGCTCTGGCAGTCGTGGGAGCGCGCCGCACCTGCCGCACATACCTGCAGTCATGCGTCGCTCGCGGACCTTCTTGGCGTTGCGCTTGTTGCGTGCCCGGTCCGCCGCTAGGCGACGTGCCGTCTTGGGTGTGGCCTTGATGCGCGCTAGGCAGTCGTCGCAGGTCGCGACGCCGGCACGCGGCTTGCGCTTGCGGCACACTTGGCACCGGCCCTCAGTCTTGGCACGGGCTCGGTACGTTCTGAGTTGCTCTGCGTTGGTCATGGCTCGTCGCCCTGCTCAGGTGTACTCGCGTAGTCGAAATCCTCCCACCGCGTACCCCATCTGGCCGGCGCGCCAGCACGCCAGCCCTCGCTCCAACCGCGTCGATGCGCGGCGCAGAGTAGGGCACCCATGGCGAGGTTGGCGGCAAGAGTGACGGGCCAGGAGTCAACCCCAACGGGCGAGAGTCCAAATAGTGCAGCGCCCAACTCCTCAGCAAGGGTGCGCTGATACTGGTGGGCATGGTCATACCACTCGAACGTCACTGCCTGCTTCACGTGCCCTCCCTTGCCTGCCACTCGCGCAGCATTGGCGCCTCGTCGACCTCGCGGCGGAAGTCGCGCTCCTGGTCTCTCGCCTTGACGCGGTGCCGCGCCCACCATGGGTCCGGTCTGCATGATGAGCACCGACACTTGCGCCAAGACTCGAACTTGTTGGCCTTCATGCGAAATCCTCCGAGAACATGAGGCGCCACAGTCTAAGTACAGCCCTGGACATCGCGGCGCGATTTTCCTTGCCTGGACGCTGAATCCACCAGCAGCAGACGTGGCGTGCGTTGCGGTACTTCACTTGCTACCTGCGTCTTTCTCCATGCGCATGGCAAGCCAGCCGTGCTCCAGCCAGATGTTCATCCGCTCCTCCACTACGTGGTCGTCAGGCACCCAGCACTCGGGCCCAGACAGGTGGTTAACCAGCTGACCCAGGCGAAGGTCAGGAGCGTCAAGCCAGAGTCGACGCAGCTTGCCAAGCATCCGCTCGATGCGTGCAGAGTCCCTCACTTGCCCACCGCCTTCCGTGCCCTGTACAGGGCCAGTTGCTGCTCTGGCGTCATGAACCCCTTGTCGTCGATGGCACCAAGGACGCCGATTAGTGCGGCCTCTAGCTCGCAGATTCTCGTGACCAACTCGAGCTGGTTGGATGCAATCCGCCTCAGCGAGGCGTCCTCCGTGCAGCTGCGGATTTCACGACAGCACGCGTCACAATCTGGCGCATGGGTGACGCTCACAGCACCGCTCCAATCGCGAAGCACGCCGCTGCGTACAGAGCCCACAGCATGAGGTGCCCAACGGAGCTACGATGGCGCCAGCGTGGGCGCTGGACCTCGGGTCGGAGCTGAGGATGAACGGTCAGCGCACGGCGACCAGCATCGGTCAGCTCGATTGCCATGATGCGGCTGCCGTTTGGAGTCTCGCGGATGATGCGCGTCTGTCCGGTCAGCATGCGCTGCTGGTATTCCATCCACTTGTCTCGACCATCGTCAGAGACATCCCACATGCCAGGTTGCCCACGTCGAAAGGCAGTGGTACGACCTGTGGTCATGTACGCATCGAAGCTGCGGTGGTTGACGACGCTCACAGCGTCACCTTGACCGACAACTTCGCCAGCTTGTTCTCGGTGGCGACAAAATCACCATCGTCTGCAACGCCCCACGTAGCAACAGTTCCGGCAACCTCCAGCAGCACGTCCGCCGCGTCCATCACGGCCTTGGTGCAAACGTACGACGCGGCCAGGTCCTTTGGATTCACGAGCATCGCCTCGCGCAGGGCAAGCAGCTTCGTGATGTTCACCTTGTCGCTCACCAGAAGCCTCCTGCGTACAGAACGGCTGAAAATCCAATCCAGAACGCGAGATGAAAGAAGATTCCGAACGTCACCCTGGATGACGAATGCGACTTGTTCTTGACCTCTATGTTGACGCCCTGCCAGAAGAACAGGACCAGAATCACCAACGTAACAATCTGTGGCCACTTCATGCTTCCGCTCCAACTGTAAGGGTCATGGGTGTGCACGTGCACGTCTCTTCGTCCGCCTCGTCGCCCGCGGTCGTGATTCCGCACTCAGACTCGTGGATGACGATGACGTCGCCGGGCTGGTGGTCGCGCATGGCCTCCTCGAAGGCATCCTCACGCGACTTGGAGGTATTGAGGGTGCCGCTCACTCGGCCTCGAATTTCGCAAGTGCCTGTTTCATGCGTTCATGGTTCGCCAGCAGTTGCTCGATAAAGTCCGCTGGAAGCGGCTGATCGGGCCGGACTTCACACGCGAGCGACTCAAGCACGGCCTCCACCGCATCAATCAGCGCGTCGGCCGCACTGTGCGTGGCCGCAATCGCCGCGACGTCATCCGCGTCCATGTCGCCGGAGAACTCATGGAACGTGTACAGGTCAGGCTTGCTCGAAAGCATCCTGCACGTCGCAAGGTCCATCTTGTTCCGCGCCGCCTTCAACTCGCTCAGCTTGATTTTGCTCATGCTCCAACCTTTCGCGTTTTCCGAACAGTCTCGAACGCCGCATTCAGCCGCGCGAACGACCGGTCGGCCATCTCCATCTCGTGGCGCACTCGGTCGCGCCAGGCCTGCTCCTCGAGTGCCTGCAGGCGGTGGCGGAACCACTGTTGTTCGATGCTCATGCTTCCCTTGTACGGCCATTCTCGCCTGGCGTCGGGTCGCTGTGGGGTTTCGATGGGGTAGCTGGTGGCCTGTACGCCTCGGCGTGCGCCAGCGAAGGACACGACGCCACTAGCCAGTCGATGTCTCGTGCTGGGGCGCCGGCTGCCGTGAGAACCTCACGGTACTTATCCCTCATGCACGCGTCGCAGACATCGCGGGTCACGTCAACGCCGTAGGCGCGGTCACGTGCCGTGAATCTCACGGTTGGTCCGCTGCACGCCGGACACGGGTCTCCTGGTTCGCTCATAGCCACCTCACGAAATGGTTGTGGTCGGTCCGTACCACTTGGCAAGCACGCGACCAGTTCGTCCGTTGCTGTTCTTCAGGACGAGGAGTTGGACTTGGGCCCTAAACTCGTCGGTGGATGGCGCATGTCGCTGAGCATCCCACTGTGGGTCCCAGTCGATACCCTGCACGGAGTCTCCGTACATCGAACCACGGTAGAGCCCGACCACGCACTTGGCACGCTCCTCCAGCGACCCAGACTCCTTGAGGTCGGACAGCTGCGGGCGCTTGTCCTGGCGCTTCTCGCACTCGCGGTTGAGTTGCGCCATCACAACGTAGGCGAGCTTGTCCTGCTTTGCGGCGTCAGCCAGACACGTGATGGTCTCGTCGATGGCCTCGTGCTTTGACATGCGGTTGTTGCGCCGCATCGCCTTGATGAGCGTCACGTAGTCGACCAGCACGACCTTCGTGTTGTTCCGCTTGGCGTGCCGGCGCACCGACCTGACGACCTCATCGGCCGTGATTCCAGACCTGCCGTCAAACAGCCACTGACGCTTGCGATGCGACGTCGCAGCACGTGAGATGGCCGCCAACTGCCCGGTGTTGTACGACACGCTACGAATCGTCTCCGCTGCCACGCCGGACCCGCGAGCCAGCGTCCGGTCCGTGTAGGCAGCCTCTGAGTCCTCGAGCGAGAACACGTGAGCCCCATGGCCAGCAGCTGAGCATGCGTCAGCGGTGGCTAGTCCCAGGCTTGACTTACCAGCGCCAGGGCGGGCGCACACGATGCTCGCGATTCCGGGCTGCCAGCCGCCCAGGACTGCGTCCAGAGGCTCGACCCCTGTTGGGTACCCGGTGATGGCCAAACGCCCAGCAGAGCGCTCCTGGGCGATGAATTCGAGCTGTGCGAAGCGCCGCTTGATAAGCTCCGAGATGGTCATCGTGTCATCCGGCTGGTCACCGGAGATTTGCGCCAGCACGGCCATGGCAACTGAAACCAGTTCGCTGCCAGACAGCGCGTCCGCCTTGGCGAGCACATCGGACAGACCAATCCTCACGCGACGACCGATAGCGGCATCCCGAATCTGCCGCACGTACTCGATGGCATTCTCGAGCGTCGGCATCCGGGTCATGAGCATGCCCAGGTCGGCGATGTCGATGTTAACGCGGTCGGATGCGAGCTGAGCCTCGATGGTCACGACGTCGACCGGCCGGTTGGTAGACTCCAGGTTGCGTATGGCCCCGAAGATTGCTCGGTGGCGACCGTGTGCGAAGTCGTCCATCTCGAGCATCGGAAACTGTGCCAACGCCGTGCTGTCGTTGATGATTGCTCCAATCACGGAGGCTTCCAGCTCGTACAGGGCCTTGAGGTCGGGAGTGCTCATAGGTTGTCCATGGGGCGAATTGGGTCAGGTTGCCTCTGCTGGGCGTTTCCGTTCCACAACGGGAGTTCAGGCTTGGCGCTGCGTGTCCAGTTGCGCCAGCTAGCGTTCCAGTCGGCCTTCGAGATCGCATTCGAAAGGGCCCAGTCGCGAATCTTCTCAAGCTCGGTACGCAGGTTCACCCCCCTGGACTTGGCAGCCTGCTCTGCGCGTTCGTTCGCTTCCGAACGCTCAGGCTTCCAGCCATCAGGCATAGCGACTGCCGGCTTCTTGGACTTGGCAGGCTTGGTCTTTGGCGGCGCCTGCGCCGCTATATCTCTTTCCGAAGGAAAGAGAGGAGACAGAGACAGAGACAGAGCGCTGGATTGTGCTGGAGGCGTGCTGGTTATGTGCTGGACCAGCACTCCAGCATGTGCTGGCTGATGTTCGATTGGATTACACTCTTTATCGGAGGTGAGACGTCCTAGCGCGTCGCGTTTCGCCACAGCAGCGCGTGCCTGTCCAGCACGTTGACGCTTCTCCGTGATGGCCGAGCGCCACTCAATCTGGCCTTCGGTCCCCTTCATCCGGTAGCCCTCGGGGGTCTCTTCGGCCAGCTTCGCCCGCACCAATGAAGCTGCTCCACCAGGACCCAGAATGGACTCGATGGTGTCCTGGTCCACGGCATAGGTCGGGTTGTCCGGTGAGTAGCTGGCGGTCTGCCAGGCCCAGATGCGGGCGCACTTGATGAGTGCATGGTCGGCATCTGCGAACCCCTGAAGGCGAGCCAGGGTGGCATAGCGCGGGTCGTTCCAGGCACGAGCCTCGATGCGCACGGGGGCAGACAAGGCTACTCCCCCGGCTTGGCAAGCATCGGGTGCTTCCCGAGCATCCTATCGGCTGCGAAGCGCATGTAAGCGCTCACGGTCCACTTCGTTCCAGTGACCTCGGTCAGCGCCGCAGCCTCTTGCTTGTATCGTTCCAGTCGGTCGCCTGGGACGCGGATGTTCGTGGCCTCTACCTCGCGCGGCTTCGTATCCTGCACTTCGTTCTTTGACATCACGGTCCACTATCCAACACCCCGTGCCCCGATGTCAACGGCGACGTGCGTTAGCGTCACCTCTTGCTGCGCTTCGGCGCCCGTGGTGGTTGGACCGGCGCCGCGGCCTGCAGCGACTCAATCTCACAGCGCGAGCAGATGACCCGGCCGTCTGCCTTGACTAGGCGGATGATGCCAAGGTCGCGGTTGCAGTCGGAGCAGGTCATGCCCAGCCTCGGCGTTGCTTTCGTGCCCTGCGCTGCTGACGTAGAAAGCGCCGATAAGGCCACATTCCAACCGGAGGAACATCCCAGGTTGAGTGGTCGCGGCATCCTCGGCAGATGCAGTACCCCAGTTGGCCATAGACTTCCTTCACGAACACCATACGCCTCGGCGTGCGGTCGCTGTATTCACTCATCGCGGCACGTCAAACAGTTGAGTCACCGAGACGCCGAGGTCAATCAGCAGGCCTTCGAGGTCGCGAGGGAAGCGAGTCCCGGTTTCCCATCCGTAGTAGGTTGGGAGCGGAACCCCGATGCTGTCTGCCATCGCCTGGAGCGTGAGTCCGCGCTGCTCGCGCAGGCGCTGTAACCCTCGGCCAAGGTCCGGTCGCTGGTCGGGCTTGTAGACCGGTGTGTCTTTCTTTCGAGTCATGGCTAGACCTTACGCGAAACGCAGAACAAAGCAATTGCCAGGAGGACGGGATTCGCGCATTGTAGAACCCATGAGGAACGCAATCGTCGCTCTGCTAGTCATGGTATCCGCGTGTGGCCTTTCTGCTCGGAACAACGAGATGGTCGGACAAGTGAAGAAGGTTGTCGAGCAGACGCCAATCATCTGCGGAGACTATGCCGAGGCCGACATCAGCCTCGGTGTCCTCCGCAACGGAGGAGGCTCGACATCGAAGGAGGATGTCATCCTGTACGTCACTGACCAGAGTCTGGTTCCATTACTCAAGCAGGCAGCCGAGGCTGGGACTCCGGTCAAGGTAACGTATGACATCCAGCGTCTGGCCGTGTGCCGGCCAGACCATTGGCTAACCAGCGTGCAAGTCATCGAGGCCAAGTAGCCATGGCAGACACGCTGACCTACATGACCGAGCGCGCGCTTCCGGCATACATCGCCGAACTCCTGCAAATCCCGGCCGACAAGTTGACCCGGGACCAGTTGTTTGAGTTGGCGGCAGATGCCGCAGTGCGCGATACCTGGGACCTTATCGGGCACAGCGCGCACGTCGGCCGGGTGTGCTCGCTGTTGGGCGAATGGGATGTCAAGCTCCGAGCGACGCAGCGGCAACTCGAGGCGTGCCTGCAGGAGTGCGTCCGGCTGCAGGAGCATGCAGCGAAGCTGAGCGCCGAGAACCGCGAACTGAGACACGCGCTGTCGATGTGGGCCGTGCAGGTCGCGGTGGGCGGCGCGGTAGTCCACTCAGACGTGCCCGACAAGGAGGTCGTGGACGTTGATGGGCTCGATGGTCCGAGCGTGGACCGGACGCCGACTGTGCGCGAGATGGCACCATTGAGCGCGGAGATTGCCGCGCAGTATGGCGACAAGTGACCATCGCCCTGCACGTCGACCAGGAGCGAGCCGAGGGCATGCTCGGGGCCAGCGAGGCAGCTGCCGTGCTGGGCGTGGACCGCTACAAGTCGCCAATCTCGGTGTGGCGCCGGCATCGGGGGCTGACGGTGCCTGGGGATGGCGAGGAGAGTGAGCCGGCTTACTGGGGAACCGTTCTTGAGGGAATTATACGCGGTCACTACGCCATCAAGTCCAAGCGTGTCGTGCTGGTGCCTAGGCTGAGCACGACGCTTGACGGATGGCTGAGGTGCACGCCCGACGGGATTTCCGCGCCGGCCACGAGCATCGCCGAGCCCCAGACCTTGCAGATGCGCGGTGCGTACACGCCTGGCGATGCGCTGCCCATCCTTCACGAGGTCGGTGCGCCCGTGGACGACGACAGCGACGTCGGCGGCTTGCAGGTCAAGACGTGCGACGCGCGCCTGCGTGACGAGTGGCGCGATGGAGCACCCGCGGCCTACGAGGTCCAGTGCAGGGTAGAGATGGCCGTGACCGGGTTGCCGTGGACGGACATCGTGTGCCTCTGCGGCGGCAACGCGTACATCGGGCCCTGGCGCATCTACCGCGACCTGGCCATCGAGGCGCGCATCCTGGAGACCCTGCGCGAGTTCTGGGACATGGTGAAGACAGGTCGAGAGCCCAGCGTGGACCACACCGAGGCATGGCGCCTGCACGTGTCGGAGAAGCTTGGCCGAGCCGAGCCTGTGATAGTTGAGGCAGACAATGAGATGCGTGCGACGTTGGAACGCTGGCGCGATGCCAGGACGGACCGACTGCGGGCGGAGCGCATCGAGGAACAGACCAAGAACGAGATTCTGCTGCGCATGTCCAACGCTGGCGCGACGCGCATCGATGCTGGCGAGATTGGGCGTGTCACTGCGTACCGGACGTCGGGCGGTACGTGGGCGCTGAAGGCCCCGGCGATGTGGAAGGATGACAAGTGACCGCATTGAATATCTGCGCGCTGGTGATGCTCGGACTGATGGTCGTCGGCGTGACTCATTGCATCCTGGATGAGTCCGACGCGAAGACCAGACATGGACTTGGGATGATGCTGGTCGTGTGCATCGTGGCACTTGTTGCGCTCGCGCTGGACCTAGCGAGGCTGCAGTGAGCGAGTCGCTGCACCCGCGGATTGAGTGGAAGGATAAGGTCAGAGGATGGAGCGATGGCGAGGCGCTGTGGTCGGCCTATGTGGCAGCGGACCCGCTGGTCCAAGGCTGGCTGCTGGAGTTGATAGTTCGACGTCGCGGCTGGGAGCTGCGAAACCAGAAAGGTGCGGAGTGAAGAACAACTACATCGCCAAACTCGACATCGCGCACGGCTCCACTGCGACAGGTCGGCGCACGTTCCTGCAGGCGCTGAAATGGCTGGCCGAACAATTGAAGTGCGAGGAGTCGGCGCTGCGAACGCTGACCAGTTACGAGAACAAGGCCAAGTGGTACGTGTATAATGGCGAGGACGTGATGCGACGGGACCTGTCTACCGGGTCGCGAACGCGTTACGACGCAACCATCGAACACCAGGGAGACGCATGAGTCAGCCACCGCGTGAGAGCAAGAGTAAGCTGAACTACGACGAGTCGAGCCGGCAACTGCAGCGGGCGCAGCCGGATGGGCCCACCGAGGCCATTGCGCGGCACCGCGCGTTCCTTGACCCGCGCCTGAGTCAGATTGCAAAATGGTGCACGCAGGGGGTTAAGCCTGAGGCACTGGTTCGCTTCGCCTTGATGGATATGGCAGGAGACAAGGGTGCCAAGCTGCGTGAGTGCACCCAGCAGAGCATCTACCTCGGTCTTCTCGCCTGTGCCGTGACCGGACTCGAGCCGGGCGCGCTCCGCGGCGAGGCGTACCTGGTGCCCTACAGAAACAAGGGCGTGATGGAGGCCACCTTCATGCCGGGCTGGAAGGGCCTGGTTAAGCAGGCCCGCAGGTCGCGTGAGGTCGTGTCCATCTATTCGAACGTCGTGCTCAAGGGAGACTTCTTCGACATCGACCTAGGCAGCGGCAAGCCGCCTGTCCACAAGCCAGGAGAGGAGCGCGGCGAGGTCGAGAAGGCCTACGCCGTGGCCTACCTGTCGAACGGGTTCACCGAGGTCGAGTTCATGGATAAGCACGACCTAGAGGCTGTCCGCAGAGCTGGAAGCAACGGTCCGGCGTGGGCCGACTGGTCAGACCAGATGTACCGCAAGGCCCCGATTCGTCGCCTGTGCAAGCGCCTGCCGATGGGTGCGGACTACTTCGTTGCGCTGGCACTAGAGCAGGCATCTGACGTGTCGCAGCAGGCCAAGGTGCTTGACCTGGAGACCAATGGGGAAGGCGAGCGCGCGCAGAACCAGGCCGGAGTGTCCGCCGAGATGGCCGCGCAGGTCGGCGAGCCGGACGAGGATGAGCTGAGGGAGATTGCAGAGCGCGAGCGCAGGGAGGCGAACGCGTAGCCGCTACCCCGCTGCTACCCGTGCGGTACCTGACATTGGGCATGAAGAGGCCGTATGATGAGGGCATGAGTGAACTAACCGCCGACACGATCACCGACGAGCAAATCTACCGTTTGATGGAATCCGCAGGCGGTCGCGGCCCAACCACTGCGTGGTGTGAGGAGGCATTAGGACTGGCCTTATGGCAGGCTGGGCGAAAATCTCGCAGCGCCCGAGCCGTATGTGCCGACATTTTAAACTCACTGAGCAACTCCCGCAAGGTCGCGCCATGAGCGAAATCGCAGCTGACGTGCTGGTCCGCAAGCTGGAGGAAACCATCATGGAGCGCGAGTCTGCGCTGAGTGAACTCGAGGATGCGCAACGTGTCGTCGCCTCCATGGTCCTGGAGCGGACGTCGTTGACCGAGCACGCTGACCGGGTCGAGGCTGACAACGCGTACCTGCGCACGTACAGCACGGATTGCGCGGCCAAGGCGGAGAACTCCGAGGCGTGGGCGTCCGCCCTGTGGGAAACGATGTGCGAGCAGTCGCCTGAGGTCATCGCCGCTGAGCGAGTGGACGACGCCAAGCGCATGGCGGACCTGGAGCAGCGGACTGTGATGCGGTGCGTCCAGGCGCTGAATGGGATGGCGGTGTTGTCTGGTGCACTGGCGGGTGCGTCGATTCGACAGGCCGCTGAGGCACTCAAGGCCGGCGCGTGGAAGCACTTCAGTGGGGAGGTGGAGTCGTGAGTGACAGACCATTTCTTGGGTGCCCGGAGTGCGGTGAACCGCTCATCCCTGCACACGGGCGAGGCAGAAGCAACGTAGACTGCGAGCCGATCGAGCACCGGGACGAATGCAGGTGCCGCTGGTGTGAATGGATTTGGTACGACGACAGGCCACCCGTCACATGTGCATGCGGAGCGGTCGCTAAAGTCTACATCGATGACCATGCGGCATACGCGAAGGGACTACCGTATGTGTGAGATTAACCACGAGCGCAGGTTCCACATCAGTCTAGTCATCGCCGTGCTCGTCAGCGTGTCAGGCATGGTCGCGGCCGGTGAGTGGGGCGGTGCCGTGGTAGTTGGAGCGCTGGTCGTCGCGGCCGTGCTTGCCGTGTGCGGTGCGATTGCTGGGCTCGAGCGGGCGAGCGGCCCGAGCCAAGGAGGCGGAGATGAGTGAGAGAAACCCAGCAGCAACGCCACAACCGGAGCCGAGCAAAGGAACCGTTCGAATCTTGGACCTGGTCACACGCGACTTGAAGGACCGCGCTGAGACAGGCAGGCGCAAGTACGGCACTTACCTGGAAGCCAGCAACGGCCGAGATGCGCTTATGGACGCCTACCAAGAGGCGCTGGACCTGTGCATGTACCTTAGGCAGGAAATTGAGGAGCGCGTGGGCAGGCACGCAAAGGAGCTCCGCGATGCTGAGCAATCTGGGTACGACGCTGGCCTGGTTCATGGCGAAGAGTTTGCCAAAGCTGAGATGACCCGACGATGCCAAGAGCGGGCAAGCGACTCAGGTCAGGGAGGCGGAGATGAGTGACGAGGAGCGACATCGCAAGGCGACCCAGTACGCGCTGCGTGAGTGCGGAGATGGGTTTGTGCAGTTCTCGCGCAACGGACGATGGGGTGACTGCTCCGGGTGTCCGCGAGATACCACTGGTCGTGCGTATCCGGAGTTCTGTCAGTTCACCGACAGGTACGACCACATGCTAACGGCCGATGGCTTGGCGAGGTTGTTCGATCACCATCGGAGGACGTATGGCCAGTGAGATCGGCGTGACGTTCGAGTGGCCCGACGAGTGCGGACGTTGCTCGACCGGGCTGGGCTACGAAATGTCGCATGGCATGCAGTTCCATGAATGGTGGAGTAAACTCGCCGCGAACCTCGCCATGGCAGCGCTTCTGGGTGCTGCGGCGAGGCAGGCGGTGAACAAGATGACTCACTGTCATGACTGTGGCGAGTATGTGGGCTACATGTCCGAGTACCCATGGAAGTGCACGTGCCCGTCGGTGTTCGGGCCATGACCCGCCGCCAGCAACGCGCAGGCATCGCGCTCATGGCGGCGCTGTGCCACATGCAGAGGACCATGTACATCGACCAACTCGTCACCGACCTATGTGAGTGGCGGCTGGGCGGGAACAACTGAAGGAGATGAGAATGAAGATTGAGATTGGAGCTCTAGAGCGTGCGATGATGTGGACGGTGGATGATGCCATCACAAATCCGGATGGAGACCAAGTTTGGCTACGTGGTCGTTACGATGAGGTAACGGGCAAACGGGTAGCAATCACGGATTGCTGCTTGGTGTCCGAACCATGTGAGCATCATGCGAGGATCGCGAAGTCCAGGCGGGCGCTAAGCTGAAGGGAGTGGAGACATGGGATATCCGAGCTATGATATGACACTGAATCAGTACCAGTCCCGCGCGCTAGAGACCGCGCAAGTACCAGACGAGTGCACGCCGAGCGGACTGCCCGTGTACTACGCCATGGGTCTGGCAGGTGAGGCCGGCGAGTACCTGGACAAGGTCAAGAAGGCCTGGCGCAACCAGAAGCCACTGGATCGAGAGGCGGCGCTGCGCGAACTCGGCGACGTCCTCTGGTACATCGCGACGAACGCGCACGCACTGGACGCCACACTGGAGGAGGTCGCAAGCATGAACATCGCGAAGCTGGCGGACCGCCATGCCAGGGGTGTCATCAAGAGCGAGGGAGACGACCGGTGATTCACGTCGGCTGCACCGCTACGCGTCTTGGCCTGTCTCAGGCCCAGCTGATTCGCATCGAGGGAATCATGCTCGACGTCACGCGGGCACACCGGCAGGTGGCGTTCCACCACGGTGACTGCGTGGGCGGCGACGAGCAGCTCGACGCCAAGGCCAAGCGCATGGGCTGGCATCGGGTGGCACATCCGGGCCCGCGCTCCGGGTGGTCGGCAAACTGCGACACCGATGAGCGTCGCGCCATCAAGCCGTATATGCCGCGCAACCGGGACATCATCGACGAGTCGCCTGACCTCGTCATCGCCGCGCCGTACGAGATGGAGCCGCAGTTCTGCGGCGGGACCTGGAGGACCATTGCTATGGCGCGGCGTGCGCTCGCTGCGGGCAAACTGAAGCGCCTGGTCGTGGTCGGGCGCGACGGGTCGATTCTGGACCACGAGAATTGGCCGCTACCCGCGCGCTAACCCAGTGCTACCCGATGCGAGACGAGAAATGACGTATGGTGATGGTATGAAACTGAAGAACAAGGACGAGTTCAGAGCCGAGGCGGCGCTGCGGATTTTGACCGCTGCGATTCAAGCCAAGGCCATGGTTGGCGGCCCGACCATGGATGAAGCCTACAAGGCCAACGCGGTTGCTGCAGCCTTGCTCGCCGACCGCCTCATTGAGGCACTGGAGTCTTAGCCGGAGTCTCGCCTCTCCGGCGAAACCGGGACGCAGGGCGCTCTCCCATCCTCACACCCAGCGCTCGCCCCGGTCTGCGGGACATGGCCTACCCGCACTGATGATGCCAGGCCCAGGAGAATCGACATGGACAAGCGATATTTCACCGCAGACGACCGCAACGATACGAACTACTGGGTCGTCGCGACCGACCTCGACCACGCCAAGCAAGTGCTGCGTGACGTCGGGCTTAAGTTCGGCGACCCGAGCGTAAAGCTTGACGAAGCTGTGAGGCTCGGCGACCTGACGTTTGCCGAGGTCACCGCCGAGCGTGCGGCGCAAATCAAGTGTGACCTGACCGAGGACGGTCGCGACAAGGATGTCCCGCTGTCCGACCTCGCCATCGGCGAGTGGGTCGCATCGGAGTACTAACATGGCCAAGGCCGAGCGCGGCGCGCAGTCCCACCTCGAAGCCGAGGCGCTGCGCTACGCCGCACACACGCTGAACGAGACCGGCGAGAGCTGGACGCGCGATGCTGCGCTACTGCTCGAGCAGATTGCACAAGAGAAAGATGGAGAGAATGCCTAAGCCCTACGTGTACCGCCGCGCCGACGAACTCGGCATCCCTGTGACCGACGCCAAGGAGTCCATCAAGGTTGTCGTGACCGCCACGGACGTCATCAAGGCCAAGCAGGCCAACAGCAAGCATTGCGCGCTCGCCAGAGCAACGATGCGGCTGCCGGACGTCAACGCGGCTTACTTCTTCCGCTCAAAGGCGTTCCTGGAGTTCGATGACCGAATCGAGAAGTACGACCTTCCCGTCAGCGTCCAGAAGGAAATCGTGTCGTTCGACCGGGCGCATGTGTTCGCTCCTGGCGTGTACCAAATTCGGCCCGCGAGTCCGGCAAACAACGTCAAGGGGCTCAAGAAGCGGCTCAAGAAGGACCGCCAGCGCCGCAAAGTCAAGAAGGCGCTGCAGGAGGCCAAGGCGGCCGAGGCGCGTATCGCCAAGGTCAAGGAGTCGGGCGAGCCCATCACCAAGAAGGTTCGCGCCGAGATGGCGCCTGACGTTGCTGCGGTGCAACTTGGCAAGCGCGTGCTGTCCGGCATCAAGAAGGCCGGCGCGCCTGAACCGCTGTGGTCCGAGCGTCCGACCAAGTACCAGCACCGCACCCAGTACGTGCGTGACATGGCCGAGCCGGAGTAACAGAGTTCCGCCTGACTGAGTTGCGAGTTCGTCGGGTTCGCATCTAGGATGCGGTCTCAGCGAGCCACCAACTGGCTCAACTGGAGGACGTGATGAGGACATGGATACTGGTGATGGCGATGTGTCTGGGTGCGTGCGCGGTGGATTCGGAGAAGGATGGTAAGTGCACGGATGACAGTTGTGCGAACGCGGAGAGTAAGCAGGAGGTGCAGGTGCCACAAGAGTTGACGCTCGACAGTGGTGGTGCGAAGACTAACACCACTTGCGTGTGGGGAGCTGGTCTCGACTGCACACGTTTCTCGGTTTTCCAGGATGTACAGAACCGCGATTGCATTCAGACGTGCGGTGCACCGAGTGTGTGTGAGCACTACAACACGCCTATCAGCTGGGGCTGCAAGTACTATAATGGTCCAGACCCGTACACGTGCAATCAGATGAACAGTTCGCAGCCCGACTGCGAGTGGGCGAACGGGAACAGATGCAATATCGTGTACGGTGAGGCCGGCCGCTGCGTGATCACCAGCGGCGAACCCTGATCGCTGCGGCGTTAGCAGCAGCTAACTCAGGAGCGCCCGCAACGCGGAGACGCCATCGGACTGAAGCACAGCGCTGACGTCGACCCGAGTCGGCGCTCCTGGCACCTGAGCAGATGAGGGATAACCGGCCGGGGGCTCACTTGGGTCATCGGCCATCCCGTACTGCCATAGAAGCGTGTGTGCTAGGTCGGTACCGGTGGCGTGCAGGAACTTCTCTGTAGTGTTCGTGTCGATGCCACGGCCTTGTAGTTTTGGACCGTAGAGCGCGACGGCAGAGCGGCTGCATCCGAGACGGTCCTTGACGCCGACGCTACGCAGCAGTTCGCCGCCGTACAGGGTGGCTTCGCGACCAGTAAGTGCCTTGTAACGCTCGGCGAAGCCGCGTGTGACGTGCTCGACGCGAGCAAGGGTGCAGTCAGTTGGCAACTGGCCACCGCGCTCGACGTCAACCATGGCAGGCAGCGTGCCTTTCTGCTCGCCGCCGCTGGCCTCGACGTTGTGCATGAAGAAGTCGGCCTGCTTGGTGCCGTCCTGGCCCAAGTCGAGGTAGTGGTACATGCCGTCGAACAGGTCGAGGCCGTAGCGGTCGCCTGCCGCGGCGATGAACAGGCTTCGCTGGTGGGTGAGCCACTCGAGGTATGAGTAGCGAAGTGCCTGCGATGCCTTGAAAATTGCGCCGTGCCAAGGTGGCCCGGCGGCACAGTAGACCTTCCAATCGACCTGCTTATCTCCAGGATACAGGTCGATGATACACGCTGCGGTCACAGGTCACCAAACGCCGTGCGGAACGTCGCCCCATTCGCGTAGTGCGAGCGGAAGTCCTCGAGCGTCGCCTTGCCAGTGCCGAGGTCTCCAGCGCGGGCAAGGGTGCTGCGGTCGCCGCCAGTGACGACCTGGGCCAGGGCACATCCGCCGATAACCTCACCGGCCGCGATAGCCTTGAACTCGACGGCCGACCAGTCAGGCGCGTTGCCCTGTAGCAAGGTGCGGAACTCCAGGATGAGCGACTCGATGGAGGTCTGGTTGGCCTTGGTGCAGTCGATGACCGCGGTCCCAGCGTTCTTGAGCCCGTCGCACCCAGCGGTCCCGAGCGTGGCCAGGCCGATAATGCCGCCGATGGCAAGCGTGGCCATGACCGTGAGTAGGACGTGCCCAGACTCGGGCGCCTTGGGCGGAGGTGCCACGACGGCCGCGGCGGTGGCAGGGTCCTTTGCGCCGAGCAACGAGATGACTTTGACCACCTCACTGCGGACCTTGTCGATGCCGTCCGCGATGGCGTCGTCGACCTTGTTGGTGGTCCTGGCGGCGATGGCGTGCATGATGATGCTACCGCCAGAGAGGATGAGTGATAAGCCGCCGAGCACTGTACCCAAGACGGCGAAGATACCGATGACGTCTAGGCCGGACGAGACGGGCGGCGCGGTCACAACGGCCTCCAACGGCGCCACGTGCGCAGTAACTGCCGCAGCTTGCGCGTGGGCATCACGCACCCCGATGTAGTAAGCGAGGCTGAGGCCGGACGCGGCCAGAAAGATAACGGCGATACGAGACAGGGTAGAGCGAAGCACACTGGGACGGGTCATGACTGGTTCCTTTGTTCGACGGCTGACACCGCGTCAGCCGGGACTAGCGGGGTGATAGCACTGTGGCGTTCAAGTTCACGAATGTCGTGGCGCAACTCTTCGATGAACTTCTCCATACGGTCCATGCGCTCGATGGCGCGGCCCTCGGTGGAACCGCGGGTGTATAAGAACCCGGCGACCGTGATGACGATAACAACGAGCGAGCCCCAGACCCACTTTCGCAGGGCGGTCAGCGGTGCCATCTCGCGCTCGAGGTCGTCGATGCGACGCTCAATCATCGAGGCCACGCCCTTGGGAGGGCGGTCGAGCAACTCGGTGAGCTCGGTATTGATGTAGGTGTCGCTGTCCTCGCGATGCTTCTTGACCCAGCGGACGAAGCGAGCAAGGTCACGTCCGCTTACCGGTTCGTCCTCGGCCGGAAAGACTGGCGTGTTGTCGTCGTCCATGGGTGTCGTGACAACACCACGTGGATTTGTCGCCTCGCGCGACCTGCCAGGGAGACGAGCGTAGTCGCGATGGACTGTACGCTTGCGTGGGTTATCGTCGTCGGTCATGGCTTGATGTACACCGCGACGCCGACGTTGACGCCGGTTCCAGTGAAGGTGACAGTGGATGCGCCGACGGCGCCAGCTGAAGCGACGGTCATGGACGCGATGCCCATGCCGATGACACCGTTGCCCGGGTTGTAGTTGCCGTAGCCGTTGCCTTGGACGGCTGCGCCCGCTGTTCCGCTGCCACCCGAGATGGAGATGATGCCGTTGTTCGCGCCAGCTGTGCAGAGGAACATAAGCACAAGGTTGTTCGCAGTCGTGGTGCCACCTCCCAGACCAGGAACCGACAGCGTTGTGTTGTTGGCGTTGTTCTGGGCCAACGCGAAACCTGCAGTCGGGCTGATGGTCCACTTGTTCGGGCCGCGGACCAGGACGATGCGGGACGCGTTCTTGTCCGAGACGCCGCCGAAGTTACAGACTGGGGCAGGCATGCGTCCGCCATTGGCGCCAAGGATTGCCGTCGTGACCGGGCGCTCCCAGACGGTGATGGTGCGGATGATGGTTCCGGAACTGAACGACGACGTGTTGGTCGCGATGAGCGTGAACCCAGCCGGGGTGTCGAGGG
>Ga0070684_100001325_pt1 | contig 17748 bp, 14 predicted proteins | sample KBSC723LmetaG_FD_65653 | JGI IMG/M metagenome (GOLD analysis project Ga0070684, IMG submission 65653) | Corn rhizosphere microbial communities from Kellogg Biological Station, Michigan, USA - KBS C7.2-3L metaG | ecosystem: Host-associated > Plants > Roots > Rhizosphere ...
GGCGCGATGGGCGGCGCGGCTTACGTACTGTACGCCTGGTGGGACAGCAGCCCGTCTCCGGTCACCGCCGTTGCCGGGACGGATCCGAGAGCCATTCCCAGCCGCCACCAGGGCACGTGTTCGTGCCACCGTGGTGTGCGTGCGCCACTGGCTCCCGCCGTCCCCGCTACATGCCGTAACCGTCCTTGGCGCCCAGGTGGCCCGCTCCTCGCGAGTATCGACCCAGGGAGCGGGGTCAACCGCCGCGGAGGAGAGAGCGTGCTCGCTTCAAGGCACAATGGGCGTGGCGCGACTGCGGCAAAAGCAAGCGATCTTGTACTCGCTTCAAGCGCCCAGTAAGGTCGCCCCGTCGTGATCGTCGTCGATCGGAGGAGTCGCGATGGAATACCAGCGGCCGCTGACGCCCGAGGAGTCTCGCCGGATGTCGCTTGTTACCGGGGTGATGTGGCTGATCACCTTCGCGACATCGATCCCCGCACTGTGGTTGTTCCAGCCGCTGCTTGACAATCCAGCTGGCTACGTCGTGGGCGCGGGCGACCACGATAACCGGATCTTGCTTGGCGCATTTCTCGAGCTCTTGTTGATCATCTCGAACATCGCGACCGCCGTGATCCCGTATCCGTTGTTGAAACGACAGCATGAAGGGTGCGCGCTGGGATTCGTCGCAGCTCGCATCGTGGAATCCACTTTCATCCTCGTTGGCATCCTCAGCATCCTTACGGTGGTGGGGTTGCGGACAAGTCCGCCCAGCGGCGTTGGTGAGGACACGCTCGGAAGCATCGCGTACTCCTTCGCCGCGCTCAAGGACTGGACGTTCTTGCTTGGCCCGGGGTTCGTCGTTGGCGTCGGGAACGGACTGCTCTTCGGCTACTTGATGTACCGATCCGGCCTCGTCCCGCCACGGATGGCGCTTCTGGGGCTGGTCGGAGGGCCGCTCTTGATCGCCTCGGGCGTCGCTGTGATGTTCGACGTGGCCGAGCCGGGTGGAACGTTGCAGGGGCTTTGCACTATCCCTGAGGCTCTGTGGGAGCTGCTGGTCGGCCTCTACTTCACGTTCATCGGATTCAGGCCGTCTCCAATCCTCGCCGGAACGCCGCGCCCTGAAGGGGGTTCGCTTGGCACACCAGCCGTCTCACGTGCCTGATAAGGACATTGCCACTTGAGCATGGACTAGGCATAAAAGGACTCCGGCTTGACGGATCTACATACCACTACTCCTCTGACAACCGTTCATCCTCCACGACCGTGGCAGCGACTGCCGGCACTGGCTGGCATCGTGTTCGCCGTGCTGATGCTTCTCGCCTGGTTTCTGAACAGTGCGGCGCCTCACGACTGGACGAACTGGGCGAAAGACAGCGAGATGAAGCAGCGCTTCGCGGCATTCTTCGCGCTCCTGGCCGGCTTGGTGTTTCTTCCGTTCGCAGCGACGATCCGCGACGTGCTCGCCAACGCCGAGGAGCGGTTCGACGGGTCGGTGCGCCCGGCGCGCGTCGCCTTCGCTGGTGGCCTGATCGGCATCACGGGCATCGCGATGGCTACCGTCATGATCACCGCTGCGAGTGCCCAAGGTGCCGACGCGGATCCTGTGGTGAGTAAAGCGATCGCCACGGCGACGGTTGGGCCTTCCTTGTCGCCCCGATGGGATTCGTCGGCCTCCCCGCCTCTGCCGGGCTCATAACCCTTCGCACTGGCGCGCTGCCACGGTGGACGGGGATCGTGGCCCTGATCGGTGCGGTCTCGTTCGCGATCACATTCCTCGTCACGATCGATGGTGCGGTCGGTACAAGTGCCCGGGTCGATCCATGTCGCTCCTCGCGACAGCCCGCTGCACGGGGTAATGGACATGCGAGACTGCCGATTCACGAGGGCGGAGGCGATCACGGGGACACCACGCGGCCCCGTCGTAGGAGCAAATGAGCGAAACGATGATGCAGTCGACAATGAGGGCGGCCATGCGGGAGCACTATGGCGAGGCTGAGGTCATTCGAGTCGGTCAGGTTCGCGTGCCAACGATCGCCGACGACGAGGTGCTGATCCGGGTCGGGGCCGCGGGCGTCGATCGCGGCACCTGGCACCTCATGACGGGGACGCCCTATCTGGCTCGACTGGCGATCGGGCTTCGTCGTCCGCGCGAAGCTGTGCTTGGTCGCGATGTGGCTGGCACGGTCGCGGAGACCGGATCAGAGGTGCGACGGTTCAGCGTGGGTGACTCCGTATTCGGTGTGGCGGCCGGTTCGTTCGCCGAGTACGCCAAAGCGAAGGAGCGAAAACTCGCTCCCACTCCGGATGGGCTCTCCGCGGCGGAGGCGGCGGTGCTTGGCATCTCGGGCATGACCGCCCTCCAGGCCGTCGATGCAGCCGACGTGAACGCTGGATCAACGGTTCTCGTCATCGGCGCATCCGGCGGCGTTGGCAGTTTTGCCGTTCAGATCGCACTGGCCATTGGGGCACAGGTCACTGGCGTCTGCCGCGAAACGAAGGTCGACTTTGTCCGTTCGCTCGGCGTCGAGCGGGTGATCGCGTACGACGCTGTCGGCGACGGCGATTACGGCGGCCCCTATGACGCAATCATCGACACGGGCGGCGATACGTCGATCGCAACACTCCGTACGTGGCTCACACCGAGCGGCACGCTCGTGATCGTCGGCGGCGAAGGCGGCGACGCGGTGACCGGCATGGGCCGACAACTGCACGCCCGATTCTTGTCGATGTTCGTTCGCCAGCGGCTCACCTTCATCGTCAACCGCGAGCGGCAGGCCGACCTCCAGCGCCTCGGCGAGCTCGTTGAGACAGGTGCGATCAAGCCCGCGCTTGATACCGCCTATCCGCTCGAAGATGCCGCGGAGGCGATCCGGCAGCTGTCGGCTGGCCGCGTAGAAGGCAAGCTCGCCATCGCCATTGGTGAAACCGCGACGCGATGACTCTGACCCTCCGAGGGCCTTTCTTCAGGGCGAACGGGTCGAGGATCGAGGCTGGCCGGATTGGTCGTGGAATGTGGCCCGAATGCGCGGTCCGGCTCAGGCCCCTGCGTGATAGCGGTAACGGGTACCGACGGCCTTCGAGCTCTGCGCGCCCTGAGTAGCTCCACCAGTGGGTCGCTGTCCACATCCACCCACTGGAACGGCACGCCGCTCGGATGGTCGACCGCCGGAGCGTTTACTCGAACCTCCGACAGCAGGGTCTGCGTCTGACTCCGGTCAACTCGGCAATGCGTACGCGGATACTCGGACTCTTGCTCTCCTGATGGAAACCGGCCATCCGGGGGCACACTCGTCGGGATCGCGGACGGCACAACGAGTTTGTATTTCAGCAACGGCGGCGAAGCCATCGGTGCCGGTGCTCACGCTACTGTCGCCGACGCAAACCGCCGCTGGCTGGATACCCGCCTTCCGTTCCTAAAGAGTTGCTAGCGGTTACCGACCCTGCGCCTCCGCCTGATGGGATTACTCAGTTCGTGGTGGTCACGCCCGTTGAGTCGGACTAGCTGCGAGTTCGCGCCACCAGTGGCAGGCAGCCAGTCCGGTGTCGGTTTCGACGAGCGCCGGTTTTTCGGTGGCGCATCGGTCGACGTGCACCATGGGGCAGCGCGTATGGAATCGGCAGCCCGGCGGGGGGTTGTGCGGGCTGGGTATCTCGCCTTGGAGCGGGATGCCGCCCGACTGGCGCGTGGGGTCGGCCAACGGGATTGCCGCGAGCAGCGCGCGGGTGTAGGGGTGCCGCGAAGCTTCGAAGAGCGACTCCGAGGTGGAGAGCTCGACGAGTTCGCCCAGATACATGACTCCGATCCGGTCGGCGACCGCGCCAACAACGTTCAGGTCGTGGGTGATCAGAAGCATCGTCAGCCCGCGGCTGTCGCGGAGGTCGGACAGCAGGTTGAGCACGCCGGCCGCGGTGGACACGTCGAGCCCGGCGGTTGGCTCGTCGGCGACGAGCACGGTTGGCTCGAGCGCCAGCGCGCGGGCGATCCCGACGCGACGCGCCTGGCCGCCCGACAGCTCGTGGGGATACTTCTCGGTGATCTCCGGGGCCAGCCCGACCGCGTTGAGCAGCTCCTCTGCAGGCTTTCGCTCGTCCTTCGCGACGCCGTGGATCGTGTACGGCTCGCGCACCAGGTAGTCGACCTTGAGCCGCGGGCTGAGGCTCGCGTGGGGATCCTGGAAGATGACCTGCACCCGGCGCCTCAGCCGCCGGAGATCGCCGCCGCGCAGCCCGGCGACCGCAAGGCCCTCGACGTACACCTCTCCGCCGACCGTCGGCTGGAGGCCGGCGATCGCCCTGGCCAGAGTCGTCTTGCCCGACCCCGATTCGCCCACGAGGCCGAGGATCTCGCCACGGGCCGCCTTCAGCGACACGCCGTTGACGGCCGGGAGCGCCGCGCTGCCGCTGCCGAACTGCACGCGCACATCCCGCACATCGATCACCGGGTCGCCGCTCATGCCGCCCCCGCCGGTGCCTGCCAACCGGACCTTGGATCACGCGCGTGGCAACGCACGAGCGACGCGCCGTCGGTCACCGGGGCGGGGTCGACCGTGCGGCAGATTGGTGCGACCAGCGGGCACCGATCGGCAAACGCGCAACCCGCCTGCAGGTGTGCGAGGCTGGGCACCCGCCCTGGGATCGTCGTCAGCCGACGGTGTCGGTGTTCGTGGCTCGGCACCGCGCCCAGCAGCGCCTGCGCATAGGGGTGCCGGGCGTTGGCGAAGAACGTGGTCACGTCAGCCGATTCGACCACCCGGCCGGCGTACATCACGACCACGCGGTCGACCAGCTGGGCGACCACGCCGACGTTGTGGGTGACGAACATGATCGCGGTGCCGCGCTCCTCCCGCAGGCCGCGTAGCAGCTCCACGATCTGGGCCTCGAGAGTGACGTCGAGCGCCGATGTGGGCTCGTCGGCCACGAGCATCGGCGGCCCTAGCAAGAGTGCGGTCGCGATCAGGATGCGCTGGCGCATGCCACCGGAGAACTCATGTGGATATCGCCCGAGGCGCTCGGCAGCATCCGGGATTCCGACCCGCTCGAGCATCCTCGTCATGCGCTGCTGCAGCTCGCGCCTGTCCCGCCCGCGGCGCTGGGCGTGGGCCAGCACGGCGTCGGCCATCTGGCGACCGACGGTCAACGTGGGATTGAGGCTCTGGAGCGGATCCTGAGGGATCAATGCGACCCGCCGTCCGCGGATCTGGCGCATGCCCTCGTCGTCGAGGTCGATCAGGTCGGTTCCCTCCAGCAGCACTCTGCCGTTGCGCACCTCGGCGTTCCCGGGGAGCAGTCCGAGTGCCGCGTTTGCGAGCGTCGATTTGCCGCAGCCGGACTCGCCGATCACGCCCACGATCTCGCCGGGCCGAACCGCGACGGTCACGTCGCGGAGCGCGTGCAGTTCGAGCGGAGGCGCGTGGTAGACCACGTCAAGCCCCTCCATCTCGAGTACCGGGGCGGTGGTCAGCGTCTCTTCCTGCGTTGGTTGAGCGGATACTGGGTGCGCGACACCCGCGGGTCGAACACGTCGCGCAGCGTCTCGCCAAGAAAGGTGAAGCCAAGCGTCACGAGCACAAGGGCGACGCAGGGGGCAATCAGCGGCCACGCGGAGTCGTACACGTTCAGGAAGCCCTCGTTGAGCATGACGCCCCAGTCCGCGGTCGGCGGCTGCACGCCCAGCCCGAGGAACGAGAGCCCCGCCGCCACCGCGATCGCGCCGGGGATGTCCATCGCGACCAGGATGAACAATGGCGGGAGCACGTTTGGCAGCACATGCACGGCGAGGATGCGCGAAGTGCGTGCCCCGAGGGCACGCTCGGCGTCGACGTACACATCGCTGCGGGCGGCCAGCACCAGTGCGCGTGTGACTCGGAAGTAGTTGGGCACGAACGCGAGGCCGACCAGGATGATCGTGTTCCGGGTGGAGGGGCCGTAGAGCGCGATCACCGCCAGCGCCAGCACAACGGCCGGAAACGCGAGCAGCGCATCGGTGGCGATGATCAGCGTCGAGTCCACCAGGCGCCCGAACCAGCCGGCGAGGAGGCCAAGAAACAGGCCCAGCACGAGGGCGATGCCAACGGCGGGAAGTGCTATCGAAAACGCGACCCGGCAGCCGAAGATCAGACGCGAGAAGAGGTCTCGGCCGAGGTCGTCCGTGCCGAGCAGATGTGTGCCAGACGGACCCGCGAACCGGTGGGCTATGTCTTGCGTGTTCGGCGAGTAGGGCGTTATCACAGGTGCAAACAGGACTGCGATGATCACGAGCAGCGCGACCACGATGCCGAACGTGCCGGCCGGCCGGCGAGCCACCTCGCGGGCTCGGCGCCCCCGTCTGCGCGGCACCGTTGCCGCGGGCGTCTGGGCGATTGTCACGCTCACGCCGACCCCGACCCGGTCAGGTCGATTCGGGGATCGAGGAACCGGTAGGCGAGGTCGGCCAGCAGATTCGAGAGGATGAAGAGCAGAGCGATCACAAGTGCCCCGCCCCGCACCACGATGTAATCCCGCTGATCGACGGCTTCGAGCATCAGCCGGCCAAGCCCCGGCCGGTTGAAGATGAACTCCACGATCACGGCCCCGCCGAACAACGTCCCCAGCCCAATGCCGAGCACAGCCACCACCGGGATCAAGGCGTTTCGAAGGGCGTATCGGTACAGGATCAGGCGGTCACGCAGACCAAACGCCCGGGCGGTGCGGACGTAGGGCGACGCCAGCTCCTCGAGCATGCTGGCGCGCACCAGCCGCGCCAGGTAGCCCACCCAGCCGGCCGCGAGCGCAATCGCCGGCATCAGGAGATGCTCGACGTACCCCACCGGGTGGGACACGCTGCCGTCACCGCTCGCGGGCAACCAGCCGAGTCGCACCGAGAACAGCAGGACCAACAGCAGGGCGATCACGAACGGGGGCACCGACACCAGCGACACGGAGAAGAACCCCAGCACGCGATCGAGCAGGCTGGCTGGCCGGGCGGCCGCGAGCACTCCCAGCGGGACGCCCAGCCCGATCGCGAGTGCCAGGCTGGTCAGCGCCAGCACCACCGTGCTGAGCAGCGCATCCCGCACAAGATCCCAGACCGGGATGCCATTGATGTAGTCGGTGCCGAGGTCGCCGCGGGCGGCGTCGCTCATGAACAGCCACACCTGCTCCGGCACCGAATCGTTCAGGTGCATCGCGGCCCGCACCTGCGCGATCAGCTGTGGGGTTGCCCGCGGACCGAGCATCGCGCGTGCCGGCTCGCCAGGGGTGACCGCGCTGAGCAGCGCGAGTGCCGCCATCACGACCACGATCGTCAGAAACGCGACGACCAGCCGGCGGAGCAGGTAGCGACGCATCCGTCAGCCTGGTTGCGCGTCGATGATCTCGCGGATGACGGCGTTGGCCTCATCTGCCCGCATCGGTGACCACAGGGAACAGTGGCCGTGGCCCTCGAGCAGGTGGAACACAGCGGTGGGCGAGAGCTCGGCCACCTGTTGTCCGTACTGCGGCGGGGCCTGAACGTCCTCGGCGAACCCGACCACGTGCAGCGGCACCGAGCATCCCGGCAGCCGGTCAAGCACGTCGAAGGTGTCGCAGGCGTCCCACTGGCCGATCAGCGACCTCTCGTTCTCGCCCTCGAAGTTCGCGTAGGAGGCCTTGAGCACCTCCCATGTCTCCTCGTCGCCCAGCTCGTCGGCGGGGTGCAGCATCGCGGCATAGTGGCAGATGCCCATCAGGCCGGTCAGGGAGCCGCCCTGTTTTCGGTAATCGATCTCGGCCCGCATGTAGTCGTGCACCCAGCCGGTGCTCTTGCCGAGAGTGCCCATCGGGATCGCGAGCCGCACCAGGTCCGGGCGGTCGAGCGCGAGCTGGGTCGCGGTCAAGGCTCCCATCGACTTGCCCACGACGATCACGGGGGGCTCACAGACCTGCTCGATCAGGCTCGCTGTGTCTCGCGCGAAGTCCCCCATCGTCCACGGCAGCTCCTGTGTACACTCGGTCTTCCCGATCCCCCGGTTGTGGTACACGGTGTTGCGGAAGTCGGGGAACGACGGCAGCTGGTACTGGATCCAGGTGCGTTCCGGAAGGCCACCCCCGCCGCAGATCCAGACGATGTCCGGCCCATCGCCGGATTGGGCGTAGTGGGTCACGGTATCGACGGTGGTGATGGTGGGCATGCGAATCTCCTCGGATTACCAGAACAGCTGGGGAGTGGTTGTCAAGAGCTCGTTTCCGCCCTCCCGCACGATGAAGACGTCCTCGAACCCGGCCGTGCCGACGCCGGGCTCGTTGATGAACGTCTCTGAGGTGAAGATCTGACCGTCGCGGAAGGGCTCGTCCGCATCGAACAGGGTGTCGCCCGGATCGGGCTCGAACGGCTGGGCCGGGATCAGTGGACCGAGCCAGAACGTCGACAGGCCGTGACCATAGATGCCGAGGTCGCTGCGATCGGTGGTGGCATCGACGATGGCTCCCACCTCACGCGGTGTGCGGCCGGGCCTGACCTCATCAGTGATGCGGTTGACCGTCGTGATCGCCTCTTCGATCAGGGCGCGCTGGGCCGATGTCGGGTTGAGCCCGCACACCGACGTACGGCCAGGATCGATCCAGTAACCCTCGAGCACCGGGCCGACCACCCAGGCCCGAACGAACTCCCCGCGACTGGCCGCCTCCCGTGAGTAGCCGTAGAGCGGATAGTCCCACGCGGCATGGTCGCCGCGCGGGCCGGTATGGCACCCGAGACGCTGGAAGCCGCCGCCGGCAGCGATCACGATCTTGCCGGCCTCGGCGGCCGCGTCGCACTGCCGGTCGCCGCGCACGAGTCGGTCCATGAACGCGGTCAGTGCGCGCGATGAGATGTCGCCGATCTCGCGGTAGAGCTCCTGCTCTCGGGAGCTCGCATGACTCTGCAGCCGGTACATCAGATCCTCTTCGGGTATCCACTCGATTCCAGGCGAGCCGGCCAGCAGTGGTCGATACATCTGGGCCGGCAGGAAGTCGTCGCCGACGTAGGCCACCCGGCCTTCCACGCCCCTCCGGACGAGGTGGGCGGCGAGCCCGGCGGCCAGGTTGTCGGGATGGGCGACGATCTGCTCGATCGCCAGGTGTCGACGCTCGATCGACTCGAACTCCGAGTAGTCGGCCCGCAGCACGTGCAGCTCCGGCTCGTTCCCGGCGTGCAGGAGCAGCGCGGCGTACGCCTGGCCGACTCCGAACTCCGACTGCTCCTGGCCGATGTTGTGCGAGGCGTAGTTGGCGAGGTACCAGACGTTTCCGGCACGGTCATAGCCCCCGCCGGTGCGCTGCCAGATGACGGCGGTGTCGTACCCGCGCTGCCGGAGCTCGGCGTAGACCGCCGCCCATCGGGCCTCGTATTCGTCCTTCGGGAAGTACACGCGATCCGCTCCGATCTCTGGCAATTCGGTGGCAGATGGAGTATGACATACTGCGAAGTCGTCTGCACGATGCGAACCAGAGGAGCTGTGTGATGGAGCGAGGAGTGGTTCCATGCGCGTCCAACCCGGGGCCCGCCGGGATCAACCGACGCCAGTTCGTCCTCCGCGGCGCGGCGCTTGGCGCCATGCTCACCGGCTCGTCGAGCCTCCTCACAGCCTGCGGTGGCGGCTCCTCGCTGACCTCCGGGTCGGCGGCAGCCGGAGGCGCGATCACGATCGGTGCCGACACGCCGACGAGCCTGGATCCAGCGTTCGCCGCGTACTACACCGACCTGATGGTGGACGGCGCGGTCTACGAGGGGCTGATCACGTACAAGCCGGGCACGTACGACGTCGTGCACCAGCTCGCCGAGACGTTCGTGCCATCGGCCGACGGCACCAGCTTCCATTTCACGCTGAAGAAAGGCGTGCAGTTCCAGGGCGGCTACGGAGAGCTGACCACCGACGACGTCAAATTCTCCTTCGAGCGGATCGCCGGGATGACCAAGCCGGTGCTGCAGAGCGCCTACGTGGCTGACTGGGCGCCGCAACTCAAGGAAGTACAGATCACGAGCAAGTACGAGGGCACCATCGTCCTCAACAACGTGTTCGCACCACTCCTGCACACGACGCTCCCGACGCTCTCGGGCATGATCGTCTCGAAGAAGGCGGTGCTCGACCGCGGCAAGCAGTTCGGCTCCCACCCGATCGGCTCGGGTCCATACGAGGTGGAGTCGTTCACGCCCAACCGGCAGGTTGTGCTGAAGACGTTCGCGAAGTGGAGCGGTGCGTCGAAGGCATTCGTGCACCCGTCATACGACAAGATCACGATCACCGCCAACGGCGACCCGACCTTCGTTGATGCGGGACTCCGCAGTGGTGATCTGGATGTCGCCCTCATCGAGGGCTCCCAGCTGAAACGGTTGAGCGCTGATGAATCGCTCACCGTGGCCAAATTCACGTCGTTGAGCTACGACTGGATCGGTATGAACGTCACCAACCCGTCGCTCTCCAATATCGATGTGCGCAAGGCGATCCGGCTGGCGATCGACGTGCCGGCGATCATCGAGGTGGCCTACGACGGCGTTTCGCCACGGGCGACGGCGGTGCTGCCGCCAACAATGGGAATCGGCTACTGGAAGGAGGCACCCGTCTACGACCGTGACGTCGCCGCCGCGAAGACGCTGATGCAAAGTGCGGGCGTCTCGAACCTCGACCTGACGCTCACCGTGGCCAACTCGCCAAGCTACTTCAAGACGATCGCCGAGCTCGTCCAGGCGAATCTCGCCGACATCGGCATCAAGGTGTCGATCGACGTGCAGGATACGGCGACGTTCTACGCACCGAGCGCTGCGGCGCTCAAGAACCTGCAGCTGTTCGGGCTCGATTTCGCGTCGTTCCCCGACCCGTTCTGGTCGATGCAGTGGTTCACGACCGCCCAGATCGGCGCCGGCGGCTACAACTGGATGAGCTGGAGCAACAAGCAGTTCGACGACCTCAACAACCAGGCCGCGATGGAACTCGACGACGCCAAGCGCACCGAGATCTACATCAAGATGCAAGAGATCTGGGACGAGGACGCCAACTCGGTGTGGCTCGCCTGGCCCGCCACCATCTGGGCCGCGGACAAGTCCCTCGCAATGGCCGTTCGTCCCGACGGGCTTCCCATCGTCCAGGCGTTCCGGAGCGCGTAGACCTGTGGAGCGGGCATCCCAACCGAGCGCGCCGCCGCCGATCCAGTCGCTTGATCGCGGCGTCCGACTGCTCGAGGTAATCGCTCGGAGCGATCACCCGTTGACCGGGGTCGAGGTCGCCGACCGGGCGGACATCAACCGCAGCACCGCGTGGCGCCTGCTCGCCACGCTCGAGCACGCGCGTCTTGTGGAGCGAGACGCAACCGGCCGGTACGAGGTGGGTATCGGCGTGTTCGGGCTGGCAACGGGGACTCGCTGGGGATCGATCACCCGGCGCGCGCGGCCGATTCTCGAACGGCTCTGCACGCAGGTCGATTCCACCGCGGCAGTCGCCGTGGTGGACGGTGGGGGCTACGAGATCATCGATCAGGTCGACGGCGCGTACTCGCTCTCGGTGCGGTGGATCGGCGCGCGGCTGCCTCTCAGCTGCACGTCGGTGGGAAAGCTGATCCTCGCAGCGCTTGACGAGCACGAGCTCGAGCTGTTCCTGCGCCACCCGATCGCAGCACGCACGCCGCGAACGCTGACCGATCCCGACGATGTGCGGGCGGAGCTCGAGGAGGTCCGCCGCACGGGAGTGGGAACGTCGATCGGCGACTACGAGATCGGGGTCAACGGCATCTCGGCCGCGGCCCGCGACGTTCACGGGCGTCCGGTGGCGTTTATCGCGATCACCGGTCCGGATGTCCGTCTGACCACCGCGGGTCTGCCCGATGTCGCGCCGATCGTGCTCCAAGCTGCGGCCGAGCTCGAGGACGCGTTGGAGCTAAACCGATGAACACCCGAATCCCAAGGGAGCCGAGATGCTGATCGACTGTGACGTCCATGTCGGATACGACAGTCTGCTGGAGCTGCTTCCGTACCTCGACGGGCCGACCCGTGAGCTCGTTCAGCACTCCGGTACGAACGGTCTGGGCATGCCGAGCTACCCGTGGTATCACCCGTCCGGCTGGTTGCGGAAGGACGCGTATGACCCGGACACGACCGCCCAGGGCAAACAGATCCCCGGCCAGACGCTGGCAACGGTTCGGCGGCTCCTGCTGGACCCGTACGACGTCACATACGGCATCCTGACCGCGGACGAGGCCGCAGCCTTCTCGATCATCCCCAACGGTATCCTGGGGGCGAAGCTGGCCGCGGCGTACAACGACTGGTTGCTGGAGCACTGGCTGCAGGAGGACGCGCGCCTCCGCGGGCTGATCGTGGTCGCCGCACAGCACCCCGAGGCGGCGGCGGCAGAGATCCGACGCCACGCCGGCGACGACCGATTCGTGGGCGTCTTCCTGCCGGGCGGCGCGCGGGTGCCGTACGGCAACGTGATCTATGACCCGATCTGGAAGGCGGCTTCGGAACAGGGGCTGCCGGTCGCCGTCCACACCCACTTCGACGGTGTCGGAATCAGCCCGCCGCTCACCTCCGCAGGCCACCCCGACACCTACGCCGAGTACCACGTCCTCTGTGGGTCGGGCATGTACGGCCATTTCACCTCGGCGCTGCTCGCCGGCGTGTTCGAACGGTTCCCGGGCTCCAAGATGGTGATGATCGAAGGCGGCGTGGTGCCGTTCCTCGGCTACCTCTGGCGTCTCGATGCCGACTGGAAAGCCTGCCGCACCGAGGTGCCGTACTGCCGCAGGCTGCCGTCGGAGTACGTGTGGGAATCTGTTCGGTTCACCACCCAGCCGCTCGAGACGCCCGTCGACGACGATGCGCTGTGGCCTGTGATCAAGAACCTCCGGCCCGCCGAGACGCTGATGTTTGCAAGCGACTATCCGCACTGGGACTTCGACGAGCCGACCCAGACACTCAGACTGTTGCCGGAGGAGATCCGCTCTGCCGTGGCGCATGAGAACGCCGCTAGGCTGTTCCGGCTGTCGGCACCGGTCACGGCATGAGCAGCACGGAGCCGCGGGAGGTGCGAGTCGCGGCAAGCGACCTTCCCGTGCCAGGTCAGATCCTCGTCGTCGAGATCCGCCACCACCGCGTTGGCCTGATGCGGGTGGGGGACGAGATCCACGCGCTGGCCGACCGTTGCCCGCACCGCGGGGCGCCGTTGTGCTCTGCCGGCGAGGTGGTGACCGACATCCAGCTCGCCGCCGACGGCAGCTTGCAACTGGGGGCCGCGGACTCGCTGATCCGATGCCCCTGGCACAAGTGGGACTTCGAGATCGCCACCGGCACATGCCAGGTCGACGGGCAGATGCGCGTCCGGCGCTACGCGGTGCGGCATGAGGGGAGCGACGTCATCGTGTCGCTCGACTCACCGCCGAAGGCGGGTGACGTCGAATGACGGTGCTGCCTGAACCGCGGCAGGAACGTCGGATCGAGCTCGCCGACGGGCGGACTCTCGCGGTCGCTCGTTTCGGGCCTGCCGACGGCGTGCCGGTCATCGCCCATCACGGCACACCCGCGTGTCGGCTCGACTTGCCGGGGTCGATCCCCATGTTGGCGGAGCTGGGCGTCGATCTCATTATGTTCGACCGGGCCGGGTACGGGCGCTCGTCGCCGCTTCCCGGCCGCGCGGTCGCGGCTGCCGCTGCCGACGCCGTTGCGATCGCTGACGCCCTGGGCCTCGACCGGTTCGCCGTCTACGGCGTTTCGGGCGGCGGCCCGCATTCGCTGGCGTGCGCGGGACTGCTCGCCGACCGGGTCACACGCACGGCATGCGTGGTGGGGGTTGCGCCCTACGGCCGGTCAGATTTCGATTTTCGCGACGGGTTGAACGAGCTCAGCGTCGCCGAGTTCGAGATCGCGCTGTCCGGCCGCAGCGCCATGGAGCAGTATGTCGCTGGCTTCGTGGAAGAGACACGCGACAAGGGCACTGCCGTGATGGACGAGTGGGGTGCCGAGCTGCCCGAGCCCGACCGCGAGGCGTACTACGGCACCCCCGAAGCGCGTGCACTGCTCGGGCGTGCGCTCACCGAGTCGATGGTCGTCTCGGGCGCCGGGTGGGTCGACGACGGCCTCGCGTTCGTCTCCCCGTGGGGGTTCGAGCTGAGCTCGATCTCGACACCGGTCGCCGTCTGGGCGGGGGCACTCGACCGGCTGGTACCGATCGGGCATGCCCGCTACCTTGCGGCACAGATCCCCGGCGCGGAGTTGCACATCGTGGCCGACCGCGGCCACGCACTCGACGACTACCCGATCTTCGAGTGGCTCGCCGACGCGTGACCGTCGGATACGAGCGCCGCCTGGATCGATGGACTGCCCCGGCGCCCGCCCACCGGCCGACCGAGCAACCACGGAGGTTGCTGGCATACACGGGTTCGATTCCCGCCGCCTCCGTCTCTTTATCTAAGTAAGGCGAAACTCGGGTCGGGCGACGGAACGAGCAAGCAACGAGAACCATCCGCACGACCCGAGCGTCCACCCGAGACCCGCCGAACTCCGTCTCGGCCGTCAGCGGACTTGATGTGGGTGGATCAACCGACCGCGGGCGGTGATCGGGGGCGACTTGGACAAGCCCCAGTGGGGGGTGCCACCACGCGGGCCGTCGGCACGGAAACTGGCAATCCCGGCCCGCGTCTTGAAATCATGCAGACGGAGGGGAGATCATTGCCCTGATGAGCCACCTTGCCAGTCCCACCGGCCCAGGCTCCGAAAGAGCCGATGTGGCTTGCCCCGTGGAGCGGACGTTCCTGATCGCCGACGTTCGCGGCTACACGAGCTTCACCCGCGAGCGCGGCGACGCGGAGGCGGCGCGGCTCGCCACCCGGCTCGCCGAACTCGCTCGTGATGCGGTGGACGCTCGAAGCGGCCGCGTCATCGAGTTGCGCGGCGACGAGGTGCTGGCCGTCTTCCCGTCACCCGGTCAGGCCGTGAGAGCAGCCACGGAGCTCCAGGCCAGCTGCCAGGAGGCGATGACGGCGGATCCCACATTGCCGCTGCTGGTCGGTGTCGGCATCGACGTCGGCGAGGCCGTGCCGGTTGAGGACGGGTTTCGCGGTGCTGCGCTGAATACGGCAGCCCGGCTCTGCTCCCAGGCCACTGCCGGGCAGGTGCTGGTAACGGAACAGGTGGCCGAGCGTGCCGGCCCGATCTCGGGTGTCCGCTTTGCCTCGGCCGGTACGGCGCAGCTCAAGGGGTTCGACGCGCCGGTGGAGTTGGTGGAAATCGCCCTCGAATCGACTTCTTCGAGGGTGGATCAGCCGGCCGAAACTTCCCCGTTGCCCATCGAGCTGGAGCTCGACACCCCGCTGGTCGGCAGAGACAGGGAAATTGCCTGGCTTCGTGGCACCTGGCGACAGGCGCGCCGGGGCAATGGCCGCGTGGTGGTGATCTCAGGGCCCGCGAACAGCGGAAAAACGCTGCTCGCTGCCGCGCTCGCCGACTTCGCGTACTCGACCGGGGCGGCGACAGCGTATGCGGGTGCTGGCGGGACGGCCGCCGCGCTCGCCCGGTCGTCACTTCGGGATGCACTTGCCGGTCGGCAACCGGCGCTCGTCGTGCTCGACGACTTCAGCGTGACCGGTGAGACGGTCGCGCCGGCGCTCGCCGAACTGGTGGACGTGGTCGAGACGGCTTCCGTACTGGTCGTCTGCCTCGTCCGGGAGCCGGATGCCAGCCCCGCTGTCGCCCGGTTGATCGAGCGCGTGGACGGCAGGGGAGACGGGCACCGCAGGCTGGAGCCGCTGGAGCCGTCCGAGGTGCGCGAGATCGCACGCCTGTATGCCGGAACGGACATCGACGAGGTGCCGCTCGAGTCGGTCGCGCGCGCCTCGGGCGGCCTGCCCGGAGCCGTTCACGAGGTCATGACCGACTGGGCCCAGCAAGAGGCGACCAGGCGGCTCGCCGCCGCCGCTGAGTTTCTCGCGACCGAGCGTTCCGAGCGCACTGCTGACCTCGAGTTCGCGAACAACGTCATCGGCCTGAAGCTCGCCCGGCTCTACCGCGATGAAGACCCGTCGCGCCGAAGCGATGCATCCGCGTGCCCCTACAAGGGTCTGGCCTCGTTCGAGCAGGCGGACGCCCGGCTGTTCTTCGGTCGCGAACGCCTCGTCGGCGAACTGGCGGCGCGGACGGTTGGCGCCGGCATGCTCGGAGTCGTAGGCGCATCCGGTAGCGGCAAGTCATCGGTGATCGCGGCCGGCCTGCTGCCCTCGCTCAGCGCCGGCCTCCTGCCGGGGAGCGAGCGCTGGCTGTCGGTCGTCTTGCGACCGGGCGAGCGCCCGCTGGCGGCGCTCGACTCGCTGGCGATCTCGGACCGGGACGGGAGCGAGCGGCTCGTCCTGGTCGTCGACCAGTTCGAGGAGCTCTTCACGATGTGTCAGCACGAGGATGAGCGCAGCCGATTCGTCGAGAAGCTTGTCGACATTGCCGGAGATGCGGAACGAGCCGTCGTGGTCGTCTCCCTGCGCGCCGACTTCTCGGGGGAATGCGCCGCCTATCCTCAGCTTGCGAAGCTGCTGGCGGCCAACCTCGTGCTGGTCGGCGCCATGGGGCCCGATGAGCTCCGACGGGCGGTCGAGCTTCCCGCCCGCAGAGCGGGGATCCGGGTAGAATCGCGGTTGGTCGAGGCGCTTCTGGCAGAGGTCGGCGACGAGCCCGGCGGGCTGCCCCTGCTCTCGACCGCGCTGGTCGAGCTGTGGATGGCGCGCAGCGGCGGCTGGCTCAGGCAGGAGACGCTCGCCGAGCTGGGCGGCGTTCGGGGGGCGGTCGCGCGTCTTGCCGACAGCTCGTACGACAACCTCGCCGACGAAGAGCGCTCCGCTGCCCGTCGGCTGTTCATGCGACTGGCCAGCACTGGGGAGGACGGGATGCTGACGCGGCGTGTGGTTCCGCTCTCGGAGCTCGATCTCCAGCGTGATGCGGTGCTCGCCGCGGTCGTCGAGCGCCTGACCGGCGACCGCCTGCTCACTGCGCATGGCGCCTCCATCGAGGTCGCGCACGAAGCGCTGCTTCGGGAGTGGCCGAGGTTCCAAGCGTGGCTCACGGAGGATATGCACGGCCGTGAGCTGCGCGAGCACCTGATTCAAAGCGCAAAGCGCTGGGCGGCGGCTGACCGTGAGGCGGCCGAGCTCTACCGGGGGGCGCGCCTGTCCGGCACCCTGGACTGGGCGGCCGGCCGGGAGCGGGAGCTGAATGAGCTCGAGCGAGAGTTTCTCAGGGAGAGCCGGGCGGAGAGCGACCGGGAGCTGGCGCGCGAGCGTCGAACGAACCGCCGCCTCAAGGGTCTGCTGGCTGGCGTCGCCGTTCTCCTGCTTGCCGCGGTCGCGGCCGGACTCTACGCCCTGATCCAGCGGTCGGATGCACAGCGAAAGGCCCGTATCGCTCTCGGCAGGCAGCTTGGCGCCGAAGCGGTATCCCAGCCGCGGATCGACCTGTCGATGTTGCTTGCACGCGCTTCGCTCAACCTCGACCGCTCGCGAGAGACGGAAAGCACGCTGCTCGCAACGTTGCTGCGCGAGCCTGCGGTGATTGGGACATTCGCGCTGCCGATCGAGGATCGGCCACAACAGGTCAGGGTTTCACCCGACGGTCGGGTGATCGCCGTGTCGACCAACAGCAGCACGATGCGGCTATACGACACCCGCACCCATCGACAGACCCGAACCATGCAGCTTGTCAGCGCGGACTACACGTTCGTCCCGAGGACGGGGCAACTGTTTGCCGCCGACCCAGGGTCCCCTCCCGCCTACGCGCTGATCGACCCGAAGACCGGTGGCACGCTG
>Ga0070684_100001331_pt1 | contig 17688 bp, 14 predicted proteins | sample KBSC723LmetaG_FD_65653 | JGI IMG/M metagenome (GOLD analysis project Ga0070684, IMG submission 65653) | Corn rhizosphere microbial communities from Kellogg Biological Station, Michigan, USA - KBS C7.2-3L metaG | ecosystem: Host-associated > Plants > Roots > Rhizosphere ...
ATGCAGCGCATAGATCGCGCCGGCGCGCGGCTCGGCCTTGCGTCCCATGGTGCCGAGCCACAGCGTGCCGGAAGGATGCACGCGCGCGTCGTTGGATCGGGTCGCCGGATTGTCGGCTTCCAGTGCCGCGAACAATTCCATACGGCCGTCGGCGACATGGCGGATGTAGAGGCCATCCTCGGTGACAACAAGCTGGCGCTCGGCGTCGATTCGCCCCAGCGCGCTCGCCATCTTGCCGAGCGCGTGAACTTTCACCCGACCACTTCCGATACCGGCCTCGAACAGCCGGCACTCCAGGATGTCGAACCACCAGGCGGTGTCGGTTATCACATCATAGGTCGGCCCTTCGCCGAGATGGCAGCGCTCAGCCGACAATGTCGTGGTCGGCACGTCATCGAGGTTGTCAGCCACCGTCATCATGGTCACACCAGCGAGAAGCGATAGACGGTCTGGTGCCGGTAGAGCCGTCCGGGATCGAGCCGCGCCGATGGATAGTCGGGGCGATTCGGCGTATCCGGCCAAGTCTGCGGCTCCAGGCAGAAGGCATCGGACTGCCGGTAGAGCCGCTCGCCCTTGCCGGCGAGCGTGCCGTCGAGAAAATTGCCGGAATAGAATTGCAGGCCCGGCTGGTTGGTCAAAAGCTCCATCACGCGGCCGCTCGCTTCCGACTCCACGCGCGCGGCCAGCCGCACGCCGTCGCCCGGCATCAGGCAATAATTGTTATCGTAGCCGCGGCCGCGCAGCAATTGCTCGTCCCGTCCTCGAATGCGCGAGCCGATGCGCTTCATCTCGCGAAAGTCGAACGGCGTCTCCGCGACCGGATGCGGAGGGCCCGGCAGCGGGATCGAGGTTGCGTCGGTGGCGAGGAAATGATCGGCGACGATGCGAAGGCGGTGATCCAGGATCTGGCGCTCGGAGCGCGCGCCGTCGAGATTGAAGAAGCTGTGGTTGGTGAGGTTGACGACGGTCGGTCGATCGGTCGTCGCCTCGAAGGTGACAGCCAGCTCGGTCGGCCCGGTCACGGAATAGATGACGCGCGCGGCGAGCTTGCCGGGAAAACCGCCCTCCCCGTCGGCGCTGGTGTAATCCATCACCACGCTGGGCTCCGGCGCCTCCTTGACCTCGACGATGCGCCAGAGCTTGCGGTCAAAGCCGTCATTGCCGCCATGGAGCATGTTGGGACCATTGTTGACGTCGAGCTTGATCGTCGCGCCGTCAAGCGTGAACTGACCGCCCGCGATGCGGTTGGCATACCGCCCGACCGTAGCGCCCAGGAATTTGCGCTGGGCGAGATATTCATCAAACGTGTCATGGCCGAGCACGATGTCGTCGCTCTGCCCGTTGCGGTCGCGCACATGCAGCGTGTGCAGCACCGCGCCATAAGGGAGGATGCCGGCCTCGAACCCTTCCGCGCCGCGCAGGACGATGCGCTCGACCTCGGTGCCGTCAGGCATCTTGCCAAACGGCGCGCGCTCGACCTTGGCTTTGCTTGATGCATTCATGCTCAGAACTCGAAGGCTTCGACGGTGTGGCGGCGGCCGAGCAGGAAGGCGTCGGCCACGATCTGCAGCGGCGCGAGATCGACATCGCTCTCGCCCGTGGCGGCGAGATCGACGAAGCGGCGATAGAGCGCCGGATATTCCTCTTTCATCGCGTCGACCACGCCCTTGCCGCCGTCGCTCATCTTGGCGCCGCCGCCCGACAGCACCAGAGGTCCGCGATCGGTCTCGATCCGGATGTCCCAGGTCTGCGGAGGGGTCTGACGAAAGTCGAATTCCACCTTGATCGGCAGGCCGGTGGCGTCGGCCATGTCCATCTCGACGACAATGGGCGCCTCGCGGTTGGCGGGAAAGCCGAGGCTGGCGCCGGTCACGAACACCGGCCGCGGCAGGATGCGGGTCAGGATCGAGAGCGCGTTGATGCCGGGATCGAACACGCCGAAACCGCCGGCCGCGAAAATCCAGTCCTGGCCGGGATGCCAGACGCGGACGTCCTCCTTCCAGATGATGGTGACGTGCTTGATGGTGCGGCCGGCCAAAAGCTCGCGCGCCGGCTCGACCGCGGGCGCAAAACGCGAGTGCCAGGTCGCGAACAGGCTTTTGCCGGCCGCTTTCGCCACCGCCTGCAACGGCGCGATCTCGCTGACGGTGGCGCCCGGCGGCTTTTCCAGCATCACATGCTTCTTCGCCTCGAGCGCGAGCCGCGCCTGCGCGCTGCGCACCTGCGGCGGAGTGCAAAGCGTGACCGCGTCGATCTCGGGGCCGTCGCGGAGCAAATCCTCCAGGCTCGCAAAGCTGGGAACGTCAGGCGATTTCGCCTTGGGATCGGCGGTCGCCACCAACACGACGCCGGAAGTCGCCGCAATCGCCGGCACATGCCGCGTGGTCGCGATCTTGCCGAAGCCAACAATCGCGAGGCGAAGATTCCTCATCTCTTTTCCTTGTTGTCCTTCCCGGTGCCGGCGGCCGGATCGTGCAGGGTCGGATCGAGCGAGCTCGCACCATGCCTTCGCATACCATTGAAGATGACAGCGGTCATGGCCTCGTTGGCGGCGCGCGAATCGCCGTCGGCGATCGCGTTGACGATGCGCTGATGCCAGCTCAGCACGGTATCGCGGTCATCGGGATCGACCGGCGCGGAGAGCAGGAAGGAGGCGCGCAGCGCTGCCGCGATGACCGCGTCTACCGAGCGCATGAACGGGTTGCCGGAGGCATTGGCCACCGCGATATGCAGTGCGAGGTCGCCGTCGGTGAAGGCGTCGGAGTCGGAGGGCGCGCGCTGCATCATCTCGAAGGCGCGGCGCAGCTCCGCGATGTCGGCCTCGGAGCGCCGCGTCGCCGCGAGCGCGGCCGCGCGCGGCTCGATCGCGAGGCGGATTTCGGCAAGATCGGACAGGAAGCGCCGGTCGATGCCGACATCGAGATGCCAGGCCAGCACATCGGCATCGAACATGTTCCAGGCGCCGCGCTCGCGCACCACGGTGCCGACGCGCGCCTTGGTCGTGAGCAGCCCCTTCGCCACCAGCGTCTTGACGCTTTCACGCAACACCGGCCGCGAGACGCCGAAACTCGCGGTGAGCTCGGCGTCGCCCGGCAGCCGCGTGCCCTCAGCGTAGCGGCCGGTGATGATGTCGATGCCGATCGAGCGGGCGACCTGCTCGTGGTTGGAATGGGCGCGGCGAGTTGGAATGACGACCAGGCGGGAACTCATCGCTTCAAAGCTCCTTCCGCTAACCTTTCCATGACACCCCCGTTCCTGGCGTAAGTGCGCGACGCCGGGCGAGGCCAGTGTGCTCCCGCCCGGTCTAGTCATATTATTTTACTTTTTGGGAAGTCCTTATGCCAGCGGCATATTGGCAAGGCCAATAAGGCCCGGCGATTCCTCGAGTATGAGCCAGGTCGGCATTTTCGCAAGCATGCCGGCAAAGCGGCCCTTGCTCTCGAAACGCTCGCGGAAGGCCGAAGCGGCGAAGGCGTCCTTGAAACGGGGCAGGATTCCGCCGGCGATGTAAATGCCGCCGAACGCGCTGATCGTGAGCGCAAGGTCGCCGGCCACGCTTCCCAGAAATTCGCAGAAGCGGTCGAAGGCACGGACGCAATTCTCGTCGGTCTTGTTCATCGCATGACGCGTCACGTCGGCGGGCGACAGCACCAACGGCTCGATGCCTCGGATCGCGCACAGCGCCTCATAGAGATTGACCAGGCCCGCGCCGCTCAGCACGCGCTCGGCGGAGACGTGGCTCCAGCGTTTCCACAGCATCTGGATGATGGCGAATTCCTCCTCCGTGGAAGCGGCGAGCGTCGCATGGCCGCCCTCGCCCGCGACCAGCGTGTACCCGTCGCCGTTTGGAATGAGCGAGCTCATGCCAAGCCCCGTGCCGGGCCCGACCACGCCGATATTGCCATGCGCATTGGCAATCACCGGACCGATCGCAAATTTCTGCTGTGCCGTGAGATGCGGAATGGCGTGGGCATTGGCGACAAAATCATTCACGACGGCCAGCGAGGCAAGACCGAGGCTTTTCTTCAATTCCTCCACCGAAAACGACCAGGCCGCATTGGTGAGCGCAATCCGGTCGCCGAGCACGGGCCCGGCAATCGCGAGCGCGCCAGCCAAACCCGCGCGTTCGCGGTCGGGCAAAGGCTTCAGATAGTCCGCAATGGCGTCATGAAGCGACCGATAGCGGTCGACCTCGACGTGCTTCAATTGCCGGTATTTGCCGCCCTCCGCGATCGCAAACCGCGCATTGGTGCCACCGATGTCGCCGATCAGTCGAAGTGCGCTCACGAAAGGCTCCATTCGAGGGGATTTGGTGGACCGGGATCAAACCGACACAGGAACATAATTCGCCACAGGTTCCCCGGTTTCACGCTCGCATTTCCCTAATGCAACAGTTTTGATAGCGTCGGCAGAATCGACTTTGCCCGTCAGATAAATCACTGGCAAAATCATGTCCTTATCATCAACCCCCTCGATAAGGTCCGGATCTCAGCGATGGCAGAACAACGGCGCGTCAGGCTTATTCGCGATGGCCACAACCAGCTGGTTCGCGTGCCCGTTGGGTTCGAACTCCCAGGAAATGAGGCGGTGATGTACCGCGTTGGCGATCGCTTGTTGATCGAGCCGGTGCGCAAGCGCGGATTGATCGCGCTGCTAGAGACTATGAGGCCAATCGAAGAATGCTTCCCCGAAATCGCGGACCCTGCGCCCACCGAATGGCGTGGCCTTTAATCAAAACGGCAGCGCGATCTCGTATTTGATTTCCTTCAGGATCACATTGGTTCGCACGTGGCGAATGCCGGCGATCTTGAACAGGAAGTCGTCGAGGAAGCGGTTGTAGGCGGCCATGTCGCTGACGACCACGCGCAGGTGGTAGTCGGCGTCGCCCGTGGTCGCAAAGCATTCCAGCACCTCGCTCCGCTGCTTCACCCGCGCCACGAATTGCGTAACGAATTGCTCATCATGGCGGTCGAGCGAGACATGCAGGATCGCCGACATCGCAAATCCGGCCTGCTCGCGGTCGACCATCGCGGCATAGCGCGTGATCACGCCGGATTTTTCCAGCGCATCCACCCGCCGCCAGCAGGCGGAGGCGGACATGCCGACCTCTTCAGCCAATTGCTGATTGGAAAGCCGAGAGTCCTTCTGCAGCCGCAGCAGCAGGCGCCGGTCTTGCGCATCGAGCATGGGCCATCTCCCGGAGTCGGATGAATTATCCGATCTTAGCATCCTGTTGGGACATTCATACCAAAATGGCGTCCAACCCCGGACAGAATGAACAATCTAACCAGAGGCCCGCGCCCATAATGCCGCCATCTCCAAGCCAGGAGCACGGCCATGGCGCAGGCGCTCGCAACCCAGGGCAACAACCTCGAAACCTATACGCTGCTCGACCGCTATACGCGAAAAAGCGGCCGCGTGCTGCTGACCGGGACGCAGGCGCTGGTACGCGTGCTGCTCGATCAGCGTGACCGCGACCGTGCCGATGGTTTCAACACCGCGGGCTTCGTCTCCGGCTATCGCGGCTCGCCGCTCGGCGCCGTCGATATCGAGCTGTGGCGCGCCAAGCGCTTTCTGGACGAGCGTCGCATCGAATTTCTGCCCGCGGTAAACGAGGACCTCGCCGCCACCGCGATGCTCGGCTCGCAGCAGGTCGAGAGCAATCCGAGGCGCGAGGTCGATGGCGTGTTCGGCCTCTGGTACGGCAAGGGGCCCGGCGTCGATCGCTCAGGCGACGCGCTCAAGCACGGCAATGCCTATGGCTCGTCACCTCATGGCGGTGTGCTGGTTGTGGCCGGTGACGATCATGGCTGCGCCTCTTCCTCGATGCCGCACCAGTCCGACGTCGCTTTCATGGCGTGGTTCGTGCCGACGCTCAATCCGGCTGATGTCGCCGAATATTTGAGCTTTGGCGAATATGGCTACGCGATGAGCCGCTTCTCCGGCATGTGGGTCGGCTTCAAGGCGATCTCGGAAACGGTCGAGTCCTGTGCTTCGGTCGAGCTCTTGCCGCGCCGGCGCTTCGTCACGCCCGATTTCCAGATACCGCCCGGCGGCTTGCATTATCGTTGGCCGGACCTGCCGGGTCCGCAGATCGAGCAACGGCTGGAGCACAAGAAAGACGCAGTGCTGGCGTTCGCCGCCGCCAATCCGATCGACCGCCGCATCTACGACATCGATGACGCCATTTTCGGTCTCATCACGACGGGAAAGGGCCATCTCGACGTGATGGAGGCGCTGCAACTGCTTGGCCTGCCCGAACGTGAATGCCGGCGGCTCGGCATCGATATCTACAAGGTCGGGATGGTTTGGCCGCTGGCGCATCACGACGCGCTGGAGTTCGTGCGCGAGAAGCACGAGATCCTCGTGATCGAGGAGAAGCGCGGCATCATCGAAAGCCAGTTCAAGGAATATTTCTACGATTATCCCGGCCACAAGCCGGAGCACATGGTCGGCAAGACCGACGAGAACAACGCGCCGCTCGTGCCGTGGATCGGCGAATTGTCGCCGCGGCTGTTGGCGCCGATCATCGCCAGGCGGCTGGATGCGGCTTTTCCCGGCCTCAATCTAGCAGCACGCGCCGCGGCGTTGCAGCCGGCAGCGGGGCGGATGATCGATGTACGGGGCGCGACGCGAACGCCCTATTTCTGCTCGGGCTGCCCGCACAACACGTCGACGAAAGTGCCGGAGGGATCGCAGGCGCTGGCCGGCATCGGCTGTCATTTCATGGCAAGCTGGATGGATCGCAACACGACTTCGCTGATCCAGATGGGCGGCGAAGGCGTCAACTGGATCGCCTCCTCGCTGTTCACCGGCCGCACCCATGTGTTCCAGAATCTCGGCGAGGGCACGTACTATCATTCCGGTTCGATGGCGATCCGCCAGGCCATCGCCGCAAAGACCAACATCACCTACAAGATCCTGTTCAACGATGCGGTGGCGATGACCGGCGGACAGCCGGTCGATGGCCCGATCAACGTGCCCGCCATCGCCCACGAGATGCGCGCCAATGGCGTGCAACGCATCGCGGTCGTCACCGACGATCTCGCGAAGTTTGGTATCGGCGAGTTTCCGGAAGGCACAACGCTGCATCCGCGCGAGGAGCTCGACGCCGTGCAGCGTGAGCTGCGCGAGGTAAAGGGCGTCTCCGTCCTGATCTACGAGCAGGAATGTGCGACCGAGCGTCGGCGCAAGCGTAAGCGCGGCCAGGCGGTCGATCCGCCAAAATTCGCCTTCATCAACGACCTCGTCTGCGAGGGCTGCGGCGACTGCTCGGTCGAATCGAATTGCCTCAGCGTCGAGCCGAAGGAGACGCCGTTCGGACGCAAGCGCCAGATCAACCTCTCGACCTGCAACAAGGATTTTTCCTGCGTCAACGGATTCTGTCCGAGTTTTGTCACCATCGAAGGCGGACGACGGCGCCGGAAGAAGGGATCGGACAGCGACGCGTTGGCACGCGCGGCAGCGCTGCCCGAGCCGCAACTTGTGGCCCTGGACAAGCCCTACAATCTGCTGGTCACCGGCGTCGGCGGCACTGGGGTAATCACGCTCGGCGCGCTGGTCGCGATGGCCGCGCATCTCGAAGGCAAGGGCGCCTCCGTCCTCGACTTCACCGGCTTTGCGCAAAAATTCGGTCCGGTCTTGAGCTTCATCCGGATCGCCGCGACGCCGGACGAGATTCATCAGGTCCGCATCGATCAGGGCGCCGCCGATGCTCTGATCGGCTGCGACATCGTCGTCTCCTCTTCGGCCAAGGCCTCGACGACCTATGGGCCATCCATGCGCGCCGTGGTCAACACCGCGGAAATGCCGACCGGCGATGTCGTGCGGGATCGTGACGCCGGGCTCGGTGTTTCGCAACGGCTGCAGGATATCGAACGGCTGGTTGGAGCAAAGGAACTTCTCAGCTTCGATGCCAATCGCGCAGCCGGCGCGCTGTTCGGCGATACCGTGTTCGCCAACATGATGATGCTGGGCGCGGCGTGGCAGCGCGGTCTCGTTCCGGTGGCGCTGGCTTCGCTGATGCGCGCAATCGAGCTGAACGATGTCGCGATTGAGCAGAACAAGCAGGCCTTTGCCTGCGGCCGGCTCGCAGCCGTCGACGCGGAATTCACAGCGCGTCTCGGGATCTCAGCTCAGGCGATCGAGACGCTGGACGAGATCATCGCCCGGCGCGCTGATTTCCTCCGCGAGTATCAAGACCAGGATTATGCCGATCGCTACCTGAAACGGGTGAACGCGGCGCGCGCCCTGGAGAACAGCCGCCTGCCCGGCTCCGAATTGCTCACTACGGCGGTCGCGCGCTCGCTGTTCAAGCTGATGGCCTACAAGGACGAATATGAGGTGGCGCGGCTGCACATGAGCCGCGATTTTCGCGAGAAGCTGCAGGAGGAATTCGAGGGCGATTTTACTGTCAATTACCATCTCGCACCTCCGCTGATGCCTGCGCGCCTCGATGCCCGTGGCCGCCCCAGGAAACGGCAATTCGGTCCGTGGATCACGCCGCTGCTTGCCGCGCTGGCGCGGCTCAAATCCCTGCGTGGCACGGCGCTGGACGTGTTCGGCTACACCGCCGAGCGCAAAATGGAGCGCGAACTGATTGCCTGGTACGAGCAACTGCTCGACCAATGGCTTCCAAGTCTCCGCGCGGAGAACGTCACAAAGCTTGTGCAAGTCGCCGCAATGCCGATGGACATACGCGGCTTTGGGCCGGTGAAGGATATGGCCGTGCACGCGGTGAAAGCCAAGGTCGCAGCTTTGACAGCCGGGTTGGGGCGCTAGCGCTACTTGGAAACCCAGCGTTTCCCGTTGGTGGCCTAGCCGCCTGCCGACCCAGTACCTATTTTGCCTCCGTTCCCGAGCAGTTCTCGCTCTTTCCCACGAAAATTACCGGCAAATGACCAAACCCATCGAATTTGGACTGGATACCTTTGGCGACGTCACGCGTGGCGCCGACGGCAAGCTTTTGCCCCACGCGCAGGTGATCCGCAACGTGATCGAGGAAGCTGTGCTGGCCGATCAGCTCGGCATCGATTTCATCGGGCTCGGCGAGCATCATCGCGCCGATTTCGCGATCTCCGCGCCTGAGGTGGCTCTGTCAGCCATCGCTTCCCGAACCAAAACGATCAAGCTTGGCTCCGCGGTAACGGTGCTGAGCTCGGACGATCCCATCCGCGTGTTTCAGCGTTTTGCCACGGTGGATGCAGCGTCGAACGGCCGTGCCGAGGTGATCCTCGGCCGCGGCTCATTCACTGAATCCTTCCCGCTGTTCGGCTTTGACCTCCGCCAATACGACGAGTTGTTCGAGGAGAAGCTCGATCTGTTCGTCGAGCTCCTGAAGCAACAGCCGGTCAATTGGCAGGGCAAGCTGCGCGCGCCGCTGAAGGACCAGTCGGTGTATCCGCCGGTCGAGCACGGCACGTTGAAAACCTGGATCGGCGTCGGCGGCAGCCCGGAATCGGTGGTGCGCGCCGCGCATTACGACCTGCCGCTGATGCTCGCCATCATCGGTGGCGATCCGAAGCGGTTCAAGCCCTATATCGACCTGCATCATCGCGCCTATCGGCAATTCGGCCGGACTGCAAAGCCGATCGGCGTGCATTCGCCGGGCTACGTCGCCGAAACCGATGAGAAGGCGCGCGAGGAGCTGTGGCCGGACTACAAGACCATGCGCGATCGCATCGGCAAGGAGCGCGGCTGGCCACCGATGGGACGCGACGAATTCATCCACGAGGCCGATCACGGCTCGCTCTATGTCGGCTCGCCCGAAACGGTGGCGCGAAAGATCGCCGCGACCGTGAAGGCGCTCGGCGTGGCGCGCTTCCAGCTGAAATATTCGGCCGGCCCCCTGCCGCATGAGAAGCTGATGAAGAGTATCGAGTTCTACGGCACGAAGGTCGTGCCGCTGGTCAAGGAGATGCTGGCCGAAGAGACGACGCCGGCGTGAGCGGGGCCGCCTTCGCCACTCGTCCTCAGATCACGAAAAACCCGTGGCTGCCGTCGCGGCGGAGCTGCTCGACCAAGCCGTGCTCCCAATCGAGATAGGCCTGCATCGCACTGGTAGCGGCTTCGGTGCCCTCATAGGGACGCCGGTAACGATGCGACGGATCGGGTCTCGGCAGCAAGAACGGCGAGCCCGCCTCGAGCGGACCGTCGTAGCCGCCGTCGAGTACAAAGACTTCCCAGCCCATCTGCGCGACCCAGGAGGCAGTCATGTCGGCGCGCACGGATTTGTCGTCGGTGAGCAGGATGCGCGCGCCGCGGACGGGCGCGGCGATGTCGATCTCCTGCACCAGCTGGCCGCCGGCATAGTGGCGAAAGCCGGCGAGATGACCGGCGGCATATTCCTCGGCGTCGCGCACGTCGAAGCGATAGAGTGTACGTGAAGTGTCTCTCGCGAGCACGGCGGCTTCGCTCGGCGTGAGATGCCGCACGCCGGCGCGATAGGCGACATCGCGGGCATTGTCCTTTGCGCCCCCGAACAGGCCGATGCCGCCGCGCCGGCCGGCGCCGTGCTCGAGGCCGTGCTTCGCCAGCGTCCAGCCGATGGTGCCGTTGCGCAGCGCCCGCACCTTGTTGGGGAGGCCGGCATTGATCAGGGACTGCGCGCCGATGATCGACCGGGTGCGGCCGGCGCAATTGACGATGATGGTGGTGTCGGGATCGGGCGCCGCCGCCTTCGCGCGCAGCACCAGCTCCGCGCCCGGCACGCTAACGGAGCCTGGGATGTTCATGGTTGCATATTCGTCGAAGCGGCGAACATCGAGGATGGCGATGTTGGCCTTCTCGGCGATCAGCGAAGCCACCTCGTCAGCGCCGAATGACGGCGTGTGACGGCGCGCCTCGACCAGTTCGCCGAAGGCCTTGGCATATGAATTGACGTCCTGGAAGATTTCATAGCCGGCATTGCGCCAGGCTGCGAGCCCGCCCTCGAGGGCGCGAACGTTGGTGTAACCGAGCGTGGCGAATTGCGCGTTCGCGTTCGCAACCAGCCCTTCGCCATCGTCATACAGGACGATCGGCACATCCTTGCGCGGCAGCCTCACCTCGGCTTCGATCGCGATCCTATCGGCCGCCATGTTGGCGGCAAACAGCGGGTGGCCGGTGGCAAATGCCGCCTCGTGCCGCACATCCAGGAGCGCGATTTCATGGCGCAACAACAGCGCAGAACGGATGTCGTGGGGCGTGACGAGAGTAGTCATGGAGAAGCCTCGGCGATCGACGCCGGCTTCCTAGCCTCGCTGTGAGCGATCGGCAATCACGCCCCGCTTGACGCGGTCCACATTTCATGATGTTCTCTTTTTGTTCTTTCAAGCTTTGGTTGCGTGAAGGGGGTTTTCATGCAGGACGACGCAGTAGCCGAGCCGGTCCGCCTGATTTTTCACAACGACGACGAAACTCCGGTGGAGTTCGTCATTTCAATGCTCCGGACGGTGTTCGGCAAGTCCGAGCGCGACGCCCGTTTGGCGACCGTCGAGGTCCAGGAGCAGGGGCAATGTGGTTGCGGTCCCTATCCGGCTTCGGTCGGCAAGGCTCTCTTCGAGGAAGCCGAGCTGCGCATTCGCGAGGCGGGTCATCCCTTGCGGGTTACCTGCGAGAGCGCCGCAAATGATGATGTCGAAGAGGACGAGGACATCCCATTCACTCATGCTTACGAGACTCTCGCCTGGCATTTTACCGGCACGGCGCCGAGCGCGCTCGTGACGATGGTGCGGCAGTTTCCCCTGCATATGGTCGCCGATGTCCAGGTCGCCCTCGACAAATTGTTCTCTCCGCCCGTCGGCTTCTTTGGCCTCCACGAGGAATATCACAACGAGCTTGAATTTGCGCAGCTGATGCGAACCGATCGGCGCGCGGTGGCGCTCGCACCGCCGCAATATCTTGACGTGGACGTTGGCGAAACGACGCCGGTGAAATGCCTGCGCAACGGATTGTGGCTGTGCGTCCATGGCGGGCTCCGCTATGCCGTCGTCCTGTCGCGCTTCCGGGAATATAGCCGGCGGCCTTTGCTCCGCATCGAAATCGCGGTGCCCGCGGGATCCGTCGGCGAGATCTTCGCCGAGCGCTGTTTCGCCGAACTGGAAGAGGCGGTCCGCACAGCGCGTTCCTATCGCGGCAAGATCCTCTCCTTCGACAGCGACGACGACTATGGCGGACGTTCGGCCGGCATCATGGTGCATCGGCTTTCTCCGGTCGATCGCGATGCGGTGATCCTGCCCGAGCAGACCTTGAGGCTGCTCGATCGCAACGTGCTCACTTTCGTCGGCAGCCGCGATGCCCTGCGCCGTCTGGGCCAGTCGACGCGCAAAGGCATCTTGCTCTATGGACCGCCGGGCACCGGCAAGACCCACACCATCCGCTATCTCGCGACCAATCTGCCCGGTCATACCACACTGATCATCACCGCCGAGCAGGTGGCGATCCTTGGCGCCTATATGAGCTTGGCGCGTCTGCTGCAGCCGGCGATGGTGGTGATCGAGGACGTCGATTTGATCGCGCGCGATCGCAACGACATGGACAGCCCCTGCGAAGAGTCGCTGCTCAATAAGCTGCTCAACGAGATGGATGGGCTGAAAGAGGACGCGGACATCCTGTTCGTTCTCACCACCAACCGGCCGGAGGAGCTGGAAGGTGCGCTCGCCGGCCGGCCCGGCCGCGTCGACCAGGCGATCGAGGTGCCGCTGCCCGACGACATCGGCCGCGGCAAGCTCGTTCGCCTCTATGGCAAAGGCCTGCCGCTCAACACCGCGGTCGTCGATGAAGCCGTACGGCGGACGGAAGGCGTCAGCGCCGCCTTCATCAAAGAGCTGATGCGGCGCATCGCGCAGAGCGCGATCATCCGCGACGAGGGCCATTCGGTCAATTCGGCCGACATCGACGAAGCGCTGAATGACATGCTGTTCGCCGGCGGGCGGCTCAACGTGAAGCTGCTCGGCGGCGCGCAGGAGATGGCCGAGCCGTCGCAGACTGCCTATGTCAGCTCGGCGCCGCACCGCTCAGGTATCAGGAGCCACATGGTGACGAGATCGACGATATAAAGCACCGCCAACAGCGTGATGGCGAACTCAAAACCCTTGGCGGAAGCGACCAGGCCGACCAGGAGCGGGCCGAAACCGCCGACGGCGCGGCCGATGTTGAACAGCACGTTTTGCGCCGTCGCCCGCGCCGCGGTCGGATAAAGCTCGCTCATGAGGGCGCCATAGCCGCCGAGCATGCCGTTGACGAAGAAGCCCATGACCATGCCGGCGAACAACAGCACGGTCGGATCGGAGAGGCGCGAATAGACCAGGACCATGACTGCCGCACCCGTCATGTAGATGAAGAAGGCGGCGCGCCGGCCGACGCGATCGGCGACCTGGCCGAACACGAAAATGCCGATCGCCATGCCGGCGATGGTCGCCGTGGTCCAGACCGCGGTCTGCGTCAGCGCGAGGCCGAACCGGGTCGAGAGATAGTTCGGCAGCCAGATCATGACGCCGTAATAGCCAAAGTTCTGCACCGAGCAGAGGATCGCCATGCCGAACGACAGTTTCGTGGTCTCGGCATCCTTTACCAGCAGCCGGAAAGAGGATTGCCGCACACCCGATTTCGCGCGGTTCAGGAACAGCTCGGGCTCGTCAAGCGTGCGGCGGATGAACCAGGCGACAACCGCCGGGAAAATGCCGACCAGGAACATGCCGCGCCAGCCGATCACGGGCAGCAGCAGCGGCGTGACGATCGCGGCCGCCAGCACGCCGCCCTGCCAGCCGAGCCCGACATAGGACGACACCCGCGCCCGCTCCGCCGCGGGACAGGCTTCCGCCACCAGCGCCATGCCGATCCCGAATTCGCCGCCGAGACCGAGGCCGGCAACGGTGCGGTAGAACAGCAGGTCGTAATAGCCCTGTGCCAGTGCGCACAGGCCGGTGAACACGGCGAACAGGATGATGGTCCAGGCCAGCACGCGCACTCGGCCGAGCCGGTCCGACAGCCAGCCGAAGCCGAAACCGCCGAGCACGGCCCCAACCAGCGTAGCCGTGACCAGCGAAGCGCCCTGCGCCTGTGTCAAGCCGAGATCGGCGGAGATCGGCCGCAGCATGAAGCCGAGGATGAGCAGGTCGAAGCCATCGGTGCCATAGCCGATGGCCGATCCGAGGATCGCGTTGCGGCGGGCGCGCCTCGCGCCGGTCTCGGAGGCTGCGGCGTTCATCTCGGACGCGACTGTGGCCTGGCTGATGCTCACTGGCTCCCCCATTGCTGCCCGCTCAAGGGAAGCAAATCCGTGCGATCGGACGCAAGAATTTTCTTGAGGCCAGGCGCTATCTGTCCACTTCAAACCGGCGCCGGATGCCTATTCGGACGGCACCGCGTAAGATCACCGGCATTGATTCTGCGCTCCCATGTGGAAGACCGATGCGTTGGCTTGTCGTAACCGTGCTCGTGCTGTCGGCCCTCTCGGCCTCCAACGTCCGCGCCGACGAGTGCGAGGCAAAGGCCGCGGAAATCGCCGGCAGGATCGGCCTCGATGCCGGCCCGCGCGCCGCCGCCGACAATTCCATCGCGCTGAGCGCCCGCACCGACGAGGAGGACGATTACGGCGCCTATCTCCTCTGCAAGGGGCCGCTCGGCATGACGCTGCGCTATCTCAGCCCGCCCTCGCCCGGCGCCAAATGGTACGACTTCGTCGGCCGCTCCGGCGCGATCCTCACCGGTATCAAGCCCGCATCCATCATGCTTGAGGCGCGCAACTGCATCGAGAACGCCCGCCTGCGCCAGGGCCTGTTCCGCTCGCCCGGCTCGGCGCTGCGCATCACCTGCAGCGTGAGCAAGAACGACGCCCGCGCCGACCTGTCGCTGGCCGCGCGATAATCGCCTCACTCGCGCCTGGCTACTCCCAAGACTACTCCCAGGACCAGCCCGAGAAATCGTTCTCGAACTGCGGAACCTCCTTCCACACGCCTTTCAGCTTCTTGTTGGCGATCGTGATCCATTGCGGCTGGAACAGGAAGCCGGCGACCGCGTCGGTGGCGAGCATGCGCTGCGCATCGCCAAGCAGCTTGGCGCGATCGGCTTCCGCCGGTGTTGCCATGATTTTTCTGTAGAGATCGTTGAACGCAGGCGAATTGTAGCCGAGATAGTAGTCGCTCTCGGTCAGCTTCACGAGATCGAACGGCTCGACATGGGAGACGATAGTGAGATCGTAATTGTGCGGGCCGGTGAATACCTGCGACAGCCACTGCGCCCATTCCACGTTCTCGATCTTGGCGACGATGCCGACCTTGGCGAGCTGGGCGGCGAGAATTTCCCCGCCCTGCCGCGCATAAGGCGGCGGCGGCAGCTTCAGGCTCAGCTCCAGCGGCGTGGTGACGCCGGCCTCCGCAAGCAGCTTCTTCGCCTTGTCCGGGTCATAGGGATTGATGCCGGTCGTATCGACATAGCCGAGCGAGCCCGGCGTGTAGAAACTGCCGATCGGCGTGCCGAAACCGTCGACGGCGCCATCGATCATCGCCTTGCGGTCGATCGCCGCCAGAATGGCGCGGCGAACCCTGACATCGTCGAGCGGCTTCTTGCGCTCGTTGATGCCGACGACGGTCTTGGCGCGCGAGCCGCCGACCAGCACGACGAAGCGCGGATCCGCCTTGAACTGTGCAAGGCTGCGCGCCGCCGCGACGCGCGGGAACACGTCGACATCGCCCGACAAAAGAGCCGCGACCTGCGCCGAAGGATCGCTGATGAAGCGGATGGTCACCTTGCCGAGCTTGATCGCCGAAGCATTGCGGTAATCGGCCCATTTGTTGAGCGTGATCGAGGAGCCCTTGGCCCAGGCGCCGAGCGTGTAAGGCCCGGTTCCGACCGGCTTGGTGGCATCGGTCGGCGCGCTCTTCGGCTCGACGATCGAGGCGGTCGCCTGCCCCATCAGGAACGGCAGATTCGGCTCGGAATATTTCAGCTTGAGCACGATCGTGTCCGCGTCGGGCGCGGTCACCGATTCAAAGCTCTGGAACAGGCTCTTGTCCTTGTTGGTGCTGGTTGGCGCCGCGTTGCGTTCGAACGAGAATTTCACCGCTGCGGAATCGAATGGCTCGCCGTTCTGGAATTTGACGCCCTTGCGCAGCTTGAACGTATAGGTCTTCAGATCAGGCGACGCCTGCCAGCTCTCGGCGAGCAATGGCGACACCGAGCCATCCTCGTTGATCTTGGTCAGGGTCTCATAGATGTTATAGAGCGTGACCTCGGCGATCGCCGCAGCCGCGGCCGTGGTCGGATCGAGCCCGGGCGGCTCCAGCGTCATGGCCATGACGACGCTGTCCTTCTTGCCTTGTGCCGAACTCGGCGATGGCGCTGCTGCGATCAGCACTGCGGCAGCGATCAGAAACGGTTTCTTGAACATGCGTTGTACTCCCCGGACGACACGCGTTGCTAATCCACGCCCATCCCGCGCACAAGAGGCTCACTGGCATACGGAAACGGCTGCGACATTACGGTCTCGGCCTTGTGGCAGGCGGCCAGATGCGCTGGGCCCACGTCGCGCAATGAAGGCAACGCCTCCCAGCAGTGCCGATCGGCCAGCGGACAGCGTGCGGCATAGGGACAGCCGGCCGATCTCGCCGATTGCGAGGCGGTCGGAGCAGGCGTTCCACGCCGGCGTGCGCTACCCGGTCGGGCCTGCGGCACGGCTTCCAGCAGCGCCCGGGTATAGGGATGGGCGCAATGCTCGAACAGATCTTCAGGCCGGCCCTGCTCGACGATCCGGCCCAGATACATCACCGCAATCTCGTCGCAGAGATAATCCACCACCGCGAGATCGTGGCTGATCAGGATGTAGCTCAGGCCGAACTCTCCCTGCAAATCCTGCAGCAGGTTCAGCACCTGCGCCTGCACGGACACATCAAGCGCGCTGACCGGCTCGTCCGCCACGATCAGCTTTGGCTGCGTGATCAGCGCCCGCGCAATCGCGATGCGTTGCCGCTGCCCGCCGGAAAATTCATGCGGGAATTTGTCCATGTCGGCATCGCGCAGACCGACCTGCCGCAGCACGGCGGCGACGCGCTCGCGCTGGGCCGCACGATCGAGCCGCAGCAGCGCCGTCAATGGCTCGGCGACGATCCGCGCGATGGTCTGACGTGGATCGAGCGATCCATAGGGGTCCTGGAACACCATCTGGAAATCGCGCCGGGCGCGGCGCAACTCGTCAGGGGGCAGAGCGAAAAGATCGCGCCCAAGCAGCGACACCGAGCCGGACGACGGCCGCTCCAGCGCCATCACCAGCCGCGCAAGCGTCGACTTACCGGAGCCGGACTCGCCGACGATGCCCAGACTCTTCCCCGGCATGACGGTCGCACTCACGCCATTGAGCGCGAGCACCTGCCCCGGCGGACGGAATATGTTTTCACGCGGCAGGGTGTAGCGCTGCACGAGGTCCTTTACCTCGACGAGTGGCACGGCGCCCGCGGATGACGCTGGTTCGGGCCGATTCATGCGGGCAAAACTCCGACTGCATCGGCCATCGAAACATCCGTCCTCACGCAACGCACGCGATGGCCGACAGATACTTCGACCGATTCAGGCAACGCCGCGCGGCAACGATCCTCGACCAGCGCGCAGCGATCGGCAAAGGCGCAGCCCCTGGGCAGATCGGCAAGCTCGGGCACCGTGCCGGCAATGGTCTTGAGCCGCGTTCCCTTTTTCGCGCCAAGGCGCGGGCGGGCG
>Ga0070684_100001335_pt1 | contig 17655 bp, 19 predicted proteins | sample KBSC723LmetaG_FD_65653 | JGI IMG/M metagenome (GOLD analysis project Ga0070684, IMG submission 65653) | Corn rhizosphere microbial communities from Kellogg Biological Station, Michigan, USA - KBS C7.2-3L metaG | ecosystem: Host-associated > Plants > Roots > Rhizosphere ...
CTGATGCCCGCCAGCCCGATCAGTTCGAGGATCTGCGCGCCCGCCTCGGCAGTTCCCTCGTCATTGCTGGTCTCTCGCACCTCGTCATCGATGTACGAGTCGAGCGAGAACGCGATGATCTCATGCGCGGCCTCGATCTTGTCCTTCTCGGTGTCCGGCATCTCTTCGGAGTAGACGTCGAACTCGATGGCCTTCTCGATGACGGCCTCAGCGTGGGCCTCATCGATCTCCAGCTCGTCAATCACTGCGTGTAGACCTCCCAATGGGGGTTGCAGGGCCACAGCCAGAAGGGGCCGTGATCCCGGCATCGTAGCACAGCCCGTCGTCAGCACCAAACCGCTTGTGCAAACGCGCACAAGTCTGTGTTATTGACGCTTCGCGACCTTCGGATCGTTCATCTTCCAGCGCTTGAACACGCGCTCACGCACGGCGTCGTACGTGTAGTCGCGGCGCGTGGACCCGGCGTGCTCGACTGCGGCGCTGTCCTTGAGGCGAGTGTGTTCCTTCGTCTTGACGGCCTCACGATGGTCCTCACGGCACACCTGGCCGAAATCGCACCACTTGCAGGGCTCGTCGCCCCACAGCCAGCCGAACGGGTGCGAGAAACGCTTGTCATCAAAGTTGGTCTGCGGGAGTGCGCCCTCGATAAAGTGCTCGCGCCAGTTCGCCAACACCTCGCGCCCCCGGCGCATGAACTCGGGGTCGTAGTCGAAGTGGAACTCGAAACTGTCACTAGGAGCGTCACGCGATACGTAGTAGATCTTGCCGCGTGTGGGGGCCAGCAGTCTTACCTCGCGCAAACACTTGTCCGTCTTGTGATGGGCACACACGAAGTCCAGGCGCGGTTCGCCATCTTCGCTCGCGACAAGCATCTTGATAGCTAGACGATTGGTGTTGTAGCAACGATAGACCGTGCGCTCACCAGCCTCATGCGCGAGCCCGAGCTGACACTTGAGCTGGAAAACGTGCTTCTCGTCGGGGCCACGCACAAGACGCTGCATGGCGTCGATAACTTCCCAGCTCTTGGACTTGATCTCACACACGATCGGCATGTCCGAAGACAGAGGCAACAGCATGGAATCAACTGTGCTTACAAGCCAGTGATCGCCATCGAAGAACTCCATCTGTGGCTCGCCTGGTGGCGGCGTGAGCAACATGCCAGCATCGTGCCAGTTCTGCGCCAAACGGTTCTCGATGTCCTTGCCCGCGTCTGCCTGCTGCATGAGCCTGCGACGGAAGGGAGCGCGCGGCGTGTCCACCATGCTGTAAAGCGCGCGCCGGCCGCACGCCTTCGGGTTGTCGCCAGGGAAGCTGGAGCCATGGAAGGACACATGCCACAGATCTTCGCGATCGTGGCCCTGGTCGGGGTCCAGGAGCGCACCCTCGATGTTGTAGCGGTACGCCTCCTCGGTGAGCTGATCGACCGTCCTGAGCCCGCCCGTGCGCGACAGGAACTCAAGCAGCGACAACGGCTGGAGGGGAGGTAGATCAGACAAGATGCCCCACAATCAATCCGACAGCAAGCCCGACACAGAACCCGAGCACGATCCCCCAGCACCAAGCCCACCGGATAGCAGGCCAGCAAGGCAAGTCCTGAGCCTTGACCCACTTCACAGAACCGTCACCTCCATGCGCTTGGATGGGAGGTAGACGTCCAGGAGCTGACCGTTACGATTGGTGACAGTAGCGAAGTCCCGTCCACGTACGTCCGTGACAGTCCCCACGAACTTGCCGGGGCCGATCCCAAACGCCGGGTCGATCTGCCACTGACACCGCACCCGATCGCCATGCTTGAGGCTGATCGAAGTAGATGTGCTCGATCGGCCGCGTCTGCTCCAAGGCGAGCCAGTGGAACGTGCCTTCGGCTGGCGTGTGACCTTTCGGGCCTTCTTGGTCCAGGGATTGTCCTTGTTCATGACTCGTCCAGGAGGTCCGCCCACTCAGGAGTCGGCAGATCAAGCGCCAGCAAGGTGGTAGCAGCGTGGATCTCATCCTCGGTAGGTTCAGCATTCTTGTCATCCCAGTCCAGGGTTGCAGATGACGGGTTCGCCGTGCACAGACCCTTGTGCCCCTTGCGGCGCATGCAGTTCTCAGTGCGGTCGCACGTCTCGTGCTTCATGACGCCATGATGAGTCGTTCGTGGATGCGATCGCGCAGTTCTTCGTCCTCGATCACGCCTGCGCGAGCTGCGGCCCCTGACCGCCACTTGAGCTTGGTCTCGTCGCCGTCGTCATCCAGCACGACGTGGTTACCCGAGCCCTTGTCCTTGATGATGCCGAACGCGATGGCCGACTCCAGCAACTCGAAGCCCTCATCGAAGCCAATGTCCTGCATGACCTCGCCTGTGCGCATGTCAGTGGCGTCGAAGCGGAACCTCATCCGGGCATTGCGGAACGGGCGCCCAGTGCTGTTCTTCATGATCTTGCAGCGCATCTCCAGGCCGGCGACCTCCTTGCCGTCCGTTCCCAGCGTGACGATGCTGTTGTCGGCCTTGTTCCAGTCGTCGGTCAGTAGCCGGTTCTTGTCCAGGTAGAGTCGCGAGCCCTCGCTGTACTCAACGCTGACGCTAACGTTGTGCTTGAGGAAGCGGATCTGCGGAGGCATGACCGGCGTGCCACCACGGGGACCGCCCTGCTTGCCAAGCTGTGTCCGTACCTGGTCCACGAAGATGATGGTGTTCTCGTTGCGGTCGAACAGTCTGCGGACCTGGCGCAGTCGCTTCCACGCCGCCGCAGCCGTGCCTCGCTCGTACTCACCAGGCTGGAGGTTAGCCTCGGCGTAGCTCTCGGCGTTCGACACACTGTCCACGATGATGATGTGGTAGGCGTCGATCGCTGACTTCATGTCGTCAACGATGTTCTCGATGATGTTCTCCTCGGACACCTCCAGCTTGTCCTTGGAGATGTCAACACCAAGGCGCTCAGCAAAGTCCCACTCGAAGCGCTGCTCGGTGTCGAACATGTAGATGGACATGCCATCGGGGAACAGTCCCATCTCGTACTTCATCCGCTTCTTGAGCGCGTGTGCGGCCAGCTTCTTGCCCGCGCGCTCCATGGCCCTGATCTGGACCTCGTAGCGGTAGGAGATGATCTCCGGGTAGTTCTGCGCAGCGATCATCAGCCCGAGGTTGGTCAGGCTCTTGCCCGATCCCTCTGGTCCGTACCACCGGCAGAAGTGACCGACAGGAACACCGCCGGTCATGGCCCACGTCAGCATTGGGGATGTGACGGGAATGCGCGGTCGCCTGCCCTCCGGGCGCTTGACCACCTTCTCCGCGAACTCGGCTTGGAACCGAGCCCGTGCCTCTGGAGTAACTGGCATCTATGCTGTCTCCATTTTCTTGGGATCGTAATTCTCGTCCGACGCCAGCTCTAGTACATCAATGGCGTCAGCAGCGAGGATCGTCCCCTTTGGGTCCTTCTTGCCTTGGACCAGGATCGCCGTGTCCTTGAGCCCGAGCAAGTCCTTGCAGTATTGGTAGACGAAGGGGAAGAACGTAACCTCGTACGTGTTGGCGCCGAACGCCAGTGTCACGAACGCCATGTCTTCCTTCTTCTGCTTGGTCTGGATGACCTTCATGCTGACAACCTCGCCGCCCACGACGCAGCGAGATGCCTCGCAATCATCGCAGCCACAATTCAGACCATGCTTCTTGCCCGAGCGAGCAGGGGCGCCTGGTAGTTGCTCGACTTCCTCCTCAGTGAAGATCTTGTTCTCGATGTAGTCGTGGTACTCGTTGACAACGTTAGCTGCGGTGAGGGACATGAAGAGGACTTCGCGCTCCATCTCCAGGCGTTCTGCGGTGGTGGGCAGCTCGTAGTCCGTGGGCTTGCGCTTGTGGGCCTTCATGTACTCGGCCACCGTCTGGCGGTCGTCCTCTAGCTCACGCTCCTTGATCGGCGTGTCGTGCTTCTTGCAGCGCAGCTCACCGAACACGTCATCGATCTTGTCTTGGAACTCCTGATCGATCTCCTCTGCTGTCAGGCCGTTGTTCTCCATCTTGTTGTACTCGGCCTTGTTCAGCGAGACCGTCTTCTTGCCCTTGCAGCCGCACTCGTACACGACCTTGAACACGGACTTGTGCTTGTCGAACTTGGCCGTACGAGCAAGCAGTTCATCGGAGTCTGCGATGTCGTCAAACGCGCCGGCCTTGAGCAGCGTGACCGTGTGCCCGACACCGAAGCTCTTGCCCATCTTGCGCTGGAAGAAGTTGAACGTCGGGTACGGGCGATGCGCCTCGATCATGCCAGCAACAGCGTCACCGATGCCAGAGATGGTGGCGAGCCCGTAGCGGATCTTGCCGTTCTCGATCGTCCACTCACCCTTGGACATGTTGATGTCGGGGCGCAGGGCCTCGACCTCTAGCACCTTAGCCTCGCGCAACACACCGCGCAGGAACGCTTCTTGCTCCTCGCGCTTCTGCTTGTGCTCGATCGTCAGTAGTGCTGCGTAGAATGCAAGCGGGTAGAAGCGCTTGATGTGCATGTCCTGGTACGCCTGGAGGGCGTAGCTGGCGCTGTGGCTCTTGTTGAACCCATAGCCGGCGAACTCCAGGATCGCCTGCCAGATCATGTTGCTGTCATGCTCATTGAGGCCGTTACGCGCGCAGCCCTTCATCCACTGGTCGTAGTAGCCCTGCATGAACGCACGGGCCTCGTCACCAGGCAGCCGGTACAGCTTGGAGATGGCCTTACGCATCGAGTCAGCCTGTCCGCCCGTGAAGTCGCCCAGCACCTTGGTCATCTCCATGACCTGCTCCTGGAAGGCGACGATGCCCAGCGTCTCCTTGAGCACGGGCTCGACAGCCTCGTGCCAGTACCACTCACGCTCGGGCACCAAGCCGTTCTTGCGGTCGCCGTACTTGAACGCCTCCTTGATCGGACCCGGCCGATACAGAGCGTTAGCAACAGCGACATCAACTGCGGCAGTGGGCTTGATGTGGCGCAGCAGGTTGGTGATGCCACGTCCGCCGAACTGGAAGATGCCGTGCGTCATGCCCTTGGTGAACAGGTCGATGACGCGCTGATCGCCACCCAGCGGATCGCGCAGTACCTCTAGGTCGTTGGGCTCGAAGATCTCGTCGTAGTAGTCGAGGATGAGATCGACACCGAGCTGCTGCTTGGCCAGGCCCGTGACACCAAGCACGTCGAGCTTGACGAGCCCGTAGTCGGACACGACGGGAAACTCAGCTCGATCTGCCCATGCGGTGACGATGCTCTTGTCGTCGTTGCCTAGCTGCGTGGGAACAAGATCATTGACAGGGCGTGGCGTGATTAGGATGCCACCAGCGTGGCGGGAGTCGCGCCGGATCTGGTTCTCCAGGAGAAGCATCTGCGACCAGGCGTCTGGGAAATCCTCGGCTAGCTTGGCGACGACTTCGTTCTGTGCCGCGATCTTAACCAGATCACGCTCAGTGTCACCTATGGTGTCGGTAGCAGTCTTGAGCCGGCCAAAGGGAACATCCAACGCCACTCCGACGTCCTGGATAGTGGCTCGGGGCGCGAAGGTCTGGTAGGCGATGATAGCGGCGACGTGATCGGAGCCGTAGCGCCTGCGCAGGTACTCAATGCAGATCTCTCGCCCGTCCATGTCATACGGCGCGACAGGGACCCCAGTCTCGAAGTCAAGATCGATGTCAGGCATGCCGACACGATCAGGATTCAGAAATCTCTCGAAGAGTAGGCCCCAGGCGATGGGATCGATGGCTGTGACTCCGATGAGATAGGACACGAGGGAACCAGCAGCCGAACCTCGCCCAAGCCCAACTCGCACCGGGCGCTTGGAGCCTCGGTCTCCTGGAAGCGGATCTGTGCTTTTGGCCCAGCGCACGAGATCGCCGACCAGGACGAAGTAGTCGATTGCCTGCTTGTCCTTGAGGACTCCGAACTCATAGCGCCAGCGCTCCTCGTAGTCATCATCCTTGCCGACACGCTTCATCCCGTCCTTGATCCATCCCTTGAGGATCTTCTCGCTCTCCTTGGACGAAGCCGACACCTTCGGCATCTTGATCTTCTTGCCGATGACGTAGGGCTTGACCAGGCTCGCCCACGCCTCGGTGCCGTCGAGCGCACGCTGCACCTGGGTATGAGTCATGTCAGGATGGTACGCCTCGAAGAAGGAACGCATCTGCTGCTCGCTCGACAGGAAGATGGTGTCCATCTTGCCGCCATAGACTTCCTCGCCAGCATCCTTCTGTGCCTCGCGCTTGCTCATGGTCGTGCGCGTGGCAATGCACCAGATGGTCTCGTGCAGGTCTTCCCACAGACCATCGAAGGGAATGTGCACGTCACCGCTGGCCATGTAGGGAATGCCGAGCGCATCGGCAATCTCGATCTTGGCAAGGTTGATTACACGTTGCTGGTCGAGGTCGTGCGGCATGACCTCCATGATGAAGCGGTTGCCCACCAGATCGAGCATGTCCTCGCACCACTGGTAGGCGCCTTCGATGTCGCCTGCGAGGATGAGCTGACTGACAGGACTAGACATGCAAGCTGTGCTGACGATGACGTCCTCGTGGTCATCCTCGAACATTCGCCAGTCGATGCAGGGCTTGCCGTAGTGACCGCCGCCGTGCTCGCGCTTGACCCACGACTTCGAGCTGAGACGCATGATGGTGCGCCAGCCTGTCAGGGATGCTGCATGTAGGCAGAGGTGCTGTGCCCAGTTGTGACCGTTCTTGCCGTAGGTCTCCTGGTCGCTCAAGTCCATATTGACGTCAGGACGCCAGTACGCCTCGATGCCGAGGATGGGGATGATGCGCTCGTCCTTGGAGCGCTTCTTGCCCTCATCGAAGGGATCGTCGTACTTCTCGGGATGACGGCACGCATCCACGTGTTCGAGGGCTCCACCGAGCCGACCATGGTTGGTGAACCCCATGACCTTCTGGCCGGCTCGGGCAGCCGCGCACGCGAGTTGGTTGCGGTTGCCCCCGCCGTCGATCGGGCTGTACTCGCAGTGAACGTGCGGATGCCCTATGAAGCTCATGCTCAGTTCTCCCAGGTCGGCTCGGGCCAGGGATTCTACTTCATCTGCTGGATCGGGTCCGTCCTCTGGTCCACGGTGAAGGACTCGCCGTGCTCGTCCTCGATGGGCTCGATCAGGACGGTGCGGACCCACGACGCCTTGGTGCGATCGTCGTAGTCGCCAGTCCTGTCATCGAACTCCAGGTAGGCCCACTTGTGGCCGAAGTCGGACTCCTTGGTGTCAGTACAGACGCCAGTCCGACCCTTGTGTGCCTCCTTGACAACGCGGTAGCGCTGGTCCTTGACAGGAGTGATGAACATCGTGCTGAGCGGTGTCATCCCCAACAACTTTGTGACGCTGCCCACGGCTGAGTGCCTAGCTCGTTGATGACCTTGGCTCCTCGGTAGAACTGTTCGAGTTTCGAGTGCCCCATAGGGATACCGAAACCCCCGACCCATTGCCACAGGGTTGATGACATCTGGAGGTAGCCGGTGTGGTCCGATCCGCCTCGTTCGCGGATGTCCTGCATGCGTGACTCACACCAGGCGATGGCATTGAGGATTCCCCGATGGGGCTTGATGGTGCGCTTCATGTGCTTCTTGACAACACGCTTGTCGCACTTGTGCGTGTTGCATCCCTTGTGCCGTGGCTTGCCCACAGCATTGGTGACTTCCACTGACCCGGTAATCGCGAGTGCAGCAGTGAGGATGACGGCCACTCTGGCCATTGGTCCTTACCTCCTACTCGTAGTATCCAGCAGCATTCGCCACTGGACGAACCCCCGCAGGTTACCCGACCAGATCTTCGAGCCATCGAAGATGTCGTAGCAAAGAAGATCCTTCGCCGCATCGATGGGCATCATCATATGCTCGCGCGTCTTGGGATCGTTCACATCGCTCTGAGTTATGCCACGTGCAATGTGCTCGAACGGAGACCAGTGCTCACTGCTGACAAGACCATGGGCCTTGGCAATGGAAACCGAATATGCCTCATCGGTGACATCACGATCGAAGCTGACTGCGGCAACCCGCCGACCCGAAACGAAGCAGGCGTCCTCGTCTGAAAGGATCATCTTCTCGTCATCAGTGATGTAAGGAAGATGCCATTCGCCAGGCTCCAGCTCTAGCGCCATGCTCGTGCTGATCGCATTGTAGATTTCGATGGCGAGCATCTGCATCTCTAGCTGGGCGCCGAACGTGAGATCGACCTGCCCGCTCGGGGGCCGGCGTAGATGAAAGAAGTTCTCCCACTCTGTTGCTGACAGGATGACCTTGTGCCAGAGGTAGGGCTCCATCGTGCGATTGACACGACTCTTGTCAAGTCCGACCTCATTGAGCCGCTTGGCGATCAGCGTGCTGTACTCGGCGCCCATCTTCCACCAGCGCCGCGCCATGTCGGCTCGCTCCTGATCGAACTCCTCACCAACGCCCATGCCCTTGACGCGCTTGTTGAACGTCGCCGGCACGTAAGGATCGGTCTCGACGGCCTCGATGTTGCGCTCCGTAGGAATCGCCCGTGAGGACGCACTGTTGCCGCTCTGCGCGCCATTGTTCCACGGCCCGAGCAGGCGATGGGTGTTCAGTTCTGGCAGCAACCACCGTGGTAGCACTGACTCTACTGTTGTCAGGCGGACGTCGTTGAACTTGCTGTCCGCCACAACTTTTGCCGTGATCTGTTGCATCAGCCTCGCTCTGCCCGCGCGATCGATTCCTCGATGTAGTGGATGGCCTTGCGGAGATCGTCTACGCCGTTCTTCTTGCGCCAGCGCAGGAGGTACTTGAGCGCATTGCCCTCGAAGAAATCGAGACCGTACGCATCAATGATGTCGAAGGGCGTCATGCCCTCCGGGGCCGCGTAGTGAGAAGGCGGCTTGCCGGGTGCCCCGGCAGGAGTTGCCTTGTCAGTCATAAAGACAGAAACGGGGGCCACTAGGACCCCCGCTCCACGTCATCGTTGCTGGCTAGTCGTCCGACTGAGCCGCGTTCCGCTTGAACGGCGAGCCGCCCTTCTTGGGCGCCGCCTTCGCGGCGGGCTTCTTGGCGGCGGGCTTGGACGTGCCCCGCCCCTTCGCGGGCGCCTTGGCCTGGGCCGGCTTGCTGGCGGGCTTCTTGGTGCCCTGGCGAGCCGGGGGCTTGCGCGTGGCGGGCTTCGGCTTGACCTCGGCGCCGTTGCCGTTACGGCCGCCGATACGCACCTGGCGCGTGGTGGTCACGACCTCCTCGAAGCCAGCGTCCACCATGCTGTCGTCGCTGATGACCTTGAAGTCGCTGTTGGCGTGCCGGGGCAGGGCCTCGACCAGCGCCTTCAGGGCCTCCTCGACGTTCTCGGTGCCATCCACCTCTTCGATGAAGCGGAGATCGCCGTTGTCCTTCTCGATGTAGAACCGCAGTGCCATGGTTGTTGTCCTTTAGCGGCTGCTACGCCGCCGTCCACGCGAGGAGTCCCCCTCGCTCTTGCGTGCCTTCACGGCGGCGAGTCCGCCCTTCGGCCTGTTGGTCTTGTTGCTCTTGCTAGTGCGAGAGCTGGTCTTGCGACGCGGTGCCTCGTCCTCGTCCTCCGCGTCATCGTCCTCGTCCTCGTCCTCCTCGCGCCGCCTGTTGCGGTCACGGAAGGCAGACGGACGGTTACGCCCCTTCTTGGCCTCCTCCTTGTCGTCCTTGTCGTCATCCCTGTCGGGAAGCTCGAAGAACTCATCGAACTCCGGGGGCTCGACGCGATCGTCAAGGGGCTTGGCCTTGGCGGCAAGAGCCTTGTCTTCCGCCGACAGCGGCTCGTTGCGCTCCGTCGCCCACTCTACCTCGTACTCGGTCTTGAGCTTGACGCCCTCGCGCGAGACCTCGATGTCGCGGTTCTGGAGGCCCTTCTGCTTGTGCTTCTTGTTGAGCTGGCGGAACAGCTTGATGCCACCCGTCCAGAGCACCAGCGTGTCCTTGGGCTTGGCGTTCGTGAGATCGGGGTCCACGTAGTCGCGAGCGATGGCCCACACGTAGAACTTGTAACGAGGGTTCGCGCGCTCACCTTCCAGCTCTGCGCACCCCGGGCACGGCGTGCCGTCGTCCTCCTGATCCAGACACGGGACGTCCTTGTCGAACGTTCCGCCCTGGCTACCGGTGAACTGCACACGGTGGACGTACGCCTCCCTCATCGTGTCCACGAGGACGCGGAGCACAACCGTGCCGCCGTCCGCGATCTTGAGGAAGTCCGCCTGCCCGCGTCGCTTGGCTGCCGCCTTCTCGCCGAGCGATCCGAGTGCCTTGCCGCCGCCAGAGCTGCGGGTACTGCTCCTACTGCTTGATCGTGCCACGAGGGCTTCTCCGATGGTTGAGGTGGTGAGTTTGGTGAGGTGTTTCTCGCGCCGAAGCGAAGAGATCGGCAGCGTAGCAGGTCAATCACCCAATTGCGAGATCACCAAACGGTCGGCTCGCGGCGCCGAGCGGATCAGGCGCCTGAGCGCGAGCTGCTTGCCGGCTCGCAGATGGTCGTTGGCATCCATGTCATGACTGCCTACGACGCGCAGAAGAAGATGTCGGTGCAACTTCTCGTAGAGCCCCGGCGACCAAGTGCCATCGTCCTTCTCGAAGCCCCACATCGCATGCTCGCCTGACTCGTCGTCATCGAACATCACGATCAGCTCGTCGGCGTAGTCGCGGATAATCTTGAGCTGGATGTCAGAGACCGACGACGAGCCCGAGGCCATGGCGGGGATTCCCATCTGCCACAGCGAGATGACGTCCAGCTCGCCCTCGGTCAGTACCCACGTGCGCGCGCCCAAGTTCTGATAGACGCCGAACATGTAGTGGCTCTTGTCGTAGGGCGGGAAGCCATAGCGGTTCTGCGTGCCCTTGTCGCCCAGGTTCAGGTACTTGAACTTCTTGACCGGCTTGATCGTGCGCGCCTTGACACCAACGATGTCGCCTTCGTGATCGACAATAGGAATCGTGATGCGGTCAGACTGCTCGTCCCAGCCGAAATTCCAGTAGTCGAGCGTCTGCCACGTGAATCCGCGCGAGCTGAGGTAGGCGTAGATGTCCTCGGGGTTCCTGTCCTCGTACACGATCTGCCAGGAAACACCGCCGAAGATGTCCGCGTAGGTGATCTTACTGATGACAGATTTCTCGGGCTTGTACTCCAGGGCCTCAATGCGCGCCTTGTACCGCTCCTCGAACTCGGCGCTGATGCTGCCGCCCTTGGGCTCCCGCCAGCCCTTGGCGTAGTGCTCGCGCACCCATGTCTTGGCCTCGTTGTAGGTAACGCCCTCGTGCTCGGCATAGAAGCTGATGGCGGTTCCAGAGCGCTTGCATCCATGGCAGTGCCAGCGGGTGGCGCGCTTCTTGTCGCGCTCACCCGTATTCATGAATGCAGAAGGATTGTTGTCGCCGGCCGAGTGCCCCGAGAACGGGCACGAAAACTTGCGTTCGTCTATGGTGGCGGTACTGATGTTCTCCACGCCAAGCTGGCTGAGGAAGTCCTCAACGTTGACATGAACCAGCCAGCTAAGGTCCTCAGTCTTGTGCTTGGCCCCGAGTCGGCCGAGGTCTCCTGGCACGCTCTCGCCTCCTCGTCTCAGACCGCACGCCCCAGTGCGTCTTGATCTTCTTCCAAACGCGCTTCTCGATACCCAGCGTCTTGCAGGCGAGCGCGTCGCCCAAGCGAATCCACATTATGAAGATCCGCTTCTCGCTGTATGCAGCTATGTTGTCACGATCACGCGGCGCGGGCTGTGAGAACCCTCGGAGTGCCGCCCCTAAGTTCGGCGCGAATGTCCATGAGGATGCGCCCGAGGGCGTTCTTCCCTTGGAACCTCTTGCATTCCTTCGATCCGCACCGGCATTGTCCCCAGTAGTTGTCATGCCAGGTGTTCCCCTCCACGATCAGTGCGTTACCAGTGCCAAGCAGCCAGTCCCGGCACTCTTCGTGCTCGATGAACTTACGCCGCACCAGGTCGTACATGATGTCACGCTTGACGTCATCCCAGTCGTCGCGTAGTTCCACGCGCCGACCCGCTTGCTTGGCCCTGCCCGGGCTCATCCGGCAGAAGCGCTTGGCCGCAGCCTTGCGCGCCCACGGGCTCTTGTGCTTTGCTGCCTGATACTCACCTTCGACATGTGTCTTGTCAGGCTCGATGTAGAAGTTCGAGCCGGGAAGATGTACCCATCGCCCCTCTTCCTTCCAGGACAGGCGATCGATGTAGGCGCTCGTCACTTCGTGTCCTCCAGAGCACGGAAAAGCAAGTAGGCATGCACGCTCAGATAGCGCCTGTTCTGCATCTCGAAGATCTCGGCCCTCATGGGTTCGGATCTATTGATGACAAGCATCCGAGACTCGCTCTCGATACACCTCGGACCGTGCTCGCCCTCGACGTAGATCGACCCCTCGCGCAGCATCGAGTTCTGCATATGGAAAAGCAGCAGCTCGAACTCGCGCAAGATGATGCGCAAGAGCGAGCCAACGTCATCATTGATTCTGCGTATCTGCGAGAGGACTACGGCCTTCTCGTCGTCGGCCGGCTCGCGGATCGAGAGCCGTTCGATGAAGTAGTCCTCTGGGATGTCGATGATCTCGACTGTACGCTCGACCTCTTCGCCCACGGATTCTCCTTGCCCTGAGTCTGTCGCTTGACGTTGAAGCGTTGCACGTCTCGCTTCTGGCGTCGAGTCCCATTGGACTTCGCACGATCGCGGGTAGGGAAGCGGTCGGTCGTGTCCTTCTCGCGGATGTCCATCGTGTCGAGCTGCCAGCGCATGGTGCAGCGTCCCTTGGGCGCGTCGCGCACCTTGAGCGCGATGACGTCCATCTCGTGCTGACTCTCCTGCTCCTCGTCCTGCGAGAGCCCAATCACGATGTCACTATGCTTGCCGACAGATTGGTGGCCGATGTTCGAGAGCGTCACCTTGTCCTTGGCGCCATCGCGGTTGATCTGTGCAGCAGTGATGATAGGCACCTTCTCGATGCGCGCCGTCTGCTTGAGGTTGACGCCCGAGTGGTTGACCTTCTCCCAGCCCGCGTTGCCCACGTGGCGTGGCGTGTGCATCAGCTCCAGGTAGTCCACGAAGCAGATGTCGGGCTTGTAGCTCGCGATCTTGGCCATCACGTGGCTGGCCGTGCAGTTGTGGATGTCGTCAACGACGATGATGTCGCGCTCGTGCTTGTCCTCCTCCGCGCGCTCCAGGATCTTCTGCCACTGCTCCTGCTCGCCCACTTCGAGGTCGAGGGCCTTGAGCGCCGAGTAGCGGACGTTGGACGCCATCGTGTCGATCTTGCGCAGGATGGCATCGGCCTCCATCTCCAGTGAGATGATGAGGCTGGTCTTGCCCTGGAGGTAGGCGCTGTAGGCGATGTACTGCATCAGCGTGGACTTACCCACACCCATGTAGGCAGCAATCGTGACAAGCTCGTGGGCCTGGATGCCCATCATCTTGTTGTCGATCGTGGGGATTCCCATGAGGATGCCCCATATATCGCCCGCTTCCTTGCGGCGCTTGTACTCCTCTAGGCGCGTAGTGCCATCACTGAACCTGTGCTCGCGCGGAGCCGGCACGATCTGCGCCAGCATGCGCGCCATGTCCAGCGCGTGCAGCTCGATGTCGCCCACCATGTCAGGATCTTCGATGGCGTCGTGGAAGTCACGAACAGCATCGATCGCCTTCTGTTCCTTGACATGCTTGATGAATCGCTCAGTGTGATAGCTGAGCGGGTCCTTGCTGACAACGATCTTGAAGTCGGGGAACCTTTCTCTGATGATTGCTGGCGAAGGCGTGTCCTTGTGTTGGGCCATGAAGTCCAGCCCGAACTCCCACACCTCCGCGCATTCCTCGTCGTAGAAGTGCTCGACGTCTACGCCGCGCGACACGACTGTTGCCATGTCGCGTTCGGTGATGGCCTTGCTAACCAGACTCCGTTCTGCGTCAGCCACTAGCTCGGCTTCTGCGTACGACGGCGGCTGGTGCCCTTCTTGGCCGCTTCTGCCTCTTCCTCGCGGCGGTTATGCTCGCGAATGCTCTCCTCCACGACAGCGCGGTCACGTGCGATCGAGCCCGTCACGATCTTGGCGCAGTTCTCGATGGCGGCTTCTGGATCACCACTGGTGACAGTCGCCACCTGGATCGGGCCGATGGTGACGTTGGCGTACTGCGCAACCGGCACCAACTCGGATGCCTGATAGCTGACGTAGAACTCGCCCTCGCTCAGTCCACGGATAACTCCCTCGCCACGTGGGGAATCGGCCTCGCGGGGCTTGCCTGACTTCTGGTTGGTCGTGCCCTTCGGCTCACTGCTGTCCACGCGCGTCTTGCGTCCGACAGCAGGCTTGCTGCTGGTCCTGGTGCTTCTCTTGGGGATCGGCATCTACTAACCCTTCGTTCCGACTCGGATAGTCTGGTGCATCTTCTTGATGCGACCGGATGCGGTGCGCGGAGTATGACCGGCGCCACCGGTAGGACGAACTGGCTTGGCCTCGGGTAGCTCCCATCCGTCAGCCTTGGCGACAGACCTCAGTGCTCGCGCCAGTCCGCCAGTTGTCGCGTATCTTGTCTTGGGAAAGATCTTCTTGAGGATCGCTTCCAGTGACTTCCCCTCCTCGGCCATGTTGCGCGCCTGCATGATGTGATGTCCGTCCAGCAACTTCGGCCGGCGCAGGTTGGCGATGTGCTCGGCCTGCTTGGATGGATCGGTGAGCTGCGGGCCAGGCCGCATGTCCATCTTCTCCATCCACTCCAGCAGACCGTTCTCTCCGTGGACCTGATTGTAGGTCCAATGGCGGCGACCGTTCTCCCCTCGACGGGGGAGCAGTCGCTTGGGCAGTCGGCCCTCACGCTCCCACTTGCGGAGGGTGTCGGCCTTGCGATTGCAGAGCGCGGCGACCTCCTGCATCGGGAGCAGTTCGGCCGTCTTGGCTCGTGCTCTCGGCATGCCCGCGATCATAGCTGATCGGGAGATCATGTGATCTGCTACAGTGCTCGATCTTCATGCCGCGCCCGCCCCTGCCCTTCCAAGCCCGACTGGCCAAGCTCGGGTACTCGAACTACTTTGAGTATCTGCGCTCGCCTCACTGGCGCAAGGTGCAACAGCAATGGCGACAGTCGCGGCGAACGAAATCTTGCTGCGTCTGCGGCAGCACTAGATACGAACTTCATCACGTCACCTACGCCCGCCTCGGTCGAGAGCGGCTGAGTGATCTGCGACCGCTCTGTCCGCGACATCACCGAGTGGTCCACCGCATCGTGGGTCGTAAAGAAGCATCATTGGCGACGGCCCACGTGCTTGCCAAGAAGCGATACATGGCACGAAGGAAGTCTGCGAGGAGGCCGGCTAAGCGTAAGCGTTAGTTACAATCTCTTCATGACTCCAGTCGTGGTATGAGACCAGCCGCCTGATGGGCACGGGACCTCGAAAGGGGGATCGCTATTGATGAGCCAGTTCGCGCTCCACCAGAACGTCATCACTAGAGTGAACGGCCACCGGCATACACACGAGGCAGAGCGGAAGCGAACATGAACACCCTGCACCTAGCCTCTGCCCGGAGAAGGTCATCCCTTGAGCTTTAGCAGCCAGGGGTTCTTCTTCCTTCTCTCCTCGATACCTGCGAGGATCACAGCAGTGCAGAGCCGATCAGCGTATTCGTTGTACTCGTTCCCTGCATGTCCCTTGACATGATGGATTTGCCAGCGCTCATCGAAGTAGCGCTTGAGCAGCTTCTGAGCATCCGCCCGCAGGATACGCATCTTCCAGTGCTTGGCCTGCCATGATCCGTCGGTGAGATGCACGACAATTTTGCTGTCGCTTATGATGTCGAGATAGCTCACGTGATTTTCGCGCGCCATCTTGATGCCGACGATGAGGGCCATGAACTCGGCCTCGTTGTTAGTCGCGCGCCATACGTGCCTTGCGACCTTGTGGATGTCGCCGTTCTCCATCACGAGCACGCACGCGAAGCCGGCTGGGCCGGGATTCCTAGGACGGCAGCCACCATCTGTGTAGAGCGTGGCTCTCATCGCCAGTCCTTTGGCAGCAGCAATGCTACCACTGCACGTACTGCCTTCTCAGCGGTCTCATGGGAGAGCTTGTGCTGATGCCTGAACTCCCAAATTACGCGATCGATGTTCTCATCGCTGCGCAGCCACGCCAGCACCGCACTCGTGGAATCGTGGACTCCGAGCTTGATGATGGCGTGGTGAATGTGTGTGCGCACCGTCGAGGGGCTGACGCCCAGGACTTCGGCTGTCTGCTGGTGCGTCAAGCCCGTGGCAGCATACATGAGCATTTCCTGCTCGCGCACGCTGATTGGTTCGCCAAGTTGTGGGCGGCGCCGACCGTTGGGATAGTTCGTGGTTCTCATCGCTCGTAGAGCACGAGCTTGTCGAAGACATCCTTCATGGTGTTCCCATCCTTCTTTGCCTCCTCGTTGAGCGCGACGGCTGCCCACATCGCGTCTTGTTCAGGTGCCCGCAGGCCGCAGACATTACCCTTGTCGTCTACGTACCAGGTCCAGTGCGGGCTCGGCCACCTGCTCTCCAGGTGGCGCATGCGTCGGTCCTTGCGCGGAAGCCACCACGTCATAGCGTGCGACCACCTCGTGCTGCCACGAGCGATCCCAGCTCACCGGACTTCATCCGGTCACGCGCAGCTTCCTTGCGCGCCTCGTCTTCTCCCACGATCTCAAGCCCCATCTTGAAGTAGCACTCCTTGTAGCGCTTGCGGCGCTGCCCGTTGAAGACGCTCGTCCACTGGTCGAAGTAGTCGTAGACGCGCGCCTGTGTCTTGCCAGCCACCGTGCGCATCGCTCGCCCGATGATCTGGCGGATCTTGTCGCCATTCTTGGTGGGGAATACCACGTGGACAACATTGATGATGGGGATGTCAAGGCCCTCGGCGCCAACAGTCGTGAAGCAGATCGCCTCGCCGGACTGCTCGATGGCCTCGATGATGGCCTGGCGCTTCTTGCCGGTTTGCTTGCCTGTGATGACGTGCACGATACCTTCATCGAACCAGTCACGATGCTCGATACGAGCGACAGCTATGATGGCGTCGATCTGCTTGACCTGATCGGTGACAATGAGCTGGATATTGCCCCGCTCGCTCTCGATCACGTCGCAGATTGTCATCGCCCTGCTGGTGTCTGCAACGAGCTGCTGTAGCACCTCGCTGTAGTTGTTGCGGTGATGAGGGCGCTTCTGGTTGCAGCCGCCGACGTTGCACTGAAACCCAAGCTCGGGATGGTCGGGGTGCTTCTTGCCCTCATGGTCACCGTAGAAGTTGCCCTGGAAGTCTGTGGGAACAGTGATGACAGATGGCTTGAGGATGACGCCGAGATTGACTAGCTCATCGAGATCGTCCTCATGGAAGATGTTGCCCAGCGTCGCCTGCGCCAGCTCGAACTGTCCGGTCTTGCTGGGCGTTGCGCTCATGCCGAACCTGTAGCGCGCAGAGAAGTTGGCCATGACGGCGTTGAAGGTCTCGGCCGTCACGTGATGGCACTCGTCCAGGCACACGAGATCCCACGAGTCCCACCAGTCGTCTTCTAGCTCCTCGTATCTGCTCCAGATAGTCTGGAGTGTTGCCACGGTGATGCGATTCTCCGACCACTTTCCTTCTCCGATGCGGCCGACCGCTACTGCTGGACCGATGTGCTCGTGGATGCGCTTGATCCACTGATCAACCAAGTCAATACGATTGACGAGGATGAGGCTCCTCATC
>Ga0070684_100001336_pt1 | contig 17651 bp, 14 predicted proteins | sample KBSC723LmetaG_FD_65653 | JGI IMG/M metagenome (GOLD analysis project Ga0070684, IMG submission 65653) | Corn rhizosphere microbial communities from Kellogg Biological Station, Michigan, USA - KBS C7.2-3L metaG | ecosystem: Host-associated > Plants > Roots > Rhizosphere ...
GGGAATCGGAAGGCTTGGCGAACTCATGCTTCAGCTCCGCGCTGATCGGCGCGTTGAGGTTCAGTCCCTTGGGCGGGATCTTCTGCATGAACCACTTGTCATACAGCTTCTGACCCTCGGCACTTTGGTAGAGCGCCGCGGTGGCGCCATCGACGACCTTCTTGAATGCCGCATCGTCCTTGCGCAGCATGATGCCGTAAGGCTCCGGCTTCGAGAATGCGTCCTTGGAGATCACGTAGGCGTCCGGCTCTTTTGATCCGGCGACGAGGCTCGCAAGCAGGATGTCGTCCATCACAAACGCCACGGCCCGATCGGTCTCGACCATCAGGAACGCTTCAGCGTGATCCTTGGCCGGGATGATGTTGACCGCCAGATTGCGGGCGGCATTGGCTTCGGTGAGCTGCTTGATATTGGTGGTGCCTGACGTCGAGACCACCGGCTTGCCCTTGAGATCGTCGATCGAGTTGATCTTGCTGGACTTCTTCGAAACAAACCGGCTCGCGGTCAGAAAGTGGGTGTTGGTGAAGGCAATCTGCTTCTGACGCTCGGCGTTGTTGGTGGTCGAGCCGCATTCGAGGTCGATGGTGCCGTTGGCCAGCAAGGGAATGCGGGTCGATGACGTCACCGGATTAAGCTTGACCTCGAGCTTGTTGAGCTTGAGCTCCTTCTTCACGGCATCGACGATCCTGTAACAGATGTCCATCGCAAAACCGATCGGCTTCTGGCTGTCGTCCAGATAGGAAAATGGAATCGACGAGTCGCGGAATCCAAGCGTGATCGCGCCGGTTTCCTTGATGTTCTTCAACGTCCCCGTGAGCTCCTCGGCATTCGCCTGGCCTGCGCAGAACGCAGCGGCAAGCGCAAGGCCAATCATGCGCAGGTGTTTCATTGTTAACCCCTCCTCGTTGGATGACTTCCACAATGCTGGCATAAATCGGGCCGGAATAGAATGTAACTTTCGGCCGCGATACGGCCCCAAATGTCGCCAATGCCACGGGAATACGCCCGTCCGCTGCCCGGACACCTGCGCCAAACCAGAAGCCGCTGCCGCCATTTGGCTGGATGCTACGATGTTCGGGGCGAAAGCGGCATCTCGCCCAAATCCCAGAACAGACCCGCCATGATGCCCAGCGCTTCTTCGGTGACGGAGAGCAGAATGTGCTCATTGGGCGCGTGCTGGGAGCAGCCCGGATAGGAATGCGGCACCCAGATCGTGGGCAAGCCAAGTGCATCGGAAAACACATCGTTGGGCAGCGAGCCGCCGAAATTCGGCAGCACCGCCGGCGTTTTTCCCGTCGTCTGCCGGATCGACTCCGCCGCCCAGTTGATCCATGGACTATCGAAATCGGTTCGCGATGCGGCAAAGCTTTGCGCCGCCCGAACCTCGACCATTGAAAAACCGTGGTCGTGCAGATGCGCCCTGATCACATCGACGATCTTCTCGACCCTGGTGCCGACGACAAAGCGAAGTTGCAGGACGGCGTGCGCCCGTCCCGGAATAGCGTTGGCCGGTTTCTCGGTATTGCCGGATGATATCGCCAGCACTTCCATCGTATTCCAGGCATAAAGCCGCTCGGCGGCCGACAAACCCTCCTCGCCCCAATCCTCCGACAGCGCCGGCTCGTCGGACATCGGTTCTATCTTGACGTCGGCCAGCATGGCGCGGACCTGGTTCGAAAGCCGCGGCGGCTTCAATTGATCCAGCAGCAGACGTCCCTTGCCATCGACAAGGGTTGCGATCGCGCTGGAAAGGATGGTCGCGGGATTGGCAAGGACGCCGCCCCAGTTGCCGGAATGATGCGATCCGTCACGCAAGTTCACGTCGAGATGGATCCGTATTCCGCCACGGCAGCCGAGGAATATGGTGGGGCGGTCCGCGGCTAGCCGGGGCCCGTCGGAGGCGAGAAACAAATCGGCCTTGAGCTCATCGCGCAGCTGCTCGCACACCTGGCGCAAATCCGGCGACCCGATTTCCTCGCCGGTTTCAACGATAAATTTGGCGTTGAAGCCGAGCCGGCCGCCGCGCGCCTCGCGAACGGCGCGAAGCGCCGACAGATTGATGCTGTGCTGCCCCTTATTGTCGGCAGTGCCTCGGCCGTAGACACGATTACCTGATGTCGTCGTCCGCCACGGGTCCAGATTGTCCCGCCATTCTCCCGCCATGCCGTCGACGACATCGCCGTGTCCGTACATGAGAACGGTCGGAACTGTGGAGCTCTCGCGATATTCCGCGAGAAGATACGGATTGTTTCCGGCCGGAGATTCGATCAGTCTTGTCGAGAAATCGAGTTGCGAGAATGCCGGCTGCAGTTCCTCTTCGAGATAGGCGCGCAGGCAATCGCGCCGGTCGGGGTTCTGGCTTTCGGTGGGATAGGCGACCCGGCGGTCGAGTTCGGCGAGAAAGTCCCCGGAATGAAGATGTTGGCGGGCCCGTGCGATAGCGTCGGTTCTGGTCATCTCTTCCTTATTCCGGTCGTGAGCGTCGTTCGAATTCAGGCAACCTATCGGGATATGATCCCGGCCGGAAGTAGGCACGATGCGCACGAATTTGCCTTGCTAATGTCAGTCGGAATGCGCCAATTTCCGCTCAACAGCCTGGCATTCAGACCGGGCGAAGTTCAGGGAGGACTCCATGAAAACGATCCTGCGCGTGTCGGCTATTTGTGTGCTGTTTGCAGGTTCCGCCGTGGCGCTGACTGGCGAGCGCATGGCGGAAATTCCGCTCGACAAAATGTCGTCCGCCCAGCGCGCCGTTGCCGATGCCATCATGTCCGGACCGAGGGGAGGGCTGAGAGGCCCGTTCAATACCTGGCTGCGCAGCCCGGTGCTGGCGGATCGCCTGCAAAAGGTCGGCGAATATATCCGCTTCAACACCTCGCTCGACAAGCGCGTCAACGAGATGGCGATCCTGATGACCGCGCAGGCCTGGGGTTCGCAATATGAGTGGTACGCCCACGCGCCCTTGGCGATCAAGGCCGGTCTCGATCCCGACATCGTCGCCGCCATCGGCGCCGGGCGAAAACCGGAAAAGATGAAGGACGACGAGGCTGTTGTCTGGGAGTTCACCACCCAGCTGCGGCGCGATCACGGGGTCGACGACGCGATCTACGCCAGGGCGCTGGAAAAACTCGGCGAACAGGGCATCATGGATTTGATCGCGGTGAACGGCTATTACGATGTGGTGTCGATGACGCTAAACGTCGCGCGCGTCGCGCCGCCGGCCGGCGAGGAACTGCCGTTCAAGCAGGCAGGCCGCTAGTCTCTGATCTCTCACAATTGTCGCGCGGCGGTCATGCCGCGCGGCAGCGCGTTGAAAGTGGCCAATCATGAAAAAACAAATCCGGCTGAACGCTTTCGCCATGAACTGCGTCGCGCATCAGTCGCCGGGGCTATGGACCCATCCGCGCGACCGCACGGCGGAATATAACCGGCTGCCCTACTGGATCGATCTGGCGCGAACGCTGGAGCGCGGGCGGTTCGATGGGCTGTTCCTGGCGGATGTACTCGGCGTCTACGACGTGTTCGGCGGCAGCCCGGATGCGGCGCTGCGCAACGCCACGCAGACGCCGGCGAATGATCCACTGCTGCTGATCCCGGCGATGGCCACTGTCACCGAAAACCTCGGTTTTGGGGTGACCTCCAACCTGTCCTACGAGCCGCCCTATACGTTCGCGCGGCGGATGTCGACGCTCGACCATCTCACCGAAGGGCGGATCGGCTGGAACGTGGTGACCGGCTATCTCGACAGCGCGGCCCGCGGCGCCGGCAAGGACAAGCAGACCGCGCATGACGACCGCTACGATGTCGCCGACGAATATATGGAGGTGGTCTACAAACTCTGGGAAGGAAGCTGGGAGGACGACGCGGCGCTGAGAGATCGCGCGCGAGCCATTTTCGCCGATCCCGCGAAGGTGCATCGTATCAGGCACGAGGGAAACAATTATCGGGTCGATGCCATCCATCTGAGCGAGCCGTCGCCGCAACGCACCCCCGTGCTTTATCAGGCCGGCACCTCGCCGCGCGGCCGGCAGTTCGCCGCCGAGCATGCCGAATGCGTGTTCATGTCGGGCCCGTCGGCCAAGATCATCGCGCCGCGCGTCGCTGCCATTCGCGAACTCGCCGCGAAGGCCGGCCGCAACCCGGCCGAAATCCTGATGTTCAGCATGTTCACCATCATTTTGGGACGCACCGAAGCCGAAGCAAAAGCCAAATACGCCGACTATCGCAGCCACATCAATCCGGAGGGCGCGCTGACCTTGATGTCCGGCTGGACCGGCGTCGATTTCTCGACCTACGATCTCGACCAAGAGGTCCGCCACGTCCAGAACGACGCCGGCCGCACCGCGATGGACAACATCACCCGCGCCGATCCCGATCGAATCTGGACCGTGCGCGAGGTCGCCCAGCATGTCGGCATCGGCGGCATCGGCCCGGTCGTGGTCGGCACGCCGGAGAAGGTCGCCGACGAAATCGAAGCGTGGTTCGACCTGACCGACGTCGATGGCTTGAACGTTCCGTTTGCGATCTCGCCCGGAGACTTCGAGGACATCACCGACATGCTGGTGCCGGAGCTTACCCGGCGAGGACGCTACAAGGAGGCCTACCAGCCGGGCACGTTGCGCGAAAAACTGTTCGGCGCGGGCCGCGCCCGCCTCGCCGCGCCGCATCCGGCGGTGCAGTACCGGCCTCACGTAGCGGTGAAAGCGGCGGAGTAAATCGTCATTGCGAGGAGCGAAAGCGATGAAGCAGTCCAGCTTTTTTGCAGCTCGATGGATTGCTTCGCGGAGCCTGTCATCGGGCGGCGCTTCGCGCCGACCCGTTGGCTCGCAATGACGGACCTAGAGCGAACCGTCGACCACGACCTCGATCAATTTCGCGCCCGGCCGTTTGAATGCCGACGCCAGCGCGGACGCTACGTCCTTGGCCTCGGTAATGCGCAGCGCCTCGAGCCCGAGCGATTTTGCCAGGCCGGTAAAATCCACCGGCGGGTCGACGAAATCCATGCCGACGTAATGATCGTCGCCGTGAAACGCGAGCAGCCGCTGCTTGATGATGCGGTAGCCGCCATTGTTGATGATCACGACCGTGAGCGGCAGCTTGTGATGCGCCGCGGTCCACAGCGCCTGGATCGAATACATCGCGCTGCCATCGCCGGAAAAACACACTACCGGCCGGTGCGGGTTGGCCAGGCTGACGCCGACCGAGGCCGGCAATCCCCAGCCGATGCCGCCGGAGGCGAGCGCATGATAGCCGTAGCGATCGCGATGCGGGCGCAGCGCACTGATCTGCCGCGACGACGTCAGGCCCTCGTCGACCAGGATGGCATGATCGGGCATCGCTTCGACGACTTTCAGCGCCAGCCATTCCGGATCGATCGGCGAGCGGTCCCTGCTCTTGTTGATCTGTTCGACCAATGTCGCGCGCCGCGCGGTCCAGTTCTTCGACTTGAGCGCTGATATCCCCTGTTTGGCGCGCCTCTCCAACGCGGCGCCGCCGGCGGACTTGAGCGCCGGGATCAGCACCCGCAAGGTTTCCCTCACATCGGCCTTGAGTGCGATTTCGGCGCCGTAATTCTTGGCGAGGTCCCATTCGACCAGGCCGATCTGCAGGATCGGCATGCCCTCGGGCAGCGGATCGACTTCGCTATGCACCGACATCCGCAACGGGTCGGCGCCGAGCACGATCATGAGATCGTAGGGCGACAACACCTCGCGAACCTGTTTCTGCAAGCGCGACAGCGCGCCCATGAAGCACGGGCTTTCCGACAGGAAATGCGCGCCATAGGGCGCGGTTTGCTGGTACGCGGGACAGCCGAGCGTCTCCGCCAGCGATGCTGCTTCGTGCAGCGCATCGCTCTTTACGATTTCGTCGCCGGCAATGATGACCGGACGCTCGGCCTTGAGAATGCGCGCTACCAGCGCCTGCAACACCTCGTCGGAAGGTTTCACCCTTGTATCGACGCGGGTCGAACGTCCGAGGTCAATCCCGGCTTCGGAATTGAGGATATCGCCGGGCAGCGAGATGAACACCGGCCCGGTCGGCGGCGTGGTCGCGATCTTGGCGGCGCGGCGCACGATCCGCGGCAGGTCCTCCAGCCGCGTCACCTCGACCGCCCACTTCACCAGCGGCTCCGCCATCCGGACCAGCGGGCCATAGAGCAGCGGCTCCATCAAACCATGACCCTGCTCCTGCTGGCCGGCGGTCAGGATCATCGGCGTGCCGGTGAAGCTCGCGTTGTAAAGCGAGCCCATGGCGTTGCCGAGCCCGGGCGCGACATGGACGTTGCAGGCGACGAGCCGGCCGGAGGCCCGGCTGAAACCGTCGGCGATAGCGACTACGAGGCTTTCCTGCATTGCCATCACATAGGTGAGGTCGGGATGATCCTTCAGCGCATGCATGATCGGCAGTTCGGTGGTGCCGGGATTGCCGAACAAATGCGTGACGCCCTCGTCTTTGAGCAGCGCAAGAAACGCCGAGCGCCCGGTGATGCGGTTCATGAAAGTCCTCCCGTTCCCGAAGGCCGTTACCGTCGGGTTCTGGGCATCATGACTGATCTAAGACGGGGAGATCAAGGAAGCGCGATCATGGCTGCCCTGCATCGTTGGACTCGACTCCGCGAGCCAACTCAGAACAGCCCCTCATGATCCGGCCGCTTCTTCCTTTTCGAGCGCTGCCAGACCACGCCGGGAAAGCCCTTTAAGGGCATCAGCGGCTCGCCGGTGTAGGCCCACTCCTGCAGCTCCTCGATGGCGATATGATAGAGCGGCTGCCGGCCTGTACGGCCGGCAAAGAGCGCGCGCGGGATGTTCACCATATGCGGCGAGCGCGGGCGCTCATACAACAGCGGCGTGCCGCAGCGCGCGCAAAAGCTGCGCACGGTCTTTGTCACTTTGTCCTCGTAGCGCATGATGGCTGACTTGCCCTTGATGATCCGGAAGCGCTTGCGCCAGCTGCCGACATAGGTCGCATACGCCGCACCATGCGCGCGCCGGCTCGCGGCCGAATGATCGTGCCAGGCCCAGCGCGCCGGGGTGTCGATCTCAAAACAGACGCTGCCGCACAGGCATTGACCTGACGCCACTCCCGCTGCTGTCGTTGCTTTTGCCACCGGCTTTCCCCCACGTATCGTCATTGCGAAGAACAAAGCGACGAAGCAATCCATATTCGGTCATTCCGGGATGGTCCAAAGGACCAGACCTCAGACGTGCAATTGCACATCGGGGAATCCTTGGGGCCGGTAGGGGCCGACCTGCAGCGGTGAAAACAACGAAGGAAAATTCATGTCAGCCCCGAAAAATGTTTCATCGATCTGGTATGTAGCCGGTTCGCCCGGCTCATAAAAGGCTCGGCCAGCGGGATGGCCGCGAACGAAGACCTCCCATGCCGTTTCATGCATGGTGCGCACGCCACATCGCCCTAGTTCGATCGTTGAGCCATTCAATTCTATCAGCGAGGAAAGCGTACGTGCCACATCCCGCCATGTCACCAAATAACGTTGCCGTCATCACCGGGGGCGCGTCCGGCATCGGGCTTGCCGCCGCGATGCGGTTTGCAACGCTCGGCATGAAAGTCTGTATCGCCGATCTCGGCACCAACCGGCTCACTGATGCAGAAGCGAAGCTATCATCGGTAGCGCCTGGCGGTGCGGCCAACGTCATGGTCAGGGACGTTGACGTCAGCCGTATCGAAGACATCTCGGGACTGGAGGCCGCCGTGCGCGAGCGGTTCGGCGGCCCCGACATCCTGATGAACAACGCCGGCATCCAGCCGGGCAGCCAGATGTTCGGGCCCTTGCAAAACTGGCAGCGCATTCTCGGCGTGAACCTTTGGGGCGTGATTCACGGTTCGCAGGTTTTCGCGCCCGGCATGATCGAGCGCGGACGTCCCGGCCTCATCATCAATACCGGCTCGAAACAGGGCATCACCACCCCTCCCGGCGATCCCGCCTACAATGTTTCGAAGGCGGGCGTGAAAGCTTTCACCGAGGCCCTGCAACACGAGTTGCGAAACGCGGCCGGCAGCCGAATGAGCGCCCATCTTTTGATTCCCGGTTTTGTATTTACCGGCCTCACCTCCCGGGGCCGCACCGAAAAACCGGCCGGGGCCTGGACGCCGGAGCAAACCGTCGACTTCATGATCGAACGAATAGACGCCGGCGATTTCTACATCCTGTGCCCGGACAACGACGTGCCGCGACGCCTCGACGAGCGGCGGATTCTGTGGGCGGCAGGCGACATCGTCGAAAACCGCCCGGCCCTCTCAAGATGGCATCCGGATCATGCCGCGGCCTTTGCTGCGTTTGTGAAGGAGCCGTAGTCTGCCGTCATTGCGAGGAGCGACTTGTCCGCCGTAGCTCAACGAGCGAAGGCGGAAGCGACGGAGCAATCCATCCCAGACGCACGTCTCAAAACGTCTCTTGCTTGTGGCCGCATTCCTTGCAGGCAAACTTGACGCGGGTCGCACCCTTTGCCGCCGAGACGCGATTGGGCGCACCGCATTTTCCGCAGGTCGTCTCGATCCGGGTATTGCCCTGCTTCACGACGATCGACTTGCGCGCCATGGTTTCGCGGATCAGGCGCTCGGCCTCTTCGCGCATCGACTGCTTCGACATCCGCTCTTAACCCATCATGGGAATCGTCACCGAAGCAGCCTTATAACACCCGCATCGCGTCGGGAAACGTGGTATTCCTGAGACCGGGAAGCCTCGCAGGCTTTTTTGTTTCAAGCTGGCAGCTGCAATGTCCTCATCCGACGATTTTGGCCAAACCGGGGGCGTATTTCGCCGGCGCCGCAAAAGCAGGAACTCTTCCCTGCTGCTGCTGGCCGCCGGATTCCTGCTTTTTGCTGCAGCCGCGGGCGCGCTGTATTACGCGTTGCGGCCGGCAACCCTTCGGATTGCCGTCGGACCGGGAGGAAGTGACGACCAGAAGCTGATCCTGGCGATGGCCCAGACCTTCGACCGCGACCGTAGTGCGGTCAGGCTGTCTCCGATCACCACCGAGGGAGCGGTGGAAAGCCTTGGATTTCTTGGGACGGCCAAAGCCGATCTCGCAGTCGCGCGCGGCGATCTCGACATGCCGGCCGACGCCGAAACCGTCGCCATCGTGCGCAAGAACTTCGTCGTGCTGTGGTCGACTTCCGGCCTCCCGGTCAAGGGCTCCAAGAAAAAGCCGGCGCCGAAAATCAAGGAAATCGGCGATCTCGCAGGGCACCGGGTTGGCATTATCGGTCGAACCCCGGCGAATGCCGCATTGCTGCGGGTGATCCTGACTGAATCGGGCGTCACGCCCGAGATGGTTGCGGTGACGCAGTTTGGCACCAACCAGATCGAGGAGCTGGCGCGCGACCCCAACCTCGATGCGTTCATGGCGGTGGGCCCGCTCGACAGCAAGATCACCTCCGAGGCATTGGCCGCGACCGCGCGCGCCAGAGGCGAGCCGAAGTTTCTACCGATTGACGTCTCGGACGCAATCGCCCTGAAACACCCGCTCTTTGAATCCGAGGAAATTCCCGGCAGCATCTTCAATGCGTCGCCGGCCTGGCCGGATGACAAGATCGATACGATCAGCGTCAATCACCTGATCGTGGCACGAAAGGCCTTGTCCGAAACGACCGTCGCCGCGTTGGCCCGGCAAGTGTTTTCCATTCGTCAGTCGCTGGCCAAGCAAGTGCCCGGTGCCCCACACCTCAAAAAACCGGACACCGATAAGGACGCCGAGCTGCCGGTGCATCGCGGAGCGGCAGCCTACCTCGACGGCAACGAACGCACGTTCCTTGACAGGTACAGCGATTACTTCTGGGGGGCGATCCTGGTTCTCTCCGGGCTCGGTTCGGCCGGCGCCTGGGTGCGTTACTATTGGAAGCGGGACGAAAGAGAGGAAAACATATTGCACCGGGAAAAGGTTTTGGACCTGATCTCCAAGGTGCGGGTCGTGGAAGATCCGGAAGAATTGCTGGCCATGGAACGCGAGGTGGATGCCGTGCTGCGTGAAACGCTCGACGCCTACGATGACGGCGCGATCGAGGAAGAGGACCTGTCGGCCTTTGGCCTCGTGCTCGAGCAGTTTCATTACGCCATTGCCGATCGACGCGCGGCGATGGGCGAGAGCGCGCCCGAACAGACTCGCTTGCGAGCGCGATAGGCCATTCGGTTCAAACGGCGCGGGCAACGCGCTCCCGAGACGCCGGAAGCACCTCGCGCGCGAATATTCCCGCAGAATGAAGCACCTCTTCGTGCGACAGGTCGCCGAAGGAAAACTGCGCCATGAAATAGCTGGCGCCGGCCTCCCTGACGATGTTGCTCACATATTCGCGGATCGTGCCGGGAGAGCCTGCGAGCGCGCCGCCATTTTTGACCGCGGTTTCGAAGTCTTCCGGAATTCTTGCATAGCGCGGCTGCGTGCCGTGCTTGTTCCAGAGTTTCATGAAGCTCGCGTAAAACACCGGCCACGCGCGGCGTCCGAGTTCCATTGCCTCCCGATCGGTGTCGGCCGCAACCACGAAGCGGTTGATTCCGAGCAACGGAATGTCATCCGGCGCGTTCCCCGCAGCCACCCATTCGGCGCGATAGCGATCGGTGATCTCGCGAACTTTCGACACCGGGCCGCCGCAAACGACGTTGATTGCGTTTTGCGCCGGCCACGCCGTGCCCTCAGGCACCGGAACTGCATACCAGAACGGCGGGTGCGGAAGCTGCGCCGGTTTCATTTCGATCGGCACGTTTTCGAACTGATAGTGTTTGCCGTTGAAATTGACCTGCGGCCGCGTCAGCGCCTGCTTGATGACGTTGTAAGCCTCGACATACATGGCCGGCGCCTGATCCGGGTCGATGCCAAAATATTGCAGTTCGTGCGCCGATGCGCCGCGACCTACTCCGACGTCGAGCCGGCCATTGCTGAGATGGTCGAGCATGCAGATTTCTTCGGCAAGCCGCAGCGGGTGGTGGGCGGGCAACACGTAAACCAAAGGGCCGAGGCGAAGACGCTTGGTGCGCTGCGCCACCGCGGCAAGGAACACGCCGGGTGAAGGCGTGAGGCTGAGTGGCGTCGAATGATGCTCGCTCATGTGGTAGGTCCGAAATCCCGCGGAATCGTAGAATTCGATCAGTTTCAAGCGGTTTTCGTACTGTTGGCCGAACTCATAAGGTCCGCGGTCGTTCTGATCGAATATACCAAACTGCATCGCACCACCTGTCGGTATGCTTTTTCTGAATCAGCCGAGATGAGTTTGTAGCGGTCCGCGGCCTTGTTAGCTGATCTCGACAATGACGTAGCTGTCCTCGATGTGAACCGGAAAAGTCTCCGCCACATAAGGCCCCTTGGCCAGCGTCTCGCCGTCCTCGATCACCACCGGATAGGTCCGCACCTTGATGCGGTTGGGGTCGAAATACGATTGCCCGGTGCGCATGTCGAATTCCCAGCCGTGCCAGGCACAGCGCAGCAGCTCGCCGACCCGCGAGCGCTGGTAGACGCCGGGCTCCGGCGAGGTCAGCCGCGCCACGCACGCCGCCTTGTCGAGCGGCGCGCCTTCGTGCGGACAGCGGTTGAGCAGCGCGAAGAACTCGCCGTTGACGTGGAACACGACGATGTCGCGGCCATCCAGGTCCACCACCTTGTTGCCGCCGGGCGGGATCTCTGTGGTGCGGGCGACGATGTGACGGGCCATCTGGTCAAAGCTTGTAGAGCGCGCGCGCGTTGCCGTTGAAGATTTTGGTCCATTCGGCTTCGCTCAGCGGCGTCTTGAAGGCGAACCGCGGATCGTCGAAGTCCCAATGCGGATAATCCGACGAGTACAACAGGCGGTCGACGCCGACCCAGTTGATCAGGGACCGCAGGTGTTTTGCCTCGTCGGGCTCATCGATCGGCTGGGTCGTGAACCAGAAGTGCTCCCGCACATATTCGGACGGACGCCGCTTGAGGTGCGGGACTTCGTCGCGGAAGCGTTCGAAGTGCTGGTCCATGCGCCACATCGCCGATGAAATCCAGCCGAAGCCGCCTTCGATGAACACGATCTTGAGGCGCGGAAAGCGCTCCAGCACGCCTTCGATCACCAGGCTCGTCAGCGTCGCTGCCATCGAATGCGCGTTCGATTGGTGCTCCTCGGCATAATAGGACGGCCAGCCGCCGCCGGTCGGCGCGTGACCGCCATAGCCGCCGACGTGAATCCCGAGCGGCAGGCCGAGTTCCTCGGCGCGGGCGTAGATCGGCCAGTAGCGGTGACGGCCAAGCGGCTCGTTGGCGCGCGGCGAAACGTTGATCTGCACATATTGGCCGATTTTGGCGCAGCGCTCGATCTCGGCGATCGCCGCCTCGGTGTCGTCCTGTCCTACCAGGATCGACGCCTTCAGCCGCGGCTCCCGGCTGGTCCAATGCGCGAGCTGCCACTCGTTGACGGCGCGCTGGATTGCCGCGCCGAAATCGAGATTTTGCTGCGAGAAGATGAAGAGGTCGAGCACCTGCAGGATACCGAACTCGATGTCGAGCGGATCGAGGTGCTGCTTGCGCATGAAGGCGAGATCGGATCCGGGCGGGCCGCCGGTCGGCGGCCAGGCGTCGCGGCGCGCTATCAGCGGCGAGGACCGCGGATACGGCGTGGTGCCGATATAGGGCGTGCGCAAATGGTCGCCGTAGGTCTTTAAGTGCTCCTGCCAGCGTTTCGACAGGAACGGATTGAGGTCGCTTCGCGCATGCAGGCTCGGATGCACATCGCAGTCGATGATCCGCAAGCGGCTTTTGGCGGAGGCTTCCTGCTCAAGCACGGGGCGGTCGATGACATCGCTCATGCGATCCTCCTTCTCAAACGTTATGCGGCGAGAGAAAGCCGCGGAAAGGTTTCAAGCGGGTTGTCGGCACACATCCGCGATACGATACTTGGCGGCAGATGTGGCGGTATCGCGTCGTCGCCGTCGAACTGCCAGTGCGGATAATCGGACGCGAACAGCAACATCTTGTCGGAGTCGATCATATCGATGATATCGGCCACGCCGGGCGCGTCCGGCGGACTGTCGAACGGCTGCGTGGTCAGACGAATGTGGTCGCGCATGATCGCCGCCGGCTCGCGGTCGATCCAGGGCACCTCGACACGCACGCCGCGCCAGGTCTTATTGGCGCGCCACATGAAGGCCGGCAGCCAGCTCACGCCGGACTCCATCAGCACCACCTTGAGGCCGGGAAATTTGACGAACACACCCTCGTAGATCAGGCTGAGCACCTGGGCCTGGAACGCCTGGGCCTCCGCGAGATAATACTCGTAGCGATAGGACGGCCAGCCGATCGAACTCGGCGCCTGTCGATATTGACTGCCGGCGTGGATCGCGATCGGCAGTCTGTGTTTCTCGGCAACCTGGTAGACCGGCCAGTAATGCCGGCGCCCCAACAGGCTCTCGCCTTGCGCCAGCACCAAGACAGATACGAACCTGTTATCGCCGGCGCGGCGTTCGATCTCCTCGATCGCCAGATCCGGCGCCTGCATCGGTACCACGATCGAGGCGCGCAGGCGAGAGTCGCGCGCCAGCCATTCAGCCGCGATCCAGTCGTTGATCGCCTTGCAGAACGCCGACGCCATGTAAGGATCGTACACGGCCTGGGCGCCGTAGAGCACATTGCAGATCGCGTGTGACGCGCCGAGCTGGTCGAACGCACCGCGCTGCACCATCGCCAGCTCGCTGCCGGGCTTGCCATCGGCCGGCCGCCAGTCGGACCGGCCTGATAGCGGCATGTTGGGTGGATAGCTGGTGAGATCGAGGCCGTCGATGGCCCGGCTCACGACCTGTTCTTTCCAGTGATCGTCGAGATAAGGCAGCAGCGTGGTGCGCGTTCCGCCCACCGCGGGATGGATATCGCAGTCGATCCGCGTGGCCACCATGCGCGTTCCCTGGATGTCTTTTTTGGCGGCTTGTTGCTGCCGCGCCTCCGAATGTGCCCCCAACGGTCCCCAGGTGCAAGGCTTTGCTCTGCCCTGGGCCTCGCCGAAAAATCATTGAAGACCAGCGGCGGCGCAACCCACACCGCACACTTCGGTCGCGTATTCAGGCAACACCCGGCAGATCTGGAAAACGAAAAGGCTGCGAACGCTCGCAGCCTTTGTTCTCTGGAGCCGATCGGCTTCGGCGTGGCGCCGTCCGATGATGGGCCGCCTAGCGTTTCTTTCGAACGGCCTTCCGCGCGGGCGCCTTCTTCTTCTTTGAAGATTTTGCCTTCTTCACTGGCTTTTTCTTCTTGCGTCTCACCGCAATAGGCTTTTCCGGGGTGGTCTCGGGATCGGGCGGATCGGGCTCCGTACCCGGTGCCGGTGTGGGAAGAGGTAGGTCATCGTGACAATCAAGAATGACCTGACAGAAGACCTTTCCATTAGCGTCAAGCAGAAGCATTGGATCGCCGGAATTCGAGGGATGCAATTCGAAATTCTGAACCGTCGGCGCCGGTTGGGTAGAGAAGACGGCGTAAGAGATGCCAGGGGATTCCAGGATTTTCTTCAGAACGGTGTTGATGGCTTTTGTCGTCTGCGGGGTCAGCAGTTTGCGAAGCAAATGATGCCACCGCGATCGACTCGTGGGATCCGCAGGAACGGGTGCGCCTCCGGTAACACTGGTGCACAGACGGTAGGCCACCCTCTGCAGATGATGTTTGCCGTCGAACAGGTTCTCGCGCCCGTGGTGGTCGCGGAGCTGTTGGATGTATGTTTTGCCGCCACCGCCGGGGACGAGCTGACCCGAGAAGCGCTTTGTGAGGTTTCTACAAATCTCCTGATCAGCCTGACTTGGAATAAAAGATCCCATGATTGCCCTCCAAATTGCCCATTTGAAAAAACTTCAACAGCGGCGGAGCGCGCTAGGTGGATTGGATCGCTTTAACAATGCGCGACTTCGCAATTCCCAATCCGCAGCCCAGCAAACTGACGCTGCGGTTTGTTTAGTGTACTTATCACCTCCTGATTGTCTAGGCTTAATCACTCGCTGCAACTCCGCGACCGCCGCTTCGAGGCTAAGCGGCCTGCCTGCCTTCTGCAGCAGCGTCTCAGCTCCCGAGGTCGTCGCCCAATGATCGGCAGCACATTCACAGGCCAGGGAAGGGTCGCAGCTCAGGCGGCAGCCGCTCGCTGAGTGATGCCCGGCTTCATGCAGCAATATCAGCGCAAGCGAATCTGCAGCCAGGTCGGGATGAAGGGCCAGGCCTCCGTACAGCACTACAATGCGCCTGCCGGGCAGCCTGAGAGCCTGGGCATTGATGATTCTAAAATTCAAACGAAGTTCGAATGTCAGGTCGGGAAAAGCACAGTGCATATCCGAAATGAGAAGCTGCAGCAGTTTCTCGCGACCGGCTTCTAGAGCACGGACTGCATCCTCCTCCGGCAGACGGCTGCAGAAAAACATGACCCACCTGCCCCGCTGTTCCAAACACAAATTATTCCGATCCCGTCCCAGGGAATTGGTCGTTCCCGACTCCAAAACAGTTCTTGGCTAACCCAATGCGCGACTAATGGTCGCGCAGGTCTGACACCCTGCCTCGACGCCGTTGCTGAGCGCCCGGAAGCACTTCCTCAGCAGACCCATCGATGAAATTCGAATGGTTAACATCGCTTCCATGCGAACTCTGGATCAATACTAATGCGCCCTTGGTTGGCCGGCTAGGTGCCGAGCGGCACAATCGATTGGGCGCCGTCATTGGCAGGTCTTGGCCCGGCAGCGGCTGAAAGTAATGCATACCGGCGTAGAAATAATCAGCTTATGGAGCTAGAATTACCTTAAGGTGCAGTCACGCTTCTGCTGCTGTGCAAAGGGCCATCGATGCAATGTTTTCGTTGCGGTTGCCAAAATAAGGCGACCAATGAATATTGCGAAGGATGCGGGGCCACTCTCGGAACTGAGTGCAGCGCCTGTGGCCACCTCAACGGACTGACAGCCCGCTTTTGCGGACGATGTAGCGCTGCCCTGAAGCCAATAGCTACAGAGGCATCCAATCAATCGTGGCAGCATGTGCTGAGATCGCTGCACGCCAAGGGCGGAGAGCGCAAGCGTCTCACAATTCTGTTTGCGGACATCCGTAACTCAACCGGCCTCATCGACAGTTTGGGTGATCCCGAATTGGGAATGAGGCGACTGCAACCCGTTCTGGATCTCATGAATGAAGCCGTTGTTCGTTACGAGGGCGTCGTCAACAAATCACAGGGCGACGGCGTCATGGCACTATTTGGCGCCCCACAGCCGCATGAGGACCACGCCGTCCGTGGCTGCCTCGCGGCGCTGGCAATGCAGGATGGGGTAACCCGCTTCGCCGATCCGGATTTGCAGATTCGCGTTGGCGTTCACACCGGTGAGGTCGTTGTTCAGGCGATAGAGCACGGAATTTACCAAACCTACGATGCCGCAGGCGCAAATGTGCACCTGGCCAATCGCATGGAGCAACTGGCTGACGCAGGTGCCATTCTGATTTCGAAAGAGACTTACAATGCCGCCAAACAATTCGTGGAAGTCGAGCCGCTCGGCCTGCAAACCATTCGCGGGGTCGCGGCACCCATTGAGACGTTCAAACTCAGGGGGCTTCAGCACGCTCCTTCCAGCGGAGTGTTTCGAAGCGGGAGGCGGTTAAGCCCCCTCATCGGTCGAAGCGACCAATCCTCCACACTCTCGGCGGAACTCGAAAATACGATCAAGGGAGATGGTCGCGTTGTCGGTGTCGTCGGTGAGGCTGGCATCGGCAAGAGCCGTCTGTGTTTCGAGTTTGCTGAAAGCTGTCGTGGAAAAGGCATCCGGGTCTTTGAGGCGCGCGTGTTGGCGCATGGTCGGGCGACCCCGTTTCAGCCCGTGCTGGAGTTGTTGCGCGATTATTTTGGGCTTCGCGTCAAGGAAGCCGTCGAGGTTTCTCGCGGTCGCGTCCTTGAGCGGTTGGCGGCCCTCTCCGAGCAGACAACGTTTGTGTTGTTGGAGTTTTTAGGCCTGGCCGATCCGCTGCGAGCGGCAATCAAGCTTGACCCAAAAGCCCGAAAAACGCTGTTGCTCGATTTTGTCAGGACATTGCCGCGTTCGGGACCCGCGGATGCCACCGCGGTTGTCATCATCGAGGATCTGCACTGGATCGATGCGGCAAGCGAGGAGTTCGTCGAAGCGTTGGCGGATGCTGTGGTCGGCACGAGAACACTTCTGGTTGTTAATTTCAGGCCGGGGTTTGCCGCGGCCCTGATGCAGCGGTCGCACTATCGCCAAATCAACATGCCTCCCCTGCCGCCGGCACAAGCGGCCATCCTGTTGCAGGATCACTTTGGCGACGACCCCTCGCTGGCGTTGCTGAGCAGGAACATCATCGAGCGTGCCCAGGGAAATCCGTTCTTTCTGGAGGAACTTGTCAATGCGCTCGTGGAACGCGGAGATTTTGAGGGCGAGAAGGGCGCGTACCGATTGAAAGGCGGCATCGATACGATCCCGCTGCCGCCGACGGTGCAAGCGGTTATTGCTGCCCGTATCGACCGTCTTCAAGATAATGCAAAAAAGGTGCTCGAGGTTGCCTCCGTTGTTGGTCGCGAGATTTCGATATCAATCCTGGACCTCGTTACCGGTTTGTCTCCAACCGAGTTGTCGGAAGCAGCCCAGCATTTAAGGCAAGCCGAGCTGCTTTACGATGTGCCGCCCTTCGAACAACGGCTCATTGCATTTCGTC
>Ga0070684_100001339_pt1 | contig 17634 bp, 16 predicted proteins | sample KBSC723LmetaG_FD_65653 | JGI IMG/M metagenome (GOLD analysis project Ga0070684, IMG submission 65653) | Corn rhizosphere microbial communities from Kellogg Biological Station, Michigan, USA - KBS C7.2-3L metaG | ecosystem: Host-associated > Plants > Roots > Rhizosphere ...
GGCGAATCATCAAATTCTACCAATCGATCGTAGAGCGAGAGTATCCTCGCCCAATCGGTCGATTGATAATCGGCGGCAGTCGCATGACACGCGGCGATCCCAGCTTGAAGATGATATTCGCTGACCTGGCCACCGGTAGCCGATTCGTGGAGGCGCGACATACCGCGTGCGATCATCGTCTGATCCCAGCGCGTCCGGTCCTGTTCTTCGAGTCGAAGCAGGTTGCCTTGGTCATCCTCACGCGCCGGCGTGCGGGCAGCGTTCAGCAGCATCAGCGCCAGCAATGCACGTGTCTTTGGCTGATTTCCAGCGCGATGTTGTAGCAGTAATTCCGTAAGACGGATCGCTTCGTGACAGAGTTCTTCCCGAACGAGTTTGTCGCCACTGGATGCTTTGTAGCCCTCGTTGAACAGCAAGTAGAGCGATTGCAGCACGCTCTCGAGTCGCCGCGCCAACTCATCGCCGACAGGAATCTCAAATGGGACGTGCGCCTCCTGGATTTTTTGTTTTGCCCGGGTCAATCGTTTGGCAATCGCCGCTTCAGTCGTCAAGAAAGCCCGACTGATTTCAGTCACGCTGAACGCGCAGAGGGTTTTCAATGCCAGCGCGACCTGCGCCTCCGGAGGAATTACCGGATGACAGCAGACAAACATCATTCGTAGTCGGTCGTCTGCGATTTCGTTTTCTGAAAGAATCCCCGTTTCAGCTGTGAACGATCCGCTGGCCTCGATCAGGCGCGCAATTTCCGCTTCCTTCCCGCGGAAAACTTTTTCTCGCCGGATCACATCGAGCGCGAGATTGCGCGATGCGCGCATGATCCACGCGGAAGGATTTTCAGGGATTCCGCGATACGGCCACGTTTGCAATGCCCTTCCCAGCGCTTCTTGGACGACATCTTCAGCCAGGTTTAAATGCTCAATCCCGAAAATCCGGGTTAGCGTCGCCACCATTTTTGCCGACTCATGGCGAAAAAGATGTTCGACCAATTGCGATACGCCTTCGGGCTTTTGCATATGGAATAGATTGGCGACCGTGCCAATATGAGTGACACTCGAAGATGCAATACGCAATTGTCTGCAATGGATTTAATTAAATACGACCGCTGTTCTCTGCGCGCGCGATATTGCCGTGAAATTTATGAGTGTTTTCCCAATGGCTGAGAGGCAAGAGATCGTCCAGCCGGAGCAGCTAAAGTTTAAGGACGACGGCATTTATCCGGGCAGCGCGCTGCCTGTGTTATTATATCGGGCTGCGATCACGGTTGACACGCAGGATGGCGCTTCCGTTTTCGAACGCGCATTCGCTCAGAATGATTGGCGGAACTCCTGGCGAAACGGCGTCTATTCCTTTGCTCATTATCACAGCACGTCGCACGAAGTGCTCGGTGTCTTTGACGGCACTGCACATCTGCGACTCGGCGGAGAAGGCGGCCAGACTGTCGAGGTCCGCTCCGGCGACGTCGTTCTCATTCCGGCGGGTGTTGCGCACCAGAACATCGGCGCGAGCCCGGACTTTAACGTTGTGGGTGCTTACCCGGATGGACGGCAGTGGGATTTGCTTCACGGGTTGCCTGGCGAACGACCAAAATCCGATCGCACCATCGCAGCTCTGCCAATTCCTGATTACGATCCGATTTACGGCGCTGACGGGCCACTGCGGCAGATCTGGAAATCCGCACGGTAACACAGCCATCCTGGCTGTTTCGTCTTGCGGGCATTCCTGCCCGCAAAACGGCAGGCTGAGAAGCCTGCGCTACGGATCAGGCAAGATGCCTGAGTTACGTGCGCGATCGCTCGCGCTTATGGTTGCCGCGCGTAGTTTGTCTATATGAACTCACCGCAACATGAATCCGCAGCAGCAAAATTTCGCTCGTTGCACCAGTCGGGCTGCTTCGTGCTTCCAAATCCGTGGGACATCGGTACCGCGATTTATCTCGAACGGCTTGGGTTCCAAGCGCTCGCCACGACTTCCGCGGGATTTGCCTTTTCGCGCGGCAAACCCGATGGCGGCGTTCCTCGTGACGAGATGCTCGCGCACATCCGCGAGATTGTGGAAGCAACCGCATTGCCGGTAAACGCGGACTTCCACGCCGGCTACGCGGATGAACCTGAAGATGTCGCGGCGAATGTGCAACTCTGCGTCGAGACCGGCGTTGCCGGCTTGTCCGTCGAGGACAGCACTGGGCGCAGCGATTGCCCGCTGTATGAGAGAAAGCTCGCCATCGAACGGATCCGAGCGGCGCGCTCGGCGATCGAAACCTCGAAAAGTGGCGTAATATTAACCGGCCGTTGCGAAGCCTGGCTGGTCGGTGATCCCGACCCGCTGCATACCGCAATCGACCGACTCACCGCGTACGCCGAATCCGGAGCCGATTGTCTCTACGCGCCGGCGGTCACTGATCCGAATGAGATCGCGCAGATCGTAAATGCGGTCGCGCCGAAACCGGTCAACGTCCTCGTCTCCGGATTCAATCATCAGCTTACATTGTCCGGACTCGCCGATCTTGGTGTTCGCCGTATCTCTGTCGGTTCGGGTCTCGCGCTGGCAGCCTGGGGCGCTTTCCTCCGGGCAGCACAAGACATCAAAGCAAACGGTGCCTTTACTCTTTTGGCCGATAACGCGCCTTCCGCCGAGTTAAACGACTTATTTCGGCGGACATAGCCCGCTCCGGTTCTTCATGATTTGAACGCGCGACGCCTGTGCCCTGTCAGTATGTGGCCGAAAGACCAGTTGCAATTTGAAATCCTCCATCTTGATTCTGTTTAAGGCTTTTTAAGGTTCGAGCCTTTCCGTCCCATGAAACGCATTTTTATCATCGGTTACGCTACTTTGCTGTTCGCGTCTTTTGCGCACGCTCAGGAAGGCACTCCGGCACCACCGCCGATGGAACCGCAAGGTCCACAACAGCGGCCGGGTCCATGGAAATCAACCCCTCCCGCCGCACAAGAGGTGGTTCCGGTGCCGGTGCCTATGGCCCCGCCAAAACCCAACGGACCGGTTCAGAAAAGTCTCGTCCGAATCACAGCCACGGCAGTGGATCCCGATTATAAGGCCCCGTGGAATGCAGGTGGGCTCCAGCGCGGCGTCGGCGCGGGGTTTGTAATCAGCGGCAATCGCATCATGACAAATGCGCACGTCGTTGCGAACAGCCGCTACATCACGGTGGAGCGCGACGGCGATCCCAACAAGTATCCCGCACAAGTGCAATTCATCGCCAACGATTGCGACCTGGCATTGATCACCGTGTCTGCCAAAGATTTCTTCAAGAACATGGTCCCGCTAAAATTTGGCGGCATCCCCGGGCTGGAATCGACCGTGTCGGCATATGGTTATCCAATTGGCGGTGAACGGATGTCCGTCACGACCGGAATCGTGTCGCGAGTTGATTTCCAGCTATACACGCATTCCTCAGTTGACCAGCATTTGGCAATCCAGATCAGCGCTCAGATCAATCCGGGCAATAGCGGCGGTCCGGTCATGCAGGACGGCAAAGTCGTTGGCGTAGCGTTTCAAGGTTACAGCGGCGACGTTGCTCAGGGCGTCGCCTACATGATTCCGACTCCGGTGATCAACCGGTTTTTGAAAGACATCACCAATGGGCAGTACGACGAATATCCCGATCTGGCGATCACCTATTCGAAATTGCAAAATCCGACGCAACGAAAATTTCTCGGATTAAAAGATGACGATCGCGGCGTGCTCGTGGGCTCCGTGGTGGCGGCGGGTCCGTCCAACGGTATTCTAAAAACGGGTGACGTGCTTCTTTCAATTGAGGGTCACCCGATTGCAAGCGACGCGAACGTAGAGTTGGATGGCGAACGCTCGCAATTTGAGGAAGTCGTGGAGCGCAAATTCAAGGGCGACTCGGTCAAGCTCGAAATCCTGCGGGACAAAGAGCCAATGACCGTAAGCATCAAATTGTTCAAGCCATGGCCATACTCGATTCAGGGTCACAGCTACGATGTGCGCCCGCGTTATGTGCTTTACGGCGGACTGTTGTTTCAACCGCTAGACTTGGACATGCTCGAAGCCTATCGCACATCAGACCTGCGCCTCCGGCATTTCTTCGAATACTTCATCCTGGATCAAATTTATTTGGATCATCCTGATGTCATTGTGCTGAGCAACATTTTGCCGGACCCGATCAACAGTTATCTCGCACCGTACCGCGGTAGTATCGTGGATGAAGTAAACGGTAAAAAAATCCGGACGCTCGATGAACTGTCGGAAGCTTTCGCCCAGGCACCGGAGCGGCTGGTGATTCGGATGATTGGCGACGGACCTCCGTTGGTGCTCGACCGCAACAAAGTGGAAGCCGCACGTGAACGTATCAAGACGCGTTACAATGTTTTGAAAGAGCAAAATCTTGAGGACAAGCCTGCATCACGCATCGCAGCCACGGAAGATAAAAACTGAAATGCAAAAACACGCTTTCGTCACTTTTGGCATTGTTCTCGTCGCAGTTAGCGGCGCGCTCGCAAAGAAGGAACCGGCCATTCCGACCACGGCTACCAAGCCGAAAGAGCTGGCACTCGTTAGGGTGAATGTGACCGGACAGGGATATGATTACTTTCGGCCATGGCAAAAGAAAGCGCCCTTTTCAAAGCGCGCACTCGGCGCGGTTTTGCCCAAGGGTCGCGTTCTTGTCACTGCCGATCTGGTCACAAATCAAAATTACGTGGAGCTCGAGCGCGCGGAGTCGGGCGAAAAAACCGCAGCGAATGTCCGTGTCATCGATTACGAAGCGAACCTGGCGCTTCTCGAACCGGCTGAAAAAAGTTTCCTAGACGGCATCACGCCACTCGAAATCACGTCTGACACCGTCGTTGGCGACCGGCTCGCGGCCTGGCAACTGGAACCGACCGGCGCGTTGCTCGCGACGGAAGGTCTGGTGACGACCGTACAAATGATGCCTTATCCGATCGATGTTGGGAATTTCCTCACGTACCGCGTCAGCATTCCCATGCAGTATCGCGAGAACAGCTACACGGTGCCATTGGTCAAGAACAACAAGCTCGCCGGGTTACTGCTGCGTTACGATTCGCGCTCGCAACTGCTCGATGCTATCCCGGCGCCGGTCATCACGCATTTCTTGAGAGAAGCGGAAGGTCAGAATTATCGTGGTTTCCCATCGGCCGGTTTCACATTTTTCCCGACGCGGGACCCCGCGCTGCGCGAGTTCGCGTCTGAAAAGGGCAAGCGCGGCGTTTACATAACTAATGTCGAGGCAGGCACCCCTGCAAATAAGGCAGGACTGAAGGAGGGCGATATCGTGACCGCGGTCGGGAATCACGACATTGATGAGAACGGCAACTACGTCGATCCGCTTTATGGCAAAATCGAGTTCACGAATCTGCTGACAGCGCACGCGTACGCCGGCGACGTCGTTCCGTTCAAGATTCAGCGCGAGGGCAAACCAACTCAAGTCAATGTCACTCTGGAGCATCGCGACGCGAAGGATTACGTGAGTCCGCCCTATTATCTCGATCAAGCGCCACGGTATTATGTTCTTGGCGGCCTAATTTTTCAGGAGCTATCCCGCCAGTATCTCAAAGAATGGGGGCCGAACTGGCAACGCGAAGCACCGCAGCGCCTGGTTTACATGGACCACTTTCAATCTGAGCTTTTTCCAGAAAGAAATCGCCGCGTGGTGATTCTCAGCCAGGTCCTTCCGGCTAACAGCACAATCGGCTACGACGATCTCGCCTACCTCACCGTGAAAAAGATTAACGGAAAAGAAATTAGATCGCTGGACGAACTGGCGGAAGCCGTGAAGGAACCAGTCGAAGGCTTCATCAAAATCGAGACCGAAGAAGATCCCAAACAGATCGAGCTCGACGCCGCGCAAATCGCCGCCGAGGCTCCCGCCCTTCAGGAAAACTACGGCATTTCATCACTGCAAAGATTGCAGTGAACAGTTGAGGACTCTCTCAACTCTTGATGTAGCGGCGGTCTGCAACCGCTGAAAGTGCAACTCTCGGAGGCGCTGCTACAGCAGTTGGACATTACCATTGAAAAACTAGAAACGCCGTCTAACAAACGCCCAATACGCAAGCAAGGTCGTCAATAGCAACAGGGGGCTCAGGACCAGAAAGAAACCGTACGGGTGTTGATTTAGCGGAATGCCGCCTACGTTCATGCCAAACAAGCCCGCCACCAGATTGATCGGCAACGCCAGCACAGTTACCATTGTTAACAGAAACAGTGTGCGATTGGTCTGTTCACTGACAAGGGCGGCCAATTCTTCCTGAAGCTGTTTGACGCGCTCAACCAGGGCCGCCGTATCGCTGATGGCCGTGGAGAACTTCTCAGCAGCTTGTTGCAGATTCTGAAGCTCGTCTTGCGAAATCCAACCAGGGGGCTGGTTAAGAAGGCGAAAGAATGCAGCCGGTTCCGGCGCCAAAAGCCGTTGGAGTCGAACCAACATCCGTCGCAGAGAAGCTAATTCGCTGCGACTGACAGAAATGCGCCTGGCCAGCAGTTGCTCTTCCATTGGGCCCACCCGCTTTTTGGCCTTCCGCACAATGTCAACCAACACACTGGCCTGATCTCGCAACAGGCGCGCCAGAATTTCAATCGGCGAGCGAAAGACCTGGCCCGCTTGCACCGCTGCACGGAGTTGGTCTATCGAGCGCCAGGGCCGCACGTGCGCGCTTACCAGCACGCGCGGCTTTACGCAAAGAGTGGTGGTTGCAACCGGGACGTCAAATGTGAAATCGAAAAGCACATCATGAATACGCGCCACCAGCGAATCTGCGTCCTGCTCTAAGTGAGTGGCGTCTACATCGCTCTGCAACGATTCGTAAAAGGTATCGGGCAACGTCAGATACCGCCGTAGCCAGGGTTCCGAAGCCACATTGGAAAGCGAAAAATGCAACCAGAGGAATTCATTCGGTGGGCACGGATCCGGCGCGGTTAAAAACTGAACCGCGCCCTCCGAAGTGATTGAGCGCGCGGGCTGGTTGGGAACAAAATGATGGCCCCAAATTGGCCCACCTTGGTCTGGACCAGACGTCTGTTCGCTATTTTGCGCCACTGTTTCAGCAGCCATTTAGATCATTGGTAAGCTGGTTTCCACCGGTCAAAGCCGTAAAACAACCAAGCTGAGAGGCAGCGCGTTTTTTGCGGCGTTCCCCTCCAGCGCTTTGTTAGGCATCGCTGTCGGTTAGATGCGTTTGAAAGTATAGTCTCGCTTTGCATGGCGCAGGCGAAGCTCGTCTGGAAGAATCTGGATGATCTGCCAAATCTGCGGCAAGCCCTCCTCGAAGTGCATGTAAATGTATTGACCACCCGCATACCACATCATCTCGGAATAACCCTGCTGCCCGGCCTTAGGATAGCGGACCCAGGCTCCACTATGCCACGCTGAAGTCCGCTCCGGGTCGAATCGCAAAACGGTGGAGCTATCCTTGCTAGAGGGCGCAGTCATCTCCCAAGTGCCAGCGAGGATGTTACCATCCGGTGGGTGGTAGCTACGCTCGACGCTGTAGACCAACGCACCGAATGCCGCGAGTGCAATCAGGACCGCGGCGATGAGCAGGCATTTTTGTGCGCGCGACCAGGCGTGTGTGAGCGGGAGCATCTAACTATGATTAGACGAAAGTTCGTAACACATCGCGAATTATTTTTCGTCTAATCCGGCCCGTTACAGCTGTTGTTCGGTCGCGCTGGTTATTGTCCGCGGCTTTGAGAGAAAACGGTCGACTTCGTCGTTGTAAGTCTCGAAGGGGTTACCCATGACGAGAAAATCGCGGCTATCGCAGGCGATGGAGTCCCAGTTGATCACGTAGGGAAAATTGCAGTTCTGAAAAAAGGTAACGGCACGGGCGCGGCCGGATGCGCGCGTGTTGGCCGGAGGCACGTGCATCGCGCTGGGACGGCGAACACCGTTGTTCCAGTCTGAGATTCGTTTGCCCGGTGTGATGCTGAAGAATAATCCGCGGCGCGGATCGATGTTGTGATATTCGAGGTCGATGCTTTGCAGCCATGGATCGTCCCAGCTCAGTCCTTCGGCTTGGACAAAACTTTCCAGCAACCATTTCTTGGTGATCCAGTCAACGCCGCCGATCAGCGCCTGCCGGTTATGCGGAATTGCTTCGAGAACGTATCCCCAGTTTTCCAGTAACCAGTTAGTTTCCGCGTTGCTATGTCCCAGATGTTTCTGCGCGAGATGATGAAATTCCCATTGCACGTCCAGCGCGCTCACTGTTTTGCCGTTCTCGAGCCGGACGATCCATTGCTCGCTCGTATCGCGAGAGATGTCGCGCGTGCTTTGCACGGCATCAGCCAAAACAAGGTTTCGCGGCAAGCGGCCTTCCTCCAGCAAGGACAAAACGCACGCGGTCGTCCCAATCTTTAGCGCCGTGGCATATGGACTCATGTTCGAGTCGCCGATGAGCAAATGCAGCCGCCGATATTTCCGGTAATCGGCCAGTGGCTCGTCGCGCGCATTGATGATGGCGCGATTGAATTGCACCCACTGATAAATGTCGTTGACGATGTGATCGGCGCGTTGGCTCAACTGGAAACTGACCTGACCCTCCGGTTGCGGCGGCTCGAAATCGAACGCCAACGGATTCGACTGCCCTACGCGCCCCGCGCCGGTAAAAATCTGGCGCGTCGCTAAAAAGGTTAGCAGCGTTCCGAGAATCGGCGGCGTGAACTGCGCCTCGCGTCGCATCAGATAATTCTCGTGGCAACCAAACGTCGCCCCGGTGTGATGGTCCACGTTGTTCTTGATGAACGATACGCGGTCTTCCGCGCCGAGAGCAATGAGCGCTGATTGCAAAAGGTCGTCTCCCGCCAGCTCATACGTGACAAGATCGTGCAAATGCAAACACTCGGGTGACGCGTACTCTATGTGTCCCATGTCGAGGTAAAGACGGCCCCCGTTCAGCAGAAAACCGCCGTTACCCGGCGGTTCCTCGTAGTCGCGATAATGCAAATCGATCGTCCCGGCGTCGGCCTTACGGAACAGGTAATTTTTAACCTTCGCCGGCCAAAGCTCGGAATTCACGTGCGGCTCGTCTTCGCTAAGAAGACAACCGTACTCGGTTTCGATTCCAACGACTCGATCCATTCGAACCAGATTACGCGCCGAATCGCAATTTGGCTAAACCAAAAATCCAAGGTGGAACGCGACCTCCGGGCGCGTTGGCTAGCATGCGGCCTTGCCGCCTGATATCCGCGCCTTCGGCGATTAACTTCCATCGTCTTCGGAGAAGCCGATCCACCTTTAGCCAAAAAGTGAAAACGCGCAGAGAGCAAAGCACACAAGCGACCCAACCTCCCCTCCGCCTAGCACTTTGCTCTCTGCCGCTTTGCCGAGTGGGAATCGCAACTCGACTAAACCTCGTCGCAGCTCAGGGAACTCCTCTGCCCCGCCACCCGAAAATCAAAGAGATTATGAACAACACAAGGAATATGACGAACAGAAGTTTCGCGATGCCCGCCGATGCTGCAGCGATACCGCCAAATCCAAAAACCGCTGCCACAAGTGCGATGATTAGAAATATTACAGCCCAACCTAACATACCTACCTCCTCACAGACTGAATCGTATCTGGAGATTGTATCGCGCGCCTCAGCTCGTCGGTTATTGCCCGTTGGAATAACTGGTACAACCTAACGATTTGCTCCAGCTGGAAACATCACTTTGTCAGGAGCGGCGTTAAGCGCGGCGAGGAGTTTTTTGATCAAACGAGTTTTGATGCGCCCTGCTTCACGCGGCGCAACCAGATAACGCACGATCGCTTCCAGCCATGTGTTTTCGCCAACCCGAAAGATCACGCGCGGATGTTCGTGCACGTCCAATTCGTCCACTGGCGTTTGGCCAAGCAGGTCGCGATAAGTTTGTACGCGTTTGATCATTTCCTGGCCCAGTTCTTCCTCGGTGATTTTTTGCATCGTGCTGGCGATAAACTCCAGATCAGCGTTGAAAGCGACCTGGAACTTCACCTCGTTCCAGATATAGGGAAACAAAGGCCACGAATAATTGTAAACCAGTTCATCGAGTACTTTTTCATTTGGGAATTTGATAAGCCGCCCGCTTGGGTGGTCGGTGGAGAGATATTGGCCGCCAAACTCCCACAAGGTGGTGTCGAGGTAGCCGACATCGATTACGTCGCCGGTGGCGTCGGCTATTTTGATTCGGTCGCCCACACGAAAAGGCTGGCGCACGAGGATGTAAATCCAGGCGATGAAGCTTTTCATCGGAGTTTGCACAGCCAACCCGAGGATGATCGAACCGATACCAAACGCCGCGACCGCCGCGTACCAATTAACAAAAAGAATCGAGATGACAATAACCGCGATGGCTAGCGCAACAGCCAGCCGCTGGACGCGCTGAAGGGTGAAACGGGTGGAAGCATCTTCGATTCGGCCAATTGCATAGAACGAAAGCGCCCGCGCTATGGTCAGCACCACCGTGATCAGCGCTACGCCCCTTAGAATTCGCTGGGCAATACTCATCGCGGCGTCCGGCAAGGGAATGAGTTTCGCGCCGATCAGAAAGTAGCCAGCAGCGCAGACGGCAAGAAGAGCTACGTATATCACGAACCAGAATCTGTCCCGACTGTGAGTTTCAACTCTTTCGGTACATTCTTCTCCGCTCGCCCGCTCTAGTTCTCTCCGGATTTCGGGTCGCTTACGAAGTTCCTCCGTCGTTTCGGCCATCAACATTGGATTCGAAGCAGACGCAAGAACAGGTCGCACTGGCCGAGGCACTTCCCCATCATCCAGCTGCCACTTGTTTAAGGCCCTCCTTTTTCAATAAATTTGTCTTGGTGTCGAGGGAACCAGATTAGAGGGAACGTTCGAATCGTATGCGAGAATTGCCGTCAATGCCTAAGAACTGGCCCACTAGCACCCTTGTGCACGACACCGCCGAACAATTCCACATTCTGGTGGATAGCGTCGAGGAGTACGCCATTTACCTGCTGGATCCTAACGGCAACGTGATCACGTGGAACACAGGCGCGGAGAAAATCAAAGGTTACTCCGCAGAAGAAATCATCGGCAAAAATTTCGCGTCCTTCTACACGGCAGACGACGTTGCCGCCGGCAAACCGCAACGCAACCTGCGCGAGGCGAGCCGTCGCGGATACATTCGTGATCAGGGTCTGCGAGTCCGAAAAGACGGAACAACTTTCGAAGCCGAGGTCATCATTACTGCGCTTCATGATGAGACCGGGAAAATTCGCGGTTTCTCCAAAGTCACACGCGACATCACTGACCAAATACGGAGCCGTGAGTTTGAAGCGGAAAAAATTGCAGCGCAAAAAGCAGGCAAGGCGAAGGACGATTTTCTGGCAGCGCTCAGCCATGAACTGCGCACGCCCCTGACGCCTGCATTGGCAGCAGCCACCTACCTCCAGGATAACGCCGAGAAACTTCCGCCAGAGTTCGTCGAGGACATTGAGATTATCAAGCGCAACGTGCAACTGCAGGCCCGATTGATCGACGACCTGCTCGACCTTACCCGGATTGATCGCGGGAAGCTTCATCTCGAACTGGTAGCTTGCAACGCGCACACAATTATCAAAAACGCGCTCGAAATGGCACACTCGGCGATCGCAGCAAAGCAATTGATCGTCTCGACCCAGCTTGAGGCGAAAGAGTATCACATCCTGGCTGATTGCATCCGGCTTCAGCAAGTGTTCTGGAACTTGATCAACAACGCCGTGAAATTCACCCCGCAAGGCGGACAGATCACGATCCGCACCTTTAACGACAAAGCTGGACGTTTTCATTTCGAAATTGCCGACACGGGGATTGGAATTGAGCCGCAACGGTTGACTTCGTTGTTTCAGCCATTTGAGCAGGCTGACCCTTCTGTAAACCGGCAGTTCGGCGGACTAGGGCTCGGACTCGCAATTTCTAAACGTCTCGTCGATCTCCACCATGGCAAAATTGAAGCGGAGAGCCGCGGCCGAAGTTTCGGCGCGACGTTCAAGGTTAGGCTGGATGCTCTGCCAAACGGATCCGCAGCGATCGCCGTGAACCATCGCCCCGGCGGCAAGACATCAAAACCGCTGCGTATACTGCTTGTAGAAGATCACCAGGACACCCGGCGCACATTATCGCGTCTGCTTACCCATTTTGGTCACAACGTTGTAACTGCGGAAAACGTAGAGGCAGCGATCGACATTATGGGATCTGACAAGATCGACGCGGTGTTGTGTGACATCGGCTTGCCCGATGGAAGTGGTTACGAAGTAGCAGCACAAGCGCGGGCGAAAGGGAACATCAAGGCAATTGCGCTCACCGGCTTCGGCACCGAGCAAGACCTGCAACGTTCTAAAGAAGCCGGATTCGATTTTCACCTGGTCAAGCCCATTAACTTCCAAGAGCTGCAAACCGTTCTCGACCAGTCAGACGCGTAGCTTCGGAGAACAAAGGAAAACGGACCGTGGACGACAATTAACGTCCGCTCGAGCGAAGCTGTTGCGTAAATCGTGTTCTAACCTGCGCAGTTCGCCTCCGCTTTTATCGTGGCGGCTTATGTGCCATTTTCGTCTTACCAGCGAAACCAAAGTAACGCTTTCAGCACTCGTTCCACCAGACTGCTAAAACAACACAGGTAAGGCGGGCAGTCCTCTGCACGCAGCGGCGCTGATGCATTACTTGCGCCCGACGCTGCTTAGCGACGCGAGCTGCAAGTAATGCATCCCAATCAGTGCTCAGCAGACTCGTGGACGACTATCGAGCCGAAGAAGCCGACGCCAGTTCCGGCTCCATTAGAGCCTCTGGGTTCACGATGTCTTCGGCCAGCTTGTTCAGAAGCTCGTTTGCCTCAGATTCCTCATCCAAAGTCTGTTGGAGAAGGTCCGCGGAATTATCCTGTCCAAGCAGTTGCGCAAACGTGCGCACGCTGCCGTAGCTGGCGATCTCGTAGTGCTCGACTTTCTGCGCTGCCACAATGATCCCGGCGTCGATTACGGAATCCTCACCACTTGCCTTCAGGACTTCCGATCCTTCCTCGATCAAGCCTTTCATGGCCTGGCAGGTCTTGCCCTTTGTCTTTTCGCCGAGCTCTTCGAACACTTCCTCAAGCCTCTGCACGTGACCCTTGGTCTGTTCGAGATGTTTTTCGAAAGCTTCCTTCAATTCGTCTGATGAAGCCCCTTTCGCCATCTTCGGCAATGCTTTGAGTAGTTGATTCTCGGCATTGTACAGATCGCGAAGTTCGTTCACGTAAAGTTCTTTTAATGTCTCCAGATTCATAATCCCTTTTTTATTCCCTTTCTTTTCCTGGTTTTAGTTCGCTTGTTGCAGGCACGATACGCTTGCACCGGCTACAAAGAGGAAACGTGGCGAACGAACAAACTGCGCGTGTGTCGCGCCAGAATTTTTGAAATTCGCGATCCGCGGGGCCGCGCCGCTTGTCGTCAGTCGGCGAGGGCGCTCTGAAAAGAACGCATTGAGGATTCTACCGATTGGTCCGTTCTTCTCATCCGGGAATGGACCAAACGCGTGTACGCGTTGATGTAATCGTTTGCCATCCGTCTCGCTATGAACCGCTTCTCAAAAACCTCGCGACATCGAGCGCGGCTCAGAGGGCGAACAACGTCACATCCGTTGCCTACAGCGTTCGCGAATCACTTTAGACAAACGCGGCAGGAAACTTGGAACTTGTTCCCAATTCGTGAACCTCGAAAGGTCCACAACTAGCTACGAAATTTTATATGCAGAACTTCGAAGCAATGGCGTTGGTACTTAGCTGCATCGGAACGCTGTGCTGGATCGTATGCTTTTGGTGGATGCATCGCATCTCATCCCGTCAGGATGCCATGTTGGAAGAGGTCCATGAAATGACAACCCGCATTGAAAAGCTTTCTCAGTCGGAGCACGATTTGATTAGTGACGTGCATCCTAAGGTGAGCGAAATCAAGGAGCAGGTCGAAAACGTTAGAGAAGTTGTTTCGTCCGAAAAGAGCTGACCGCGTGTCGATTCGCTCCATCGAACGCGCAGGATTGGTCACCGCCTATCCGCACCGCGGCTCGTCGCCGCCTTGATGGCAAAATTTTCGCTTGATTTTTTCATGAGACTTTGTCGGAATACGACGCTTAAACCAACTTAACCGAAAGGCGTATCCATGCTCTGGACCATAATAGTCATCCTCATCGTTCTTTGGCTTCTCGGCTTCATCGGCCACTTTGGCGGGGGTCTAATTCATCTCCTGCTAGTGATTGCCGTTGTCATCCTGATCGTTCAACTGCTTCAGGGTAGAAAAGGTCTCTGAACGAGCGCCTTCCCGAATTGCTGCAGGGGGCGGGTCAGCCCCACGCGGCACCGTTTACAGGTGTCCCGTTAACGCGAGAATTATCAAAATCAAAAGAATCAATCCGAGACCTCCACTCGGCCAGTATCCCCAGCCCCGGCTATGGGGCCAGGCCGGCAAAGCGCCGATCAGCAGCAAGATTAGTATGATTAGTAGAATTGTACCCATGGCTATTCCTTTCCGAAGTATGTTCGCCGCAGCGAGGTACTTTGGACGTTGTTATCTCCCACGGAAGAACACAAGCGACCGTGCTTTAACATCTCTCCACTTCTTTTGTTTCGACGAGCACTGCGTATTCTGTCGGCTTGAACGCACGGCCCGCTCGCGCTGCATACACCTGGGTGAATTCAGCGCCGAAGAGGAGAATTTGCGATGAATAGTAAACCCACAGTAACAATGTGATCAGTGAGCTGGCCGCTCCATAAGCCGAACCGGCAGCGCCGCTTCCGAGGTAGAACCCGAGCAGCCATTTTCCGATACCGAAAAGGATCGTAGTTATAACAGCGCCGATCCAAACGTCGCGCCACTGGATTTCGACGTCCGGCAGGAACTTGAAAATCATTGCGAAAAGCAGGACGACGACTGCAAAGTCAAAAATGAGATAGACCGCCAGCGCGACGACAATTCCACCTGGCAAGACAGATTGCACGTAGTGACTGAAGGCTTTGAGCAGGCTTTCGAGCGTTAGCGAAACGAGAAGGAGGAAGCAGACGCCAGCAACCATTGCGAATGAGAGAAACCGGTTGCGCAGAAACCCCCAGATACCGCCACCAGGTTTGGCCTTTACGCCCCAAATCGTGTTCAACGCGTCCTGGAGCTGTCCGAAGACGCCGCTGGCGCCTAAAATCGCGAGCGCAACACCAATGATCGTGGCGATAGTGCTTTTCCCGGGTTCCGAGGCTTTTTGGGCAATGCTTTGCACGACCTGCACAGCGCTTGGATCGAGAAAATAACTCATCTGCTCCGTGATCTTGTTCCACGTACCCGCCGGATCATCGCGGAAAATTATTCCCACGATCGCCAGCAGGACGAGAATCAGGGGCGCGAGTGAGAAGACCGTGTAATACGCGAGCGCGGCGCCTAACTGCGGCGCCTTGTCCCCCAACCACTCCTGAACCGTTTGTTTCAGCAGACCGAAAACATTTCCAAAAAATGATTTTGACATTTCTGAGTCTCCCGGCTCTGCCAATATGGAATACCTCTTGAAGAGATCGCTCCTGGTCGCACCCATGGTCGTCGCGCGCTAGCGAGCAGAGATAGACGCCGCGTCGATGGCGGCGCACCTATTTAGCAGGCACCAGAACCGTAAGTGCTCGTGAGACAAAGTTAATTTCGGCGCTTGTTCCTAAACTTACGATTTCTCCATCCAGCGTTGCAGGAATGTCCTTGCTTGATTGCACACTTACTCGTTTTGTTTTCGCGAGAACTATATTGCGATGATCGCGCCATTTGCCAAACGTTGCGGTACTGAGAAGCCCGATTACTTCTGCGGCGCTTTTCACATCAACGACGGCGGCTTCGAGCGCTTGCTCCGAGTCGGACATTTGTTCCGAAATCAGAGGGCAGATCAGCGCAACGGCTTCAGCTTCACCCTTCATTTCGCCCGAGATAAGATACTGAATCTTCGTTTCAAACATTTTCCGGAAGGCGACACTCCCCTTCTCTATAGCATCAACTATATTTCCGTGGCGCATAGATTCGCGGGGTTCTGCCAAAAGCGCAGGCGCTCCCACAATGGCGGCGATAAGAAACTGCTTCCCCGCGATCCGCCCCCCGGAAAGCATTTTTGGTGAGGGAGCAGTGAGCGTATTTTTGAGCGTTTCTTCCCAGGCCACGTCTCCATACAATGCTCGAGGGAGCATATTCATCGTTCCCCCGGGAAGCGGGATAAAATACAACCCCTTTTCGGCACATGCTTCTGCAGCTGTCCTGATAGTGCCGTCGCCACCAAATACGATAAGGACATCAAGGTTCTGTCCGGTCGCCTCTACAAGCGACCGCGTCATTGCGTCTGCCGAGTCGCACCAAACCTTCGGCTCAACAATGCCCGCACGCGTGAGGATACTTAAGATTTTCTGCTCAGATTCCGAATCGAAGCCTCCGCTTGAGGTATTGATTACGACGCCAACTTTCGATTCTGATAAACGGATGTCGTTAGGCACATCACGTGTGCGCGTTAAGTGGCGCGCCTAACTCCCGTTGCCCTTGGACGCGCGCTCGGTGCGGTCCGCTCGGCGGCGCATGCCGCCAGGATTGTTTCCGTTCTGCTCTGCTTTTTTTCGGACTCGCTCGAACTGTTTCTCAAGGCTAGTCAGATCTTCGTCGGTTAGTTTTTCCAGATCGATAAGTTCGTTTCGAGCGCCTTTCAGGGCTCGAATTATTTCGTCGAGTTTCAAGTGAGCCGCTTTGGCATCCCGATTCTGCGTATTCTGAATGAGAAAGACCATCAGAAAAGTAACAATCGTTGTCCCGGTATTAATAATGAGCTGCCACGTGTTCGAGTAATGAAACATGGGGCCGGTTAGAGCCCAAACGACGATGATGAGGATAGCCACGCCAAAAGCCCACGCGCTACCGAGCACTCTCGACGAGCGCCGTGCAAAAATCCGGAAAACGTCGCTCACGACGCAAAAGGAATTCTTTGATTCTTCCTGTTGCTTAAGTTTTTTCTTCTGCGTTTTCATTGCCACAACAGCGGAAGCAGCTCTCACCTGGGTGGGTCGAGAGGATAGCGAAGGCGCCTATCCCGGGCGCACCTCGCATCGACCGGCCTTAACGACGAAAGATTAAACCGAGCACGAAACCGACGCCAAGCGCGGTAAAGACCGCCTTGCTCGGGTTCTTGCGGACGTATTGCTTGCTGTCGTCCTGAAAATCGCGGACACGATCGCGCGCGTTATCCCATACCTCTTCTGCGCGACCCAGATATTTATTAGCCATGGCGCCTGCCGCCGAGCCGAGATCTTTGGCCGCTTTGCGCGCGTGCGTACCGCCACGCTCTGCTTTTTGTCTCGCCTGCGGTGAAACCGCAGTGCTTTGATTTTCGCTATCCATATTAAACTTTCGCTGCCGATGCTTCGCTGATGGTGTTGATATCTTCCGCGCCCGCAGTTTTGAAAATGCGCTTCGCCCGATCAACGTCTTCGCTTTCATCCGTATGAACGGCGATTAGATAATTCCCTTTTCTTAACTTCTCGTCGTAACGCTTTGCCTCGATCTCCGGAATGCCGAGACCGACCAAACCGCCAACGACACCGCCGGTCGCCGCTCCCACGGCCATGCCGCTTAGCGCCGCCATAATTGGACCTGCCGCGATAAACGGACCGACGCCGGGAATTGCCAACGCGCCAATT
>Ga0070684_100001342_pt1 | contig 17626 bp, 13 predicted proteins | sample KBSC723LmetaG_FD_65653 | JGI IMG/M metagenome (GOLD analysis project Ga0070684, IMG submission 65653) | Corn rhizosphere microbial communities from Kellogg Biological Station, Michigan, USA - KBS C7.2-3L metaG | ecosystem: Host-associated > Plants > Roots > Rhizosphere ...
GTGCTCATGCTGTGCTCTCCTGGTCGCCCGGCAGCGCGCCTTTACCGGCCGTCTTCCGATGAGGCCGCGCAAGCGCGACCTGAGGTCCAGACGCCCGACGGCGCGCAGCAGTGCTCATGCCGCGCTCACCTCCCCCAGCTCGTCGCCGGCGATCGACCGGAGCCGCGCCAGGGCCCGGGACTGAGCCACCCGCACGGCCGCCGCCGAGAGGCCGACGACGTCGCCGACCTCCTCGGCCGACAGGCCGACGGCCACCCGCAACAACACGATCTCCCGCTGTGTTTCGGTGAGCCGTCCGAGAAGCCCGCAGAGCCGGCGGGCGAGGTCGGTGCTGACCGCCTGCTGCTCGGGTCCGGGCGCCGCGTCCGGCCGCTCGACCACGTGCTCCACCGGCGCGACGACCGCGTCCCGGACGGCGGAGCGCTGCGCGTCGGCGACCTTGTGGGCGGCGATGCCGTAGACGAAGGCGGTGAAGGGCCGACCCTGATCACGGTACTTGGGCAGCGCGCCCAATAACGCCAAACAGACCTCTTGGGCCACATCGTCGGCGGTGGCATACGCGCCGCCCACCCGCCCCAGCCGGGCCCGGCAGTATCGGACCAGGCCCGGGCGCACCTGCGCAAGCAGGGTCGCCGTCGCGTCGGGGTCACGGCGGACGGCCCGGCGGACGAGGTCCTGATCGATCGCGATGGTCATCGGCGGCTTTCGGGACTCCAGAGGGATCGACCGACCGTATCGGTAACCGCCACGATCGGCCAGTCGAGGGCTCCACCGAACGGCCATAACCACCGCAACCACCGTCAATCCGCGACCCGGTCGAAGGGGACGGCGTGCCGCCAGGCGACGTCGCGATAGCGACGCATCCGCAGGACAACGGCCGGCTCGGAGATCACCTGCGCGCCCAGGTCGTCCAGCGTCACCACCCGCCGGTCGTCGAGCAGCCAGAAGTCCAGCGGCGGCAGGCTCAGGTCGCGCGCGACCGGGGCGGACAGGAAGCGCACCTCCTCGCCGGCCTCCGCCTGAAACGGCGCGAGCGACAGCTCGAAGCGCTGGTACGGGGTGGGCGGCCGGTCCACGATCCGCACCCGCTGCACCACCCGTCCCGCGTCGACGGCCCGCCGGACCGCGTCGAACCAGGGCAGATGCAGCACCAGATCCTGGGCCAGATCCTGGGCCAGGTCCCGGGCGTCGACCGGCGGCCCGGTGCGCGGCAGCGGCTCGAGCCGGAACGCGGACCGCTCGACGGTGTCGAACAGCGCTTCGACGTCGAGCAAGCCGTCCAGCATGCCCAAGACATCGCGCCAGACGTGGCCGGCGTAACAGGGTCCGGAGCAGAAACTCCCCGAAGTTCCGCACGGCCGCCGCCGATATGTCCGGGTGAGCCCGATAGGTAGGCAAGGAGGCCCCGCGTTGCGCCGGATCAAGGGCGACCTGCCGCTCCTCGCGCTGGTCGTCTTCGGCGTCCTCAGTAGCCTCTTCTTCCTCCTGGACCTCGGCGACGACGCGTTCAAGGTCCGGGTCACCTGGCTCTTGCAGGTACCGATGGATGCGGCATTCACGTATTTCGCGTGGCATGCCGCGCGAATGCCGGGGGCGGAGCCATCGGTGCGCCGCTACCTGCGCGTGCTGACGTTCACCGCCGGGATGTTCACCATCGCCGACTCGATCCAGCTCGCCAGCATCATCCCGCACGCGTCACCGACCGACATCAACGGCGGGCTGGCGCAGACGGTGTTCTTCCTCATCGGCTGCACCGCGATCGTCATCACGATGCTGCGCTACCCGACGCCGCACAACAGTCCGGGCGACCGCCTGCGCTTCTGGCTCGACGCGACCACTGTGCTCGTCGGCGGCGCGGTCCTGGCCTGGTGCATCACCGTCGACCCGAGCGACCACGCCGACATCGACTGGTTCAACACGGTCGCGGTGGCCAGCGTCGTGCTCGTCGCCGCGTTCGCTTCGGTCAAGATGCTGCTCAGCGGTACCGCCCCGCTCACCCGCGGGGCCGCCGTGCCGATGACCGCGGCGGCGTTGTTGCAGGGCGCCAGCATCTTCATCACCCCGTCGACCACCGGGGCGGCGCTGCGCCCGGAGCTGCTCGCGCTGCGCATGCTGCCGTCGCTGCTGATCGCGGTCGGGCCACGCATCCATGAGCTGCAGACCCGTGACAACCCGCGCTACTTCCAGCAACGGCGCAGCCGCCCGTACAGCGTCCTGCCGTACTTCGCGGTCGCCGTCACGTTCCTCGTCCTGCTGCTCGTCCTGCCGCACGAGACGGGCGCCCGGGTCTGGGGCGTGGTGGCCGGGGTGGTGCTGATCACCGGGGTCGTCGTGGGGCGGCAGTTGCTCACGTTCCACGACAACGCCGAGCTGATCACCCGGCTCGACGCGACCCTCCTCGACCTGCGCGGCCACCAGACCCTGCTGCACGAGCAGGCCACCCACGACGGGCTGACCCGGCTGGCCAACCGGACCGCGTTCGGCGACGAGGTGACCGCGACCCTGGCCGGCCTGGACCGGCCGGACGCCGCCCCGGTCGCCGTCCTGCTGATCGACCTCGACGACTTCAAGACGGTCAACGACACGCTCGGGCACGGCGTCGGCGACGCGCTGCTGGTCGAGGTGGCCGGGCGGCTCAGCGCCGCGGTCCGGCCGGGCGACCTGGTCGCGCGCCTCGGCGGCGACGAATTCGCCGTCCTGCTGCGCGGGGTGTCGCCGGAGGACGCCGGGCACTTCGCCGACCGGATCCTCACCGCCGTCGGAAGGCCGGTGCAGCTCGACGGGCACACGCTGGTCGTACGGGCCAGCGTCGGGGTCGCCCCGGCGGTGCCCGGCGACGACCTCGAGGGCCTGCTGCGCAACGCCGACATCGCCATGTACGCGGCCAAGGACGCCGGGAAGGGCGGCTTCCAGCGGTACGCGGCGGACATGGGCGCGCGCATCAAGGAGACGGCCGAGCTCGGCCAGCGGCTGCACGAGGCGATCGGCACCGACCAGTTCCGCCTCGAGTTCCAGCCGGTCGTCGACCTCGACACCGGAGCCATGGTCGGGGCCGAGACGCTGGTCCGCTGGCACCCGCCGGACCGCGGGGTCGTGCCGCCGACCGAGTTCATCCCGGCCGCCGAGCGCACCGGGCTCATCGTCCCGCTCGGCCGGTGGATCCTGCGCGAGGCCTGCCGGCAGCTGGCCGAGTGGCGCCGCGCGTACCCGGCCGCCCACGACGTCACGGTCGGCGTCAACGTGGCCGGCCGGCAACTGCTGGAGCCCGGCTTCGTCGACGAGGTCGCCGCCGCGCTGACCACGAACGGGTTGCCGGCCGACCGCCTGGTGATCGAGGTGACCGAGACGGCCGTGCTCGACGGCGGCGGGGCGACGGCGACGCTGCACGCGCTGCGCCGGCTCGGCGTCGGGCTGGCGCTGGACGACTTCGGCACCGCCGCGTCCTCGCTCGGGCTGCTCCTGACCTGCCCGGTGAGCGCGCTCAAGCTGGACCGCTCGTTCGTCGTGCGGCTCGGCGCCGACTCCCGCCAGACCGCCGTGGCCACCGCGGTGATCCAGATCGCCCGGGCGCTGCACCTCAACGCGATCGCCGAGGGGGTCGAGACCACCGAGCAGGCCGATCTGCTGCGGCGTCTCGGGTACCGCCGGGCCCAGGGGTACCTCTTCTCCCGCCCGTTGCCCGGATCCGAGCTGGCTACCCGTTGGCACCGGTCGCTCGCTCAGGTTTCCCCGGCGGCGGCCGATCCGGCGGGGCGGAGGTAACGAGTGATCGTCGAGGCGTGGCGCCGGGTCAACCGGTTCTTGCCGCACGGCAACCAGCTTCCGGACCGCGACTGGCGGGCGCGGCAGCGCGTCATGATCATAATTCTCGCCGGGCACACCGTCGGCCTTTACGTGTACGGGGTGCTGGCCGGCTACGAGCCGAACCACGCCCTGCTCTACGTCAGCCCGGTCGGCCTCACCACGGCGCTCGCCGCGTCGCCGTCGATCAACCGGCGGCTGCGCTCGTGCCTGGCCACGACCGGCGCGATGATGTCCTCGGCCGTGCTCGTCCAGCTGTCCGGCGGGCTGATCGAGGCGCACTTCCACTTCTTCGTCATGCTGTCCGTGATCACGATGTACCAGGACTGGCTGACGTTCCTCCTCGCGGCCGGCTTCGTGGTCATCGAGCACGCGGTGGTCGGCGTCCTCGCCGCGAACTCGGTCTACAGCCACTCCCCCGCCCAGCACCACCCGGTCAAGTTCGCGCTGATCCATGCGCTGTTCGTGGCCGGCGCGGCGGCCGCCGGCGTGGCCAACTGGCGGCTGACCGAGAACGCCCAGGCGGCCGAGCGCGAGATCGCCGAGCGGCTCGCGTACGACGCCGGCCACGACTCCCTCACCGGCGCGCTGAACCGCCGGGAGTTCGACCGCCAGCTCGCCGAGATCGTGGCGCGACCCCGCCCGGCCGACCAGTACGACGCACTCTGCTATCTCGATCTGGACCGGTTCAAGATCGTCAACGACAGCTGCGGGCACGCCGCCGGCGACCAGCTCCTGGTGCAGCTCACCCAGCTCATCCGCCGCGAGATGGGCGAGCACGACCTGCTCGCGCGCGTCGGCGGCGACGAGTTCGTAGTCCTGCTGGTCGACTGCGACCTCGAGGGGGCGGCCGCGTTCGCCGAGCGGGCCCGCACCGCCGTGGCCGCGCACCGCTTCGCCGTCGCCGGGCGGATCTTCGACGTCGGCATGAGCGTCGGGGTCGTGCCGGTCACCGCCGGCACCGGCGCCCCGGAGGCGGTCCGCGCGGCCGACGCCGCCTGTTACGCGGCCAAGGACAAGGGCCGCAACCGCATCCACGTGGCCCCGATCGTCGACGACGAGCAGCGCGGCGAGGTGCGCTGGGCCGAGAAGCTCATGTCGGCCATCCAGGACGACTCGCTGCAGTTGTACTACCAGCCGATCGCCCCGACCGGGACGGTGCCGGGCGTCGAGCGCTTCGGCGAGCTGCTGCTGCGCATGCGCGACGACGACGGCAACGTGATCGGGCCGGGGGCGTTCCTGGCCGCGGCCGAGCGCTACAACCTGGTCGCCGCGGTCGACCGCTGGGTCGTGGACGCCGCTCTGGCCGCACTCGGCGACCGCTACCACGGCGTGCGCGCAGCCGACCGGCACGAGCTGTTCTCGATCAACCTGTCCGGCGGATCGATCGGGGACGAGACGTTCCTCGCCTACGTGCGGGGCAAGCTCGCCGAGTACCGCGTGCCGCCGCAGGTCATCTGCTTCGAGATCACCGAGACGGTGGCGATCACCGACCTGAACGTCGCGTTCGGCTTCATCACCGAGCTGCGGACGCTGGGCTGCCGGTTCGCGCTCGACGACTTCGGCAGCGGGCTCTCGTCGTTCACCTACCTCAAGAAGCTCCCGGTCGACATCGTCAAGATCGACGGCAACTTCGTCCGGGAGATCACCACCGACCGGGTCGACCGCGCGATGGTCGAGTCGGTCAACCGGATCAGCCACGAAATGGGGCTGCGCACGGTCGCCGAGTTCGTCGAGACCGAGGCGATCATGCAGTGCCTGCGCCGGCTCGGGGTCGACTTCGCCCAGGGCTACGGAGTCGCCCGGCCCGAACCGTTCGCCGCCTGGCTGGCCGCGCACCCGCCGGCCGCTACCCGGCGCCGTGCGGTACCGGCCGAGGCGGGCGTCGCCAACGTGCGCTAAGTCACCCCGTACGCTGGAAAGAGTGCACGCCAACGGCAACCTCACCGACGAAATCCGCGTCCTGCTGCTCGAGGGCATCCACCCCGACGCCGTCTCCCGGCTGAAGTCCGAGGGCTATGAGGTCGACGCCGTCGGCCGGGCTCTCGACGAGGACGAGCTGACCGAGCGCCTGCGCGGCGTGCACCTGCTCGGCATCCGGTCCAAGACCCAGGTCACCGCGGCCGCCCTGGCCGCCGCTGCGGACCTGCGCGCGATCGGCGCATTCTGCATCGGCACCGACCAGATCGACCTCGACGCGGCCGCGGCGGCCGGGATCGCGGTGTTCAACGCGCCGTTCTCCAACACGCGCAGCGTCGTCGAGCTGGCCATCGCCGAGATCATCGCGATGACCCGGCGGCTGACCGAGAAGAACGCCAAGATGCACGACGGCGAGTGGGACAAGGCGGCCGACGGCAGCCACGAGGTCCGCGGGCGCAGCCTCGGCATCGTCGGCTACGGCAACATCGGCACGCAGCTGTCGGTCCTCGCCGAGAACCTCGGCATGCGGGTGTACTTCTACGACACCGCCGACAAGCTCGCCCTCGGCAACGCGCGGCGCTGTGACTCGCTCGAGGAACTGCTCGACCGGGCGGACATCGTCACGCTGCACGTCGACGGCCGGCCCGGCAACAGCGGGTTCTTCGGCGAGGCGCAGTTCGCCCGGATGCGGCCGCGGAGCCTGTTTCTGAACCTGAGCCGGGGCTTCGTCATCGACCACGACGCGCTGCGCGCCCACCTGGTCAACGGGCATCTGGCCGGGGCCGCCGTCGACGTCTTCCCGAGCGAGCCCAAGGGCCGCGGCGACGAGTTCAAATCGACGCTGCGGGGCCTGCCCAACGTGATCCTCACCCCGCACATCGGCGGCTCGACCGAGGAGGCCCAGGCCGACATCGGCTCGTTCGTGGCCGAGAAGCTGCACCGGTACCTGGCGGAGGGCAGCACGACGCTGAGCGTCAACCTGCCGCCCGTCCAGCTGCCCGCCCCGGGCGGCACGCATCGCATCGCCCACCTCCACCGCAACGTGCCGGGCGTCCTGGCCGAGGTCAACAGCATCCTGGCCGGGCACGCGGTCAACATCGAGGGCCAGCTGCTGGGCACCCGCGGCGAATACGGGTACCTGCTGACCGACGTCGGCGTCGACTACCCCGACGAGATCGTCAAGCAGCTCGCCGCGATGAGCCAGACCGTGCGCCTGCGGGTGCTTTCGTGACGACGGAGAACGCTGGCCCGGTCCCATTCCGACAAGCTGCATGGGGCACGGCGGCGCTCGCCGACCGGCTCCGGAAGCTCGTCGGCCCCACCCACGTGCTCGTCGACGCCGACCTGATCGCTCCGTACGAGACCGACTGGACCGGCCGGTTCATCGGGATGGCCGCGTGCGTCGTCCGGCCGGGCAGCACCGACGAGGTGGCCGCGGTCGTCCGGGCCTGCCATGACGCCGGGCTCCCGATGACCGTCCAGGGCGGCAACACCGGCCTGGTCGGCGGGGCCGCACCGGCCTCCGGTTCGGTGCTGATCAGCCTGACCCGGCTGATCGGCCGCGAGCCGGTCGACGTGATCGAGGCGCAGGTGACCGTGGGCGCCGGGCTCACCCTGGAGGCGCTGCAGCGCCACGCGTCCGCGGCCGGCCTGCACTTCGGCGTGGACCTCGCGGCCCGCTCGGCGGCCACGGTCGGCGGCCTGGTCGCGACCAACGCGGGCGGCGTCAACGTGCTGCGCTTCGGCAGCATGCGCCAGCAGGTGACCGGCCTCGAGGCGGTCCTCGCCGACGGCACTGTGATCAGCCGGCTCGGCGGCCTGGCCAAGGACAACACGGGGTACGACCTGCCGCAGCTGCTCATCGGCAGCGAAGGCACGCTGGCGATCATCACCCGCGTCCGGGTCCGGCTGGTGCCCCAGCTCCCGGCCCGGGCCGTCGCGCTGGTCGCGCTGCCCGGCACCGGCGCCGCCCTCGAGCTCGTCGCGGCCGCCCGGGCGCTGCCCGGCCTCACCGCCGCCGAGCTCTTCTACCCGGCCGGGCTGGAGCTGGTCCGCGAATACGCTCAGCTGTCCGCCCCGTTCACCGCGCCGGCCGGTGCCTATCTTCTGCTGGAGTGCGCCGGACCGGTCGACGACCTGCTCGGGTTGCTCGAGGCCAGCGACGTCATCGCGGACGCCACGCTCGCCGACGACGCCACGGGACGGGCCCGGCTGTGGGCCTACCGGGAGCAGCACACCGAGGCGGTGAGCACCCACGGCGTGCCGGTCAAGCTCGACGTCAGCGTGCCGCTGCGGGCGCTGCCGGAGCTGGTCGCGCGGCTCGACGACACGGTCGCCGCGGTGGCGCCCAAGGCCCGCGTGATCGTGTTCGGCCACGTCAACGAGGGCAACCTGCATGTCAACGTCCTCGACGCCGGCGAAGAAGTGGTCGAGCCGGTCCTTCGCCTGGTGGCCGCCCTCGGTGGCAGTATCAGCTCGGAACACGGCATCGGCCGGGCCAAGGCGGCCTGGCTGGGGCTGTCGCGCTCACCCGAGGAGATCGCCACCATGCGCCGGATCAAGGACGCGCTCGACCCCGATCACCTGCTCAACCCCGGCGTTCTGTTCTCATGACCGGGAACGCTGGCCCGGTCCCATTCCAACAGGCTGCATGGGACGAGCCGGCGCCGGTCGATCGCGAAGCGCTGGCGGCGACGCTGCGGCCGTTCGGCTCGTCCCGCGCGCTGCCCGGCGCCGCCTACACGTCGGCCGCGGTGCTCGACTGGGAGCGCCGGCACCTGTTCGCCGGCGGATGGACCTGCGTCGGGCGGACCGGCGAGCTCTTCGCCGGCAGCACCCACCGGGCGACCGTCGTCGGTGACATCGGCGTGCTGCTCACCAACGACGGGACGCCGCGGGCCTTCGCCAACGTGTGCCGGCACCGAGCTCACGAGCTGCTCCCCGACGGCGGCGCGGCCGACCGGCGCGCGGTCGTCTGCCCGTATCACGGCTGGGCCTACCGGCTCGACGGCACCCATCTCAAGGACCTCGACGAGCACCTGGTCGCCCTGCCCGCGGTCGACTGGGACGGCTGGCTGATGGTGAACGCGACGGGCGACGGCGAGCCGTTCGCCGAATACGTGGGGGCGCTGCGCGAGCTGCTCGCCCCGTACACGATGAACGAGCTGACGCTCGGCGCGCGGCATTCCTATGCGGTCGCCGCCAACTGGAAGATCCTCGTCGAGAACTACCACGAGTGCTATCACTGCCCACAGATCCACCCCGAGCTGTGCACGGTCTCCCCGCCCACGTCCGGCGACAACTGGGACCTGCCCGGCCGCTGGGTCGGCGGCTCGATGACGCTGCGCCCGCACGCCGAGACGATGTCGCTGTCCGGCCGGGGATCCGGCGTGCGCATCGTCAACGCTCCACAAGGGACGGTCCGATACGTGTCCCTGCTGCCGAACCTGCTGCTGTCCGCGCACCCCGACTACGTGATGGCCCACCGGCTCACCCCGCTCGACCCCGGCCGGACCGACGTCGAATGCAGCTGGTACTTCCCGGCGACCGAGGTCGACCCGGCCTACGCGGTCGACTTCTGGGACCTCACCAACCGGCAGGACTGGGCCGCCTGCGAGTCGGTGCAGCGCGGGGTGAGCTCACCGCACTACCGGCCGGGGCCGCTGGCCGCCGGCGAAGACGCCGTCTACCAGTGGATGGCCCTGATCGCTCGGGCGTACCTGGGATGAGCGGTTTGGGATGAGCATCCAGATCGACGGCGTCGCCCTCGACCGGGACGCGCTGATGGAGCGGGCGGCCGACCGGGCGGCCCGGTTCGCCGGCGCGCCGGCCGTCGCGTTCGCCGCGCACCCGACGCTGGACACGGTGGTGACCGTCCTGGCCTGCCTCGAGGCCGGGGTGGCCGCCGTGCCGATCCCGCCCGACTCCGGCCCGGTCGAGCGGACGCACATCCTGACCGACTCGGGCGCCGCGCTGTGGGACGGCCACGAGCTGACCGGCGGTGGGTCCCTTGTGGACGCTGCCTTGGTGCTCTACACGAGCGGGACGACCGGCCCGCCCAAGGGTGTGCCGGTCACCCGGTCCGCGATCGACGCCTGCCTCGACGGGCTGGCCGAGGCGTGGGCGTGGACGGCCGACGACGTGCTCGTCCACGGGCTGCCGCTCTATCACGTACACGGGCTGGTGCTCGGCGTGCTCGGCCCGCTGCGGGTCGGCGGCGGGCTGGTCCACACCGGACGGCCGCTGCCCGAACGGTACGCGGCGGCCAGCGGCTCGCTGTACTTCGGCGTCCCGACGGTGTGGTCGCGGATCTGCGCCGAGCCGGCCTCGGCGCGGGCGCTGGCCGGGGCGCGGCTGCTGGTGTCGGGCAGCGCGGCGCTGCCGGTGCCGGTCTTCAAGGCGCTGACCGAGCTCACCGGGCAGGCCCCGGTCGAGCGGTACGGGATGACCGAGACGCTCATCACGATCAGCACCCGCCACGACGGTCCCCGAGTGCCGGGAGCGGTCGGCACCCCGATCCGCGGCGTCCAGACGCGACTGTCAGGGTCGGTCCGCGCCGAAGGCGCGGGTCGGGAGGGCGGAGGCTCCGAAAAGGACGGTGAGCTGGAGATGCGCGGGCCGACGGTCTTCGCCGGGTACCTGCACCGGCCGGACGCCAACGCTACGGCGTTCACCGATGACGGCTGGTTCCGCACCGGCGATATCGCCACCATCGACCCGGACGGCACCCACCGCATCGTCGGCCGCGCGAGTACCGACCTGATCAAGAGCGGCGGCTTCCGCATCGGGGCCGGCGAGATCGAGAGCGCGCTCCTGGCCCACCCGGCCGTGCGCGAGGCGGCCGTCATCGGCGCCCCGCACGAGGACCTCGGCCAGGAGGTGGTCGCCTACGTGGTGGCCGACGGCGTGACCGCCGAGGACCTGATCCAGTTCGTCGCCGGGGAGCTGTCCCGGCACAAGCGCCCGCGCCGGGTTGTCTTCGTCGAGGCGTTGCCGCGCAACCCGATGGGCAAGGTCCAGAAGCACCGGTTGCAGGAGGGCTCATGACCAGCGTCTGCATCGTGGGGGCCGGCTCGATCGGCGGCGTCATCGGCGGCCGGCTGGCCGCGACCGGCGTCCCCGTCTCGGCGCTCGCCCGCGGCCGCACCCTGGAGTCCTTGCGGGCCAACGGCTGGCGGCTCCGGACCGGCGGCGAGGTCCTTACCGCGCCGGTCGCTTCGGCCGGTTCGGCCGCCGAGCTCGGCCGGCACGACGTCGTCGTCCTCACGGTCAAGGCGCACGCCCTGCCCGCGCTCGCCCCGGCCCTGACGCCGCTCCTCGGCCCGGACACCGTGGTCGTGGCCGCGCTCAACGGCGTGCCGTGGTGGTTCTTCGACGGCTTCGGTGGCCAGTACGAAGGCCTGCGCCTTCGCGCGGTCGACCCGGACGGCGCCATCGCGGCCGCGATCCCGACCCGGCGCGTGATCGGATGTGTCGTGCACATGAGCGCCAGCACGCCGGAGCCCGGGTTCACCGACCACCGCGCCGGCGACGGGCTGATCCTCGGCTCGCCGCTGGGGGCCGACGTCGCGCCGATCGCCGGCCTGCTGAGCAAGGCGGGCTTCACGGTGACCGTGTCACCCCAGGTACAGAAGGACATCTGGTACAAGCTCTGGGGCAACATGACGATGAACCCGATCTCGGCGCTGACCTTCGCCACCGCCGACCGGATCCTCGACGACGAGCTCGTCGCCGGGTTCGCCCACGCGGTCATGGGCGAGGCGGCCGCCATCGGGGCGCGCATCGGTTGCGCCATCACGCAAAGCGCCGCCGACCGCAGCCTGGTGACCCGGAAGCTGGGCGCGTTCAAGACGTCCATGCTGCAGGATGCCGAGGCGGGCCGGCCGCTCGAGCTGGACGCTCTGGTCACCGTGGTACGGGAGATCGGTCAGGCGGTCGGCGTGCCGACACCGAACACCGACGCGCTCCTCGGCCTCACCCGGCTGCGTTTCCCCGGTCACAGTCACGCGACGTAGGCAGTGTGGAGCCGATAGCGCGACCGGCATCGTCAACGTGGGCGGCTTCTCGGCCTCGATCGCGATGATGATCGTCGCCGTCGGCGTGGGGCACCACCCGGGCCGCCTCGCCGACCTGCGCCGAGGCGTCCCGGTAGTGGCCCGCTAGGGCGGCTATCGGTAGCCGTGCGGGGCAACCGGCTCCTCATGCCGCTCGTGCGCGCCGTGTGGCTGGCGCGGCAGCCCGTCGAGCAGGTCGTCCAGCCGCTCGAGCAGCGGGTCGTCGGCGTCGGCGTAGTAGTCGTCGGGGTGGGTCCGGTCGGCCCCGACACCGAGCGAGAACAGGCGCAGCACCATGGTGAGCACAATCACGATCGCGAAGTTCAGCACGAGCGCGAGCAGCCCCGCGTACACGGTGGAATGCGTGTCCAATCCAAACTTGGACAGCGGCCAGTTGGATCCGCCGAAGTGCGCCACGACGACCTTGCCGGTCGCCGACAGTTGCGGCGTGTTGTAGAGCATGTACAGGCTGGCGCCGAGCCCGGCGAGCATCCCGACGATCAGCGCCCAGCGGTGGAACCACGGCGAAATGAGACCGATGAACACGGCCGGGATGATCTGCACCACCAGCGCGCCGGCCAGCAGCTGCAGCTCGGTCGAGAAGCCCGGATTGATCAGCAGCAGCAGCGCCGCCGCCCCGAACTTGACCAGCAGCGACGTCCACCGGCTGACGTTGGCCTCCTCGCGCGGCGAGGCATTCGGGCGGATGTACTCGCGATAGATCGAGCGCGTGAAGAGGTTGGCCGCCGAGATCGCCATGACCGCTGCCGGAATCAACGCGGCGACCGCGATCGCGGCGTAGGCGATGCCCGCCGACCAGGCCGGGAACAGCGCGTGGAAGAGCTCCGGCGTGATCGTGTTGAGGTCCCCGGTGACGCCCTTGGCGAAGTTCGAGCCGAGCGGGACGACGCCTTCGGAGATCGCGAAGAACCCGAGCATCGCCATCAGCGCGAGCGCCAGCGCGTAGATCGGCAGCGCGGCGGTGTTGCGCTTGATCGTCGCGCGATCCTTGGCGGCCAGGATCGCGGTGAGCGCGTGCGGGTACGCGAAGATCGACAGCGCCGAGCCGATGATCAGCGTCAGGTAACCGAGCTGGCCGTCGGCCCCGAGGATCAGGCCGTCGGCCGGTGATGGGGTCAGCTTGAAGCGAGCCGCGGAGAGGTCGAACGCCGCGCCCCAGCCCCCGGACATGGCCACGACCAGGACCGCCGACAGGACGACCCAGACCAGCAGCACGTCCTTGGCGATCGACAGCAGCGCCGGCGCGCGCAACCCGGACCGGAACGTCGTGATCGACATCAGGCCGAGGGCGACCAGCAACGGCCAGTCGCCCTGCACGCCGAGGGTCTTGAAGAGCGCCTGGAGCGAAACGAGCTGCACCGAGATGTACGGAACCGTCGCCACGATGCCGGTGAGCGCGACGAACAGGCCGAGCGTCCGCGAACCGTACCGGTCGCGCGCGAACTCGGCGTTGGTCACGTAGCCGCGGGCGTGCGACACCGACCAGATCCGGCAGCTGAAGAGATACGCGATCGGCGCACAGATGATCGCGAACGGGATCGCGAAGAAGCCGACCGCGCCGATGCCGTAGGTGTAGGCGGGGACGGCGACGAACGTGTAAGCGCTGTACATGCTGCCGCCGAGCAGGAACCAGGTGACCCAGTTGCCGAACGCGCGGCCACCGACGCCCCACTCCTCCAGGTTGTGGATGGAGCCGGCCGGACGGCGCCAGCGGGCGGCTGCGAAGCCGGCCAGCGTCATGATGCCGAGCAGCACGACGAAGACGCCGACTTCGACCTGGTGGTTGGAGAGTTTCATGTCAGTCCCGGTCCTTCGTCACCTGGTACAAGAACGTCATGACGACGATGGCGACCAGGGCCGTGGCCATCTGGTACCAGTAGAAGAACGGGATACCGGCGATCTTCGGATCGATCCGGTTGTAGAGCGGCACCAGCAGCGGCATGCCGATCGGGATGATCAGCAGCCAATGCACCGCGCGCCGGTCGTCGTCGCGGCGCCGGACACGCCGCGCCGGCCGTTGTGGCGGCCTCTGCGGCGTGCGTCTGGGTGATTCGACAATGCCGTGGCGCCTGTCGGGTCGAGCATCGGGTCGTCCAGTGGGCCGCTGCGCCGGGGTGTAGGCCCCAGGTCGGGTGGTCGGTGGAGCGCCGTGCTCGAGAGGGCGCGGTCGCGGTACGAACGCGCGTCCGTACGATGGGTTAGCCATCCGACCCTCACCTTCCGTGCACTGGGGGTGTCAATTCGTCTTGCGCTGGCCCACGATACGTCAGGCATTCGATCTCCCGATAGCCACGGGTTTGCCGCTTATCGGTAGGCATACAGAGCTGGCGATCGTCCGCCAGTTCGTTGCCGCCGGCACGGGCGGTGTGCTCGCCGTTACCGGCGAGGCCGGCATCGGCAAGTCCCGGCTGCTCAGCGAGGCCGCCGCGCTTGCCGTCCACGCCGGCCTGACCGTCCACACGGGACGCGCGGTCGAGGGCAACGGCAGCTACCGGGCCGTCGCACAGGCCTTGGCCGGCGTTTCGGGCTTTTCGGAGTCTTTGCGTCCGTATCGAGCCGCCCTTGGACTGGTGCTGCCGGCCTGGCGGTCACCGAACGACTCGATCTCCGTCGATCCGGCCGTGCTCCTCGGCGAGGGCCTGATCCGGCTGCTGGACGGCGCCCTGCTGGTGCTCGACGACCTGCAGTGGGCCGATCCCGAGACGGCCGCGCTGGTCACGTACCTCGCCGAGGCCGCTCCCGGCCGCCGCCTGCTGGTCGCGATCGCGCTGCGCACCGACGAGCCGGCGCGGCTCAGCCCGACTCCGGCGATGACCGTCCTCGCACTGGACCGTCTGGCCCCGGAGGGCGCTTTTGCGCAATTGGTACGGGCGGCCGACGGTCTTCCACTGGTCATCGAGGAACTGGCCCACGACCGGTCAACGGCGTCGTCGCCGGCTTCGAGCCTCGCCGCGATCGTCCGGGCCCGAACCGATCGGCTCACCGCCGTCCAGCGGACGATCCTGGGGGCCGCCGCGCTGCTCGGTGACGCTCCCGTGTGGACACTGCTACCCACGGTGACCGGATACGCGGAGCCGGTCGTCCTGGAGGCGCTCGACGCGGCCCACGGCCCGCTGCTCGTCGACGATCCTTCACAGCCCGGCCGGCTCGCCTGGCGGCACGGCCTCATCCGCGAACACGTCCTCGCCGCGCTGACCGCTGCGCAGCGCAGCGCGCTGGCCGCGCGGGCGGCGGCCGCGCTCGGCGACGACCCGGCCGCCGCCGACCTGTTCGTCGTCGCCGGGCAGCGCACACGGGCCACGGCACTGCTGCTGCGGCTGGCCCGCCGCGAGCGGTCGGTACCGGGCGCGCTGGCGCTGCTCGACCGGGCCGAGCCGACCCCGGCCGTGCTGGCCGAGCGGGTGCGGCTCCTGACCGCGCTCGGGCGGGCACCGGAGGCCCTCGACCTCGGCCCTGGCCTGCTCGGCCGGCTGCGCGGCGAAACGCACGCGGCGACGTGCCTGGACTTGGCGGAGGCGGCCGTCGCGACGAGGCGCTGGGCCGACGCCGAGCGATACCTTGAGCGCGCCGGCCGGCCCGGACAGCCACGGTCGCTCGTGATCGCGGCCGACGCCGCCTTCGGCCCGGGCGACCTGGCGCGGGCCCGGCGGCTGGCGTCGGAGGTCCCCGACACCACGGATGACGCACGGTCGCTGATCCACTCCTGCATCGTTCGGGCCCGGTGCGAGGTGCGAAGCGACCCGGACGCCGGGCGGGTCCTGTACGGGCGGGCCGCCCAGCTGGCGGCCGAGCACGGGCTGGCCGCGCAGCGGGTGGTGGCGCTGCTCGGGCTGGCCACGATCGATCTGGATTTCGCCGTGCCGCCGGTCGCGCTGGACGAGGCCCGCGAGCTTGCGCTGGATACCGGCCAACTGGCCCAGGTGGTCTGGATCGACCACCTTCTCACCGACCGGGCCATCGTGCTGGACGGGCCGGGTGCGGCCGAACCGGTCGCGCGCCGGGCCGTCGAGCTGGCCGGGCAGCTCCGGCTGACCGGCCTGCAGGCGGTCGGCGAGGCATACCTCGCGCTGTGCCGCCAGCTCGCCGGCGACACGGCGGGCGCCCGGACATTGCTGGACCAGGCCTCGGCCCGCCCGGCCGCCCCGCTCGAGGTGGCCGCCGCCGCGTCGGTTGTCGAGGCCGCCCGGCACCTGCTCGCGCACGACCTTCGGGCAGCCACCGCCGCGCTGGACGCCGGCCTGCGCCCGCTGCTCGGCCGGGACGAGACGGCGCCGCTGTTCGCGTTCGGGCTGTGGGCGCTGCTGTCCACAGTGGCCGGTGGGCCACTGGGCGCTCGGCCAGCCGCCGGCCCGCCGCCGGGGGCGCAGCCAGCCGCCGGTGGGCCGCCGACCGCTCCACCGGCCACCGGTGGGCCGCCGACCGCCGCCCTGCTGTCCACAGTGGCCGGTGAGCCGTCCATCGTGGACCTTGTCGACGCGTCGCCGGCCGCCGGGCGGGCGGCGAACCGGGCTGGGCTGCTCTACGCCTCGGCGGTGCTGGCCCGCGACCCGGCTGCTCTGGCCGCCGCCGACCGGGTGCTGCCGGAGCCGTCCTGGTGGCGGCGGCTGCTGCGGCTGATCGCTTGGGAGGCGGCCGTCGACGGCGGCTGGGGAGACCCGGTGCCGGCGCTGCGCGTCGACCTCGAGGCGTTCACGGCGAGCGGGGACGAGCACTTCGCGCGCACCGCCCGCGACCTGCTCCGCCGCGCCGGCGCCCCGACCCGACGCGGCCGGGGCACGGCGACGGTGCCGGACCGGCTGCGCGCAGCCGGCGTCACCAGTCGCGAGATGGACGTCCTCCGGCTGGTCGCGGCCGGGCTGTCCAACAAGGAGATCGCCGAGCGCCTCTTTCTTTCCCCGCGTACCGTCGAGACGCACGTCGCCCGCCTCCTCGCCAAAACCGGCACGGCCACCCGGAACGGGCTCGGCGCGCTAAGTCCGTAGCGACCACGGATTCCCGGCCGGCCCGGCGGCGGCAGGCTGGACGGCATGAAACCTTTCCAGACCCGCGGCGTGCTCGCCGCGATGTTGTTCGTGACCGACCTGACCAAGAGCGTCAGCTGGTACCGGGACCTGCTCGGGCTCGCCTACCTGCGCGAGTTCGAGAACGCCGGGACGGTGACCGGCTGCTCGCTGGCCGACCCCGACGCCGGGTTCCTGCTCTCGTTCCGGCTGCGCAGCGCGACGGCGGCCCAGCCCGACGCGCGGGGCGAGCACCCGCTGATCTTCGGCGTCGAGGATCTGGCGACGCTCGACCGGGTCTACGCGCACGCCGAGGCGCTCGGCTACCGGCCGAGCCGGGGTGAGCACACCGACGCGCACTGGGTGGAGGTGATCGACCCGGACGGCCAGTCGACGCGCTTCGCCTTCCCGATCGGCGACTGGCACCACTTCATCGGCGTCCGCGGCTCAGTCGATGGCGGGGTCGGTCTGTACGACGAGCCCGTCCTGGACTACGGCGACACCGCCGGGCGCGAGCACCAGGCCGCCGTCTAGGCGCTGCTCCCGGTCGGTGTGGTTGAGGGCGAACAGGCAGCCCTGCCGCTTGATCACCTCAACCCCCGCGGGCGCCCCGGACCGCTCGACGCCGGCCTCCCCGGCGATCGCCTCGAGGGTCGCCCGGTCCAGTCGCGTCGAGCTGTACCAGGCGACCCCGCGCCCGTACTCGTGCCGGGTCAGGTCCGGGCCGACCCGCACGGCGCCGTGGAGGCGGACGAGTTCGGTCCAGTACGCCGGGCCGGCGAGCGGGTGGAGTTCTTCGACGCGGATGCCGAGGAGGTGACGGAGCTTCGC
>Ga0070684_100001343_pt1 | contig 17625 bp, 17 predicted proteins | sample KBSC723LmetaG_FD_65653 | JGI IMG/M metagenome (GOLD analysis project Ga0070684, IMG submission 65653) | Corn rhizosphere microbial communities from Kellogg Biological Station, Michigan, USA - KBS C7.2-3L metaG | ecosystem: Host-associated > Plants > Roots > Rhizosphere ...
CGCGGTCAACGCCTCCGTCGGCCTGATGGGGTCTGGCCAAGGCTATGAGACCACGTTTGCGCAAGTTGTGGCTGAGCCGCTTGGTGTCGATCCTGCGGACGTGCGTGTTCAACTTGGCAACACCGACACGGCGCCCTACGGGATGGGGAGCCGCGGCGCTCGGGGCGGCACTGCCGGCGGCGGCGTGCTGCTCCTTGCGGCGCGAGCGCTGCGCGACAAGGTGTTGACCATTGCAGCGGGTCTGCTCGGCCTCAACAGCGCCGGCGAGTTGCGGCTGCATGGCGGCCGGGTCGAACGGCGGCTTGGGGGCGAGTGGAACGATGCGGGACTAACGCTTATGGACATCGCCCATGTCGCATATCTCGATCCGCTGCGGCTTCCGCCGGGGCTTGAGCCCGGTCTTGAGGTCCATCGCGCCTACGATCCGCCGCCAATGACCTTCTCCAATTCCACGCACCTCTGCGAGGTGCGCGTCGACACCTCGACCGGCGAGGTGAGGGTCGAGCGCTATCTGGTCGTCGACGACTGTGGCGTTGTCTACAACTCGGCGATCGTCCGTGGCCAGCAGCAGGGCGCCGTCGCAATGGGCATCAGCGGCGTTCTGCTGGAGGAAATCGTCTATGACGAGACAGGCCAAAATCGTACGGGAAGCTTTGCCGATTATTTGATCGCCACCGCGGTTGAGATTCCGCCAATCCAGGTCATCTCCCAACATACGCCGAGCCCGCGAACAGCAACCGGCAGCAAGGGCATGGCGGAGGGGGGCGTGATGGGAGCCATCGGCGCGCTGCCGAGCGCGGTCAATGACGCGCTGGCACCATTTGGGGTGGTTGTCGAGCGTCAGCCGTTGAGCCCGATGTATCTGCGCGATTTGTTGCGCGGACTCAATATCGAGAAGACAGCGTGAGTGAAACCCGGGCACCCGTTGCCTTCATAGGTCTGGGCCCGATAGCGCGGCACCTCGGCCTTGAATTGCGAGCGAGCGGCAGGCCCTAGCAGTTGTATTCGATTGGGGGCGGCTCGATGAGATTGCGCCGTCCTAGAAACAGATCCGGGCGCCTGACAGCGAGCATCGCCCAAGATTTTTGAATGGCGTCGTAGGACCGGCTGATCATCTGGCTGTCTGACACCACGATCTCTTTGAGGGTAAGCCTCTCTTGCAGGAAGGGATACACGGCACACCCAACTCAGTGGCCCCTAGCCTCCAGGTTGTGGTTGAAACGCTAGCAACCTAATGTGACAATTTTTTATCGCCGCGCCATTAGGCCGCCCAGGACGAAACTGTCTCTCGGTGAAACGAAGCCACCCGGAAACAAATCGGGCCTAATCTTCTCCCGGCTGCCCCAAGAGCAAACGGGAGGATCATCCTATGAAAGCAGCGGCTTTGGCGTTATCGCTTCTTGGTCATCCGCTGGCGCCAGTTTCAGATCGTCTTCCCATCTATGACGTTGCAGCACTCTGCAGGTATGTTTCTGCTGACGACAAGGCGTCGGGGATCGCCGATGACGCCAGCAAGTGTGTGAGTGACGAGACAGCTGCGCAGCAACAGCTAGCCTCGATTTGGCTGACTGTGCCCACCGGCCCGCGCGAAAGCTGCGAAATTCTGGCAACGTCGGGAGGAGGACAAAGCTACGTCGATCTCCTCACTTGCCTACAAATGGCAGGCTGAGTCGATCCAGCGTCACCAACCGCGGCCCCGCTCAGAGGAGCGAGCAAAAATCGCAGCTTTTGGCGTTATTTGTCGCGATAAATATTAACACACGTTAGTGTGTGAGTACGCCACCGCAATCAGCATGGGACAGCTCAAACGAGACAATACCGGAAGCGAGACGGGCGCGCTCAATCGCCGAAATCGCCACCGTCTCGGGATATGAGCCGATGCAATGGCGTGGTGTCTCGAAGTGATTGCACGCGACGATTTGCAGCGCTGTCCGCACTGGCAGGTGGCCTTTGCGAACGAGCGCAAGGATCATCGATACTACGAGCTGGTCGAGGATACGCTTCACCCCGAGTTCGATTACCGGTATTTCGTCATAAAGGACGCGGCTGGCCAGATATGTGCCGTGCAGCCCTTTTTCCTACTGGACCTGGATTTGTTGGTCGGAGCGAGTCAGCGATTTGGCATGCTCATCGACGCCGCTCGCTGGATGTGGCCCCGCCTGATGCGAGCGCGCACGCTGATGGTGGGGTGCGTAGCCGGTGAAGGCCATCTTGACGGCCATGAGGCCTGCCATCGTGCATGCGTAGAGCTGCTGGCTTCAATGATTGCGGGGCAGGCTCGCAGGCTCGGAGCACAGTTGATCGTCTTCAAGGAGTTTCCGGCGCGATACCGGCCGGCTCTCGACTGTCTGATAGGCTACGGGTTCACCCGTATCCCCAGCCTGCCCATGACCAGGCTTTGCATCGACTACGCAAGTTTTGAGGACTACGCGCAGTGCGCGCTCAACAGTGCGACTCGCAAGAAGCTACGCAAGAAATTTGACGCGACGGCACGAGCCTCCCCACTCAAAATGAGTGTCGTCAACGATGCGACGCCCGTCATCGCACAGATCTATCCACTGTATCTTCAAGTCTATGAACGCTCGAAATTGCACTTCGAGAAGCTGACGGAGCAATATTTCCGCGACCTGGGGCGGCGGATGGGGGACAAGGTCCGATTCTTCCTCTGGCACCAGAGCCAGCAGATCGTCGCATTTGTGACGTGCATAGTACATGGTGACGAGATCTATGCAGAGTACATAGGCCTCGACTACAATGTCGCGCTCGACCTGCACCTCTATCACTATGCGTATCGCGACATGGTCAGCTGGGCGATCGCCAATAAGTACAAATGGTTTCGCAGCAGCGGACTGAATTATGATCCAAAATTGCACCTAAGGCACCTGCTCGATCCGATCGACCTGTACGTTCGGCACACGTCGACGCCGATCAACGCGTTGCTGAAGCACATTTTGCCGTCGATCGAGCCAACGCGATACGACAAGACGCTTGCGAAGTTTCGCAACTATGAGGAGCTTTGGGGGGCACATTGAGACGGCAGTCCGTGTTCCATAGCACGAGGTAATTTGACGGCTAGGCTGATGTGGCGGTTGCACGCGAGTGTGGTCTCTTGATCAGCGGGTCCCAGGATCGAGTCCTGGTGCGCCCACCAAGTCAGGTCAGGCAGTTGCGATGCTCGCGGATCAGAACGGACCTTTTGACCAGCTGTTTCCTCGAGAGCCAACGCCTCCAGCGACCACAGCATTCCTTTTCGAGACCGGCCGCCGATACACGCGACCGTGTCCCAGCGGCCCGTTATTTGCCGCATACGCGCTTTAACGCCTCAACCAAGAAGCCGGCTTCGCCGAAACCAGAAACCGTTCGGAACAAATCTTCTGGCGACAGCGAGGGCACTGCTCTCGCAGCTTTCCAGCGCGATCTTCTGGGCCAGCATCACGTCTCCGATCGGCAGATCTCCTATGGTCCGGAAACACAGGCCAAGCCTCGGGCAGCCGCTTTCGTCGATCTCGCAGACGTTCGACATGGAGCCCGGATAGATCCTGTACTGCCTGCCGGTCTCGCCACCGACGACTTCGAAATATCCTCTCTTGGCGAACTCCGTCCGTTGCACCGGCGACAGCCACTCCCGCAGAAGCTGCAAGGAGCGGCCTTCCGGAGTGCGCTCGGCACCGAGCCTGATGAAAAGGGCCCTCACGGCTCTGATACGCGAGCGTTCGCTTGGCCGAGATGATGTAAGGCGCCACATGGCCCAGGTCGTTTACCCGCCGACCAGCCTGGGGAAGAAGACGGTTTCTTCCGCGCTCGGGTCGAACGATCGGATCTGCGAGACCTGACCCGGACCGCTCCGGATCGCGGCCGTGAAGCCGGCCTTTGTCAGCTCAAAGAACCGCTGCTCGGCCTTCGCCAGCTCTTTTGCGTCATTTGGGTCGAAAGGGTGACGGCTGTCGCCGGTGTGGTCCATTACGATCTGAATTGCCATGATCGTCCTCCTCGGATTGGTGTGGCCAAGGACCCGGATCGAGTATCGCGCCGAAGCCGCGAACTTTCAACAGGAGAAGATTTTCGTCGAAGGTCAACAAGTCACGTGAAAGAGCCCGATCCTCCTTGGGCGCGATCGGTTGAAGATATGGATCGCCTCGGGTGTCGGCTTCAACAGGACCTCGCAGCCTTTTCTCTCGAAATAGGCTTCAGCCTCGGGCGACAAGCGCACGTTGCCAAACTGACCCGAGCCAATGACGATCTGGTCGCACCCCTTCTCGAACAGAAATCTTGCCTCGTCTTCTGAAAGCACGTGCGAGGTACCGTAGAGCTTCTTTGATAGCTTCTTTCTCCGCTTCACAACCTCGCCGGAAAGACGAACGACGACGTCGTGCTCATAGGTTTTTCCATCGATCGTAATCGTCCCAAATGTGGTGCTGTCAATCTTCATCGTGACCTCCTCCCAATCGGGCTCACGCTCCAACGAGCAGCAGTAGGGCGCTTCGACGCCGCCATCATCCTTGCTCAAGCGCGTTCCCGTCTGCCGATCCGGATCGGGACGCGCCGCGGCCCCCAGCTGCCCGGGCGTGCCTCGAACAAGCCGGGAATTGCGGTGGAGCAAATATCGCAACGGCCTTCCTCGGTGAGCAGCCAAGTGGTGATGTCATACCAATCCCGGCCGATAATCCGCTCACCACAGCCCGGGCAGTACGTGCTTTGGCCGACCTCGTCATGGACATTTCCGGTGTAGACGAAATGCAGCCCGACCTTGCGCGCGATATCGCGAGCCGTCGTCAGCGTGAAGGCCGGCGTACGGGGCAGATCCAACATCTTGTAGTCAGGGTGGAAGGCGGTGAAATGCAAAGGCACGTCAGGTCCGAGTCTCGTCATCACCCATTCGCTCAGCTTCGTCACTTCCTCCGGGCTGTCGTTGTAACCTGGGATCAGCAGCGTTGTGATCTCAAACCAGACCTTCGTCCTTTGCTTGAGATATTCGAGCGTCTCGAGGACGGCACCGAGATGACCGGTACATAGCCGCTTGTAGAACTCCTCGGTGAAGGCCTTGAGGTCGACATTGGCAGCGTCCATGAAGCTGTAAAGCTCCTCGCGCGCGGCTGCGTCAATATAGCCTGCCGTGACCGCCACGTTCTTGATCCCGCGCTGGCGCGCCACCTTTGCGACATCCACGGCATATTCGAGGAAGATGACAGGGTCGTTGTAGGTGTAGGCGATGGAGCGCGAGCCCGTCGCGATCGCAGCCTCGACAATATCTTCCGGTGAGGCTGTGTCCTGGAGCCGGTCGAGCTCTCGCGCTTTGGAGATGTCCCAGTTCTGGCAGAATTTGCACGTCAGGTTGCACCCCGCGGTCCCGAAGGACAACACGGGAGTTCCGGGCAAATAGTGGTTCAGCGGTTTCTTCTCGATTGGATCGACACAGAATCCGGAGGAGCGGCCGTATGTCGTGAGCACGATCCGGTCATCCTGCCGGCCACGTACGAAGCACAGGCCGCGCTGACCTTCGTTAAGCCTGCAATAGCGCGGGCAGATGTCACACTGGATACGGCCGTCTTCGAGCCGGTGCCAATAGCGGCCTGGAAGGCCTTCCAAACGCTCGGGTTCGGTCATAGCATTCGTCGAGTGGATCACTGGGCGAACCCAGCTTTTGCCAACGGCGTCGCGGAAAGCTGCGCGACGATGTCCAGGTGGGCCCGCCAAGGGGGCACGAGCGCCCACGGGCGTCGGCTCATTCTACTCCCGATGGGGCGGAAATCGTAAGGCCGAACCGTCGACGATCTCGGCCGTTGGGATCCAGGAGCACTCCCATCATTAAGTTGCGGCGTGCGGATAGCGGGGCAAGCTGATTTCATGATTGTGCTGTTCACGGATTTCGGGTTGCACGGCCCCTATACGGGTCAGGTGAAGGCCGTGCTGCACCAGATGGCGCCGGGCGTTCCCGCTATCGACCTCTTCGCCGATGCGCCCGTGGGCAATCCAAAGGCGTCGGCTTACCTCTTGGCGGTCTATGCTGCCTGGTTTCCGGTGGGAACCGTCTTTCTGTGCATCGTCGATCCCGGCGTCGGCGGGACACGCCCCGCAATTGTGCTCGAGGCCGACGGCCGGTGGTACGTCGGCCCCGGCAACGGTTTGTTTGAGTTAGTCCTGCGTCGTGCCAAAAAGACGCGCAGCTGGAACGTCGATTGGAAGCCGGAGCGCCTCTCCGCCAGCTTTCACGGGCGCGACCTCTTCGCACCGGTCGCAGCCATGCTGGCGAACGGCGAGCCGCCACCCGGCCAGCCGCGCGATGATAGCGCGGATCGCCGCGCGGACTGGCCGGACGACCTCAGCGAGATCGTTTACGTCGACCATTTCGGCAATGCCATGACTGGGTTGAGGGCGGCCACGCTGCCACCCAACGCAAGGCTTGCCGGTGCAGGTCGAATATTCGAACGCGAGAGGACGTTCAGCGATCGGCCGCCAGGCGCGTCGTTCTGGTACGAGAATTCGAACGGGCTTGCCGAGATAGCGGTCAACCAGGGGCGCGCGGACCGCGATCTTGGTCTCGCGATCGGCACTCCGGTCGAGATCGTCTCTTGAAGGAAAGGCGATACTCTCACAACTCTAAGCTATGCGCATGCCAAGAAAACAGGGCTCGAGAACGGATTGGCTGAAGCCACAAAAGCGCCGCGCCAAGCCAGCCGCGACTGACAACAAGCGACTGTCCGATCAGACCCGCAGGATTCTCGGCAAGCATTATGCGAGCAAATATCGGGTGCAGTAATCGCGATCGCCTGAAATTCCAGTTCCCGACTTGGAAAACGGCGCCGACGGATCGGCGGCTTGCGATCACCTTCCGGCGGCCTACCATGGATCGCTCAGCTCACCCTGCAAGGAGGGTAGCCATGGAACTCACCGTCGTACCCATCGTCAAGCCGGACGCCGCCAACTTCATCTTCGGCCAGTCGCATTTCATCAAGACCGTGGAAGATCTCCACGAGGCGCTGGTGGGCGCGATTCCGGGCATCCGCTTCGGGCTGGCTTTTTGCGAGGCTTCCGGTAAGCGGCTGGTGCGCTGGTCGGGTAATGACGAAGCCGCCGTGGCCCTCGCACGCGACAACGCTTTGGCCGTTGGCGCCGGCCACACTTTCCTGATCTTCCTCGGCGAGGGATTCTTTCCCGTCAACGTGCTTGCCGCGGTGCGCGCGGTGCCGGAGGTCTGCCGCATCTATTGCGCGACAGCCAACCCGACACAGGTGATTGTGGCTCAAACCGAGTTGGGCCGCGGCGTGCTCGGCGTAGTGGACGGCGCCTCGCCGCTGGGTGTCGAAACCGACGCCGACATTGCGTGGCGGAAAGACCTGCTGCGAAAGATCGGTTACAAGCTGTAGGGCCGTCAGATCGCCGCTTGCGGCTCGGACCAGGACTTGACGAGTTCTTTCGGCGCCTGCGCGACCTCGCCGGATCGGCGCGCGACCAGATTGCGGCCGTATAGGTCGATTTTGGCGAGTGCGAAATCCACAAAGTCTGCTTAGATCGGGAAGTCCATCGGGCAGCTGCGGCAGGTGGCTTGCTATGCGACCGCTTTTTCATGCGAACCTGGTCAACGGCCGCTACGGCGACCCGACGGTATATGTGGAGACGCTGTTCGAGAAGCGCAGCCTGCTGTTCGATATCGGAGAAATTTTTTCGCTGTCGCCGCGGAAGATACGACGCATTGACCAGGTCTTCGTCTCGCACGAGCATATCGATCACTTCGTTGGATTCGACCACCTGCTTCGCTTGCTTGTCGGACACGAGAAATCCGTGCAACTCTTTGGTCCATCCGGCTTTACTCAGCGCGTCTTTCACAAGCTTCAGGCCTATCGCTGGAATTTGGTCGAAACCTATTCTAGCGATCTTGTGTTCGTCGTGAGCGAACTCGCAGCGGCGAGTTCCATTTTGAGCACGCGGTTCAGGCTGAGGAGGGCGTTTGTCGCAGAGGCATCAGTTTCTCGCAAAACCTTTGCCGGGGTAATCTGCGACGAGCCGACCCATCGCGTGTCGGCCGTGATCCTTGAACACGGTACGCCCTGCCTTGCCTTTGCGCTGCAGGAGGCGGCGCATATCAATGTCTGGAAGAACCGGTTATTGGAGCGCGGGCTGCCCGTCGGTCCGTGGTTGCGCTCACTCAAGCAGGCCGTGGTCGAACGGCGGGCGGACGATCATTTGATCAAGATCGATGGATCGGCGGCTTCGGATAATCGGCTCGTTCCACTTGGGGCCTTGCGTGATCTCCTCACCGTCACGGCCGGACAGAAAGTTGGCTATGTCACCGACGTCGCCGACACGCCGGCCAATCGTGACGCCATCGTAGCGCTCGTGCAGAACGCGGATATCCTCTTCATCGAAGCGGCGTTTGCAGGAGCGGACGACGCGCTGGCGAGGCACCGGGCTCATCTCACGACCACGGCTGCTGGAGAAATTGCTCGAGAAGCCAATGTGCGCCGCGTCGAGCCGTTCCACTTCTCTCCACGCTATGTAGGAGAGCAGCAGCGGATGCTGGCCGAAGTGATGGCGGCGTTCAGGGGATATCGCGGCTAGATCGTGCCTGAGCGGGCCAGAGGCTCTCACACCCCTGAACCTCGAGGACCCGAGCAGCAGGTCCAACTACATCACGGAGCGCTACCGCGCCACCTACGCCAGCAAGCAGGGGCTGCCGATCTTTCTCAACCGCGCGTCATAGGGTGACACGGTGGTGAATCCGATAGCCGGCGTAGCCAGCCGCCGCAGGTGCGTCACCGAGCAAATCAGCTCTGTCAGATATCATAGTAGAGATGGAACTCGTAGGGATGAGGGCGCAGCCGGATGGCATCGACTTCGCGTTCTCGCTTGTAGTCGAGCCACGTGTGGATCACGTCAGCGGTGAACACGTCGCCGCGCAGGAGGAACGTGTGATCGCGTTCGAGGGCGTCAAGCGCCTGATCCAGTGATCCCGGCGTCGACCTCACGTCCTTCTGCTCCTCGGGCGGGAGGTCGTAAAGATTCTTGTCGATCGGCCGGCCGGGATCGATCCGGTTGTTGATGCCGTCGAGGCCGGCCATCAGCATCGCGGTGAAGGCCAGGTACGGATTGCATGAGGGATCCGGCGAACGAAACTCGACGCGCTTTGCCCGCGGGTTCGGCGAGTACATCGGAATCCGGCAGCAGGCTGAGCGATTGCGTTGGGAATAGACCAGGTTGATCGGCGCTTCGTAACCTGGCACCAGCCGCCGATAGGAGTTCGTGGTTGGGGCACAAAGCCCGCATAACGCCCAGGCATGAGTGAGAAGCCCGCCGATGTAGTAGCGGCCGAGCTTACTCAGCTCGGCGTAGTCCGCTTTATCATAAAACAGGTTGGTCTCGCCCTTCCAGAGACTCTGATGAACGTGCATTCCCGACGCATTGTCCTCGAACAGCGGTTTTGGCATGAACGTTGCGGTCTTGCCGTGCTGGTGGGCCGTGTTCTTGACCACATATTTGTAGATCATCAGGTTGTCGGCCATGCGGGTGAGCGTGGTGAAACGCATGTCTATCTCGTTTTGACCGCCGGTCGCGACCTCATGATGATGAGCTTCGATCTTTATTCCCAACGACTCCATCGTCAGCACCATTTCGGTGCGCAGCGCCTGCATGCTGTCAGTCGGGGGAACGGGAAAGTACCCTTCTTTCGGGCGCGGCTTGTGGCCCAAATTCGGTTTCTCCTCCTTGCCGGTGTTCCAACTGCCTTCGCTGGAATCGATTTCGTGGAACGCGCTGTTGATGCTCTGTCCGTAGCGCACGTCGTCGAACACGAAGAACTCTGCCTCGGGACCAAAGTAACTCGTATCGGCCTGGCTGGTGCCCTTGAGGTAGGTCTCGGCTTTCTGCGCAATGTAGCGGGCGTCGCGACTATAGGATTGACCCGTAACGGGATCTCTGATGTTGCAGATCAGGACCAGGGTCGTTGCTAGGGAAAATGGATCAATGAACGCGGTCGTCGGATCCGGGACGACCAGCATGTCGCTTTCCTGAATCTCCTGGAAGCCGCGGATCGATGACCCATCGAACCCGATGCCTTCGTCGAGAGCATCGAGGTTCACGGCGCTCGGCGGGACGGAAAAATGTTGCCACACGCCCGGTAAGTCGGTGAAGCGCAGATCGATCATCTGCACCTTCTCGTCCTTTATTGCCTTCACGAGATCTTCGGATGTCGCACAATTCGGAAACATGGCTTCACTCCTGTGGGGAAGAGCCGCGCCTGGAGATCGTGTTGTGCTACAACCGGCAGCTATCCGGGCTTCAGGCGGAGCTTGGTCCAGCTTCGTGTCAGTGCCCGCCGCGCAGCGACTAGGCATGCCGGTGCTTGTCGCGAGGCTGCTCCGCCACGCTGGCCGGTAGCTTCAACTCTCGTGCGGCCCGCGCATAAGCTTCATGGCGTCTTCGATATGGCGCCAAGTTCGAGCCAACTCGATCTCGCCTCTTGATTCGAGCTCGATGGCATTCTGGGCGGCTTCCGCAATGGCTCGGGCGCCGTGCGCTTCCAGCAACTGCCGCGCATAGGTATGGATTTCGATTTCTCGCATGGCGTCATCCTCCCTTGCTCGGCTCGATCGTGACTCCGTCGCGCCAAGAACTTAGATGCTGACACCTATCACGCGGGCACAGTCTGCATCCTGACTGGGGGCATTGGCAAGAACCTCGCTTGGAGCGTGCGTCACCAAAAATCGAATACTGGCAAACCTTCCGCTGGTTTGGCGAAAACTTACCCAGCCTGCCAGTCGGCGCTGCGCGACATGAGCTCGAAGTATCGCGCCGCAGGCGCCATCCTAGGTAGGACAATAACCCTGACAGATTGGGCGCTGAAAACATGCCGCCACCAAGCGGCGCACCCTCGCTTGACGGCGTCGCACTTCGCCTGAACCTTCATGCGGCTGTTGAGGGACTTATCATCGAATGCGGTCTGCTCGTCGCACCGATCGTGCCGCGCCTACAGGCGTGAGAAGCTCCCATATGAATCGGCGGTTCTGACTTGCTTACGTGCTCAATCTATTCCCTTCTGAACTGCACGTCTTCGTCCGGCCGAAGATTCAGAACCTGAACGACCTCGTCGGCAAAAAGGTAAATTTCAATACCCGGGGCACTGCCGCAGCGTATTCGGGACCGCTGATCTTCAGCCGTTTGGATATTGATGTGGAAAAGACGTTCATCCCGCATCAGGTCGCGCTGGAGCAGATGCGCAAAGGCGAGGTGGCGGCGGTCGTGTTCATTACGTCGAAGCCGGTTGATGCTTTCGTGCGCGGGCGTTGGGAGCCAGGATTTAAATTTCTGCCGGTCCCCTACGAAAGCAAGCTGGAGGACTACTATCTTCCCGCGGTTCTCGATGCGACGGATTATCCCGGTCTGATCAAGCAGGGCGAACGCGTGGCGACGATCGCGGTGCCGACCGCGCTGGTTGCCTACAATTGGCCGACAAATACCAATCGCTTTGAGCGCGTTGCGCGCTTCGTCGACCACCTGTTCTCGCAGATCGACAAGTTACAAGCGCCTGGCTTCGATCCGAAATGGAAATCAATCAATCTCGCCGCGACAGTTCCTGGGCTCGTGCGATTCCCTGCCGCGCAGGCATGGCTCGATCACCGCTTGCGCACAACTCAGGCATCGCAATGAAACGCGCAATCCTCCCATTCGCGGCCGCGCTAGCCATTGTGGATGGAGTTGCACTGGCGCAGGCGGACGATCCGATGGCGCAGCTTCGCGCCTGCTCTCTGATGGAGCGCGCCGACCGGTTGGAATGCCTGGACAAGCTGTCACGTGCGGTCGAGCCTCCAGTTCGTCCGGCGCCCAGGGCGGAGGGCTGGATCGCCAGGCAGACGAGTTCGCCCGTGGACTATATACCCCGATCGCCAATGCCTCAGTTGCATCTCGCGAGATTGCCAGCGCCTCGGTGATACAGCTATCGATTCGCTGTCGCGGTGGACGCACCGAACTTGCAGTCGCAGGACCCGCGATCTCCGGTCGAGGCGAGGACTACGTCGTTTCCTACCGCATCAATGGCGGCCAGCCGGTACAAATCGCGGCGAACGTTGCGGCCTATGGCGCCGGCGTTGCCTTAAGGGTGATGCAGCGAGCTTGCTACGGTCGCTTCCGAGCGAGGGCGAACTTGCCTTGTACCTTTCGCCCCCGGTGGGAACCGCCCAAGATGGAAGTTTTCCTCTGGACGGGCTGGAGGCGGTGCGAGCGAAGATTGCCGTGGCATGCAATTGGCCGCATGCCATCGCGAAGCCCAACAACTGACAGTGAGCGGGAGACTTCTTCCATAGGAGACGGACGATGAGCAAGTTTCGTCGTGTCGCGAGAGCCGCCGCCATGAGCGCCGTCGCGCTCCTGGTTGGCGTGTCGTCATCTGCGGCGCAGGAAGCCTGGCAATCGCCGACACCTGCACTCAAGCACTCTGCCGCCACGCAGAAGTGGAGCACGCACGGTACAAAGTTTACAGATCCGTCCGCCACCGCACAGATATGGAACCAATCGGCCTTTGCGGGCATGGCTCCCGCTGCAGCAAGAAACCAAGAGCGATTGCTGCCCTCGGCACCGAAGCATTCTGTCGCCGCGCAGAAGCGGAGCACCCACGGAACAAAGCCTACAAAGCCGTCCGCCACCGCAAGGAGACGGAACCAGTCGGCCTTTGTTCGCTTGGTTCCCCCTGCAGCGAATAATCAAGAGCATCGTCTGATCCTGCAAGTGAATAACAACGATCCTGCGGCGATGAATCTCACCCTCAACAACGCAATGAACGTGACGCAATATGACAGGGAACTCGGCGAAAAGGTGAAAATTGAGGTGATTACGTTCGGGGCGGGGCTACACATGCTGCGCCACGACACCTCGCCGGTGAAGGCTCGGATTGAGACGATGGCGTTGAGTACACCCGAGGTCTCCTTCAAAGCCTGCGGCAACAGCCAGGAGAACATGCACAAGGCCGAGAACAAGGAGATACCGATCATTCCTCAGGCACAAGTGGTCAAGTCCGGCGTCGTGCGCGTTATTGAGCTTCAAGAGCAGGGGTGGACCTACGTCAAGCCGTGATCGGCGCCGCTATCGCGTTCTATCTCGGTGCCGGTCTTGTGCCGATCTTGGCAAAAGCCGCACGAAGGGCGGATCGTATCTGCGAGCGGTAGCGCTCAGATGTATATCTGCTTAGCGGACGGGTTGTACGAGACGTCAACAGGTATGTGCGAGGTCGCGAGAAGGTTCCCCGGGAATCGGGGTGCCGCCAGTCAAAAGCCGCTACAGGAGTAACCACAAGGGATTGCCGCCGCTGCTGCCCGTATGCCCAATTTACCGAGGGAGACGGCCCAAGAGAGGTACCACGCCTGAACCTTTTGCGCGGACATCGCAAGGATGCGCCAAATAAAGAGCATGAGGAAGGACGATGTCATCTGTCCCAAATGCAAAGCCGGTTTCTGGCGCATGGAGCTTTCGACACGACGCGGCATCAAAGACGAATACCGCTGCCCTCTGTGCGATCAGCTTCTAGAAACCTTCGACGGCTCAACAGAGATAGCTTACAGGCTGACCATAGTGCCTCTGAAAGCAAGAACCGAAAAGCGGGCCGCTTTACAATAACTGTCATCCACCGTTGCTGGTGGGGCGGCGCTGTTACAGCCGCAGCATGTCGATGCCCGCGAGGGGACGCCTCGATGACCGCAAATGGAGTACTCCGTCTCGACTATTGAACCGATTCCAAGAGCTTCTAATTTTTGAATTGTGATGTTGGAGTTGAATTGTGATGTTGGAGTCACGAACCGCCTGGTCTGGAAAATGCGAAGCCGCGATCTAAAGTCGATGTCTTCGGATCAGCTGTGGAACCTTTATGAAGAGTTGGTTGCCGAATTGACCCGCAAAATGGCGACTGAAAAAACTAGGCTTGACGAGCGCCTTCATAAACTTGTTCCCGCTGACGACACGCTGATGCACGAGCGTCGGCCTTACCCGAAGGTTCTTCCCAAGTATCGAAATCCGAAAAACCCAACGGAGACCTGGGCCGGCCGTGGCAGACAACCTCGTTGGTTGAGGACGGAGCTTCGATCCGGCAAAAAGCTGGATGACTTCCGGATAGAGCGATTGGCCATCGGAAAACTCAAGCAACGCATTGCTTAGGGATCGACCGGACGTACTTGCCACGAGTACCGGCAGAGCGAAGTCCGTGCTCACAAATGGGGTCGACCGACGCTTTCGTAAGTGAAGCCGTGCTCGGCCATCTCTTCTGGTCGGTAGATGTTGCGAAGGTCGACGATCACCGGCTGCCGCATCTCCCTTCTTAGCTGCTTTAGGTCCATGGCGCGGAACTCTTCCCATTCGGTAACGATCACCAGCGCGTCGGCTCCGCGCGCAACGCTATAAGGATCCTCGCAATAGGTGATCTCCGGCAGTTCATCCTTCGTCTGCTGCATGCCGACCGGATCGTAGGCTTTGACAAGCGCGCCCATGTCGATGAGGGCGGTGATCAGGGAAATTGAGGGTGCCTCACGCATATCGTCAGTGTTTGGCTTGAAGGTCAATCCGAGGACGCCGATGGTCTTGCCACGAACCTTGCCGCCAAGGGCGCTTGCCACCTTGCGGGCCATGGCGCGTTTGCGATTGTCGTTGACGAAGAGCACTGCTTCAATGATGCGCAGCGGCACGTCATGATCCTGCGCAGTCTTCATCAGCGCGCGGGTATCCTTCGGAAAGCAAGAGCCGCCAAAGCCTGGGCCGGCATGCAGGAATTTCGAGCCGATCCGATTGTCAAGGCCAATCCCGCGCGCCACCTCCTGCACGTCGGCGCCGACACGCTCGGCCAGATCGGCGATCTCGTTGATGAAGGTGATCTTGGTGGCCAGGAATGCGTTCGCGGCGTATTTGATCAATTCCGCCGTGCGCCGACCGGTGTACATCATCGGGGCCTGGTTGAGGTAGAGCGGTCGGTAAATGTCGGCGAGTACCTTGCGCGCGCGCTCGTCGTCAGTCCCGAGAATGATGCGGTCCGGGTGCTTGAAATCTCGGATCGCTGCGCCCTCGCGCAGAAACTCCGGATTGGAGGCCACCACCACATCCGCTTTCCGATTGGTTTCCTTAATGACGCGTTCGACCTGGTCGCCGGTGCCAACCGGCACGGTCGACTTGGTGATGACCACGGTGAACCCGCTCAGGTTCGCGGCGATTTCGCGTGCAGCAGCGTGGACATAGGAAAGATCGGCATGGCCGTCGCCGCGCCGTGAAGGTGTGCCAACAGCGATGAAAACCGCGTCCGATTCTGACACCGCTTGCTTTAGGTCAATGGCGAAATCGAGCCTGCCGGCGGCCGCGTTGGTCGCAACCAGCTGGTTGAGCCCCGGTTCGAAGATAGGAATTTCGCCGCGCTCAAGGGCTGCGATCTTTTCCATGTCCTTATCGATGCAGCTGACACGATGCCCGAAATCGGCAAAGCAGGCGCCAGATACAAGGCCGACATAACCTGCGCCAATCATTGCAATGCGCATCTGGTATCCTCTAAGCCATTGGCCAATGGGTAACCTGAATATCACCCGCGATTCGAGCCGAACATTCCGAGCACACCCGGCGCTAGCCGCAGATGCCGGGAAATAAAGAGTGCCATGGTCACGTTCCAAATGATCAGCGCGATGGTCGTCGCGACCGCTGCGCCTGCCAGCCCAAACATGTTGATGAAGATGGCCCCCGCTACGAGGTTGACCAGCGCACTCAAGATCGACAGGGTGGCGGCGCCGCGCTCATGTCCGGTCATCGTCATCACCAGCAGCTGGGATCCGCAACTTGCCGCGATCACCTGGCCGGCGAGCAGGATGCGCAAGGCCGGGACGCCGGCGACAAAATCCTTGCCGAACCAGGCGAGGATAGGTTCTGCCAGGAAAGCCAGCACGAGCGCGATGCAAACCGCGGCACATAGCGTCCATGACGCGGCGTTTGTCACAAGAGCCTGCAGAGTCGCTTGATCCCTCCGCGCGAACAGGCTCGAGATAGTCGGCGCGAACAGAGTATTGATCGCGGTGCGCGGCAAAACCACCAGGAAGGCGATATTGAAGACGAGGCTATAGATTCCGGCATCCCTTGTTTCTCCGAACCAGCCCAGAAGCATGACGCCGGTTCGATTGAGGAGGGCCTCCGCGGCTGCGATAATCACAAGCGGCACTGCGGTGTGGCGCCAGATCGTAGCAGCGTACTCCGGAATGACGACGGTAAGCGCGCGGGGCCGCAGTCTGCGCGTTGCCAGAGTGGCGAGCGCGAGCGCGACAACCGCGCCGACGAGCGTTGCCATCATGACCTTGGAAGCGTCGGCGTGCAGCCCCAGCACCACAGTGAGCACGACAAAAGCCAGCAGCAGGCCATCCCGGACCACTTTGTCAGGAAGCACAGACATAATCACGCCCCCAAACGCACGAACGATCGAGCACCGTATCCACAATAGCGCCAAGACCGGTACGAGAACGAACCCGACGAGAAATGTGTTCCTGAGCTCCGGCGAAAGCCGCCGGGGTTGAGAAAAAATGACTAGCGTTCCCACCAAAACGACAAGAATGCCGATAACGAGGGCGCGCCGCTCTGCATACTGGATGACGCCCCGCGCGAGACTCCATGCTCCCTTGGTCTGGTACGCGGCTACAAAGCGCAGCAATGCTGTATCGAAACCGAGCGCAGAGAAATAGGCGAGAACGGTCGTCCAGGCCATGACGTAAGCATAGACGCCATAGGTTTCGGCACCGAGGAGCCGGGCGATCAGGAGCTGCGAGCTCGCGGTTACAGAGGTACCGGCAATGTAGATCGCGAACGCGGTCACGCCGCCGAAGGCGACTCTCTTGATGGAAGCCATGCCAAGCACTTCGTCGGACATTTCAATCTCCTCCGACGAAGTAGCGACGTGGATCTCTTGGGCCGCCGATCCCCGCAGAATGAATCGGAGGGCCCCACTTTCGGCTGGCCCCACTATTCTGCGCCGCGATTTGTTTCTCGATCCGGTCCGTGGCCTCTTGAAGGGAACGCTGATCGAGTGACTCGGCATTGGCGATCTGTGTGCCTTTGCTGCGCAGTACTCGTTGGACACAATCGATTATCGTCATCGATTTAAGGCTGGTTGCCAGATCCAGTTCGAGCAGGCGTTCCATCCCGCTCGCGTGCCGCTCTCGATCGCGCAGCCGCGCTTCCACAATCTCGGTTGGTGCGTTTAGCAGCACCAAAAGATCGGGTTGCGGGATCTTGTCCAGCGCATGCGAAATCGTTAGCTCATCGGCCGCTCCGCAGAGCAGCACAAGCGAGCAGATCGCTTGAACGAATGCCTGATCGAACAGCACGATGTGATCTGTGTCGGTCGACTGAGACCAGGCTCGTGACAGACGCGTCAAGTATTGGATGAGCCGGACGAACCAGAGAATGTCGGAAGGCGGCATTGTCCTGACCAGCGCAAACGCCGCCCCGACATCGTGCGACAAAGCGAACGGCTGGCGTGCCATCGTCAGCATTTCGGCGAGTGGCCGAATCAACCGGCGGATCGCGGGTAGGATCTGCCGGGGTCCGGGAGTCAGCGCTGGACTCGTTTCGGGCGCGGAACGCTCCGCGGGTCGATGGCTGAGGATGAGATCCACAGTGTGTCCATGTTCG
>Ga0070684_100001344_pt1 | contig 17616 bp, 14 predicted proteins | sample KBSC723LmetaG_FD_65653 | JGI IMG/M metagenome (GOLD analysis project Ga0070684, IMG submission 65653) | Corn rhizosphere microbial communities from Kellogg Biological Station, Michigan, USA - KBS C7.2-3L metaG | ecosystem: Host-associated > Plants > Roots > Rhizosphere ...
CGGGATCGTAAGCATCGCCGGTCGAGAAGGTGAGATAGGAGCGGACCGTCTCGGGCTCCACTCGCTTATTACCCTCGACACGTATGTCCTGAATGACGCCCTGGGCATAGGCCGAGGATTCCCCAAAGCACTCGCCAAGGCCCAGCGAGAGCGGGATGCTACACAACACAACGAGGGCCGCGAGCAGCCCTCTAGCCAACGTCCACCGCACCATTACTGGTGTCTTCCCCTCAAAGCCGATCCCCGCCGCCGCTCAGGCTTCCGCCTTGAAACTGGCCATTGTTTTGTGGCCGATTTTTGGTTCTGGCCCCCTAGCACTGGCGGGGGCCGATGGGCCCCCGCCGAACGCTACGCTCCGTGTGCCAATCTTACAAAAATTTCAAATGAATCAAGTCATTCCAGGTTGCAAAAATCATCAACATCAACACGAAAGCGAGCCCAATCCGGAAACCAATTTCCTGGGTGTTCTCGCTTAGAGGGCGACCCCTGATTGCTTCGATGCTGTAGAACAGAAGATGACCGCCATCGAGCATAGGTATCGGGAACAAATTCAGGAGCCCAATACTCACCGAGATAATCGCGGCGAGGTTGAGAAGGGCAACAAAGCCCGCGCTTGCGACCTGGCCCGAAACCTGCGCGATGCGAATCGGTCCTCCGAGCTGATCCGCCGATTCACGGCCGGTGACGACATCATAGAGATAACCAAGCGAGCGGGAGACCACGAAGTAGCATTCCTTCACGGCCATGACGAAGGCAGTTGCCGGGTCATGACGCTTCAGCGTCCAATCGTCGGCCGAGGCGCTCCGCTGAATCCCCAGCAGCCCCATCCGCATCTCGTTGCCGAAACGGTCAGTGATGGTCTTGAGCTCCGGCGTCGCCGTGATGTCCACGAATTTGCCACCCCGCTCGACTGTGAAGTGAAGCGATTGGTTGGGGCTCACGCCGACGATCCGCTGCATCTCGCCGAAGCTTTCAATGGCTTGCCCGTCGATGCTCACGACTTTGTCGCCGACCATGAACCCGGCGCGTTCGGCGGCACTCCCGGGATTTACGACATCGACTTTGGCCGCCGTGACCCGCTCGCCGAACAGGGAAAAGATCGCTGTGAAGATGGCGATCGCGAGCACGAAATTGGCGATCGGGCCAGCCGCCACCACCGCGGCGCGGGCCGCCAATGGCTTCTCCTGGAAGCTTTGCTTCCGCTCCTCAGGAGTCAGTTTTTCAAGTGTCTTCCGTCCGCCTGCGCTGGCGGCATTCTCGTCGTCGATAAATTTGACGTAGCCGCCAAGCGGGATCCAGCTCAGCTTCCATCGGGTGCCATGCTTGTCGGTGAAGCCGAAGATCTCAGGCCCAAAGCCAATGGAAAACGCCTTGACGCCCACACCACACCAGCGGGCTACGAGGAAATGGCCGAACTCGTGGAAGAAGACGACGACAGTCAAAACAAACAGAAATCCCACAATCGTATCAAGCACCATGGCTTCAGAACCTTTGAATCGAAAGAGCTTTTCCAGGTTGCGCTTGTGTCACTAGATAAGACTTCTTGGCGACTGATCCAGCCCCTAACTAAATCGTGAGAGAAGGGAGCGAGCGCAACCCCTCGCCTCATCGTCAATTGCGAGGACATCCTCGACACTAAGACGGGGCAAGCTGGCAAGAGAGGCGCTCGAGGTCAGCGTCTCTTCCACCACGCTGGCGATCGCAAGGAAGCCAATCCGCTTTGCGAGAAATGCCTCAACCGCGATCTCGTTTGCGGCATTTAACACCGTGGCGGCGCTTCCTCCCGCTACAAGCACCTCGCGAGCAAGTCGAAGTGCTGGGAAACGCCTCGCATCCGGCGTCTCGAAACTGAGCGTTCCCAATGCTGCGAGATCGAGGCGCTTGGTTGGCGCGTGCATGCGCTCTGGCCATGCGAGGCTATAGGCGATTGGCGTGCGCATGTCGGGGCAGCTCAACTGGGCAAGCACCGAGCCGTCACTCAGGTGAACCAAGCAATGCACGATCGACTGAGGATGAATAAGGACATCGAGCTTGTCGGGTGCGAGCGCGAAAAGATGATGAGCTTCAAGAAGCTCCAAGCCCTTATTCATAAGCGTGGCAGAATCGATCGTTACTTTTGGCCCCATCGACCAATTCGGGTGATTGAGGGCTTGTTCAGGCTGCACGGTTTTCATCTGCTCAAGAGTCCATGAGCGGAACGGGCCCCCGGAAGCCGTAAGACAAACGCGCTCGATGCGATCCTTTGAAGTGCCGACCATCGCCTGGAAAGCGGCTGAATGCTCCGAATCGACAGGAAGCAGCGTGGTCCCGGCGCGAGCGACCTCTCCCATGAAGATATCGCCCGCCGACACGAGGCACTCCTTGTTGGCGAGTGCCGTCGCGGTCCCCTGTCGAACGGCCTCGAGCGTAGGCTTGAGCCCGGCTGCGCCGACGATTGCCGCCATCACCCAGTCGGCGGGTCTGCTCGCTGCTTCAAGCAGTGCCTCGTCCCCCGCCGCCACTTCGATGCCGGTGCCGGCAAGTGCTGCACGAAGAGCTGCGTAGCAAGCCGGCTCGGCGATCACGGCAAGCTCGGCGCCATGGAGAACGGCGAGCTCGGCGAGACGGCTGACGTTCTGGCCACCGGTTAACGCCACAACGCGATAAGCTCCCGGATTGCGGCCGATCAGGTCGAGAGTGCTTTCGCCGATGGAACCTGTGGCACCGAGAACGGAAATACGGCGCGGCCGGATGGCGCGAGTCTCAATCTCGATGGCCATCGACGTCAGTGACGAAGCCATAATCCTGCCTCACCAAACGAGCAGCGCACGGCCGGGATTGGCTGGGTCGCGAAGCGCGATCAGGCTCGCGAGGACCGCAGCCGCAAGAAGGCCATCGACGCGGTCGAGCAATCCGCCATGTCCGGGGATGAGCTGGCTCATATCTTTAGCTCCGAAACGGCGCTTCACGGCGCTTTCGAACAGGTCTCCCGCCTGGCAGGCGAGTGCGAGCGCCACGCTGACAGCTGCAAGCCCAATTGGCCTCGTACCGCCCATCGCTAGCGCGAAGGCATAGCCGACGACTGCGGGTACCACGGCCCCGATGATAAACCCGCTCCAGGTCTTGCGGGGGGAAATGCGGGGAGCGAGCTTAGGACCGCCAATGAGGCGTCCTGCCGCATAGGACGCCGTGTCAGTCGTCCAGGCAACCGCAAAGAGGTAGAGCACGGCGATGGCGCCGAAAGCCTGATCGCTGCGGAGCCACACTAAGGCGCAAGCTGGCAGAGCGGCGTAAGCAAGCCCTGCCAGGGACCATCCAAGCGTGCTCGAGGAGAGGCCGACGAAACCAATCGCGGCGATCAAGGCGACAAGAGCAATCAGTGCAAGATCCGGCTGGCCGAGCACAACGCAAATGACCAGAGCAGCCACGCCCACAGCCTCGATGATGGCGATGCCATCGAAGCTCTTGCCTCTGACGAGGCGACCCCACTCCCAGGCTACGATCGTGCCTGATGCGATCACGAGGAGCGCGAAGGTCCAAGGGCTCGCGACTGCGGCACCAAGAGAGATAGCGGCAAGGATGAGCGCCGACGCCACGCGCAAAGCGACTTCTGGCTTCCGGCCTTCTGCTCCCTCGGGCTTTTTTTCGGGAAGCGCTCGGGTCCCTGTCACGCGGTCGATCTCGCCGAGGTTCCGCCAAAACGGCGACTGCGCCGCTGATATTCGGCGATTGCGGCTTCGAGTTGCTCGCGCGAGAAGTCAGGCCAATAGGTATCGATAAACACGAATTCGGCATAAGCGAGCTGCCAGAGAAGAAAGTTCGACAGACGCAGCTCGCCGCTCGTGCGGATGAGAAGGTCCGGGTCCGGGAGACCGGCGGTGTCGAGGTAGGCACCGAAGCACTCCGGCGTCACCTGTGCCGGTGCGAGTGTGCCGCTCGCGACATCCACGGCGATGCGCCGCGCAGCCCGAGCAATCTCGTCCCGAGCGCCGTAGTTAAAAGCGATGGTGAGATTGAGCGCGGTATTCTTCTTAGTGAGATCGACGGCATCGTCGATCAGTCTCAGAATCTCGGTGTCCAGTCCGGCGCGCGTGCCGATCACGCGGATTTTTACGCCGTTCTTATGCAAGTCGGCGAGATCGCGCCTGATGAAGCGACGCAGCAGGCCAAACAGATCGTTGATTTCCTGTTTCGGGCGCGTCCAGTTTTCCGATGAGAAGCTGAAGAGAGTGAGATGCGTGATGCCGAGCTCGATACAAGCCTCGACCGTGCGCCTGACAGTTTCTACGCCTTGGCGATGACCTTCGGCGCGTGGTAGTCCGCGTTCGGCGGCCCAGCGGCCATTGCCATCCATGATGATGGCGACGTGACAAGGGGCTGGTCTGTCGGCTCCCTGCCAGGCGAGCTTATCCATCGCAAGAGTCACGTTCGACCGCTCCAGTTTGGGTGACGACCCGCCTTGCCTCATCAGACCTGCATAATCTCGGCTTCCTTGCTGGCAAGGGCTTCGTCGATTTCTTTGATGATCCTATCGGTCAAATCCTGCACCTTGGTCGAAAGCGAATGGTGCTCGTCCTTTCCCATCTCGTGATCTTTCTCCGCCTTTTTTAGATGCTCCATACCGTCGCGACGTACATTACGCACGGCAACGCGAGCCTGTTCGGCGTATTTGTGCGCGACTTTGGCGATCTCGTGACGGCGCTCCTGGTTAAGCTCGGGAATCGGGATGCGCAACAGCGCGCCTTCCACGACAGGATTGAGCCCGAGGTCCGACTCTCTGATGGCGCGCTCCACGGCGCCTGCCTGGCCGCGGTCCCACACCTGCACAGTGATCAACCGCGCCTCGGGCACATTGATGGTAGCAAGCTGATTGAGCGGCATCGGGTTGCCGTAGGCCATCACGGTGATTGGGTCGAGCAGGCTTGCGCTGGCGCGGCCTGTGCGCAACCCGCTGAACTCCTGCTTCAGCACGCCCACGGCGCCACGCATCCGCCGCTCGATCTCCTTAAGGTCGAAGCTAGCCATGTCGCCCTTCCCCGCTCCCCCCGGTTTCCCACTCCGGAGAGCGGATCCGGCACGCTTCGCGCTTCCTAGGCTCCCGTCCCGCCATCTATCGTGGTCGAGGAGCCATTCCCTTGCAACACCGCAGCCAAGCCGCCTTGGCTCTTGATTGAAAACACAATTATCGGAATCCGATTGTCCCTCGCAAGCGCGATTGCAGCCCCGTCCATGACCCGCAAATCTCGCTTAAGGACGTCATCATAAGTGAGCCGGTCATAACGGCGAGCGTTTGGCACCTTTTTGGGGTCTGCATTGTAGACGCCATCGACTTGGGTTCCCTTGAGAAGGGCGTCGCAACCCATCTCCGCGGCTCTAAGCGCCGCTGCGGTGTCGGTTGTGAAGAAGGGATTACCGGTTCCACCGGCGAAAATGACGACCCTGCCCTTCTCGAGATGATCGAGAGCTTTGTCGCGGATGTAGGCCTCGCAGACCGTGGGCATGGGGATTGCCGATAGGACGCGGGCTGGCCGGCCTTCGCGCTCGATGGCGGTCTGGAGCGCAAGCGCGTTCATTACCGTGGCGAGCATGCCCATATAGTCGGCGCGGGCGCGATCCATGCCGACTTCCGGGGCCATCAGGCCGCGAAAGATGTTGCCGCCGCCGACCACGAGACAGATCTCGGCGCCAGCAGCCACGGCTGCGGCAACATCGCGGGCAATCGGCGCAAGCACGTCAAGATCGATGCCGTAACCCTTGCTGCCGGCGAGTGCCTCACCCGACATCTTGAGGAGCACCCGCCGATAGCGAAGCTTTGCAATCGCAGCAGGCTTTGCCATCAGCTCAACCTCCGGCGAAGTTGCGGGGCTTTCGAGCAGTATCGCGAATCCCTCTTGGCGCCCCGCGCGAGCTTATGACCCTGATGCCGCAGCAGCAACCTCCGCTGCGAAATCGCTGTCAGGCCGGTCGATGCCCTCGCCGAGGGCAAAGCGATAGAAACCGGTGATCTTGATCGGAGCGCCGGCCTCCTTTTCAGCGGCGGCGAGCGCCTTCTCGACGGTCAGGTTCGGATCGTGCACGAATGGCTGGGCTAGGAGAACGACCTCCTCGTAGAACTTCCGGAGGCGTCCCACGACCATCTTCTCGATAACATTTGCGGGCTTGCCCGACTCTTTCGCCTGCTCGGTCAATATTCCCCGCTCACGCTCAACCAGAGCCTTGTCGAGGCTACCGACATCGATGCTCTGCGGGTTGGCAAAAGCGATGTGCATGGCGAGCTGCCGGCCGAAGGCTTGCAGCTTTTCGGCCGCTCCGGCCGACTCGAGCGCGACGGTGACCCCGATCTTGCCGAGATTTGGAGTGATGGCGTTGTGAACGTAGCTTGCGACCACACCTTTCGCGGCTGAGAGATAGGCGGCACGGCGCAAGGTCATCTTCTCGCCAATCGAGCCGATCATTTCCTTGATCGTATCGGCCACGGTCGCTTTCCCGCTTCCGTATTTGGCCGCGGCAAGCTTATCGACATCGCCCTTGGCCGTGAGCGCAGCCGAGGCGATCTTCCGCACCATCTCCTGGAAGTTCTGATTTCGGGCGACGAAGTCGGTCTCGGAATTGACCTCGACGAGCGCAGCTTGTTTCGCTTCGGCGGCAAGGCCGATCAGCCCTTCCGCCGCGACGCGACCTGCCTTCTTGGCAGCCTTGGCGAGCCCTTTGGTACGCAGCCAATCGACCGCAGCTTCCACGTCGCCGCTCGTCTCATTCAGTGCCGTCTTGCAATCCATCATGCCCGCGCCGGTCTTCTCGCGCAGGTCCTTAACCATGGTTGCGGTAATCGTGCTCATATTTGCCTCTGTCCGTTGCGGCATCGCTGTGGTTTGCGATCCGCCTCGTTCTATTCCTCTTGCGCGTGCCCTTCGGCCTCTGGCGCCTTAGCTCGGCGACCCGGCTTCTTGCTGTCGGGCCTGGATTTGCCGTTGCCTGAACCGCTTCGCGCCGCTTTCTTCTTGGGCCTGCGGTCGGCTGAGGGCTCCTCTGAGCCTTCCTCGCTTCCAAGCTCCGGCTCGGCGACCGGTTCGTCGGCGGCGGCGAGGTCAACACCGATGGCGCCCTGTGCGCGCTCGATGCCGTCAAGGGCGGCGCGAGAGATGAGATCGCAGTAAAGCGTGATGGCGCGGCCGGCATCGTCATTCCCGGGGATGGGATGACTGATGCCCTCCGGATCGCTGTTCGAGTCGACCACCGCCACCACCGGCATATGCAATTTGCGCGCCTCAGCAATGGCAATCGACTCCTTGTTCGTGTCGATCACGAACATCAGGTCGGGCAGCGCCCCCATATCCTTGATGCCGCCAAGCGCACGCTCGAGCTTGTCCTTCTCGCGGGTGAGCTGGAGCAGCTCCTTCTTAGTGAGACCGTGGGTCTCGCCCTGAAGCATCTCCTCGAGCGACTTGAGGCGCTTGATCGAGTTCGAGATGGTGCGCCAATTAGTCAGCGTGCCGCCGAGCCAGCGATGATTGACGTAATATTGCGCGCAGGACTTCGCGGCATCGGCCACAGCCTCTGACGCTTGGCGCTTGGTGCCCACGAACAGCACGCGGCCACCTTTCGAAACCACATCGGAAACCGCGACCAGCGCCTGATGCAGGAGCGGTACGGTTTGCGTGAGGTCGATGATGTGGATGTTATTGCGGGACCCATAGATGAACGGTGCCATCTTTGGGTTCCAACGATGGGTCTGATGACCAAAATGCACGCCAGCCTCGAGTAGCTGGCGCATGGTTACATTAGGCAGTGCCATTGGACTGCTTCACTCCTTTTTCCGGTTCTGCCGCCGCGGGACGAGAGACCGGGCCTAGCCCAAGTCACCGGAGCGAAAGCAAAGGCTAGAGGCCTGAGCGACGCTGGTCCCACGTGTGAGATGGTGCGGTTTATAGGGATGGCCCAGCTGATTGGCAAGGCCCGCGCCCGTCAAAGTTGCACCGATCGCCTAAAGCGCGCTGATCGCGGCCACGCCTTCGACGAGCTTAAGCGTGCTTCGCTGCTTCGGCGTGGCGTCGATCCCTTGCGGGAGCACGAATTCGACCTCCCGCTTGATCTCCTCGATGCGGAGAACCAGGCGGAATTGCCCCTCTCCTCCCCGGCTCCCGACCTGTTGGGCAAGCGGCGCCAGCGCCCTTGTGCCGTCGAGATAAATCTTCATGCCGGCGTGGCAGGCCTCGGCAGCCTTGTCGAGCGAAGCAAGCTTCTGCACGCGCACCTTGACGCTTTCACCGTCGGCCTCAGCCTCGACCTCGAGTAGCACAGCCGTACCTGGCTCCAGCAACGCGCGCGAGGCGGCAAGCGCCTCCGAAAACACAACAGCCTCGAATTGGCCGGTCGGATCCGAGAAGGCGACGAAGGCATAGGCATTCCCGTTCTTGCCTTTGCGCTCCCGCGAATAGAGCACCGTGCCGGCGAGCGTGCCTACTACGCGGCGCAGCCGGGCTTTTGTTGCAAACTCGATCCACGGCTCGGCGCCAAGGGCTTCCAGCGCGTCCTTATAGTCGTCGAGCGGATGGCCAGTGAGGAAGAAACCGACCGCCTCGAACTCTTTGCTGAGCCGGTCCGTCGGAATCCAGGGTTTAGCGGGACGAAGCTCGATGGCCGCAGGAGCATGATGAGCCCCGCTGAAGAGGTCGTTCTGACCCTCGGCGATCGTCTCCATCGTGCGGTTGCCGGCTGCAATCATGCGGTCGACATTGGCGAAGGCGGTGGCACGGTCGACCCCGAGCTCGTCGAGGGCACCAGCCGCGGCGAGTGTCTCGAGGGCGCGCTTGTTGACGAAGCGCGGATTGATGCGTCGTGCGAAATCCGAGACATCGCGGAATGGCCCCTTGGTCTTGCGCTCCTCGCAAATATGCTCGACCGCATGGCGGCCGACATTCTTCAGCGCGGCAAGCGAATAGCGGATGGCGTCGGCGCTCGGCATGAAGCCGACTTCGGAGTGGTTCACTGAGGGCGGGTCGACGCGAAGCCCGAGACGCCGCGCTTCTTGGGCGAAGCTGTTGAGCTTGTCGGCATTCCCGATATCGAGCGTCATTGACGCGGCGATAAACTCCGTCGGATAGTTCGCTTTGAGGTAGGCCGTCTGGTACGCGATCAGCGCGTAAGCCGCGGCGTGCGATTTGTTGAAGCCGTAGCCAGCAAACTTGGCCACCAGCTCGAAGATATACTCGGCACGGGCCCGATCGACGCCGTTCCCGACCGCGCCCTCGACGAAGCGCGTTTTCTGCGCCGCCATTTCCTTCTTGATCTTCTTGCCCATGGCACGGCGGAGCAGATCAGCCTCACCGAGCGAAAAGCCGGAGAGGACCTGCGCGATCTGCATCACCTGCTCCTGGTAGATGATGACGCCGTAAGTCTCTTTCAGGATCGGCTCGATCATGGGATGGAGAGACTCGATTCTCTCGCGCCCATGCTTCCGGTTCACGTAGGAATCGATGTTGTCCATTGGTCCCGGGCGATAGAGCGCGACGATAGCGATGATGTCCTCGAAGCGATCAGGCTTTAGCTTGCGCAGCGCATCGCGCATGCCCTGACCTTCGAGCTGGAACACGCCAACCGTGTCGCCGCGTTGGAGCAGCGCATAGGCTGCCGGATCGTCGAGGTGAAGCTTGGCCGGGTCAAGCTCGATCCCGCGGCGCGCAATCAGTTCTCGCGCCGTCTCGATGACCGTCAGCGTCTTCAAGCCGAGGAAGTCGAACTTCACGAGGCCTGCGGCCTCGGCCCACTTCATGCTGAATTGCGTTGCGGGCAGTTGTGCGCGCGCATCGCGATAGAGCGGCACGAGCTCGATCAACGGCCGGTCGGCGATGACCACGCCGGCGGCATGGGTCGAGGCGTGGCGATAGAGTCCTTCAAGCCTTTGACCGATATCAAGCAATTTGGCCACGATCGGCTCGGCGTCTCGCGCTTCCTGGAGCCGTGGCTCGGCAGCGATGGCTTGAGGAAGCGTGATCGGGTTGGCAGGGTTCAGCGGCACGAGCTTGCACAGGCGGTCGACCTGCCCGTAGGGCATCTGCAAGACGCGGCCCACATCGCGCAGGACGGCGCGTGCCTGAAGCTTGCCGAAGGTGATGATGTGCGCCACGCGCTCGGCGCCGTAGCGCTCGCGCACATAGGCGATCACCTCGTCGCGTCGGTCCTGGCAAAAGTCGATGTCGAAATCCGGCATCGATACGCGCTCGGGATTGAGGAAGCGCTCGAACAGGAGCCCAAAGCGGATCGGATCGAGGTCGGTAATGGTGAGCGTGTAGGCGACAAGCGAGCCAGCGCCTGAACCGCGGCCTGGCCCAACGGGGATTCCTTGCGCCTTGGTCCATTTGATGAAATCGGCGACGATCAGGAAATAGCCCTGATAGTTCATGCCGGTGATGACATCCAGCTCGAAGGCGAGCCGCTCGGCATACGCACCAACGTCGTACCCCGGCGTCAATCCGTGCTGGGCGATCCGCTCCTTGAGGCCAGCCTCGGATTGGCGTCTCAGCTCGGCGGCCTCGGTTTCCGCGAGCGCGGTGGTTGCGGCGCCTCCCGTCAAGAAGGGCGGAAGGATGGGCATGCGCTCTTCGGGGCGGAAAGCGCAGCGCCGCGCGACCTCAATCGTGTTGTCGAGCGCCTCGGGCAGATCAGCGAACAGCCTCCGCATCTCTGCCGCAGTCTTGAAGTAATGCTCGGGGCTCAGGCGGCGCCGGTCATCGACCGCGACATAGCTTCCTTCTGCGATGCAGAGCAGCGCGTCATGCGCCTCGAAGTCCTCCTGAGTCGCGAAGTACGGCTCGTTGGTGGCGACGATCGGGACGTCGAGGTCGTAGGCAAGATTGAGGAGCTGTGACTCGACCGCTCTTTCCTGCGGCAGGTTGTGGCGTTGCAGCTCGACATACAGCCGATCGCCGAACAGCGCCTTCAAAGTCTCGAGCCGCGAGCGCCCTAACTCTGGATTGCCCTCACCTAGCGGCAGGTCGATGACGCCCTCGGGTCCACCGGTGAGCGCGATCAGACCCTCGGCGCGAGCTGCTAACTCGGCGATCGACGTGACCACTTCACCGGTCTCCGCTGCCGCGAAATATGCGTCGCTAGAGAGACGCATGAGATTGGCGTAGCCATTCGCGTCCTTGGCGAGCAGCGCAATGCGACCTTCAATGCTTGGACCGCGTTGCTCCGCGCCCAGCGTGGTCTGACTCTCTGTTGCAAAGGTTAAAGACAGCGTCACGCCGATGATCGGCTGGACTCCGACCTCTGCCATCGCTTCGGAGAACTCAAGAGCGCCGAACAGATTGTTCGAATCGGTAAGAGCAAGCGCCGGCGTCTCGTCGGCTCTGGCGAGCACTGCGAGCTTCTGAATGGTGAGAGCACCTTCGAGTAAGGAGTAGGCTGAGTGCACCCGGAGGTGCACAATGGGCTCAATCCGATCTACCATTTTCCAATCGATTCAAGGGTTCCAACCAGCGCTTACGGTCAGGGGATTCGCCGTTTCGCTATGAAAAAAAGACTGAGATATCCAAGCTTTTCACGGAGTATGTTCGTATTTTGTTCCAAAGGCAAGGGCAAGGGCAAGGGCTCCGTGCGCACTACCCTTCGGCCACCTTCGCCACCACGACTTCCTCTTCGAGGAGAATGCCATCCATCAGCCTAAGGGTGCGGTCCATGCGGGCGGCAAGATCGAGATTGTGAGTCGCCACTACCGCGGCAACCCCCGACTGGCGCACGAGCTTGAGAAGCTGTTCGAAAACGCGCTCTGCGGTATGTGGGTCGAGATTGCCGGTCGGCTCATCGGCTAGAAGGACCTTGGGATCATTGGCGACCGCGCGGGCAATCGCCACGCGCTGCTGCTCACCGCCTGAGAGCTGTGCAGGCCTGTGATCCCAACGCTCCTCGAGCCCAAGCGACTTCAACAGCTCCTTGCCCCGCGTTTCTGCCTCCTCGCCGCTCGAGCCGAGAATGAGCTGAGGGAGGACCACATTCTCTAGCCCCGAGAACTCCGGAAGCAGATGGTGAAACTGATAGACGAAACCGACCTCCATGCGGCGCATGCGAGTCTGCTCTTTGTCCGGCAGGCTGCCGCAATCAATGCCATTGATCACGACCGAGCCCTGGTCGGGTCGCTCGAGCAGCCCAGCGATATGCAGCAGAGTGGATTTGCCGGCTCCCGAGGGACCCAGTAGCGCAACAGTCTCTCCCGGATAGAAGGAGGCGGAGGTTCCTTTCAGGACCTCGATGCGGCGGTTGCCTTGCGTGTAGGAACGCTCGAGTCGCTCAAGGCGAAGCACCGGCGATGATCTCGGGCTATCCACGGCCGGGCCTACTCGTAACGCAACGCTTCGACCGGATCAAGGCGAGAGGCACGCCACGACGGATAGAGCGTGGCGAGTATCGAGAGAGCAAGCGCCATCACTACCACCGATACCGTCTCGCCCGTGTCCATCTCGGCCGGCAATTGCGATAAGTAATAGAGCTCGGGCGCGAATAGGTCAGTGTCGGTGATCCAGCCGATGAGCTCGCGCAACCGCTCGATGTTGAGGCAGACAAGCACGCCGAACAGAAAACCCGCGAGCGTGCCGACGATGCCGATGCTCGCGCCGGTAATGAAGAAGATGCGCATCACCGCGCCTCGCGTCGCGCCCATGGTGCGCAAAATGGCGATGTCGTGGCCCTTGTCCTTCACCAACATGATGAGGCCCGACACGATATTGAGCGCAGCGACCAGGACTATCAAGGCGAGGATTAGGAACATGACATTGCGCTCGACTTGGAGCGCGGTGAAGAACGTCGCGTTCCGCTGCCGCCAATCGCTGATATAGATGCTCGGTCCTCCGGCGGTGACGATCTGCGGTGTGAGCGCGCCGACCTCATCGGGTGAATCGAGCACCACTTCTAGCACCGTGACGCTGTCCGGCTGATTGAAGTAAAGCTGCGCCTCGTTAAGCGGCATGAACAGGATGCTTGAATCATATTCCGACATGCCGATCTCGAAGATCGCCGCCACTGGGTAGCGCTTGACCCGCGGCGCTGTGCCGAGAGCCGTCGAGGCGCCGCGCGGCGTGAGCAGGGACACTTGATCCCCGACTTTCACATTGAGCTCGTTGGCGAGGCGGCTTCCGAGTGCGAGGCCGGGCTTCTGATCGAATCCGTCGAGGGTGCCGAAGCGAATATTGCCTGAGACCGCCTTGAGCTCCTTGAGGTCGGCCTCTCTTAGGCCGCGCACCAAGGCGCCGCTCGAACTCTGTGGGGTCGAGATCATCACCTGCCCTTCGACCAGAGGAAGCGCGTATTTCACGCCAGGCACTTTGCGGACACGGTTCGCCACTTGGTCGAAATCAGAGAAGTCCGAGAGGCTGTGCACCACGACATGGCCGTTAAGCCCGAGCATCTTGTTGAACAGCTCTTGGCGGAAGCCGTTCATTACCGCCATCACGATGATGAGCGTGGCAACGCCAAGCGTGATGCCAAGAAAAGAGAAGCCTGCGATGACCGAGATGAAGCCCTCTTTGCGGCGGGCACGCAGGTAGCGTAGCGCCACTAGCCATTCGAACGGTGCGAACGCGCGCGTGCTCGCTTCCCCCTTCATGCAGCTTCCTTCCTCGCCTCACTCGCCGAGATCACGAGGCGATTCAAGGCCGACTCGAAGGTAAGACTATGGCGAGCCCCTGTCGCTCGCTGCTTGAGCTCCACCTCGCCGGTAGCCAGGCCTTTCGGCCCAGCAATGATTTGCCAGGGAAGCCCGATAAGGTCCATGGCGGCGAATTTCGCGCCTGCCCTGTCGTCGCGGTCATCGTAGAGCACGCTCAAGTCGGCCGTTTGCAGCTTGGCATAGATGTCCTCGCACGCAGCGTTTGTCGTAGCATCGCTAACCTTGAGGTTGATCAGGCCGACATCAAAAGGTGCGACCGACTGCGGCCAGATAATGCCTGCGTGATCATGCGAGGCCTCGATGATGGCGCCGACCAAGCGCGACACACCGATCCCATAGGATCCCATCTCGACGGTAACGAGCTCGCCGTCAGGGCCTTGCACCCTACATCCCATGGGCTCCGAATATTTCGTGCCAAAGAAGAAGATGTGTCCGACTTCGATGCCACGGGCCGTAACGCGGTCCTTCTCAGGCACTTCCTTGGCGAAACGTGCGGCATCGTGCTTCTCGGAGGTCGCGGCGTATTTGCCGGTCCACGATTTGATCAAAGGCGTGAGGTCGGACTCGTAGTCGAAATCGGGACCTGGGGGCTCGGGCTGAAGCAGATCCTTGTGGCAGTAGACTTCGCTCTCGCCGGTGTCGGCAAGAATGATGAACTCATGAGAAAGATCGCCGCCGATCGGCCCGGTCTCGGCCGCCATGGGGATTGACTTGAGCCCCATACGGGAGAAGGTACGCAGATAGGACACGAACATCTTGTTGTAGGACTTGCGCGCCCCTTCGACGGTGAGATCGAAGGAATAGGAGTCCTTCATGAGGAACTCGCGCCCGCGCATGACGCCGAACCGCGGCCTGATCTCGTCGCGGAACTTCCACTGGATGTGGTAGAGAATGCGCGGAAGGTCCTTGTAGGATTTCACTGCGTCGCGAAAAATCGCGGTGATCAGCTCTTCATTGGTCGGGCCGTAGAGCATCTCGCGCTCGTGGCGATCGGTGATGCGCAGCATCTCCTTGCCATAGACCTCATAGCGGCCACTTTCCTTCCAGAGTTCGGCCGACTGAATGGTTGGCATCAAAAGCTCGAGCGCGCCTGCGCGATCCTGTTCCTCGCGCACGATCTGCTCGATCTTGCTCAACACGCTAGAGCCGAGCGGCAGCCAGGAATAGATGCCGGCGCTTGCTTGGCGAATGAGGCCGGCTCTTAGCATCAGCCGGTGGGAAATGATCTCGGCTTCCTTCGGGTCGTCGCGGAGGAGAGGCAAGAAATAGCGGCTGAGGCGCATTGGCAGCTTGGTTAGCCGTTAAGGGCGGACGCGGGGATTGCCGCCCGTTCATGAGCTATGCCCGACGCAGGGAGGCCCCCTCCCCGCGAGCCCCTGGCGGCTAATAGCTTACTTTCCGGACGGGAAGCAATCCTGCGAAAACCACGCCTCTTCGCCCTGGGCATCCAACGCTTCAGAGGGGGCAACAGGAAGTCGGCGCTCGCAAAGAATGGGCCGTGATGAGAATGCCTATTCTGACGGCAAATCAGAGCGATCTCGGCGAGTCGAAAAAATTCCACCGTCGCCGTCGCTTACAGAATGCCCGCTTGTCAAGAGGCAGACCCAGGCATAAATTTGCGGCGGCGTGCCACAATGATGGTGACAATTTGGCGCGGGCGCGCTAGTGTCCGCCCGACAACGTGGGAGAGTTCGGGACCGGTATCGATCTCGCCGTCACGCGTTGAGGTTGGACCAGGTCCAAGTCTTGGGAGGAAGTAACTCCAGGCGCGCCGAACATGCCCTGCATGGGTGCAGCCGCTCTAGCCAACAATCTCGATTGTCTTCATCGACGGGCGAGCCTGCAGGCTAAGAGACAAGGAGTCGCGTACCTGAAGCAAGGTCGATTCGACCTTGCTTTTTTTTGCGCCCGGCCATCGGCCGGCTATCCAATCACTGGATGTGCTCGTAGCGTGGAAAGAACGGGATCTGATCGAGCGTGATCACGCGATAGACAATGATCGCATATAGCGCGGCGAAGACGATGCTAGATACCACAGTCGTCGCGACCATTTTCGGAAGCAGATTGGGCAGGTGCGGCGCGCTCTCTGCCGTGCCCGGTGATGCCTTTTCGCCCGCCTCCTCGGAGGTCCGCACGCCGATCGGCAACATGGCGAACAGTACGGTCCACCAGATCACGACGTAAATCGCTACGCCGAAGGCAAGGGTCACTCTTACGCCTCCTCAAGCTCAACGAGGGTGCCGCAGAAGTCTTTGGGGTGCAGGAACAGCACGGGCTTGCCGTGGGCGCCGATCTTAAGCTCACCATTACCGAGCACGCGCGCGCCTTCAGCCATCAATCTGTCATGTGCCTCTTTGATGTCTGGCACCTCGTAGCAGAGATGATGGATGCCGCCATTTGGATTGCGCTCGAGGAAGCCGGCGATCGGCGATTTCTCGCCGAGCAGACCGAGGAGCTCGATCTTGGTATTGGGCAGCTCGATGAACACTGTGGTCACGCCGTGCTCGGGCTGATCGACCTCGTCGGAGACTTTGGCTCCGAGCGTGTCGCGATAAACCGCCGTCGCGGCCTTTAAGTCCGGAACGGCGATGGCGACGTGGTTCAGGCGCCCGATCATCGAATAGTCTCCTGAGGCTTTGTTCAGTTGCGCTACTTGAGCCCTATATCACCGTCAAGAGCACGGAGCACACGGGCTTCTTTCCCCAAGCCTGATTGACCGCGGCGCGGACGCTGCGGCGAACCGCCTCGCTCACCAGTGCCTGATCTTTGCGTCTTGACTTGGGGATGCTCTCGATGGTGCCGACCACGGCATCTCGCGCAATTCTCTCGAACGGAACACCTTGCGCGTCGGTCTGAGGCAAACCGGTCAAAGCCACCTCAGGGTCTGCGAGCAGGACGCCCTTTTCCGAAAATACGAGTGAGACTGCAACTGACCCCGCAAAGGAAAGCTTACGCCGCTCGCGTACCTGCCCGTCGTCGGCGCGGGTCAGAACAAGGCCATCGCGGTAGAGACGTCCGACCGGCACATCGTCGATGATCGCCGCAGGACCCGGCAGCAGGCGCACCATCGCGCCATTGCGCGCGCGGACCACCTGGCTAACGCCGAGCTTCTCGGCGAGCCGAGCGTGAGCCTCAAGATGCCGCCCCTCGCCGTGCATCGGGATGGCGATGGCGGGCTTCACCCAACCATAGAGCCGCTCAAGTTCGCCGCGGCGCGGATGGCCCGAGACGTGCACCGGTGCATCAGTGTCGGTAATGACGTCGATCCCCCGGTCGGCGAGGCCGTTCTGCACGCGGGCGACGGCCTTCTCATTGCCCGGAATCGTGCGCGAAGAGAAGATCACCCAATCACCTGGATCGAGGCTGACGTTGGGATGCTCGCCTTGGGCGATACGCGCCATGGCGGCGCGGGGCTCGCCTTGGCTCCCCGTGCACAACGCTACGACGTGCCGGGGTTTAAGGCTCTCGAAGGCTGTCTCCTCGAGGAAAGAAAGATGCGGATCGAGATAGCCAGTGGCTTGAGCTGCCTCGATGACGCGGTACATGGCGCGGCCAACCACTACGAGATCGCGACCAGCTGCGCGAGCAGCGTTTGCTACCGAGCGGATGCGCGCGACGTTCGAAGCAAAGGTGGTAACCGCGACGCGCCCAGGCGCCTGCTTGATGAGCCTATCTAGCGTGACGGCGACATCGGCCTCTGATGGCGAAACCCCGTCACGCACCGCGTTGGTTGAGTCGCAAATCAGCGCGGTCAGACCGTCGCTTCCTAGCGCCTTTAGCCGATCGATGTCGGTCGGCGCGCTGGTCAGCGGATTTTCGTCGAGTTTCCAGTCGCCGGTGTGCAAGGCCGCACCAAGCGGCGTCCTGATGATGACGGCCGACGGCTCTGGGATAGAGTGGGACATGCTGACGAGCTCGACGTCGAAGGGGCCGATGGTGCGGTGCGCACCAAGCGGAATGATCTCTAGGGGAAA
>Ga0070684_100001346_pt1 | contig 17608 bp, 17 predicted proteins | sample KBSC723LmetaG_FD_65653 | JGI IMG/M metagenome (GOLD analysis project Ga0070684, IMG submission 65653) | Corn rhizosphere microbial communities from Kellogg Biological Station, Michigan, USA - KBS C7.2-3L metaG | ecosystem: Host-associated > Plants > Roots > Rhizosphere ...
CGATTCCTGCCGCCGCGACTGCCGCGACGGCGCTTGGGCTTGGCGGCCTGATCGCCCGACTCGGGCCCGGCCGCGACGGTCGAATCGCTAGGTGCGGGTGCTTCCTTCTCGCCGAGCGGCAGCTCCTCGGGCGCCAACTCGGTGAACGGCGTCGCGATCGTCGCCGCAGACTGTTGCTGCTTCCTGCGAAACCAGGGCAGGGGCAAGTGAAATCTCCTTCTCGTGTGCGCGCAACGGCGACCACCCGCTGGAGCGAGCGTCGGTGCGCAGCTGGTTGATGTCGTAAGAGCTCGGCATGGTTGCCTCGCTCGTCAGGGTATCAGGCGCTCCGGGCACGCCCGGAACGGCCGTGACCTACGCAGCGGCGGGCCGGAGCTTGGCGCGACGCGTGCGGATGGCGCGGAGCCGCTGGTTCAGGCGGGCCCATGCCCATGGCTCGACCTCGCGGTAGCGGGTCTCCGACTGGTTGCGCGTCGCCTCGAGGTACTCGAACCAGGCGTCGGCCTCCTCGATCATGAGCAGTTCCTCCGCCTCGCGCTTGTCGACCATCCGATGCTCCCTCCGGTCGCTGACGGCCGCGATGCTAGGGAGCCTGTCGGACGGACAGGGACCGGCGGCACGGGCCACGCTGCGCCAAGCCCTCCCTATCCCGGAAAGCGCACCCGCTCGCCCGCGACCCTGGTCACCGGCGCACGGCGCTCGAAGTGGCGGACGGCGGCCTCGCCCAGCGCACGCGTCGCCGTGTAGGCCACGGCGCCCTTCACCACCCAGCCGACGAACGGGACGTACCCGATCGCCTTCCGGGCGAGCGCGCGGAAGCCGAAACCCGACGCGATCACCGCCAGCACCTCGGGCAGCCGCTCGCGATCGATCTCGAACCCGTGGGCGTCGGCGATCCGCAGCACGAGCCGGACCTGGTTTGCGGTCAGGATCGGCAGGTCGGCACCGGGGACGAAGACCAGGACTCCGAGGACGCCGTTCTGTCGCGAGAACTTCCGGATCAGCTCCTCGCACACCGCCTCGCGCAGGACCGGGAGGCGGGCGGCGAGAGGCGTCGCCTCCTCACCGAGGGCACGCGCAAGCCGCTTCGCGATCTCGTCGACCGGAAAGCCGGCAGCACCGGGGAGGCGGACGAGGTTTTCGTCGAGGACGTAGGGGACGTGCTTCGCCGCGCCGATCGACGTCGGGACCACCGCGACCACCGGCAGACGCGCCCGGGACGCCTCGTGCAGCAGACGCTCGTCGTCGGTGGTGGGAGCGCCGCCCAGCACCAGCACCAGGGCCGCTGCGCCCTCCAGCGGCCCCCGCTCGCGCACGGCTGCGGCGACGCCGCCGCGCGTGAGCTCTTCCACCAGCAAGGAGACGAGCGCATCCGGCCCGGACACGACCAGCGGCCTGTCGCTCCGGGCCGAGGAACGGAGACCCTGGACGAGGCCGAGCACCGACGCCGCCGACGTCGGCTTTTTCTTCACCAGCGCGCGATCCGGGTGCGTCCGCGTCCGCGAACGTAGATCGCCTGCAGAACGCCGATCGCGAGGAGGTTGGCGATCATCGACGAGCCGCCGACGCTGACCATCGGCAAGGGGATGCCGGTGACCGGCGCGATCCCGATCGTCATGCCGACGTTCACGAAGATCTGGAAGAGCAACGCGAACACGATCCCGCCGGCGACGATCGCCGAGTACGGGTCCCTGGCGGACGCGACCACCTTCAGCCCACGCCAGACGACGAGCAGGTACAGCACCAGCAGGAAGCCCGCGCCGAAGAAGCCGCGCTGCTCGGCGAGCGAGGCGAAGACGAAGTCCGTCGCGTGCTCGGGAAGGAAGTCGAGGCTGGTCTGGGTGGCGCCGACCACGCCTCTCCCCGTCGGGCCGCCCGAGCCGACCGCCGTGATCGACTGCGCCACGTTGTACGTCGAGCCGCGCGGATCCTGGTCGGGATGGAAGAAGCCGGTCAGGCGGCTCGTCTGGTAGTCCTTCAGCACCGGCATCCCGGCCGACGGCAGCCACCAGAGAACGCTGAGCGCGAGTACCACCGCGACGACGGCGTAGACCGTCAGGTGGAGCCAGCGCACGCCGGAGATCAGGAGCACACCGACGAGCGCGGCGGCGTAGACGAGCGCTGAGCCGATGTCCGGCTGGACGAAGACGAGGAACATCGGCGGCAGGGCGAGCGCGACGGCGGTCAGCGACGAGCGCCACCCGCCCATCCGCCGGAAGCGGTCGGCGAGGAACCCCGCCAGCGCGAGGACGACCAGCAGCTTCCCGAACTCGGACGGCTGGAAGCGGAAGAAGCCGAGGTCGATCCAACGCTTGGAGCCGCGCGCGACCGTTCCGGCCAGGAAGACGAATGCGAACAGGAGGAGCGTCCCGACGTAGATCTGCCTGTGGAAGCGGCGATAGATGTCGGGATCGATCAGGATCACGACCACGAGGCCGAGGAGACCGACGGCGACGAAGACGAGCTGGCGGTACACGTAGTAGTCGGGGCTGCCGACCACGTCGTGACGCGTGATGCCCGCGATGCTCCAGACGCCGAAGGCGACGATCCCGAGCACCGCGCCGAGCATCAGCCAGTCGAGCCGGGCGAGGAGCGACGCCTCCTGCGTGAGCTCGCGACGGCGCGCCCTGGCGCGAGACCGCTCGGTTGGGGTGTAGACGAGGTCGGCCATCAGTCGGAGTGGATCGGCCCGAGGCCGCCGGTCGCCTGGGCGTGGAAGAAGTGCTCGAACACCTTCAGCGCGGCCGGAGCGGCGGCCGTGCCGCCGTGGCCGCCGTTCTCGATCACGGCGCAGACGGCGATCTTCGGCGTCTCGGTCGCGTCCGCCGGCCCGTAGCCGCACCACCAGGACTGGTCCTCCTGGTGACCGGCCGGATAGCCGGGCGCGTTGACGACCTTCTCGGCCGTGCCCGTCTTGCCGGCGATCGGAATCGGGAAGTTGCCGAAGACCGCGGTCGCGGTGCCGTAGGAGGCGTGCGTGGCCCGGTAGAGACCGTCGCGGACGACTGCGAGCGCGGCCGGGTCGACCCCGCTCGGCTTCGGCGCGGGCGGGTTGAGATAGTGACGGCCGCTCCCCGGCTCGTCGACCGAGTAGAGCACGTGCGGGGTGACGAGCTTGCCGCCGTTCGCGATCAGCGAGTAGAAGCGCACCATCTGGAGCGGCGTGACCAGCAGATCCTTCTGCCCGATCGCGAGCTGGATCGAGTCGCCGGGCTTCCACAGACGGTCGATCTGCCAGTGGCCGGGATCGGTCTTCGCCGTGTATGTCGCCTGGCGCCACTCCGGCGTCGGCAGCAGCCCGGACTGCTCCGGGCCGACGTCGATCCCCGTCGGCGCGCCGAAGCCGAAGCGGCTCGCCCAGCCCTGCAGCGGATGGCCACGGTCTGGCGGCAGGGCATAGAACGCGTAGCCGAGGTTGTAGAAGTACGTGTCGCAGGAGTAGCCGAGCGCCTCGGGCAGGGTCATCGGCTGGTCGACGTACGGATCCCAGTTCTTGAAGACCTGCGTGACCTTGCCGGTCGAGTCGGTCACGGAGTAGCTGGGCGTGCACGGGATGGTCTGGAAGGGCGAGATCAGCCGCTCCTGCATCGCCGCCAGCGCGGTCACCGGCTTGAAGGTCGAGCCCGGCGGATACAGACCCTCGGTCACGCGGTCGAGCCCGGGGTAGTTGTCCTTCTTTGCGGTCTCCGGGTCGAGCAAGGGAGCGAGCTTTTTCCTGTTCGTCCGCCCGACGAAGATGCTCGGCTTGTAGGTCGGTGAGGAGGCCATGGCGAGGATCTCGCCGTTCGAGGGGTTCATCGCGACGATCGCGCCGCCGTCGGCGAGCCAGTGACCGTCCCGGTGGGCGAGGTTGATGCCGTACTGGAGCGCCCGCTCGGCCGACCGCTGGAGCCCGATGTCGATCGTCAGCCGGACCGGGAAGCCCGAGGACGGTGCACGGGTGACCACCGGGTTGCCGACCTTTCCGCCCAAGGAGTTGACGCGCAGGAGCTTCTCGCCGGAGCGGCCGCGGAGGTACTTGTCGTAGCTCTGCTCCACCCCTGCCTGGCCGACGCGGTCGCCCGGGCACGGGACGTTGGCCTCCTGCGCCCGGGTGGTCTGGCAGCTCTTGTACTGCTTCTTGGAGGCCGCCAGCTGTGCCGGGGAGATCTCACCGACGTAGCCGAGGACGTGGGCGAGCGACGCCTCGGCGTTGTATTTCCGCAGATAGGTGGGCGTGATCTGGACCCCGGGGAACTCCCGGTTGCGCTCGGAGAGGTAGAAGACCTGGTCGGGGTGGACCGCCACCTGCATCGTCACTGGCGTGAGCGGGTTCTTCATCCCCTGCTCGAGGCGCGCGAGCAGCTTGGGGAGCGGAACGTTGAGAACCATCGACAGCCGCTTCATCTCCGCGTAGCGACCCTGCTTCGGCAGGTCGATCGGGACCACGTCGACCGCGGTCGACGCCGCGTTCGTGACCAGCGTGCGCCCGGTGCGATCGAGGATCGGGCCCCGCTGGGCCTCGATCGGGAAGGTGCGCAGCTGGTTGTTGCGTGCGGCGGCCTCGTACTTCGATCCGGACAGGACCTGCAGTGACCAGAGCCGGAGGAGCAGCACGGCGAACACGGCCAGCGCGATCGCGCCCAGGATTGCCACCCGCAATGCCATCCGGGGCGTGAACAGATAGGGCTCTTCGACCCTGGGGTCGGGCGGCAGGAACCGGTCCGCCCGTTTGCCGGTCGTGCTAGCCAACGGCGTGCACCACCCGTTCGCGGCGGGTCGGCGCCGGCAGCAGGATCCTCGCCAGCGCGTAGACCGGCCAGGTGAGGATCAGGTTGAGCGCCATCGCCTGGAAGAGCGTGCTCCAGAGCACCTCGCGCGCAGGCGCCGGGTCGCCCAGCACGTAGTGGAACGCGAGCGACCCGAGGGCGTACAGGAAGGTGATCACGACGACGGAGACGAACGGTGCGTGCGAGCGGTCGCGCCCGTTGGTCTCGCCGTAGCGGCCGATCCAGTAGCCGGCCACCGTCAGCAGGAGCGAGGTGACGCCGAGCGTGCCGAGGTTCGCGGTGTCGACCAGCAGCCCGCCCCAGAAGCCGATCGCCGCGCCCACGATCGGCCCGCGGAGCAGTGCCACGCAGATGATCGCCACCAGCAGCAGATCGGGCGTCCCGTGCAGGATCTTCACGCCCGAGAAGACGGACACCTGGAGGATCGCGGCGACGAACACGAAGGCGGCCGCCTTCAGCCAGTCGATCACTTCGACCCGGCCTTCCGGACGAGCACGATCACTGCCTCCAGCGTCGAGAAGTGGACGAACGGGTCGCACTGGATCTGCTTGTAGAGGTCGGTGTCCGACTGGCCGACCTGCGTGACCTGGCAGACCTGGATCCCGCGCGGATACAGCGACGAGAGGTCGCCCGAGCGCCAGCCGGCGGTGACGAGCACGTCGCCGCGGTTGACGACCTGGTCCTTCGTCACCTGGTCGACGGTCAACGAGTTCGAGATGCCCTGCTGCGCGATCCCGGACGCGTTCGTCTTGATGTCGAGGACCGAGACCGCGCCGGAGTCGTCGGAGAGCAGCGTCACCTGCGCCACGTTCGAGGCGACCTTCGTCACCTCGCCGACGAGCCCCTCGGCGGTGACGACCGCGTCGTGCTTCGAGATCCCCTGGTTCTTGCCGGCCGACACGACGATCTGCTGGGCGAACTGGCTCGGCGCCCGCGCGATCACGCGCGCGACGACGGGCCGGTAGTCCTGCGGGTAGCGGGGGCTCTCCAGGTACTTGAGCTGCTGCTTGAGCTGCTGGTTTTCGCGGAGAGCGGCGAGGTTGACGATCTGCTGCGCGCGGAGCTCGTCGACTTCCTTACGGAGCTTCTTGTTGTCGGACTTCGCGTGCAGCAGGCCGCCGAACCAGCTCGACGCGTCCTCGAACGGGCTGGCCACCCGGTCGGCGGCCACCTCGAACGGCCGCAGGACGCTGGCGCCGGTCGACTGCAGCCCGTGCAGGAAGCCACTGTCGGACTCCCGGAAGTAGACCGTGACGAGCGCGAGCGAGAGCACGCAGAGGATCCCGACGACGAGTCGGCGGCGCATGACCGCGTTGGCGCGGACCGAGGGCGTGGACGTGGAACGCTGGGCAGACGATCCGATCGCGGCCACGCGCGCAGATGACCTTCCGCGAGGCACCGAAGGGTCAGTGTAGGCGAGGCGGCGGCGAGTTGTTCCGGTCGCTACCGGTGATTGCTGTTCGTCGCCCGGCCGCGACCCTTCCGCTGGCTGCGGTGGATGACCTCGAACTCCTCGAGGCTCCGGCCGGAGCCGACGGCGACGCAGGTGAGCGGCGACTCCGCGAGGTGCATCGGCATGTGGGTCTCGTGCCGCAGCCGCTCGTCGAGCCCGTGCAGGAGGGCGCCGCCGCCGGCGAGGACGATGCCCCGGTCCATGATGTCCGCCGACAGCTCCGGCGGCGTCTTGTCGAGCGTCTGCTTGATCGCGTCGACGATCTGGTTGACGGGATCCTCGAGCGCGTGCCGGACCTCCTCCGACGAGAGGATGATCGTCTTCGGGAGGCCGCTGACCAGGTCGCGGCCACGGACCTCGGCCTGGACCTCCTCGCGCATCCCCCACGCCGAGCCGACCTCGAGCTTGATCTCCTCGGCCGTCTGCTGGCCGATCAGCAGCTTGTACTCGCGCTTGACGTAGTTGATCACCGCGTCGTCCATCTCGTCACCCCCGACGCGCAGGCTCTGGGAGACGACGATCCCGCCCAGCGAGATCACCGCGACCTCGGTTGTGCCCCCGCCGACGTCGACGATCATGTTTCCGGTCGGCTCCGCGATCGGCAGGCCGGCCCCGATCGCGGCCGCCATCGGCTCTTCGATCAGATACGCCTGCCGGGCGCCGGCAGAGAGGGTCGCTTCCTCGACGGCGCGCCGTTCGACGCCGGTGACGCCGGAGGGAACGCAGACGACGACACGAGGGTGGGCGAAGCGGTTCTGGTGCACCTTCTGGATGAAGTGCCGGAGCATCTGCTCGGTGACGTCGAAGTCGGCGATCACGCCGTCCTTGAGCGGGCGGATCGCGGTGATCGTCCCGGGCGTGCGGCCGAGCATCCGCTTCGCCTCGACGCCGACCGCGTGCACCTCGCCGGTGCGCTGGTCGATCGCGACCACGGAGGGCTCCGAGAGCACGATCCCGCGGCCGCGGACGTAGACGAGCGTGTTTGCGGTCCCGAGGTCGACGGCCATGTCACGGCCGCCGAAGCCGGTCAGATGATCGAAGAGACCCACGGGGGAGGTCAGTGTAACCGGCACTCTCCTAGGGTCCGACCCCGAAGGGTCTGACCCTCCAGACTGGTCGCGCTCCGCCTGTGGGGACAGACCCGTCCGGTGTCAGTCTCTAGCCGAACGCATACGCCCCGGGGAAGCGGTCGGCCAGCAGGCGGACGAGCAGCGCGGCCGGCAGGCCGACCACGTTCAGGTAGTCGCCCTCGACCCGCTCGACCAGCGCGGCGCCGCGGCCCTGGATCGCGTAGGCACCCGCCCGTCCCTCCCACTCGGCTGACGCCACGTACGCGGCGATGTCGCGGGCGGTCAGCGGGCGGAACGTCACCCGCGTCGTCTCCGTGTGCAGCTCCTCCCACCCGGGAGTGATCAGGCACAGGCCCGAGATCACCTCGTGGGTGGCGCCGCCGAACGTGGAGAGCATCTCGGCCGCCTCTTCCGGCCCCGATGCCTTCCCGTAGAGGCGTCCGCCGCAGACGACCGTCGTGTCGACGCCGAGCACGGGACGGCCGCCGGCCTCGTCCGCGACCGACCGCGCCTTCCCCTGTGCGTGGGCGGACACGAGCTCGACCGGATCGGCGTCGGGCGGATCGTGCTCCCCGTACCGCGGGGGCACGACCACGAACGGCAGCCCGAGCTGCTCGAGGATCGCGCTGCGCTGCGGCGAGGTCGAGGCGAGGAGCAGAGGCAGCGCGGGCGGAGCGCTCACGCGACCTTGCGGGCCTTCCACATCTCCTCGGCGGGCCAGCGCTCGGCCCACTCCGGCGTGAACAGGTTGTAGCGGCCGCTGCCGTGGCCGGGGTTGCGGAGCTCGACCAGCCGCTCGACCTCGAAGCCGTGCGAGGTGAGCACGCGGATCCAGTCGCCGTAGCCGAGGTGGAAGTCGATCGCGTCGTCGGACTCCCACTCGAAGCGGCGCATGCCGAAGTACGGCCGGAGCAGCTCGACGCCGGCGGGCTCGACCGGCTCGACGTCGGGCGACGTGAGCATGAGCAGCGTCCCGTTGACGAGGAAGACGAGCTCGCCGCCCGGACGCAGCAGCCGCGAGGCCTCGGCGACCCAGAGGTCGGGGTCGCACCAGATGCTCGCGCCGTACTCGGAGACGGCCAGGTCGAACGACGCGTCCGGCAGGGGCACGTCCTCGGCACTGGCGTGCACGAGCGGGAACTCGAGGCCGTGCTCGGCCTGCATCCGACGCGCGGTCTCGAGCTGCTCGGCGGTCAGGTCGACGCCGACCGGGCGTGCGCCGCGGCGGGCCAGCCAGGAGGAGACGTACGCGGTGCCGCAGCCCAGCTCGACGACGTCCTTGCCGTCGACGTCGGGGAGGATCTTCACCTCGGTCTCGGGTACGTCCAGGATGCCCCAGGTGATCTCCGCCGTCGCCCAGTTCCGCTCGGCGCCGGCGACGTAGCTCGCCGCCTCCTTCGCCCAGGACTCGCGATTGACGGCGGCGTGGTCGGTCAGACCCCCTTCCGGCCCGCGCTTGTCGCGCACGACCTTGCTTCGCCCGGTCGTGCTGCGGGAGAGGAGCCAGATCTCCTCCATCGGCCACGAGCGCGCCCACTCGGTCTCGGCGGCCGTGCGGTAGGTCGATTCCGCTGCTTCGGGCGGGCACACCTCGACCAGGGCCTCCATGCGGAGCCCGTTCTCCCGGAAGAGCCGGATCCACTCGCCGTACGGGAGGTTGAACTCGACCGGCTCGTCCGGCAGGTCGGCGAAACGGTGCATGCCGAAGTACGGCCCGACGAGGCGCGGCTCCATCGTCTCGGTCTCGTCGCTCCAGCAGCACATCGCCAGCGGCGTCGAGTGCGAGAACGCGAACAGGCCGCCGGAGCGCAGCAGCCGCGCGGCCTCCGGGACGGTGCGGTACGGGTCTGCGAAGGTCATCGCGCCGTGGTCGCAGAAGACGACGTCGAAGGCCGCGGCCGGCAGAGGCACCTCGTCCGCAGACCCGTGCACGAGCGGGAAGTCGACACCGGCCGCGGCCATCAGCTCGCGCGCGTGCTCCAGTTGCCGTGCCGAGTTGTCCAGCCCGACGCAACGCGCACCACGCTGGGCGAGGAGGATCGACCACTGCGCCGCGCCGCAGCCGAGCTCGAGCACGTCCTTGCCGGCCACGTCGCCGAGGATCCCGAGCTCGGAGTCGGGCAGCTGCCACATTCCCCAGCGCGGCTCGTCCTTCCGCCCGATGAACTCGGCGTTCCGCTCCTGGTACTCGTCGCTCCGGCGGTCCCAGTTCTCGCGGTTGCGCAGCGCGTCAGGTGAGGTCATCGCCGAACCACAGCGACACCTCGCGGGCGGCCGACTCGGGGGAATCCGAGCCGTGCACGAGGTTGTCCGGCATCGAGAGCGCCAGGTCGCCGCGGATCGTGCCCGGCGCGGAATCGGCCGGATTCGTCGAGCCCATCGTCGAGCGGACGACGGCGATCGCCCCCTCGCCTTCGAGCACGAGCGCGAGGGTCGGCGTCGACGTGATGAAGTCGACGAGCTCTCCGAAGAACGGCTTTTCGGCGTGCTCCGCGTAGTGCTGCTCGGCCAGCGCGCGGTCGACGGTCAGCAACCGCCCGGCGCGCATGACGAGGCCGCGCGCCTCGAAGCGGCCGAGGATCTCGCCGGCCAGGCCGCGCTTCACGGCGTCCGGCTTGATCAGGACGAGGGTGCGCTCGACCGGCATCGCGGGCGAGTCTACTGATCGCCCGTCAGGTTCTCGGCCGGGTCGTGCTCGGGGGCGGCGCCGCCGCGAGGCAGGCGCAACGGCTCGTGGAGGGTGTCCGGCGAGATCGGCTCGTCGAACACGGGCGAGCGCCGGACGATCGGCGTCTCGCAGAAGGGGCAGACCTGCCAGAGCGGCTCGAGCGGGGCCTTGCAGCTGACGCAGGCCTGCCTCAGCTTCGTCGTGCAGACCGGGCAGACGAGGTACTCCGGCTCGACCGCGGCCCGGCAGACGGGGCAGTGGGAGGCGCTCGTTCCCAGCTGCTCCTCCATCGCGCGGAGGCCGAGCTCGCGCTCGCGGACGTCCTCCAGGTACTCCGGCGGGCGGAAGAAGAGGTACACGAGCGGGCCGATGAACGGTGGCACGAGCCCGAGCAGCGTCGCCATCGCCACCAGCCAGGGGTCGTCGATCCGCCGGCGCGCGTCCTTGTACACCCAGTACGCGCTGGCCAGCCAGAAGACGACGACGAAGAGGATCCCGAGCTTCCAGATCACGGCCCACGTGCCGGAATGGAAGAAGTCGTTGACGCCGTCGAAGACCCCGTTGTCGGACGTGGTGGTGGTCGTGTTGTCGGCGAAGAGGACGAAGTTCATGGCTCAGAGCAGGAGCTTCCCGACGACGTACCCCACCGCGAACGCAAGTCCTGCAAAGGCCGCGATCACGATGGCGGCGAAGACGAAGACGCTGAGTCGCGTCCCGTGCTGGATGGTACGCCTTCGCCGTGCGCGGCGAGGTCTGCCAGCAGGTACAGCGATCCCGTGACCAGGACCGCGCCTTGCGGCCCGGCGATCGCGTGCGCGGCGGCGAGCGCGGCGGCGGGGTCCGGTTCCTGCTCCGTTCTCGTGAACCATCGGCTGCCTAGCCTCGCAAGTTCCGCGGCGGGTAGCGCGCGGGTGTTGCTCGACCTGGTCGCGACCAGCGTATCGCCGAGCGCCGAGAGCGCCGCCAGCATCCCGTCCACGTCCTTGTCGCCGAGGATCGAGGCGACGATCACGTAGCGGCGGTCCGGCACGCGCGGGAGCAGCCAGCCGATGCCGTCGAGGTTGTGGGCGCCGTCCCGGATCTCGAGCGGTGCCTCTCCTCGCCGCTCGAGCCGGCCCGGCAACGCCACCGTGTCCGCAGGAGAGGCGTCGACCGGCCGGCCGAGGAAGGTCTCCGCCGCCGCGACCGCCAGGGCGAGGTTGCTCCGTCCGGTGAGGACGACGGTCCCGGCGCCCGACGAGCGCGCCAGCGCCTGCCACTCGGGCTCACAGAGGACGACGGCGGCGCCGGGCCCGACAACGGCGAGCTTCTCGGCGGCGATCTCCTCGCGCGTCTCCCCCAGCTGCTCGGTGTGGTCGAGGCCGACGTTGGTGAGCACGACGACCGGGGCACGGAGCACGTTCGTCGCGTCGAGCCGCCCGCCGAGCCCCGCCTCGATCACCGCGACGTCGACCTCGGCCGCCGCGAACTCGGCCAGCGCGGCCGCCGTCAGCGCCTCGAACTGAGTCGCTCGGAGTCGCCCGGCCGCCGGCCGCACGCGGGCAACCGCCTGCTCGAAGCCGCCGGCGTTGGTGTCGAGGCGCTCGTGCCAGCCGGAGACGTGCGGCGAGGTGTACGCGCCGACGCGCTGCCCCTCCCCACGGAGCAGTGCGGCCGTGAGCCGCGTCGTCGTCGACTTGCCGTTCGTGCCGACCACGTGCACGGAGGGGAAGGCCAGCTGCGGGTCACCGAGCTCGGCGAGCAGCGCGCGCATGCGGTCGAGCCCGAACTCCTCGGGCCACGGCGAGAGGCCCGCGACCCAGTCAGTCGCTGGAAATCGCATCGAGCTCGCGCCTGTAGCGTGCGAGCTTCTCGCGCTCCGCGTCGACGACCTCGGCCGGCGCGTTCTGCACGAACCGCTCGTTGGCGAGCATCTTCTCGGCCCGCGCGATCTCGCCGTGCAGCCGCTCGCGCTCGGCGTCGACGTTGCCGTTCGAGCGCTGGCGCGCCGGCTTCACCACGATCTCGAAGATCCGCTTCTCGTCGCCCTCGAGCGGGACGACCACGCCGCTGCGCCTGAACGTCGCAGCCGCCGACTGGACCGCGTCGAGCGCTCCGGCCTCGGACTCGTCGCCGGCATCCGGCCACGGCGCGACGATCAGACGCGACGTGCGGCCCGGCAGGCTCGTCCAGATCTCCTCGGTCACGTGCGGCATTGCGGGATGCAGCAGCTTCAGCAGCCGCTCCAGCGCCGCGAGCGCCGTCGCACGCGCGTCGGCGTCGCCGGCGTAGAGGCGCGGCTTGACCGCCTCCGCGTACCAGTCGCAGAAGTCGTCGAAGGTCAGGTGGTAGAGCTCGTCGACCAGGTGGGAGAAGTCGAACTCGGCCAGGTGCTCCTCGATTCGACGCTGCGCCTGCGAGAGTCGCGCGAGGATCCACTGCTCCTCCAGCGAGGTCGGACGCTCCTCGACGTCCTCGCCTGCTGCGGACAGCAGCAGACGACTTGCGTTCCAGAGCTTGTTCGCGAGCCTCCGCCCCTCCTCGATCGCGCCCTCCGAGAAGGTCACGTCCTGCGACGAGGCCATCTTCATCAGCCCGTAGCGGGTCGCGTCGGCGCCGTAGCGCTCGATCAGCGCGAGCGGGTTCATCCCCGTGCCGAGGCTCTTCGACATCCGGCCGCCCGTCGGCGCGTGGACGAGGGAGTGGATGACGACGTTCGAGAACGGGACGTCGCCCATCAGCTCGAGGCCGGAGAAGATCATCCGGTTCTCCCAGAGGCGGATGATGTCGCGCGCCGTCGTGTTCAGGTCGCCCGGGTAGAAGGCCCGGAGGTCGTCGGTGTCGTCCGGCCAGCCGAGGGTGGCGAACGGCCAGAGCGCCGACGAGAACCACGTGTCGAGGACGTCCTCGCTCCGGGTCAGCTCGGCGGAGCCGCATTCGGAGCACACGGCCGGCTCCTCCTCGGCGCACGTCCAGTGGCCGTCCGGACACTGCCAGAGCGGCAGCTGGTGACCCCACCAGATCTGCCGCGAGATGTTCCAGTCCGGGGCCTCCTCGAGCGACGAGATCGCAAAGCGATGTTGCGAGTCCGGGTGGAAGCGGACGCGGCCGGAGCGGAGCGCCGCCAGCGCCGGCTCCTTCAGCCCTGCCATCGAGCACCACCACTGAGGCGAGATCAGGGGCTCGATCCTCGTCTTGCAGCGGTCGCAGAGCGCGACCGTGTGCCGGTATGACTCGCGCTTCTCCAGCTGGTCGTGGTCGCGCAGCCAGGCGAGGATCCGCTGCTCGGCCTCCTCCTGCGTCAGACCCTCGAGCCCGCCGGACTCCTCGTTCATCCGCCCGTCCGGCCCGATCACGGTCAGCTCCGGGAGCTCGTGATCGCGGCCGATCTCCCAGTCCTTGGTGTCGTGCCCCGGCGTCACCTTCAGCGCGCCGGTGCCGAAGTCGAGCTCGACGCGCTCGTCGGCGATCACCGGCACGCGCCGCTCGACCCACGGTACGACCACCTCACGGCTGATCAGGGCGCGGTAGCGCTCGTCCTCCGGATGCACGGCGACCGCGACGTCGGCCGGGATCGTCGCCACTCTGGCGGTGGCGATCGTGATGTGCCCGTCACCGTCCGCCAGCGGGTAGCGGACATAGGTGAGCGCGTCGTCGACGTCCTCGTGCGCGAGCTCGAGGTCGGACAGCGACGTCAGGTGGAAGGGGCACCAGTTGACGATCCGGTTGGCCCGGTAGATCCACCCCTTCTCCCAGAGGTGGACGAAGAAGCGCATCACCGCGCGGACATACGCCTCGTCCATCGTGAACCGCTCACGGCGGTAGTCGAGGGACGCGCCGATCCGGCGGAACTGGAACATGATCTTGCCGCCGTACTCCCGGAGCCACTCCCAGACGAGCTCGACGAACGCCTCGCGGCCGAGGTCCTGGCGTGACTTTCCCTCTGCCGCGAGGTGTTTCTCGACGGCGTTCTGCGTCGAGATGCCGGCGTGGTCGTAGCCGGGCTGAAACAGCACGTTGAAGCCCTGCATCCGGCGCGTGCGGACGATCGTGTCGGCGAGCGAGAGCTGGAGCGCGTGGCCGAGATGGAGGTCGCCGGTCACGTTCGGCGGCGGGTGCGCGATCGCAAAGCTCTCGCGGCCCGGATCCGGGTCGGCCGCGTAGCGACCCTCCTCCTCCCACGTCCGTTGCCAGCGTTCCTCGACGCCCTCAGGGCGGTACAGCGGCTCCATGGAGCCATTCTACGGAGCGTCACCGTCCGGTCTCAGGGGTTTACTTGGATCCGAAAATGTGAATAATGGGATCCAACATGAGCACATATCAGCGTATTTCTCGCTTTTTCCGCCGTTCTAGGATCCGAAATCACTCGAACTCGTATCCCAGACACGGCGCAGTTCCGACCGCCTCGCTCGCGGAGTGCACGTGTCCCGACTTCTGCGAGCGCGACCACGACAACGAGTAGAGAGAGGAGCCGCATGCGCAACGGGCATGGCCCCGACCGCTGGGCCGGAGTCGAACGGACATACGCCCCCGAGGACGTCGAGCGGCTGCGTGGCTCCGTGCAGGTCGAGCACACGCTCGCGCGGCTCGGCGCGGAGCGGCTGTGGCGCCTCCTCCACTCCGAGCCGTGCGTCCCGGCGCTGGGGGCGATGACCGGCGGCCAGGCCGTGCAGATGGTCAAGGCCGGCCTGAAGTCGATCTACCTGTCCGGCTGGCAGGTCGCCGCCGACGCGAACCTCAACGGCCACACCTACCCGGACCAGAGCCTCTATGCAGCTACGTCTGCTCCCGCTCTGGTACGACGATTGAACAACGCCCTGCTGCGCGCCGACCAGATCGACCACGCAGAGGAACGGAACGGGACGTACTGGCTCGCACCGATCGTCGCCGACGCCGAGGCAGGCTTCGGCGGCCCGTTGAACGCGTTCGAGCTGATGAAGGCGATGATCGAGGCGGGCGCCTCCGGAGTGCATTTCGAGGATCAGCTCGCCTCCGAGAAGAAGTGCGGCCACCTCGGCGGGAAGGTGCTCGTGCCCACGAGCCAGTTCGTGCGGACGCTCTCGGCCGCCCGGCTGGCGGCCGACGTCTGCGGCGTGCCCACCGTCCTGGTCGCCCGCACCGACGCACTGTCCGCTTCCCTGCTGACCAGCGACGTGGACGAGGCCGACGCCGAGTTCGTCACCGGCGAGCGCACGCCCGAGGGCTTCTTCCGCATCCGCGCCGGGCTCGAGTCCGCGATTGCCCGCGCTCTGGCATATGCGCCCTACGCCGATCTGATCTGGTTCGAGACCTCGACACCCGACCTCGGCGAGGCGCGCGAATTCGCGCAGGCGGTGCACGAGCGGTTCCCGGGCAAGCTGTTCGCCTACAACTGCTCGCCGTCGTTCAACTGGCGGCAGCACCTCGAGGACGCCGAGATCGCGTCGTTCCGCGAGACGCTCGCCGGGCTGGGCTACCGCTACCAGTTCGTCACCCTCGCCGGCTTCCACTCGCTGAACGCGGGCATGTTCGAGCTCGCCCGCGGCTACGCGGAGCGCGGCATGTCCGCCTACGTCGAGCTGCAGGAGCAGGAGTTCGCGCTCGAGGGGGACGGCTACACCGCGACCCGGCACCAGCGCGAGGTCGGCGCCGGCTACTTCGACCACGTGGTCGAGGCAGTCTCCGGCGGGCAGGCATCGACGCTCGCCCTGACCGGCTCGACCGAGGAAGCGCAGTTCGCCGCCACCCACTGAGAGGAGCACGCGTTGTCGACCGTTGAGCTGACCAGGGAATCCGACGGCCCGGGGCTGATCGCTGCACTGGCCGAGCAGGGCCTGTCCGCCGAGCTCGTCGACGACGACGAGCACCTCGCGGTGCAGGTCGAGGACTGCGACGAAGGGCAGCTCGCCCATGCGATCGAGGGCTGGATCGGCGCGCGACAGCTGCCGTTCGTCCCGGTACGTATCGACGACTGCACGTACGCGGTCGCACCTGCCGCCGGCTGACCGCCGTAGACTGACCCGCATGGCACCGGTCGGCACGAAGGCCGACGACCTCGCGCTCGCACTCGAGGAGGCGATCGTCTCCGGCGAGATCGCGCCCGGGACGGTGTTGCGCCAGGAGCAGCTCTCCGAGCAGTATCAGGTCTCGCGCACGCCGGTCCGGGAGGCGCTGCGGCGGCTGGCCGCGCTCGGACTGGTCTCGTTCGTCCCGAACCGCGGCGTCCGCGTGCGGACGCTTTCGCGCGAGGAGCTGCGCGAGGCGTTCTTCGTCCGGGCCGAGCTCGAGAGCCTGGCGACGGAGCTGGCCACGCCGCGCATCACCGCCGACGGTCTGGCGGCGCTCGACGAGGCCGAGAAGCGCTTCGCGAAGCTGACGCTCGAGCTCAGGCGCCGGTCACGCGAGGGTACGCAGGACGGCGCGCTGGTGGCGAGCTGGGTGTCCGCCAACCACGCCTTCCACGACGTGATCTACGCGGCCGCCGATGCGCCGTTCGTCGAGCGGCTGGCGAAGAGCGCGCGACGCAGCTTCTTCTCGCACGTCGTCTGGGCCGCCGGCCTCGACATCGACCACCTGTACGAGCAGAACGACCTGCAGCACCGGGCGATCCGCGAGGCGATCGCCGCCCGGAGCGCCTCCGGGGCGCGGCTCCTCGCGCGCGAGCACGTGCTCTCGTCCGGCCGGATGCTGGAGACGATCCTCGACCAGGTGCAGGAGCGTTCTCCGGGAGAGCTCCGCTCGGCCTAGGTGGGGACTGTCCCGAACGGGGACAGTCCCTTTGGAAACGGTCGCGGCACGATCCGGGATCAGACCCGACGTCGAAGATATCTAGCGGTAGTGACGCGAGACCATGTCGGCGACGCAGACCGGCTTCTCCTCGCCCTCGCGCTCGACCGTTCCCTTCGTCACCACCTGGATGCCGCCCTCGACCTCGGTGACCTCGAGGATCTCGAAGTGCGCGCGGATGCGGCTGCCGACCGGCACCGGCGCCGGGAAGCGGACCTTGTTCACGCCGTAGTTGATCCCCATCCGGAACTCGCCGCGCTCCGGCCGCACCTCGTACTGGAACTTGACCAGCAGCGAGAGCGTCAGGAACCCGTGCGCGATCGTCGTCCCGAACGGCCCCTGCGCTGCTTTCTCCGGGTCGACGTGGATCCACTGGTCGTCACCGGTCGCCTCGGCGAAGCGGTCGATCCGCTCCTGGGTGACCTCGAGCCACTCGCTGGGTCCGTAGGTGTCGCCCGCGTTCACAGGCGCCAGCCTAGTCCATCCGCCGCCGCGACCGACACGGCGGGCGCGGCACCGAACGGCCGTTGGTTGGGAATGCGAGCGGAGCGAGCGAGCGAAGGAGGGGTCCCGTAGGGGAACCTTGGTTCCCCTACGCACTATCGGCGGCGAGCTCGCCCGGGAGCTCGTCGTCGGCGGCGCCGGCGCTCGTCACGAGCGTCGGCTTGAGGCCCTTCAGGATCGTCTCCTTGGTGATCACGCACTTGGAGACGTCCTTGCGCGACGGCAGCTCGAACATCACGTCGAGCAGCGCGTTCTCGATGATCGAGCGGAGGCCGCGGGCGCCGGTCTCGCGCTCGAGCGCCTTGTCGGCGATCTCCCAGAGCGCGTCGTCGGTGAAGACGAGCTCGATCGAGTCGTAGTTGAAGAAGCGCTGGTACTGCTTGACGAGCGCGTTCTTGGG
>Ga0070684_100001354_pt1 | contig 17558 bp, 16 predicted proteins | sample KBSC723LmetaG_FD_65653 | JGI IMG/M metagenome (GOLD analysis project Ga0070684, IMG submission 65653) | Corn rhizosphere microbial communities from Kellogg Biological Station, Michigan, USA - KBS C7.2-3L metaG | ecosystem: Host-associated > Plants > Roots > Rhizosphere ...
CACGAGCCCGAACGGCCGGCCGCCCGCACCGTCATGTAGTCGGGCGTCTCCATGTCGTCGATGACCGCGGTCGGATCGATCGGCGCGTAGGGATCGCCGCAGTTGATCGTCCCCTGACCGATGGAACCGCCCGCGCCGCTGCCCGACTGCCCGCCGGCGCCGCCGCCGAAGCCGCCCAGGCCGCCGCCGTCAGGGAACGACGCGTTGTTGGAACCGCACCCGGAACCAGCCGCCACCGCCAGCAGCGAGAGGGCCGAGATCGAAGACATCGCAAACGGGCGTCGCATTGTTCGCTCCTATCGTGTCGTCACGTCACAGAAGACCGGTCAGGGGACCGGTGCACCATTCGGGCTTCCCGAACTTCGTGTCGGGCAGGCCCATCGCGTTCAGGATCGAGACCAGCAGGTTGTTGTGCGGCAGCCCCTGACCCTCGTAGCTGAGGTAGCGGCCGGTGCGCAGGGCGCCGCCCGCGCTGCCCGCCAGCACGTACGGCGCGTCCTGGCGGCTGTGGGTGTTCCCCTTCGCGAGCTCGTTGCACCAGAGCAGCAGCGTGTTGTCGAACAGCGTGCCGCCTGCACCGTCGGGCGTGTTCTTCAACCGGGTGATCAGCCCCGCGAACTGCTGCGCGTACCAGGTGTTGATCTTGGTCAGGTTGCTGACCGCGTCCGGCTCGGTGTCCGGGCGGTGCGACAGATCGTGGTGGCCCGCCGTGATGTTCAGCCAGGTGAAGCGCGTCTGCGACACCGATCGCGACCACTGCAGCGACGCCACGCGCGTGATGTCGCAGGCCAGCGCCATCGTCAGCAGATCCATTTGCAGCGCGCCCGCCGCCGGGAACGCGTCGTTCGCGGTCGCCGACACGGGCGACGCCGCCGGGTCGTGGCAGGACGGGTTGCTGACGACGAGATCGGTCGTCAGGCGGGACTCGACCTCGCGCACCGCGGTCAGGTGCGCGTCCAGCCGCTGCCGATCGGCGCTGCCCAGGCGGCCCGACAGCCGCGTGAACTGCGTGCCGACGCCGTCGAGGATGGACTTCCGCCGCTTGCGCAGGCGTGCCAGCACCGCCGGATCGGTGTGCAGGTCCGAGAACACGCCCGCGTAGACGTTGGCGGGATCGTCGTCCGGCGGCAGCGGCTGGTTGGCGGCCCGGTAGATCATCCGGCCCCAGTTGTCGGCCGGGCCGACCTGGACGCCCAGCTCCAGCGATCGCCGCTGCGTCGGCACCGCGAGCCCCTCGGCGATGCGCTGATCGACGGACGGCCCCATCGGCCAGCCCGCGGGCGCCGCGCCGACGCCGGCGAACGGACCCGAGTTGAGGAGCTGGCCCGTCAGCATGCCGCTCATGCCGTTCTGGTGGCCGTCGCCGCCGCCGCCCTTCTGCTCGAGGCCGCCGACGACGACGAGGTCGGCCTTGTGCGCCTCCAGCGGCGCCAGGATCGGCGACAGCGTGAAGTCCGTCTCGCTGGTGCCGGCCGTCGGCGTCCACGCCGACGGGATCGTGCCGTTGGCGGAGAACATCACGACGAACCGCTTCACCGGACCGGTGGCGGCGTTCGCGCGGCGCGGGGACATCGCCTCCAGCGCGGGCAGCGCGATCGCCGCGCCGCCGGCGCCGCGCAGAATCGTTCGGCGGGAAAGGCGGCGAGTCATGGTGAGCTCTCCGGCGGTCGGTTGCGGAAGGCGCTCATGCGCACGGTCGCGCGCACCATCTTCCGGAAGTCGCCGCTGCCGTTCGTCCCCTTGAACGCGGCCGCCAGCTTGCCGACGGTGCACAGGTCGCCCGGCGTCTGCTCGGCGCGCCCGAACGCGTAGCGGAACCACTGCGTGGCGGTGCAGCTCGCGACCTCGTCGCTCTCGGCGAGGCGCGCGGCGAGGCTGGGAACGCCGTCGAGCGCGCCGTCGACGTCGGTGCCCGTCAGGTCGCCGGTTGCGTCGACCGGTTTGCCGCCGTCGACGTCACGCCAGCGCCCGGCGGCGTCGTAGTGCTCGAACGCGAAGCCGATCGGATCCATCTGCAGGTGACAGGTCGCGCAGCGGTCGTCCGCGGTGTGCTGCGCGAAGCGCTCGCGCGTCGACAGGCGCGGGTCGACCGTCGGCGGACGGACGACGATGTCCGGCGGGGGCGGCGGCGGCGCGTGGCAGAACAGCTTGGCGCGCACGAACTTGCCGCGCAGCACGGGCGACGTCTGGTCGGCCTTGGCGTGCTCGGCGAGGAACGAGCCCTGCGTGAGCAAGCCCGCGGCGCGGGTGGGGTCGAGATCGACCCGCTGGAACCCGGCGTCGGCCGGCGCGGGCAGACCGTAGAACGCCGCCAGGTCCGCGTCGACGAACGTGACAGGCGCGGTGAGCAGCGTCTTCATGTTCGGCGTCCCCTGCCACGCGTCGTTCAGGAACAGGCGGGTCTCCTCGGCGAGCGCGGCGGGCGTACCGTCCGTCCAGGTCCGGTAGAGGTTGCGGTCCTTGTCCAGCGTCGCGACGCCGCCGACCTCCCACCACTGCTGCGCGACGTGGACGAAGAGCTCGGCCGCGCGCGGTCCGGTGAGGAGCCGATCGGTCTCGGCGAGCAACCCGGACTCGGTGTCCAGCCCGCCCGAGGCCGCCGCGGCGAGCAAGCCGTCGTCGGGAGCGGCGCCCGTCAGCAGCAGCGACAGGCGCGTCGCCAGCGCGTACGGCTCCAGCGGCGTGGCGGCCGTCGCGCCAGCGGTCGCCGGCTCGGGACGGTAGATGAACTGAGGCGACTGCAGCGCCGCCGCCACCACGCCCGCGAGGCCGTCGGTCGGCGTCGGATCGGAGGTGTCGCTGTAGATCTGCTGCATCGACTGCAGCTCGTCCGCGTCCAGCGGACGCCGCCAGGCCTTCAGCCCGAAGGCGGCGATGAAGTGACCGACGCAGTCGGCGTCGCCGGCCGTCGGATCGCAGCCGGCGATCGCGGTCAGCCGTGCGCGATCCGCGACAAGCGTCGCCGCCGCGAGCTCGGCGGCGTCCAGGTACGCGGCCGCGTGCAGGCTCGACACGCTGTACGCGTCGGCGATGTCGTCGAAGCCCAGCGTCTCTTCGTCGGGCGGCAGCCCGTCTGCGACGGAGACGGCCACGCCGGTCAGATCGGAGAGCGTGCGCCCGTACTCGAAGTGTGTCATCCGCCGCAGCGGCGCCGGGCCGGGATCGTCGGCGCACAGCGGAAACGTTTCTTGCGTCGTTCCACCGCCGCCACAAGCGCCGGCCAGCAAGGCCGGCAGCGCGATCGCAGTGAGAGCCGAGCGCCTTCGCGACATCCGAAGGGTACAGAGTCTAGACCGGCGGTGCGTAGCTCAGAATTCGCCGATGAGGCCGAACGCGGGATAGATGATGAAACCGCTGATGTCGGTGTTGTGGGCGAGCGGTTCCCCGTTGCGCGGATCGGGCGCGGTCTTGACGTCGGCCCGGCCGGACACGCCGGCCAACGTCAGCTCGAACGCGACGAAGACGTACTTGTACCCGATCGCGAACCCGACCTGACCGCCGTAGTACAGCGTGTTCCCCTCGAAGCTGGCGAGGTCGGGCGTGTCGACGCCCGGGATGGACAGCTTGATCGCCGTGCTGAAGTGCGAATACAGAAACTTCGGGCCGCCCCACACGCGGTAGTAGCTGCGCGAGGTGCCGATCTGCAGCGGGACGTCGACCGTCCAGCGCGTGAAGTCCTCGACCTCGAGGACCGGGATGTACGACGCGAGCGGGATCTCATACGCGGAGCGCGAGATTCCGGCGCCGATCGTCATGTCGAAGGGATCGGTCTGGTGGTGCAGCAGCTGATAGCGCCCGCCGAAGCGCCAGCCGCCGCTCGCATAGCGCAGGCCGAGCTCGAAGTTCTCGATAGGGCTGTAGTAGCCGGCAAAGTGGTAGCCGACCGACGGCGGGCTGACGACCACGGTCACGCCCGAATCGAACAACTGGCGTTCCTGCTCGGGCGTCAGGTTCATCTGCTGTTGCGCGACGTCCGACAGCGTCTTGCCCGTGTCGATCAGCGTGCCGATGGTGCCGGTCGGGATCCCGACCTCCAGCGCCGTCGTCACCTGGAAGTGGCCCTTGGGGGCCACGTGCGCGGGCTGCATCGTGGCCAGCGACGGGGCGCATCCAGCGGACACTGCGAGGACCAGGAACGCCACCGCTCGAGAGAGGTTCACGCACCTCAACCGTATCACGGTGGTCAATTTGCCGATGTGACCCGCCCGACGAACCCGGCGAATTTCGCCGGTGTCATCTTGCGACGGCCGTCGCTTGGATCACGCCAGGCGCTTGAGCGCGGCGAGCAGGTGATCGTTCTCTTCGGGATTGCCGACGCTGATCCGGATCTTCGTGCGCAGCTCGGGCGCCTTCCACCAGCGGACGAGGAGGCCCTCGGTCTTGAGCGCGTTGTAGATCTCCTCGGCGCGCTCCCCGATCTCGCACAGCAGGAAATTCGCGGCCGATTCCGGCCACGTCCAGCCGATGGCCTCCAGCTCGCGCTCGAGGCGCGCGCGCTGATCCAGCGTCTTGCGCACGCAGTCCTCGAAGTAGGTGCGGTCCTCGAGGGCCGCGACACCGATCGCCTGCGTCACGGCGTTGACGTTGTAGCTGTCCTTCACCTTGACCAGCTCCGCGATCAACGGGGCGGCCGCGAACAGCAGCCCGAGGCGCGCGCCCGCCAGGCTGTAGCTCTTCGACATCGTCCGCAGCACGACGAGGTTCGGGTGCTGCGCGAGATAGGGCAGCATGCTCGCGTCGATGCCCGCGCCAAGAGCGAAGTCGACGTAGGCCTCGTCGACGACGACCACCGCGCCCGGCGCGGCGGCGTCGCATAAACGTCGCAGCTCCTCGACCGGGACGAGAGTCCCCGACGGGTTGTTCGGATTCGCGAGGATGATCATCTTCGCGCGCTGCCGGGCGAGATCCGCGGGCAGCTCCCAGCGACGGCCGTTCTGGCGGAACGCGACCCGCGTCAGCTCCGCGCCCTGCAGCGAGGCCAGCGTGTCGTAGAGACCGTAGGTGGGCCACGGGCAGGCGATCCTGTCGCCCGCGTCGAGGAAGCCGCGATAAAGGATGGTGAGGCAGTCGTCGGAGCCGTTGCCCGCGAGGATCTGATCCGGCGCGACGCCGAACCGCACCGCGGCCGCTGCACGCAAGCGCGCGCTGACCGGATCGGGGTAGAGGCGCAGCGATTCGTCGGCAATCGCGGCCAGCGTCGACATCACGCGGGGCGAGGGCGGAAACGCGCCCTCGTTGGTGTTGAGCTTCACGAGGTCGCTGATCTGCTCGCCCGGCGTGTACCCGGGCATGGCCCGCACCGTCGGGCGCAGCAGATCGACGGCGGAGGGGCGCTTGGCGTCGTCGTTGGTGGACATCCTGGCTATCGACTAAAACCTAACACGAAGGGACAATCGTACGGCATGGCGCGGATCCTCATCATCGACGACAACGAGACGATGCGCGAAGGCCTGGGCGCCACCGTGCGTCGCATGGGGCACGAGGCAGTCATGGCGTCGTCGGGCGCGGAAGGCCTGACGCACGTCGTTGCCGCGGCCGGGCGCCCGCCGGTCGAGTTCGTGATCACCGACCTCAAGATGGAGGGGGTCGGCGGTCTGGACGTCGTCAAGGCGGTGCGCGAGCGCGATCCCGACTGTCCGGTGATGATCGTGACCGCGTTCGGCACCGTCGAGACGGCGGTGGAGGCGATGCGGCTGGGCGCGTTCGATTTCCTGCAGAAGCCGTTCGCGCCCGAGGTCGTGCGTTTGAAGGTCGCGCGCGCCCTCGAGCTGCGCGGCGAGCGCCGCGCCCGCGAGCGCGCCGAGGCCGAGAGCGCGGCGCTGCGGGCCGACGCGGCCGCGCAGTACCGGTTCGACGAGATCGTCGGCGAGACCGCCCCGATGCGGAGCGTGTTCGCGACGATCGAGAAGGTCGCGCCCACGGACGCGTCCGTCTACATCTTCGGCGAATCCGGCACCGGCAAGGAACTGGTGGCGCGCGCGATCCATGCGCGGTCGAAGCGGGCGCAGGGCCCGTTCGTGAAGGTGAACTGCGGCGCGCTCACCGAGACGCTGCTCGAGTCCGAGCTGTTCGGTCACGAGAAGGGCGCGTTCACGGGCGCGATCAAGCGCAAGCTCGGGCGCTTCGAGCTGGCGGACAAGGGGACCTTGTTCCTCGACGAGATCGGCGACGTCACACCCAACCTGCAGCTGAAGCTGCTGCGCGTGCTGCAGGAGAAGGAGTTCGAGCGCGTCGGCGGCGAGGAGACGATCAAGGTCGACGTGCGCGTCCTGTCAGCGACCCATCGGGACATCCAGGCCGAGGTCGCGGCGGGGCGCTTCCGCGAGGATCTCTTCTATCGGCTGCACGTCGTGCCGTGCACGGTGCCGCCGCTGCGTGAGCGCAAGGACGACGTGCCCCGGCTGGTCTCGCACTTCATCACCAAGCTGGCGCCCCGGACAAACCCGGCGGTCACCCGCATCAGCGACGCCGCGCTCGCGCGCCTGTGCGCCTACGGCTGGCCGGGGAACGTGCGCGAGCTGGAGAACGTCATCGAGCAGGCGCTGGTCTTCGCCGAGGGCGAGGCGATCGACGTCGGTGCGCTGCCGGCGAGCGTGCGGGGCGGCCTGCCCGACAACGCGCTCGCGCTGCCGCCCAGCGAGATGACGCTGCCCGAGATCCTCGAGGACCTCGAGCGCCAGCTGATCCAGCGCGCCTACGACAAGAGCGGCGGCGTGAAGACCGAGACCGCGCGCCTGCTCGGCATCAAGACGAGCGCGCTCTACTACAAGCTGGAGAAGTACGGCATCGGCACCATCGAGAGCCGCAGCGACAAGGCGGCCGCCGCCGAGCCCGAGGCGATGCTCGATGACGGCCCGCCCAGCGCGGGGGGCACAGGTCGCGAACGTGCACGCTGAAGCGCACGTGGCGCGGCGGACCGCCGCGCTGATCGCTCTCGCCGCGATCGCCGGCATCGCGGTGACGATCGGCTGCGCGAGCGAGGCGAGCGCGCGGCGCGGCGCCGTCCCCATCGGCCACGTCCAGAAGGGACGCGCCAGCTACTATGGCAAGGAGTTCGTGGGCCGCCGCACCGCCTCGGGCGAACGCTACGACCCGAAGCTCATGACCGCCGCGCACAAGACGCTGCCGCTCGGCACGCGCATCCGCGTCACCCGCCCGACGGGCCAGTCCGTCGTCCTTCGCGTCAATGACCGCTGTGGGTGCACGCACGGCCGGATCGTCGATGTGTCGGAGGTCGCGGCGCGCAAGCTCGACATGCTCCGCGCCGGCGTCGTGGACGTCCGCATCGAGGTCGTGCGCTGACGCAGAACCCCTACGCTACAGGCGCTTGCCGCCCGTGACCTTCAGGATCGGGCCGGTCATCGCGATGCCCATCGCGTCTTCGTCGACCGCGCCGTCGATCTCGACGCGCGCGCCGTCGCTCGCGATCGGGCCGGTCGCGCCCTCGAGCACGTAGGTCTCGCCGTCCTCGGCCTCGAGCTGCCAGTGCCCGCCCTCGAGATCACTCCGTCGAACCGTTCCGCGAAACTTTGCCATCCCGAAAGTATAACCCTCGACTTGCCGGGCGGCGCCGGTGTCAGGTCTCGATCGGGTCGAACCACATCTGCGCCTCGCTCCGGCGCAGGAAGTAGGCCTCGATGGCGACGTTCGTGTGCGCCTGACGGATCCGCGCGGCCGCCTTCGTCACGTCCTCGATCTGCTTCAGCTCGAGCTGGTCCGGCGGCACCTTCAACCAGTCCGCATAGAACGCGCATCCCTGGTGCGCGATCAGGACCACCCGCTCCAGGCCGTGCACGTTGCACAGGAAGTCGAGCTGCCGCTCGGCGGCGTGGCCTTCCCAGACGCCGCCCGCGTAGCAGGCCGGGCCGCCCGGCATCGCGAGCCGGTCGTAGCGCGGCAGGTGCAGACCCTCGTGAAGGAACTCGTCGATCTGCTCGCCGACGCGGCCGTCGCTGCAATAGATGCTGGCCGCGTGAATGCGCGCGCCGTCGAAGGCGAGCGAGCTGACGAAGCTATGCGGTTCTTTTCCGTCCGCTTTGCGATCCCATCCCACGGGAAAGTCCTGACGCTTGAGGCCCATGACGGGCGAATTTATTAGTTTGGACCGCGAGAATCTACCTTCGTCGTGAGTGTCAGCGGAATTTCATAGGGCGTCGCGCCGTAAAGGTATCGATATCTGGCGTAGATGCTCGTGACGCGCTTTGCGTATTCGCGTGTCTGCGGAAAGGCGATCAGCTCGATGAATTCATCCGTCGGGTACTTGGCGTTCTGCTCGCACCAGCGCGTCATCATGCGCGGGCCTCCGTTGTACGCGCCGGCGGTGAGGGGAACCTCTCGGCCGAATTTCGCGTACAGCTGCCCGATGAACGCCGCGCCCAGCCGGATGTTCACCTCGGGTTCATAAAGCTGGTCGGGGAAGAACGGTTCGCCCAGCTTGGCGGCGACCTCGCTGCTGGTCGGCGGGATCATCTGCAGCAAGCCGCGCGCGTCGGCGTACGAGACGTCATGCGGGTTGAACCCGGACTCCTTGCGCATGATCGCGTACAGGAACAGCTCCGGGTTGTTCGCGGCCGCGCCGTACTTCTCCACGAGCGACTCATAGGCCCGCGGATACGCCGCTTCCCACATCACGCGCGTCCCCTGGTCGCGCAGCGGATCGGCGGCGAGCGCGCCCGCGTCCCGCGACTCGCCCAGCCGGTAGACCCGCCGGTAGTCGCCGGCGCGCTTGTACAGATCGATCAGCCACGGCAGCGCCTTGTCGCCGCCCAGGTGTTTGAGGATGTCCTTCTCGTTCGCTTCCAGCTCCTCACCCGCTTCCACCGTCATGCCCGCCTCGATCAGCTCGAGAGCGCGCGCCACCGACGGCTCGCGCGTCGGCTTGGCCGGCGCCTCGACGGCGATCTTCTTCACGGGCAGCTCGATCGGCACCGGGTGGCCGGCCTGCTTCAGGCGCGCCCGCGCCAGAATCCCGTAGTACGAGAACGGCCGCTGGGCGAGCTCGCGATACGCGGCCTCGGCGTCGGCCTGCTTGCCCGTCTTCTCGTTGAGGCGCGCGCGCCAGTACTTCACACGCGCCGGGATCTCGTCGGACGCGATCCCGGTCGGCGGCAGGCGCCCGTAGCGCTCGAAGCCGGCGGCCGCCTCCGCCGTGTCGCCGAGCAGGAAGTGCGCGAACGCGAGGCTCCAGGCCGCGTCGTCGGCGAACGCGCTCCCGCCGAAGTTCTTCAGGGTCGCCTCGAAGCCGGGGATGCTCTCGCGGAAACGCCCGCGGTTGTATTCGAGCCAGCCCGACAGGTACTGCGCCTCGGCAGCGAAACGCGAGTGCGGGAACTGCGTGATCACCTTGCGATAGCCGGCGATCGCCTCGTCGTCGCGGTCCGCGCGCGACAGCGCGCGCGCGCCGTGGAACTGCGCGGCGGCCGCCTTGTCACCCGAGAGGTGGCTGACCGCGCCCAGCAGCAGCGCGCCCGCCCCCGGGTAGTCTTTCCGCATGTGGAACTTCGTCATCCCGATCTGGTAGTCGCGTTCGGCGGCTTGTTCGACCGGCAAGGTCGCGGGTAGCCGCGCGAGCTCCGCGAGCGCCTCGTCCCAGTGGCGATCCTTCGACAGCGACTCCGCGCGCTTCAGCCGATCGGCGGGCGGGAGATCGGCGGCGGGCGGCGTCGTCTGGGACGGCGGCACCGCCGTCGGCGGCGCGGGCGCCGCCGCGCCGATCTGGCGCAGCGCTTCGTCGGACAGCGGATGCGCCGGGAAGTCGCGCGCGACGGTGAGGAACAGCGCGCGCGCCGCGCTCTTGTCGCGTTCGGCCGTGTTCGCGGCAACGCGGAACCGTGCGAGCGCGACGTCGCCCGAGCGCGCCGTGGCCGTCTTCGCGAGGCGCGCGTAGCTCGCCGCCGCCTTGGCATGATCGCCTTCCATCCAGAGGCAGTCGGCGATCCGGAAGGGCGCCATCTGCGCGGGACGTCCGTGGCCACGCCCGACCTTCTCGAAGTTGTCGCGCGCGCCGCGGTAATTGCCGTCGTAAAACTCGCTCTCGGCGAGCACGAACAGCGCCCAGTCCTTGCCGCGCAGATCCTTCGTGACCGCGCCGCGCAGCATCGGGATGGCGGCGTGATAGTCGCCGGCGCGGTACGCGGCGAAACCGCGACCCAGCTCGGCGACCGCGGGGGAGGACGGCGCGGCCCCCGTCGCGGGCTTCGCCGCAGCCGGGTGCGCCGCGAGCAGCGCGAGAACGAGCGCGATCACCCCCGAACCTTACACCACGCAACAGCGCGCAAGCCTGGCCGAAGAGATCGCGTTTTTCAGCCCGGTTGCCCGGGCTCAACGTGATAGAAGGAGAACCCCATGGGAAGCGTGAACAAGGTCATCCTGGTCGGAAACCTGGGTGCGGATCCGGAGCTGAAGTACACGCCGTCGAGCCGCCCCCTCTGCAACCTGCGAATCGCGACCACCGACGTGTTCAAGGACAAGTCGGGGCAGCGGCAGGAGCGGACCGAATGGCACCGCGTGACCGTGTGGGGTGACCAGGCCGAGAACTGCAACAAGTACCTGTCGAAGGGCCGGTCGGTTTACATCGAGGGCCGGCTGCAGACCCGGTCGTACGACAAGGACGGACAGAAGCACTACGCGACCGACGTGGTGGCTGACCGCGTCGTCTTCCTGGGCAGCGGCAGCGGGGGCGGGGCCGGCGGAGGTGGTGGCGGCGGTGGCGGAGGCGGGGGCCGTCAAGGCAGCGGATCTTCGAGGGATTCCGGTCCTCCCGACGAGGCCGATGCCCCGATGCCGACGTCGGACGACGACATCCCGTTCTAGCCGACAGCCGGGTTTAGGACTCGGCTCCAGCAGGCGTTTTCGGCGGCGTGCTCGAGGTATGGCTCTGCTCCAGCCTGCCTATCGAAGTGCCGAGATCGACGATAGAATCCATGCTGGTGGTTCGTCGGCTCGTTGCGCTTTCGGCCCTCCTGGTGCCGACAATTGCTCCGGCCTGGGTCGGGAGCAGCGGTGACGCCGTCCACGAAGCGAAGCTCGACACCGTCGCGATCGTGACGCGAACGGCGATTGCATCCGACGAGCTCGATCAGCCCGTGCCGCTCTGGTCGCCGGGCCACGGCGCCTACACGAAGTTCAAGCCGTCGAGCTCGCCGCGCGAGCTGCTGCTCTCGTTCGACGACGGGCCCGACCTCAACGGCACGCCGCTGATCCTGGACGAGCTGGACAAGCGCGGTCTCAAGGCGATCTTCTTCGTGACCGGGTGGCGTCTGGTCGGCCAGCGGCCCGAGGACGTCGCGCGCCGCGACCTGGTCCGCAAGATCGCGGCGCACGGCCACCTGGTCGCGAACCACACGATGAACCACCACGACCTCTGTCAGAACCCGGACGAGCAGGCGTTCGAGATCGACTCGAGCACCGAGCTGATCGCGGAGACGACGGGCGTGCGCCCGCTGCTGTTTCGATCGCCGTACGGCGCGTTCTGCAAGACCCTGGAGGAGGCGCTGACCGCCCGCGGCCTGCCCGACATCGGCTGGAACATCGATCCGCAGGACTGGAAGGTCGGCGACGAGGAGGCCGTCTTCAACTACCTCACCGGCAAGGTCGACAAGTTGAAGGGCCGCGGGATCATGCTGCTGCACGACACGCACGAAGGCTCGGTGCACGCGTTGCCGCGGTTCCTCGACTGGCTCGCGCGCGAGAACGTGCGCGCCGTGCGCCAGCACCGGCCGCCGGTCAACATCATCGACTACCGCGTGATGGTCCCGAAGCGTCCGGTCACGGCGAGCGGCGTGCCCGAGCTGGTCGGCGCGCTGGTCGCCGACGCGCGCGGCTCGGTGGCGCGCCACCTTCCCTGAGCGGGCTCACGCGAGGCGCAGAGACGATGAGCGCCTTCCTGATTCGCGACATCGCCCCGGCCGATCTGGAGGACTTTCAGAAGGCGGCCGTCCACCTCGATTCGGTGAACCTGCCCGACGATCGCGAGGCGTTGTCGGCGATCATCGAGCGGTCGCGGCGGTCGTTTGCGGCGGTCGCGTCGGGTGCGAGCGAGCCGCCCGCGAAGGATCGCTGCCTGGTCTTCGTCGCCGAGGAGCGCGCCGGCGGCGCGGTGGTGGGATCGTCGATGATCTTCCCCCAGCACGGCAACCGGAAGGCGCCGCACGTCTACTTCGACGTGCTGGAAGAGGAACGCTACAGCGACACGCTGGACCGCCACTTCGCGCACCGTGTGCTGCGCATCGGCTACAACTACAAGGGCCTCACCGAGGTCGGCGGGCTGGTCGTCAGGCCGGAATTCCGGCGACACCCGGAGCGGCTCGGTCGGCTCCTGATGTCGGTCCGGTTCCTGTACATCGCGCGCCACCGGGCGGCGTTTCGCGATGAGGTGCTGTCCGAGCTGATGCCGCCGCTGGAGCGCGACGGGACCAGCCTGCTGTGGGAATCGCTGGGGCGGAAGTTCACCGGCCTCACCTACCAGGAGGCGGATCGGTTGTCCCAGGACAACAAGGAGTTCATCCGGGCGCTATTTCCCCAGGATCCGCTGTACGCGTCGCTGCTGCCGGCGCATGTGCAAGAGCTGATCGGCCAGGTCGGGCCGAACACGAAGGCGGTCGAGAAGGTGCTGCGCGAGATCGGCTTCACCTACGCGCACCGGATCGACCCGTTCGACGGCGGCCCACACTTCCAGGCGCGCACCGACGACATCACCCTTGTGCGCGCGACGCGCACCGCGCGTGTCGCCGACGTCGCGGCCACGGTGGGGCCTCCGGGCGTCGTGGCGATCGTCGCGCGCGAGCGGTCCGAGACGCCGTATTTCGTGGCCGTGCGCACGCTCGTGCCGGCCCAGGATCCGCCGGCGGGGGAGGGGGACGCGACGCTGCCGCTCAGCGCGGAGGCGCGCGATGCATTGCGGGTCGCGCCCGGGGACGAGATCGCGTACCTTCGTCTCCACTAGCGATGCCCTCCACGGTTTTCATCGTCGACGACGAGAAGAACATCCGCCGCACGGTCCGGATGGTGCTGGAGGGCGAGGGCTACACGGTCGAGGAGGCGTCGAGCGGCGAGGAGGCGCTGGCGCGCATCGCCGAGATCGGCGCGGACGTCGTGCTGCTGGACGTTCAGCTGCCGGGCATGTCGGGCCTCGAGACGATCGAGCGCATCGCGAAGCTGAAGAACCTCGAGTCGCCGCCCACGATCATCATGATCTCGGGGCACGCGACGCTGGCGGACGCGGTGCGCGCGACGAAGGCGGGCGCGTACGATCTGATCGAGAAGCCGCTGGATCGGGAGCGCCTGATGGTCGCGCTGCGCAACGCCCTCGAGCGGCGGGCGATGGAGCGCGAGGTGCAGGGCCTGCGCGCGATGACCGACGAGCGGTTCGAGATGGTCGGCAAGAGCGCGCCGATGGGGGCGCTCTTCGCGCAGATCGCGAAGGTCGCGCCGACGCGGACGCGCGTGCTGATCACCGGCGAGTCGGGCACCGGGAAGGAGCTGATCGCGCGCGCCCTTCACCGCGCGAGCATGCTGGCCGAGAAACCGTTCGTGAAGGTCAACTGCGCGGCGATCCCGCCCGAGCTGATCGAGTCCGAGCTGTTCGGGCACGAACGGGGCGCGTTCACGGGCGCGACGGCGCGCAAGCGCGGCCTGTTCGAGCTCGCCGACGGCGGGACGATCTTCCTCGACGAGATCGGCGACATGATCGCGTCGGCGCAGGCGAAGGTGTTGCGCGTGCTGCAGTCGGGTGAGTTCACGCGCGTGGGCGGCGAGCAGGCGCTGAAGGTGGACGTGCGCGTCGTGGCCGCGACGAACCGGGACCTGCAGGCGGCGGTGGCGTCGGGCGTGTTCCGCGAGGATCTCTACTTCCGTCTCAACGTCGTGCCGCTGCGGGCGCCGCCCCTGCGCGAGCGCGCCGAGGACGTGCCGTTGCTGTCCCGGTCGTTCGTCGAGCTCGCGTCCCGGGAGAACGGCATGAAGGCGAAGCCGATCTCCGACGAGGCGCTGTCGATGCTGGCCGACTATCCCTGGCCGGGCAACGTGCGCGAGCTGCGCAACGTGATCGAGCGGCTGGTGATCCTTTCGGAGGAGACCATCGACGTCGGCGATCTGCCCGAGGAGATCGTCGCGGAGGTGGCGCGCAGCAAGCGCGAGGCGAGCGCGCCGTCCAGCGATCTGCCGCGCGTCGAGCTGCCGGCCGAGGCCCGCGCGCTGCCCCTGCGCGAGTTTCGCGACCACATGGAGCGTGAGTACATCCGCATCAAGCTGGACGAGAACGGCTGGAACATCTCGCGCACCGCGACGCTGCTGGGGATCGAGCGCACCAACCTGCACAAGAAGATGCGCGCGCTCGGCCTGTCGCGCGACAGCCAGGGCCACGGGTCCGGCCAGACGTCGTCGTGAACCGGACGCTGCTCACCATCGCCGGGACGCTCGGGTTCTCGGCGGTGCTGCTCGGCGCGTTCGGCGCGCACGGCCTGCGGGACAAGATCGCGCCGCCGATGCTGGAGATCTACCGGACGGGCGTGCTCTACCACCTGGTCCACGCGCTCGCGGTCCTGGCGGTGGCGTTCGCGGCCGACCGCCTTCGGCGGCCCCGCCTGGTCGCTGGCCTGTTCACGGCGGGCATCGCGATCTTCTCCGGCACCCTGTACCTGCTGGCGATCACCGGCGTGATGAAGCTGGGCGCAATCACGCCGATCGGCGGCCTCCTGCTGATGGCCGGCTGGGCCGCGCTGATCGCCGAAGGCTTCGGGCGCTCGACTACTTGAGGAACTTCCAGAGCGCCGCCGAGATCGCGACCAGCATGCAGGTGACCAGGCCCAGGCCCGCCAGCAGCTTGCGGTGATCGTAGTGGCTGCGCGCCTGCTCGATCGCGGCCAGCTGGGCGCCGCGGTCGCCGATCGTCTCGCTCAGGCGATCGATGTTCTGGTACGCGGACAGGAGGGAGGCGTGGGGCGGGCGGACGTCGGCCGCGACGCGCCCGATCTGCGCGGTCAGGTCCGAGATCTCGCGTTCGGCGTCGACGCGATCGCGCAGGCGACCCGCGATGCTCGCGGCCATCGCGGACGCCGCTTGCCGGCGCCCGGCCACGGCTTGATCCAGCTTGGACTTCGCCGCCGCGGCGGCGTCGCGCAAAATGGCGGCCTTGGCTCGCAGATCCGCGAGCTGGGCGTCCAGCCGATCGACGTTCTCTTCCAGCGAACGCTGCTCCGCCGCGAGCCCGGCCGCGTCGTGGGCGAGCTCGGCCAGCCGGGGGTTGCCGATGGGGCCGCTGTCGTCGCTGGTGTCCCGCTCGTTCCGCGCCCGCTCGTCCTTCACGCGCGCCAGTCGGGTCCCCGTGGTCCGGCGATCCCCGGTCATATCGCGGAGGATCTGCTCCGACTCGCGGCTGGCCTTGTCGGCGGCGCTCCATTCGGCCTCGGCCGCGGACTGCTGGTTCGCGAGCCGCGTCGCCTCGTTCTGCTGCAGCGATTCCGATGTCGCGGCGTCGGCGGCGGCCGACTCGCGCTTGGCGTGGGCGCGACCGATCGCCTCGAGCAGTCCCGTCAGCTCAGCGTGCTGGATGCCTTCGCGCATGACGATCTGGCCGAGCTCGTTGAGCGCGCCGGCCAGCAACGCCTCGGCTCCCGAGCGCTCCTCGAGCAGTCGTCGCCGGCGCTCGCCCGCGTCCAGCTTGCTGCGGAGATAGACGTAGATGTAGCCGATCGATTCGCCCAGCCATCGGACACGAGACGGCGGGGCGGCGGGCGCGGCCGCGAGGCCGGAAGAGATGCCGCTCGACAGCGGCCGGTCGAAGAGCGTTCGCGCGCCGCCCAGCGTGTCCCGCACCGTCGCCGCGGGACCGGGCGTCGCCATCACCGTCCGCGAAAAAGCCCCGGCATCGCCGGTCGTGCGTCGGGTGCTGGCCGGCAGCCCCCCGTCGGTGCGGGGCAGCTTGCGGCCGCACTGCGAGCAGAACGCCAGGTGATCGGCGTTTTCGTGCGCGCAGTGCCGACAGGAACGCATCGCGGTGGTTAGTTTACTTTATCCGTGGTACCGATCGCGTGGGTGAAGCTCACATGAACGCCGCCGCCAAGACCAGCTGCCAGCTCATCGAAAAGACCCTGAAGAAGAGCCCAGCGTTCAAGAAGGTCGACGAGGGTCTGTACGTCGTCAAGCAGGGATCGTCGATCGTGATGATTAACGTCATCGCGTGGAATCCGGATCGGGCGGTCGTGCGCTGTGTGGCCCAGCTCGTCAAGGGCGTGACGATGGAAGTTCCGCTCGCGCTCCAGTTGCTGGAGATGAACGCGCTGCTGCGCTTCGGCGCCTTTGCCTACGTCCCGGCGGGCGACGTCATCATCTTCTCGCACACGCTGCTGGGCGGGGCGACCCTGGACTCGGAGGAGCTGAACACGACGATCCGCGACGTCGCCATCATCGCGGACGAGTACGACGATCGCATCGCCGCCCGTTATGGCGGGCAGACGATGCAGGAGCTGCTGGAAGAGAGCGTCATCGATCACTTCCGCACGGCTCACGGCAAGGACCACTTCAAGTCCTGAGCGGAGGCGCCCAGCGTTCGGACCAACCGGCGGACGAGCTGAGATGACGGGCGCCAAGAGCAACATCCTCGAAGCGATCGGGCGCACGCCGATCGTCAAGCTGCAGAAGGTCGCGCGCCACGTCTCGGCCGAGATCTTCGTCAAGTGCGAGTACCTGAATCCGGGCGGTTCGATGAAGGACCGCGTCGCGCGCAACATTGTCGAGGACGCCGAGCGCCGCGGCCTGCTGGGGCCGGGCGGCACGATCGTCGAGGCGACCAGCGGCAACACGGGCATGGGCCTGGCGCTGGTGGCCGCCCTGCGCGGCTACGCGTGCGTGTTCGTCATGCCCGACAAGATGTCGCAGGAGAAGGTGGCGGGCCTGCGCGCGTTCGGCGCGCGCGTCGTCATCTGTCCGACCGCCGTCGAGCCCGAGGACCCGCGCAGCTACTACCAGACCGCGAAGCGCATCGTCCAGGAGACGCCGGGCGCGTTCTACGCGAACCAGTACCACAACCAGGCCAACCCGGAGGCGCACTACCTGTCGACGGCGCCCGAGATCTGGGACCAGACGGCGGGCGAGGTCGACGTGTTCGTGGCCGGGATGGGCACGGGCGGGACGATCTCGGGCTGCGGGCGTTACTTCAAGGAGAAGAAGCCCGGCTTCCGCCTGGTGGGCGTCGATCCGATCGGCTCGCTCTACTACGAGTACATCAAGACCGGCCGCATGACCCGGCCCTTCGCGTACTACGTCGAGGGCATCGGCGAAGACTTCCTGCCCAGCACGATGAACCTGAAGATCGTCGATGAGATCGTGCGCGTCGACGACAAGGAATGCTTCCTGATGACGCGCGAGCTGGTGCGCCAGGAGGGCTTGTTCGTCGGCGGCAGCTCGGGCGCGGCGGTCGCGGGCGCCATCAAGTACGCCGAGGCGACCAAGCGCAAGGAGAACATCCTGGTGCTGCTGCCCGACGGCGCGTCCAAGTACCTGTCGAAGATCTTCGACGACAAGTGGATGCGCGAGAACGGGTTCCTCGACGAGCCCGATCC
>Ga0070684_100001358_pt1 | contig 17548 bp, 12 predicted proteins | sample KBSC723LmetaG_FD_65653 | JGI IMG/M metagenome (GOLD analysis project Ga0070684, IMG submission 65653) | Corn rhizosphere microbial communities from Kellogg Biological Station, Michigan, USA - KBS C7.2-3L metaG | ecosystem: Host-associated > Plants > Roots > Rhizosphere ...
CGCCTCAGCGTCCCGAGGACCGACGCAAGCTCGGAGTTGTACGGAACATACCCGCCGGGAACCAGACCGTCAGCGTCATAGCCGCCGACGGCGTACTGCATCTTGAAGTAGAGGAGGGCGCGCGACCGCGAGGTCTCATCCACGTCGCCGTAGTCCGAGTAGTCGACGGCGATCTCGTGCCGGGCGCCGTCGACCCACACGACGAACAGGGCGACGGGAGCCGCCGGCTGTGCGATGTCCGTGACGCTCACGGGCACGTGCAGGGCGAGGCCGAACCGGATCGGATCGAGCCACGTTCGGGACGGGGGCCAGTGATAGGTCGCAGGCCATTCGACCCGGACGCCGTCGAGCTCTCCGGGCGCGAGCGGCCAGGTCAGGTCGCCGAGCGGCCGGTAGTCGTTTCGGAGGCGCCACCAGAGCGACCTCGGACGATCGACGAGGGCGGCCGGTCGCATCGAGCGACGCAGCCGGTGCAGGAGCGGCGCGTCGGAGCTCACGCGGCCGGCTTTGCGGGACGAAGCTCGTCACGTGCAGACCGAAACACCTCTGCTGCCCTGCCGGGTGCGGCCAGCCGGAGCGCTGCCAGGTAGACCGCCGAGGCCGCGAGGATCTCGAGGGCGAGCGCGCCGAGTCCGCGCGCAACGCCGTGGCGTGCGGCATGGAGGAAAACGCGGTCCAGCCCGCCCGCCGCGCCGGCCGCGAGCAGTCCACCGCAGACGGCGGGCCACACTTCGCCGACGACGATCCGCCGCTCGACTCCGAGCACCCCGCAGGCCGCCGAGACGGCGTAGCAGCCGATCAGAATCGTGGCGACGGAAACACCCGCCGCCGCTGCGGCGACGCCGAACGGCAGGAGGGCGGCGACGACGAGCACCGTCGCCGGCGCGCCGACCAGTTGCATCCGCGAAGCGAACTCGGGGCGGCCGGCGGCCTTGAACGCCTCCGCTCCGACGGAGCCCAGTGCCGAGCCGAGCCCGAGCCCGGACAGGGCGACGAGGACGTGACCGGCTACCCGCCAGCGGTCGCCGAGCAAGACGACGACGAACTGCTCGCCGATGCCGAGGAACACGAGCCCGGCCGGGACGGCGACGAAGCACACCGCGCGTAGAGCACGGAGAAACGCCCCGCGAAATCGCAGCGGCTCCTGGGCGATCCGAGAGAACGCCGGGAAGAGAACGGATGCACCCGTGACGATGAAGAGCGCGTTCGTCTGCGTCGCAATCCGCGAGCCGAAGTTGTACTGGCCAAGCTGCGTGGCACCGCCGAAGCGGCCGATGACCGCGGTGAGTGCGACGCGATTCCCTTCGCGGAGCATCTCGCTGCCGAGGATGTGCCGCCCGTAGCGCGCGAGATCGCGCCACATGTGGATCGATGCAGAGCGGAGACGGGGCCGCCAGCGGCAGAGCGACCAGAGCAGCGTCACCCGAACCGTCACGGAGAGGTACGCCCCGAGCAGCAGGCCCCACGCCCCGTACCCGGCGGCGAGCCCGCCGATCGATCCGATCGCGAGCGCGACCACCGCCCCGGGCTCGACGACCAGCCGCCGGACGAATGCGAACTCGCGCTGGAGGAGTGCGTTCGGAACCACCCCGAGCGACGTGATGAAGTGGGTTGCCGAGCTCGCGAGTGCGATCTCGCCCACCTCGCGACTACCGAAGTACCAGCCGATCAGAGGCGCGGCCGCGAGTGACAGGAGGGTGAAGAATGCGCCGCCGAGGGCAGTCGCGACGAAGGCCGTCGCACCGGCTTCGTCGAGTCGGTCCGGCCGCTGGATCAGGGCGGACGACATCCCGGACTCGACGACGAGAGAGCTGAAGGTGACGAGGATCGACGCGGCCGCGAACGTCCCGAACGTGTGTGGGGGAGCAAGCCGGGCAAGTGCGATGTACGTACCGAAGGTCAGAACCTGGGTGAGCAGTTGCCCCCCGGCGACGACGCCGACGCCACGGACGACGGTGCGCCTCAGACTTGCGGTGCCACGGTTCTCGGGTTCGGTATCCACGCTACGAGTGTCGTCGTCCGGCAGCGACACGCTGCAGGAGGTCCAGGTACTGATCGGCCATGCGCTCGGCCGAGAAGAGACCTTCGTAGCGAGCTCGTCCAGCCTCGCCGAGCCGGCGCGCAAGAGCGCCGTCGGCGGCGAGCGTCGCGAGTGCGTGCGCGAGCCCGTCCGGGTCGCCGCGGGGCACGAGCAGGCCCGTCTGGCCGTCGACAACCGCTTCTGGAACTCCGCCGACGTCGCTCGCGACCACCGGGAGCCCGGCACTCATCGCCTCGAGCGCGACCATCGGCAACGCCTCGATGTCGCTGACGAGGCAGGCTGCGTCGGCGGCGAGGAGGAAGTCTGCGACATCCCTCCGCTCGCCGATCGCCTGCACGGCACCGTTCGAACGAGCCACCGCCGCATCGACGTCGTACCGGAGCGGGCCGGCCCCGACGACGAGCCCTCGGACGCCGGCAGCCACACACGCCGCCACGAACGCGACCGGCTGCTTCGGCGGCCGGAGCCCGCCGACGAAGACGGCGAGGAAGTCGGTCGGGCGGACGCCGAGCTCGGCCCGTACCACGCTCCGGTCGCGGGCGGACTGAGCCGCAGCGACGCCGTTCGAGATCACGACGATCCTGGAGGCCGGGTACCCGAGCAGCACCAGGCCGGAAACCTGGGCCCGGCTGACGGCGGCAACCGCGTCGCAGGACCGCGCGAAGAGCCGCGTGAGCAGTCGGCGATGGCGCCGTCGCGCGAGGCCCGGCCCGCCGTGCTCGACGACGACGTGAGCCGCGCCCGCCCTTCGGGCGATCAGCCGTCCGACGACCATCGCGTCGATGCCCTGTGAGACGACGACGTCCGGCGCCGGGTCGGCGAAGCGACGCGCCCTGCGGAGCCGCACGAGGTCGAACCTGCTCCGGAGCGACGCGCACGAAGCCGGGACTCCGGCGGCTTCGATCTCGTCGAAGAAGTCGCCGCGACCCTGCAAGGTCAGAAGCCGCGGCGCCGCGCCGCGCGCCCGAAGGCCCGGCAGAAGCGTCGCCCATTGCCGTTCGGCTCCGCCACGCTCCAGTGCCGTGGTCACGAAGAGAACGTTCAGTGGAGAAGCTCGTCGTAGAGGTCCAGGTGCGCAGCGGCAACCCGCTCGGCTGTGGCGGCCTCGGCACGGCGGCCGCCCTCCGCGACGAGGTCGGCGGTGGGGACGACGCCGGCGAGGATCCGCTCGATCCCCTCGCCGAGCGCATCCGGGAGGGGGTCGACCAGCACGGCGGCGCCGGCGGCGAGGGCCGGGATCCCGCCGGTGCGCGTCGCGAGCACCGGCACGCCGGCGGCCCAGGCGTCGAGCAGCGTGACGGGAGCGACCTCGAAGCGAGACGGGATCACCACCAGGGCAGCGTCCGCGAACGCCTCCCGCAGAGCCTCGGGAGCCAGCCATGGTTCGACCTTCGCGGCGGCGAAGGCGGCGGGGACCGACTCGTCCGCGGGCCAGCCGACGATATGCAACGTGGCCTGCGGTATCGCCGTCACGACCCGCTCCCAGGCGTCCGCGAGCAGATCCCAGCCCTTGATCCGACGTGGGCCGCCGCAGTACAGGACCCGGCCTGCGACTGGATGCCACGTGCCCTCGCGGGTGAAGGCCGGGTCGACGATCGTCGGGATGTAGAGGAAACGGCGCGGGCGCCCTGGCACGTTGACAGCAGGGTCGGGGTGCACCGACACCACCGCATCGGCGCGGGCGACAACCGCCGAGGACAGGCGCTCGACGATCGCGATCCGCGCCTCGGTCCCGAGACCCCGGCGACGCCACGCGCGCGTGTCCTTCACATGACTCCCGTGCGCCGTGACCACGCGCGGCCGCCCGCGCAGGTCGGTGACGGCGAGGCCGCTCGCAAGGAGGCCCTGCCCGTGGACGACGTCTGCGTCGATTTCCTGCAAGACGCGGGCTGCGGCCTCCCGCCAGGGACGGAGGCGCCGGAGCAGGGCGAGCCGGGGATCGCAATCGACGTGGATGACCCGCGCCACACCGTCGTGGTCGTCGGATGCAGCGCCGGGAGCGACGACCGTGACGTCCACGCCCGCGCCCGCCAGAGCACCGACCAGCCGCCGCGTGCTCACCTCGACGCCGCCGGTCGGCGGCCGGTTCGACTCCGGATAGCTCGACACCATGGCGAGCCGGAGGGTCAACGAGGATGCGCTGTCAAACGCCGCCCGCAGCCGAGCGCGATCCAGGGGAGCACGGACACGAACGAGAAGAACCTCATGTCGAACGTGGCGGCGCTGATGAAGAACACGGCGCACGTCGCGAGGCAGACGAGGCCGAACCACCGCTCGGGACCCGGTGAGCGCACGAAAACGAGCAGGCGGCGCCCGATGATCAGCCAGGGCAGGAGAAAGAGCGCAAGTCCGACACCGCCGAGCTCCACCAGGATCGTCAGGAAGGTGTCGTGGCTCGTGCTCCCCTGTCCGAGCTTCGTCTGGTCGGCGGTGCCGCCGAGATTCGTCGCGCTGTTCTTGATCCGGTCGAATGAGCCGTACCCCCACCCCAGAACCGGCTTCTCCCGCGCGAGCTTGAACGACCAATTCTGGATGATCACGCGCGTCTGCACCGTCGCCGAGTTGCTCACGCGCTTCTGGTAGACCTGTGAGTTCGCGAAGCTCCCCCATGCGAACGCCAGGACGAGGCCCGCGATGGAGAGCGTGATCGCGCTCTTCGCGCGGATCGACCGGCGCAGGAGCAAGATCGGGAAGGCGGCGGCGAGCAGGCCGACGATCGGGCCTCTCGTGTACGTGAAGAAGAGCGCCGGCGGTGACACGAGGATGACCGCCAGAGCGGGCTTGCGCAGGCGCGCAGGGCCGCCCCAGAAGACGACGATCAGGGCCACGGCGACCGCAATCGCGAGGTACGTCCCGAGGACCGCGGGATTGTCGAGTGTCGCAACGACTCGCGGCGTCGCGACTTGCTGCCAGTCGGTGTTGTGCCACAGGTTCCAGCCGACGGCAGCCTCGACCAGGGCCATGACGGCGAGGATGAGAGCCGTGCCGAGCAGGAGACCGCAGATCGCCTCGCGGAACCGCGGCGACACGGGCCCGAACGCGCAGAAGTAGTAGCCGACCGCCGCGAACCCGACCGTGGTCAGAACGCCGCGAACCGTCGGCGTCCCCCCGACCCGCGTATCGAGCAGCGAGACGAGCGCGAGCACGAGAAACGCCGCGGGGAGCACGTCGACGAAGGTGGCCCGGATGGGCCTGGACCGTGTCGTCGCAGCCCAGAGCACGAAGAGGAGCGGCGGGAACTCGTAGAGCAGCTGGCTCAGACCGTGTCCGACAGAGGATGCCCGTGACGATGCTTGCAGGAAAGGAGCCGCCAAGAACCAAAGGAGGAAGGTCCGTTCCGGCGGGACGTTGAAGACGAGCAGGAGTAGTCCGACGCCACACACCGCAAGCACGGGAAGAAGCGCCATCCTGTTGTTCGAGCCGATCGCCTCGGCTGCCAGCAGGCTGACCGGGATCGCGACGAGCTCGATCACGAGCGTCCGCCTGCGCGCGAGCGACGCCACGGTCGTCACGGGCGCTTTCCCGCCGCGACCGGCCGGATCCGCTGATCCTGCGTTTGGGTCATGGTCGGATCATGATGCCGAAGACGGCCGATTGCCTCCCGACTCGCCGCCGGTGATCAGCCCCGAGCTCGCCCTCGTCGACCCGGAGCTCGCGGCCCTCGGCCGGCGCCTGCTCGAGCGCTCCGAGCTCGAGTCGGCAAGGGTCGTACCGGCTCCACCGCGCCTCGCTCCACGAGTAGAGCCGGCCCCCATACCGTCCGCCCACCTCCCGGCTCCGTCTCGACGGCGGCAGCGCGCGCGCCGGATCGCGGTCCGGGGGCTCACCGGTCTCACTGCGGCGGTCGGCCTCGGTGCAGTGCTCGCGACGATCACCCACGCCGGGTACGGCGGGTTGCCCGGCTGGACCCGCGTCGCGGCTCCCGATCCGGTTCCGTCAGCCCGAGCGGTGCAGGACGACACCGTCCGGACGGGGCGAGCCGCCGGATCATCGACCGCGATGCCCAAGCGATCGAGCACGGCCGGCCCGCAGGAGAGACCGATCGGAAGACGAACGTTCGTCGCGCCGGCGATCGACCAGGTGACTGCTGACCGGAGCACGGGCGATAGCGCAGCGTCTGCAACGACTCGGCCGAAGACGTCGGTAACTCGCGGAGCGAAAGAGCACGTCACTTCACCCGCGTCGCCGAAGCCGGTGCCGACGACGGAAGCGCGGTCGCAGCCGGTCCTTCATTGGAGGAGCTCGCCGAAGACAGCGTTCTTCGACGTCGTTCTCTGGCGCGACGGGCACCGGCTGCTGGATTCGTGGCCGACCGAGGGCACCCTGCGGATCCCATCGAGCTGGTCGTACCGAGGTCACGCCTACCGGCTCGACCCGGGGAGCTACCTCTGGTTCGTCTACCCGGGCATCGGCCCGCGGTCGGCAGGCCGCTACGGCCCGTTGCTCGCAAGCGGCAGGTTCACGATCACCGCTTCCGCGCGGACGTGAGGCTCAGACGACGCCGGCCGGTCGGGTCACCCGATCGGGGACGGCGTGACGCCGAAACGTAACGCCCTGATCCCTCAGTTGGGGGGGAAGCCTGGACGGACCTGCGACCGACACCGGTTGTATGACACCCCGCTCCCACACCGCCCGCATCCTCACCTTCTTCCTCACTGCACTCGTCATCGGTTCGATCATCGCCTCTCCGGCCGCCGCACGACGGTTCGACGACGCAGGCGACGCCCAGTCCTTCAAACGCCCCAATCCAAACGCCCCGCTCAACACCGCCCTGCCGACGATCACGGGCAACCCCGTGGTCGGTGCGTCTCTGACGGCAAGTCCTGGATCATGGTCCGGCACGACACCGTCCTTCTCCTACAACTGGGCGCGCTGCGCCTCCGGCGCCTGCAGCTCGATTTCGGGGGCGACCTCCGCCTCCTACGTGCTCACGAACGCAGACGTCGGCGTGAACATCTCCGTCGTCGTGACCGCTCAGAGCACTCACGGCTCGGCCACCGCCGCGTCCGCGCAGGTGGGGCCGGTCGCTCCGGCGCCGGCTGCTCCGACGATCGACACCGGCGGCGGCAGCGGGAGCAGCGGTGGGGGCGGCGGCAGCAGCGCCACGATCGCACCGCCGGCAGCCACCAGCGCACCGACGACGTCGGGCTCGGCGACCCAGGGCGCGACGCTCACGGCCTCGACCGGAGGCTGGAGTGGGTCGCCGACGGGCTACGCCTATCAATGGCTTCGCTGCGACTCGACCGGCGGCTCGTGCAGCCCGTTCACGACGGGCAACGGCCTTCCGACCTACACGCTGACGGTGCTCGATGTCGGCGCGCGGATGCGGGTAACCGTGACCGCGACGAACGACGGAGGCTCGGCAGCCGCGACGAGCGCTGCCAGCGGCATCGTGGCGCCGCCGCCGGCCGCGCCGCCCGCGCCGACCGTCTCGATCAGCGCGCCCGCCCCCGGATCGACCGTGAGCGGCAGCATCCCGTTCACGGCCACCGTGGCGAACGGCACTCCGACGCAGGTCACGTTCACGATCGACGGCGGGGCATCGTTCACGGAATACAGCGCTCCGTACGTCTACAACGGTGACGGGAAGACACTCGACACGACCACGCTGTCGAACGCGACGCATACCCTTGCCGCTCGGGCGAGCTTCAGCGACGGCTCGAGCGTCTCGTCGTCCGAAGTGGTGACGGTTCAGAACACGGCGACGGCGCCGGCTCCCACTCCGCCCCCGACCGGCGCGACCGGCGACGGGGTGATGCGCTTCGGCACGTCGTACGCATGGGGCTCGAACTACAGCCGCTACGACTACCTGCTGGTGGGCTTCGGCGACGTCGACGCGGCAGCAGCGACGACCGCAAAGTCGCTGGTCTACAAGGGTGGCGTCGATGTGACCGACACGACGAACACCGACCTCGGCATGAACATCAGCGGCGTTGGATACAAGCAGGCGCTCGCGAACGGCTGGCTCCTGAAGGACGCCTCCGGCAACTACATCAAGCCGGCGAGTGGTGATTTCCACTGGTTCGGAGACATCGGCGACCCCAACTTCCAGAAGGCCTGGGTGGACAACGTCTCTGCGTTCCTGCTCAACCACCACGCCGACGGCGTCTTCATCGACAACGTGCTCTGCTCCTTCGGCGGCCTCAGTGCCGGTGTCCTCCCCGCGAAGTACCCGACCGACGCGTCGTGGGCAAACGCGCAGGCGGCATTCCTGGCGTACGTCGGCCCTGCCATGCATGCCAAGGGCCTGTATGTCGCGGTCAACGCCTATTGCTACGGCCCGGACAGCGGCACGGCGAACGACGCCTGGTGGACGCGGATCGCACCGTACGTCGATGCTGAGATGACGGAGTATTTCGAGCAGAACCCGAACAACACCTCACAGCTCTTCTTCAACGCGCCGACGACGTCCTGGATGGGCAACTGGCTCGGCAAGCTCGACGTGATCAAGGCCGCGCAGAGTGCAGGCAAGGCAGCGCTCGCCCTCACCTACGGGTCCGGTTCGAACACGGTCGCGATGACCTACGGCCGGGCCAGCTTCCTGCTCGTCTGGAACGGCACGAGCGGCGCCTATATCTACAACCCGACCGACTCGACCGACCCCTGGAACCCGGCCTGGACGACGGCGATCGGCGCACCGACGGGCGCGATGACCCAGGTCGGCGGTAGCTACGTCCGTGACTACTCCGGTGGATACGTCGTCGTCAACCCGAGCCAGTCGACCGTGACGGTTCCGCTTCCTGCGGGGCTGAAGACCCTCTCCGGAGCGGCCGCAGGCTCCTCGGTCACGCTCGCGACGACCACCGCCGCGATCTTCACCAAGTAGCGAAAAGAAGCAAAGCCGGTGCCCTGACGGTCTCGCACCGCAGGGCACCGGCGTTTCGTCGATCCCGGGAAACCGAACGGCGAGGACCGGCGGGAGACCCTGCTACGGTCCCCACGGTGACGGTCCGTCGGGAGGACAGTCGGCCGAGGATAGGCCTGCATGCGATCGCTCTTCTGTCGCGGAGCAGGGCCGGCCGGAGCAAGGCTCGGCCTGCACTCGCCGTGCTCGCAGCCTGCACGCTCGCGTCGATCGTCGCCCTCCCCGCACAGGGCGCGCGCAGCGAAGGGATTGCCGCAGGGTCGACCGACCGGCTTGCACGCACGAGGCCGGCGCAAAGCGCCGCGATCGGCGTCCTTCGGCTCGGCGATTCCTACCATCTGGCCGGTGGGTACAACCGCTACGACTACCTGATCGTCGGGTACGGCGACCTACGGGCGGCATCCGTCCGCTCGGCCACCTCGCTCATCTACAAGGGCGCTGCGGACGTCACGGAGTCGCCGAGCTCCGACCCCGGCCGAGGTGTGAGCGGGGTAAGCCGCAAGGAAGCGGCCGCGAACGGTTGGCTGCTGAAGGACGCTGCCGGAAACCCGTTGCAGATCGGCTCGAACGACTGGCTCGGCGACGTCGGATCGGCGGCATTCCAGATGCGCTGGGCAACGAACGTCTCTCGCTATCTGCACGCGCATCACATTCGCGGAGTGTTCATCGACAACGTCGCCTGCTCGGTCTTGGGACTGACCCACGGCGGCATACCGGCCAAGTACCCGACGGATGCTGCGTGGGCGAACGCACAGGCTTCCTTCATCGCCTCGGTCGGGCGGGACTTGCGCAAGCAGGGGCTCTACGTCGCCGTGAACGCGTATTGCGGCGGCCCCGACAACGGCAGCGGCAACGACGCCTGGTGGGCGCGGCTCGCGCCGAATGTGAGCGGGTTGATGGTCGAGGACTTCGAGCAAAACCCGAACGACGAGTCCCAGCTCTACTTCGACGCGCCGGCCGCCTCCTGGATGGGGAACTGGCGCGGGAAGCTGAACGTGATCAGGGTGGCTCAGCGCCTCGGCCGGGATGCGCTCGCCCTGACCTGGGGCGACCGGGGTGACACGGCGAAGATGACCTACGCACGCGCGAGCTTCCTCCTCGTCTGGAACGGGAAGGGAGGTGCGTTCTTCTACAACACGCGAGACGGCTCCGACCCGTGGAATCCGATGTGGACGACCTCGATCGGCGTTCCAAGGGGCGGGTTGAGGCAGGTCGGCCCCGCCTACGTCCGGAGCTACTCGGCTGGATACGTCGTCGTCAACCCGAGCCAGTCGCCCGCGTCCGTGCAGATTCCAGGAGGGTTGAAGACGCTCTCGGGAGGACCCGCAAGCTCACCTGTCGCGCTCGCGCCGGTGTCGGCCGCGATCTTCCGCAGATAGCGGCTGACCCCGAGGGGATGTCCCTCGAATGGGGGAGAAGAACGGCTCATGACGCGCCGAGAGAACAGGCATGCTCGCACGTCTCAGCGCCGTCGGGAGCGGGGTGCTCCTGGCACTTGCGCTCGCCGGAGCGACCCATGCAGAAAGTCGGACCCAGGCCGTCGCGGGCGGCGTCGGAATGCTCCGGCTCGGTGACAGCGCCTCGATCGGAAGCGCGCATTTCTCGCATTCCGCGTATGTGATCGTCAGCCCGTTCAACGCCCGGCTCGTACCGCAGATCCGCGCCGGCAACGCAGCCACCAAGGTGCTCGCCTACAAGGCCTCGATGGATCTCAAGTCGAGCCCGTTCTGCGCGGCGCACGGCGACCAGTGCGAGACCGGCATCAGCTACGCCGAGGCGGTCGCGCACGACGCTGCGAATCCAAAGGATCCGTGGATCCTGCGCGACGCAAGCGGGAGCCCGATGACCGGTGGCTACCCGGACAACTTCCTGGGCGACGTCGGGTCGAAGTCGTTCCAGAGCCGATGGATCGCAAACGTCTCCTCGTTCCTGCAGGCAAATCACTTCTCGGGCGTCTTCATCGACAACGTCCTCGGCGACGTCTCCGGCTGGACCAAGGGTCGCTATCCCGCGAAGTATCCGACGGATGCCGCGTGGGGCGATGCGATGGCGTCGTTCGTCAAACAGGTCTCGGCGGTGTTCCGGCCCCGTGATCTGTTCGTTGCGGTGAATGCCTACAAGCCCTATCCGGAGAACACGTCCTGGTGGAAGCGGATCGCGCCGTCGACCGACGCGCTGATGTCCGAGTACTGGCAGCAGAACCCGAACAACCCGCGCGAGCTCTACACCGCCGACGCGCCCTCCTGGACCGGTCACTGGGATTACTGGCAGAAGCTGATCGACATCGCGCAGGATGCAGGCAGCGCGTTCTTCGGCCTGCAGTACGGGGACGCGTCGGACACCCGGCTGATGCGGTACGGACGCGCGAGCTTCCTGCTCGACTGGAACGGCAAGCGCGGTGCCTACTTCTTCAATCCCCAGAGTTCCGCCGACCCGTGGCAGGGAGCGTGGACCGCCGACATCGGGCGGCCGCTCGCCGACCGCTTCCGCGTCGGCACCGGCTGGCGCCGCGACTACTCGGGCGGCACCGTCATCCTCAATCCAAGCGCGAGCCGCTCTCAGACGTTCGACCTGGGAAGGCCGTACACGCTTCCCGACGGAACGACTGCACGGAGCATCACCCTCGCACCGAGCACGGCCCTGGTCCTGACCGGGATCCAGCAGTCGTCCACGCCGGCCGCGCAGCGACCGTCAGCAGCCGTCAGCCATGGCGCAACGGCTGTCAGGTGGGACGGCAAGCTCTTCCGTACGCGCCGGCAGTTCAACGGCTGGCTCCGCTCTCATCACTTGAGTTGGAACCGCTGGGCAGAGAGGCATCCGGTTGCGGCGCACCGTCTGAGCTGATGCGTCTCGTCAGCCCTCGCCGAGCCGCTCGAGCACTGTCGAGAGGTAGTACGCGGCGAGTTGCGCCGGGTGAAGATATCGGTCGAAGTACTCGCGAGAGCCCTGCACGAGCCGCTGCCGTGCTTCGGGATCCCCGAGGAGCTCCAGGCACCGCTCGACGAAGTCCGCACCGTCCGGCGCGCTGAAGATCACGTGCTCGCCGTCGACGAGAGGCACGGGGAGTCGGTTCCTGTGCGGGACCGCGACGATGCACGATCCGATCGCAAGGTAGTCGGCGAGCCGGTAACAGAAATATCCACGTCCGGGCAGGTCGACGCAGACGCGCGCCCGCGCGGACTCACGCATCGACTCGACGTAGAGCACCGTGCCCAGGCTCCCGTGGAACGCGAACCGCTCCTGCCGCGCGAGCTCTGCCATCACCTGCTCGCGCACCGGCAAGCCGTGTGCTCCAAAGCGGCCGTAGACGTCGTAGAGAGGCGGCTTCAGATCGCGGAGCCGCCGAAGCCGCGCGAGGTACTTGTAGAGCTGCGGCTGGCCGACGACATAGCCGCCGGGTACGACGTCATCCCGGCCGTACCCGTCTTCGGCGTACTGGAGCTTGAAGAGCAGCCGCGCTGGGTGCGCGCCTTCGGCGACGATCTCGTTCGAGTCTGCATAGTCGATCGCGACGCGGTGCGTTCGCGCGCCGACGCGTACGTCGAAGAACACCGTGTTCACGAAGGGCTGCTCGATCTCCGAGCGGTTGACCGGCACGTGTGCCGCAAGGCCTTGCCTGAGGGTCTCGACCCACGCAAGGGCTCCGGGCCACTGCGACTCGAGCGGCCAGTCGACGGAGAGCCTTCCGACCGCCGGTGCTGGAATCGCCCACGACGGAGGCCGCCGTGCCAGCTCTCGGGGCCGCATCGTCCAGATCGCCTCGAGCGCGAGGCTGCGGTAGGTCTCGCGGCGGCCCAGCAAGCCCACGGCGCGCGCCGCCCTCGGCCGGTAGCGGTCGAGCCGGCTCGGATGCCCGCCGGTCACGCCACCTGATCGAGGTAGGTGCGCTGGACCTCCTCGAACGGCCCGACCGTCTGGACGACTCCGCCGCTCAGGAAGACTGCCCGCGTGCAGATCTGGGCCAGAAGCGGATGGTCGTGCCCGGCCGCGACGACGATCCCGCCGGCGGCGATGATCTCCTCCGCGCGATGCCTCACGATCTCCCTGAACTCGTGGTCGAGTGCCTCGTGCACCTCGTCGAGCAGCAGGATGTCCGGGTCCGAGCGATCCGCGACGGCAAAGCCGAGCCTCGCGCGCATGCCCTGCGAGTAGCTCGACACCGGGCGGTCGAAGCTCGCCCCGAGCCGACTCCGTTCTTCGACCTGCTCGAGCTCCGAGCGCACTCGGCGGCGTGAGTGGCCGGCGAGGACGAGAAGGAGCTGCGCATTCTCCCGCCCCGTCAGCAGTGTCAGGAGCCCCGCGTCGACGGAGAGGAGCGACGCGACACGACCCTCGATCACGAGCGAACCCGCATCGGGGTAGTAGATGCGGCCGAGTACCCGCAGCAACGTCGTCTTCCCGGAGCCGCTCGGCCCGAGCAGGGCGACCCCCTCGCCGCCGCGAAGCTCGACACCGACGTCGCGCAGGCCCCACACCTCGGCACCGCGGCGGCGAAGCCTCGCAACGGCAGGCGTGACGACCCGCCGCTCGTGGTCGAAGAGGAACTTGATCCCGAGCCCGGAGGCGCTGATCCGTGCCGTCACTCCACGACCTTCGCGAACTGGCGCTGCTCGACGAGGTAGAGCGGCAGGAAGAGGGCGATCAGGCCGGCGGAGAGCCCTAGCGGATAGAGGATCTCCCAGAGCCTCGGCGCAGCATCGAACATCAGTACTTCGCGGTACGACTCGAAGATGGCGGTGAACGGATTGAGCTTCAACGCGTTGTCGACAGATCCCTGCGTTGCCGAAAGCGGCACGAGGCCGGACCCGAGGAAGAACATCGTGCGGACGAGGCTGATCGCAACCGGTCGCAGCTCACGAAACCACAGGCCGAACAGGAGAGCCGGAAACGAGATCGCGATCGCGAAGCAGATGGTGACGGCCACGATCACCGGCAGCCAGAGGATCTGGTAGGTGGGCGCCACCCGGTAACTCGCCATCATCACGGCGAAGAGCGAGAAGCTCGCGAGAAATCCGACCGCCTCCGTCAAGGCCGAGGACACCGGCAAGAGCGTCCGCGGAAACGCCATGTTGAGGATGATCGACCGGCGCGTCGTGATCGCACTCATGGCGTTGATCACGGTCGTCATGATCAACTGGAACGGCACGACGGCACAGGCGAGGCTGAGGCCGGGTGCGAATCCCGGGCGGTTGAGGACGAACGTGACGAGAATCAGGTACACCCCGACGAGCGCGAACGGATCGAGGAGCCATTTGACGACCCTGAGCGGCCCGCGGCCGTAGCGCGTCCGGAGATCGGCAGCGGTCAGCGCGAAGAGCACGTCGTACGGCCGCGCATCGCGCTTCCGGCGTGCGAGCGGACTGTCGGCCGCAGCGGCGGCGTGAAGATCGGTGGAGGGACGCGCGATCACACGATGATAGGGATCGGTGCTGTGGGCCTCCGCGCCGGCACGTACAGTCTCGCTCCGATGATCGGTTACGAGTTCGACGTGTACGGCCTGCGGCTTCGGCTCGGCGGAGGCTGGGAGGAGGTGGTCGAGGCGGTCCGTCGCGATCTCGCCTGGTTCGAAATCGGACCGGCTCCCACCGACCCCGACGTCACGATCCGTCTCGAGTTCGGGAAACCGGACTATCGGGCCTTCGGCGACACGCCGGCGGCGTTCGTCACGGAGCGAAACGTCGTCTACCAGGTCGGCGACCGGACCGTCATCGACTACCTCGGCCGAGCGATCTCCGTCCTCGAGGGGAACGACGCCCATGTGACCGGCGACGACCCGCGTGTCGCCCGGCGTGCGGGCTTCGACTTCGCCCTCGCGCGAATCAGCGCGCACCTCGACGGGCGCGGCATGCCCCGGTTGCACGGGCTCGGGTTGACGGGACAAAGCGGTGGAATCGTCGTCATGCTGCCGTCCGGAGGCGGCAAGACGACGCTCGCGCTGCGCGCTCTGCGGGAGGAGGGCGTCAAGCTCCTGTCGGAGGGAAGCCCCGTGATCGACCGTCGCGGGCTGCTCCATCCGCTGCCCTTCCCTCTGTGGGTGCGAGACAGCGCCCCCGAAGCGGCGGCGCTCCCACTCGAGCACGTGCGCCGCGTCGCGGGCGAGCTGTCCGACCCGCGGATCCTCGAGCTGTCGGCGTTCGCGGACCGCGTCGAGCAGGAGACGCGCCCGCTCGTCCACATCGTGCTCGGCCGCCGGTCGCTCGGCGAGCGATCGTGGCTCGATCCGCTCCCCCGGCGCGCCGCGATTCCGACGCTGCTCCGCGACTCCGTGGTCGGGTTCGGATTCTTCCAGGGGGCCGAGTTTCTGCTCAGGCACGGCCTACGTGACCTCCGCCACCACGTCGGGCCGATGTCGACGCGTGCTCGAGCGTGCCGTGCGGGTCTTCGCCGGGCCCAGGTCTGGCAGCTCACACTGGGGCGCGACCGAGACGGGAACTGGGAGGCTCTCCGGCCGCTCCTCCGCGGCGGTTGACCGCGGCCGACGTGCTCCCGGACCGGCTCGACCTGCTGTGCAGGCTCACCTCGTCGACGCCGACCTGGACGCTCGTGAAGGGCGCATCCTCGGCGCTGAACGGGCGCGGCGACATCGACGGCGCTGCACCGACAGACGACTGGGACCGCGTTTCGAATGCGTGCCTGGCCTGGGCCGCGGAAACCGGACGGGGGCCGGTCCTCGCCTGCGATCACATCCCGGGCTCGCTCGTGCTCGCCGTCGTCGAGCCGGCGACCAAGCAGATCGTCCAGGTCGACGTCCTCGACCACCGGCAGGTGCACGGCACGACGGTCTTGCGGGCAACCGACTTCCTGAACGCCACGCTCGAGCGTGACGGCTACCGGAGGCTCAGTCCCGGGGCCGAGGCGGTCGCCCGAGTCGTGCTGGACGAGTTTCGGCCGGGCGCACCGGCCATTGCCGCGGGATCCCTCGCCGAGCTCCGGGCGCTTCTGCTCGACGACCCTGACGGCGCCCGGGCCCTCTCGAATCGCCTCGCTCCGCGCTTCCAGGCGTCGATCCGGGCGGTCGCGGCGGGAACCTGGCCACGCACGAGCCTCCTCGCCGCCGAGGTCGCCTGCTTGTTGGAAGGGCTCCGCCGGCCCCTCCCGCTCGTCGCCCGAATGGTCGCGGCGCCCGGCCGCCGAGCGTGTCCCCTCCTGAAGGCGCTCGCGAACGAACGGACCGTCGCAGGGGATCTCGGCGATTGGATCGACGCGGTGCGTCGCATCCACCCGCACCCGCGGCTATAGATGAGCCATGAGCGGCCCCGACGACAGACGGCATCGCCGGCCGCGGGCTCGCTTTCTCGCGCCGCTCCAGCTCCTTCGGCTGGCGCGCGGCCGCCCAGTCAGCGAGAGCTGGGGCTGGGATCGGGGCCGGCCGATCGACCGGCACTACATCGAGCAGTTCCTCGATGAGCATCGGGGAGACATCCGGGGCCGCGTGCTCGAGGTGAAGAGCGCCGACTACACCCGTCAATTCGGTGCGGGCGTCGAGCGAGTCGACGTGCTCGACGTCGACCGGGCAAACAGCGAGGCGACGATCGTCGGCGATCTCGGAACCGGCGACGGCATCCCTGCCGGTGCCTTCGACTGCTTCGTCCTGACGCAGACGCTGCAATACGTGTACGACCTCCGGGCCGCCGTCCGGGCCTCGGCCGGGCTGCTCGCCCCCGGCGGTGTCCTCCTCGCCACCGTGCCCGGGATCAGTCGCCTCTCGACGATCCGCCCCGGCCCGGGCCCCAACGACCTCTGGCGCTTCACGCCTTCCGGCTGCCGGGAGCTCGCGCTCCGTGAGTTCGGCGACCGGCACGCCACCGTACGCGGTTACGGCAACGCCTTGACCTCGGCCGCGTTCGTGGCGGGGCTCTCGGCGGAGGAGCTGACGCGGTCGCAACTCGCGCACCACGACGAGCGATTCCCGCTGCTGATCGCGTTTCGCGCGGTGAAGGGATGACTCCGGCGCGCCCCGCCGTGTCGATCGTGCTCTGCACGCGCAACAGACCGCAGCTCGCACGCGAGACGATCGAGTCGATTCTGAGCGCGACGCTCACTCCGGAGGAGATCGTGGTCATCGACCAGAGCGACGAGCCCGACCGAACGCTCGAAGCACTCGGCGACGACAGGCCGACCGAGGTCCGCGTCATCGCGGCCCGGCCGAACGGTCTCGGGCAGGCAAGGAACGACGGCATCGAAGCGGCCGCACACGACGTGCTGGTGTTCGTCGACGACGACATGTGGGCGCAGGCAACGTGGTTGGAGGCGCTCGTGGACGCGCTCGTCGCGGCGCTACCCCGTGCGGTCGTCACGGGCGCGGTCGAGCCGACTCGCGCCGAGTCGTGGCGCGGCTTCACACCGTCGACGCAGGCGCACGACCGAGGCGCCGTGTTCGAGGGCCGGATCGACCGGGATGTGCTCGCGGGTGGCCATATGGCATGTGAGCGCTCGGCGCTCGAGGCGGTCGGGGGCTTCGACCCGCGTCTCGGGGCCGGCGCGTCGTTTCCGGCGGCCGACGACAACGACCTCGGTTTTCGTCTGCTCGAGGCCGGCTATCGGATCGTCTACGTCGCCGACGCGGTGCTCTACCACCGAGCGTGGCGCGCCGGATGGCAGTACCCATTCGTCCGCTGGCGTTACGGGCTCGGAAAAGGGGG
>Ga0070684_100001359_pt1 | contig 17546 bp, 17 predicted proteins | sample KBSC723LmetaG_FD_65653 | JGI IMG/M metagenome (GOLD analysis project Ga0070684, IMG submission 65653) | Corn rhizosphere microbial communities from Kellogg Biological Station, Michigan, USA - KBS C7.2-3L metaG | ecosystem: Host-associated > Plants > Roots > Rhizosphere ...
GGGTTTTCCAAAGCCGAAGTGTCGCCAAGTTTTTCGCCGAGGTAGGCGGCGCGCACGATCCGGCGCATCACCTTTGCGTTTCGCGTTTTTGGGATGTCGGTGACGAACACGATTTCTTTTGGTGCGAGCGCTTTGCCCAGGTCGTGGGCGACACTTGCTTTCAATTCGGCTGCCAGCGCGCCGTCGCCGTTCGCGTCCTTCTTGAGAACGCAAAAACAAACCAACGCTTCGCCTTTGATAGAATCGGGAACGCCGATCGCAGCGGCTTCGCTCACTTGCGCGTGCGCGACCAGAACTGACTCTACTTCCGCAGGCCCGACGCGTTTCCCGGCAATCTTAATTGTGTCGTCGGATCGGCCGAGAATGTACCAAAGTCCATCGTCATCAACTGCGGCCCAATCGCCGTGTACCCACACATCAGGAAATCGCGACCAATACGTTTGGATGTAGCGTTCCGGATCTTTCCAAAAACCGCGCGTCATTCCGATCCACGGTTCGCAAATCACCAGTTCGCCCACCTGGCCGCGCACTGACTTTCCATTTTCATCAACAACGTCTGCCGCCATTCCGGGAAGCGGGCCCGAAAACGCGCACGGCTTCATCGGTGTGAGCACGTTCCCTTCCACGATTCCGCCAGAGATTTCCGTGCCGCCGGAATAATTGATAATGGGAAGTTTGCCACGCCCGACGGTTTGGAAGAGCCACATCCATGGATCGGGATTCCACGGTTCGCCGCTGGAATGGAATTTCCGCAATGACGAAAGATCATGTTTATGCACCATTTCATCGCTCTCGCCACTGCGAGCTCGCAGCGCGCGGATCAACGTGGGGGAAACACCAAGCGCCGTCACCTTGTGGCGATCGACTAACGCCCAGACACGATCCGGCGCCGGGAAATCGGGCGCGCCATCGTAAAGCATCATCGTCGCGCTGAGGAGGAGCGTTCCGAAAACTTCCCACGGTCCCATCATCCAGCCCATATCCGTCATCCAGAAAAGCGTTTCGTCTGCGTGCACATCGAGGCCGTGCCACATGTCTTGCGCCGATTTAATCGGGAAACCGCAATGCGTGTGCACGGCGCCTTTTGGTTTCCCGGTCGTGCCCGACGTGTAGATGATCATCATCGGGTCCTCGGCTGATGTGCGCTCTGTCGGGGATTCATCAAAAGGCCCGGGCATTGTCGCAGGCGGTCCAGCATCACGCCGGACATCTTCGACGAGCCATTCGCAGGCTTGGTTCAGGATGATAAGATGCCGTAGCGTAGGAATTTGAGCGGCGGCTTCATCGGCGATTGGTTTCATCGGACAAAATTTTCCGCGGCGGCGCGTTCCGGCGGCTGTGAAGAGCGCCTTCGCGTCGGCGTCGTTTAATCGCGATACAATTGCTGCAGCCCCGAAGCCGGAAAAGAGCGGCAGAAAAATTCCGCCGATCTTAATAATGGCGAGCATCGCCACAACGATTTCCGGCACCATCGGCATAAACACTCCAATGGCGTCGCCTTTGCCGAACCCGAGACCGCGCAGCGAATTTGCCATGCGATCGACTTGCTCGCGCAGTTCTCTGTAGGTAACCGAACGCGAGGTGCCGTCTTCGGTTTCGGATTTGATCGCCGGCTTACTGTCGGTAGGCGTGCCGGCGTATTTATCGAGCATGTTGTGGACGATGTTCATTTCGCCGTCCACGCACCATTTCGCCCACGGTTTGCCGTTACTTATATCGACAACTCGCGAGTACGGTTTGTAAAACTCAATGTCGAGATCACGCAAAACGCTGTCCCAAAACCACGCGATGTCGGTCGTCGATCGTCGCATCAGTTCGTCGTAAGAACCGAGCCGATGTTTATCGATGAATTGCTGAAGGTTCGATTTTGCAATCAGCTCCGGTGTTGGCCACCAGACGAATTCGCCCCCGAATTGAAATTCGCTCACGCAGGAAGTTTGCTTTGCGCGTCGCGCGCAAGCAAGTGGATTGGGGAGCGCACGCGCCCTCGCGTGCTGGCGATGGCGCCCTCGCCATCGCGAACTTTTCGAGACGCACAGTTCATATGATTTGCCCGTTTAAGGTGAATCGACGTGTTTTAGTTAATCATGCGAATCTGGACCATCGGCCACTCGACACGAACGATCGATGAATTCATTTCGTTGCTGAAGGCAAACGAGATCAAGGTACTGGCCGACGTGCGCTCGTGGCCAGGGTCGAAGCGCTATCCGCACTTCAACAAGGACGCGCTGACGGAATCGTTGACCGCGCACGGAATCCGTTACGAACATTTCCCGGAGCTCGGCGGCAAACGAAAATCAAAGCCAGACTCACGCAACACGGCGTGGCGCAACGCGTCGTTCCGCGGCTATGCCGATTACATGGAGACGGAGCAATTCCAGAACGGAATCGTGCGGCTGCTCGACACTGCTTCAGAAGCCGGCCCGATAGCCATCATGTGCGCGGAAGCAGTCTGGTGGCGTTGCCATCGCTCGCTGATCGCGGATTACCTTACAGCGCGCGGTGTGGAGGTGCTGCACATCCTCGGCCCAAACAAAGTCGAACTGCATCCGTACACATCCGCGGCCCGAATTGTGAATGGCGAACTGAGTTACGCAGCTGATTCGCTTCTGTAGCGGCGGTCTGTGACCGCCGAATTCTCTGCTTCTCATCGGCGCTCGCAGAGCGCCGCTACGGTTTCTTCCAACCACGATGCGCGATGTACGCCGGAACAGCCGGAGTTTTCGATTCGCGTTCCATCATGCGTTCGGCGAGCCATTGAAACCACTCCCACCATGTGTCGCGTTGATAGCGTTGCCGCTGATCGGTCGTGTAAGGCAGCAGTTTCCTCCACGAAATCAGGATCGGGCCGCTGAAGAAGTCATCGATGATGTCCAGTGTCAGCTCACCATGAAAAAGCAGTACACCGATCGTCTCCCATGTGGAAGCCAGATGCACGAGCAGATCTTCACCTTCTGTTCCCAGGATTTCGCGGATTTCCTCCACGCTTGCGTTGTCCGGCAGCTCCACAACGCGTCGTAGCGCTCGCGAAAACGTCGGGCTTTGGAACGAACGGACAAGTTCCAGCATCGCATCGCGACGGCGTCGACGACGGTAATATCCAACTTGCGCTGCGGCGAAAAGGAGCGCAGCTGTGACCGCAAGTGCGTTAATGAGATTTGCGAGAGTCGAAATATCCATACTCAGCGTGGATTAGTCACGCGCCCAAGAAACAGGCAGACGCCGCTTGGCACGTGCTGAATGGCGTAAACAAATGGGCGATCGACTTTCACTTCGATCGGCGGCGGGGGAGGTGATAGCAACGCACTCCCTGTCATCATCGCCACGGCGGTTGCGGCCGCTGCTTCGGTTCCTTTTTCGTCCACCGCGATGAATGTTTTGTGGAAAATCTGCGAGATGTAGAGGTAATCGTCCGGTGTCCGTGGCGCGATCTTGTCGAAATTGGCGCTGCCCTTTGGTTGATCGAAAGCAGTCTTCATCCCGAGCGCTTCAAATTGTTTGGCCAAAGTAATGGTCGGCGGCTCGAGTTTGAACTTTGGGAGACGGAGATCGACGTCGCGCTTTTCGAGTTTTGCGCAGCTGGCGAGGACGTCGGCGCTCAGTTTCGATTCGAGGGCGCGCAGCCCATTTATGTCATCGGGCAGGAGAACCACGAACTGCAAGTCGTTGCCTGCGTAGGGCAGGCTTACGACAGTGAATCCTTCGCGTCTTGCGTAACCGAAATTCTTGTCAGTTTTTCGCATCATTGGAACATCGACAGGTGCGCCACGAACGAAGAACGGCTCGGATTGCGTCGCGTTCTGGGAAAATTCTTTCGCCCACGGCGCCTTCAGGTAAAGCGCGTTTGCCAGGACGAGTCGCGTTGTCTTGTCCAGCGCGCCTCCGGGAATCAAATCGCGAATTCGATCGCGCGTCTGGTCTGCCACCCATTTATTGATGCGCTGCGTAGCCGCCGGAGGATCAGCAACGAAATCGAGCGGTTCGAATGCCCCGCCGAAATTCTGTTTTACCAATGACAGAAACGCTTCCCGAAAATGATAGCCTTTCTGCGCAAACAGCCGGTTGGCGATGTTCAACGTAATCGGTTCGCTGGGGCCGCCGAATTTTTTGGATTCTTTTGCGAGTTCAGCTGTTTTCGCGCTCATTTGTTGGAGCGACTGCTGAAGCGCCAAGAACGAGGCGGGCACGTCGCCGGCATTTGGAAAATGCAGAACACGCGCCATCTCCGTGCGCGTTTCGCCATCGGCGCCGGCAAACGTCATGACAAGCGCGCTATCGATTGAGTAAGGCGAGATGCAGAGGTTTTCGTCCCCGGTCGCGAGCTGTCGATGAAGATCGACTCCGAGCTCGTTTGTCGCTTTCGCGGCCAAGTCAAAACTTGTCGCGCCCTGTGCCATCGTAACGAGCAACGCGCCGAAAATGGGTACAATCAAAAAGCGTTTCATGCGGATGATGAAACACTGAAAAGATGAACGTTGCGACGCGAAACTTCCGGGGAGCGCACGCGCCTCGCTGCATGTTTCGGCGGCCCTCGCCGAAACGGTCTGGGCCTGGGCACGTCTTGATATTGCGCAAATGAAAAAATCGTTTAGCGCCGGTGCAGAGAAAAAGTTCGCGATCGCGAGGGCGCGTGCGCTCCCCAGAATACGCGTGCGCGTCGCCTGCAGGGCGACGGCTACAGTTGACGCATTGCAGTCCATCGTGAGGACTGATTTAGTGGGGAAGCACATCCATGGCCGCACGACGAAAGCCGAACTTGATTCTGTTTCTCCCCGACCAACAACGCGCGGACACGCTCGCTTGCTACGGAAGCGTAAAGGTTCACGCGCCTAATCTGAACAAGCTTGCGTCTGAATCTGTGATTTTCGAGCGCACTTACGTCACCCATCCTGTTTGCACGCCTTCGCGGTCATCGCTCATGACAGGAACGTGGCCACACATCAACGGGTGCACACGCAACAGTGTGCCACTCGATCGGCGGTTTCGCGTTTTTCCAGAGCTAATGCAAGACCAGGATTATCGGACCGCTTACATCGGCAAATGGCACCTCGGCGAGGACGGACCCGCCTACGCCGAGGCTTCGGCGGGCAAGCCTGCTCGGCGCGGATTCGAGCATTACATTTCTACCGACGGCTTGGGCGACTACACAAATTTTCTTCTCTCGAATGGCGTCACGCCGGACAAATCGAACGGGCGATTCTCGGAAGTTGCTATCAGCAATCTATCGATCGACTTGTCGCGGCCAAAGTTTCTCGAGAAACACGCGTGCGACTTCATCGAGAAATATCAGCGCGATCCGTTCATTCTGGTCATCGCGTTTGTGGAACCGCATTCTCCCTACAACGGTCCGCTCAACAATGTGAATCCGCTCGACGAGGTGAAGCTCGACACAACAGCTACGCTTCCCGAACACGAAAACACTCCGTTGCGCTATCGTTTAATGCGCGAATGGCAGCAGGCTGAAGCGACGTTGGATCGGGAGCGGCTGCCGATTCAGTTGTTCTTCGGGATTACACCCGACGAATACCGCAGCATCAAGCAACGTTACCTCGGCCTGGTCACGTTGGTCGATCAAAGCATCGGCGCAATTCTTGGTTGTCTGGAACGATGCGACATAAAGGAGCACACGATTGTGGTGCACACGAGCGACCACGGCGACAGTCTGGGCGCACATCATCTCTTCGGCAAAGAGACGATGTTCGAAGAAGCCGCGCGTGTTCCGTGGCTGATTCGACTGGCCGGCCAAGGGCGACAGAAAATGATTTCACATCCAGTGAGCCACATCGATTTTGTGCCGACACTGCTCGATCTTCTCGGTCAATCAAATCATCCGCAGTGCGCCGGCAAAAGTCTGTTGCCGTTGATCAATGAAGCGACCGCTTTGCCAAACAATGTCTTTCTCGAGTGGGCTCCAAACCGGACGAAAGTGAAAAAGGGCAGCAAGCTCGCCCGGCGGCGCGTGATCAAGCGCGTTGTCGAAGAATCCACCCGGGCGCTTGTTTCTCCCGACGGCTGGAAGCTCTGCCTGCGCGATAAGGATTTGAATGAATTATACAACTTAAATGAGGATCCGTTCGAAACGCGCAACCTTTACTTGGACCCGGGATGCGCATCCGTGGTATCGCGTCTCGCCGACGCTATTCATCGCTGGCAGGAATTCACAAATGACAAACTCAAGTTGTGACTGAGATCGCTCCCGTCTGCCTTTCGCAGTGCAGATTTCCGGTGGTGTCGCCGATGAATTGGGTGCCGGAAAAGCGGCAGGCGTAGGATGTCACCATCACAGTCCTGTAAAGCTGCACAGTGATAAACGTGGAACCAATCCCGCGTCGCATCTTTCCTATTCCTTTGTCTCGTTGCGTTGGACGTGTTCTCGCCAGGCCGCCATTGCCAAGACGGCGGTGCGCCCGAGCCAAGGGAGGAGAAGCAGAAGAGTGATGATTATCGTTCCGCTATCTTGATGGTTCATAGGTTTCGATCCTTTCTTTCTGTGTTCACCCCCGTAATGCGTAAGATTTGGCGCGAGGTTACGCGGAAAATGGCTGCCCAGTTTGAAAACATGGCGCCTTTGCCAAGGTTAGGGCGGGCCAGGGAAGCGGCGGAGCTGAGAAACCACCACGGTTCTCGGATGCCTGCGCGCTACGGTGTTAAATCCTTCCAGACGCTACATCTGAACTACGGCGATCAGATGGCGCAATTCGTCTTCGACGTCGCCCGGCATGGCGACGGTATGAGCGATCTCCTCGCGCAATAATGTTTGGTAACGCTGCCGAAATCGGTAGAACGCTTGTTTCACTGCGTTTTCGGTCATGTCGAATTCAGTCGCGACCTGGCCCTGCGACGGACGGTCCGGTTCGTCCATGAGCATTTTTTTCATCTGATCAAAAAAGCGCACATTCCCAGCGCTGCGATACTCTTCGCGCAGTCGCGCCATCACTTGCTCCAATACGGTGAAAGCCCAACGCCGTTCGTAGATTTGATCAGCCGTAAGCTGATCGGAGCGTTCCGCCTCGATACGCTCCCCCTCCTGAACGTCGTCGAACGGAATCAAGCGCTGTCCTTTACCGCGTTTGACCGCCATGGCACGACGCGACTCGTCAGCGAGAAAATGCTTCACTGACGCAAGCAGGTACGAACGAAGTCGTCCTTTTTCCTTGCGGACACTATCCAGATCTTTGCGCTCGAGCAACAACGCGAAAAAGCCCTGGGTAAGATCTTCGGCGTCCTGATTGCCGACGCCGTGCCGCCGCACGTAGCCATAGATCGGCCGCCAATACGTGTGGCAAAGTTTTTCGAGAGCCTTCTGTGCTGCCGGGGATTCGCCCTGTGCCTCGAGCACCACACTCCAGTGCGTAGTAGCAAACACCGCCGGACTTTGGCCCGTTGCGTCCGTTGCGCTCAGTGACGTCCACGAGTGTTCTGCAGGAGGCATATTACCATGCAAACAAGAGACGGCACCAAAGGCAAGCTTGGATTGACCGAACCCAAATCTGTTTCGAGTTACGGCTCAAATCGATAACCGTGGAGTTCAATTTCTTTGGCGAATGCTTTTTCTACGATTCGCCGTTGTTGGTCGTTAAACACGTCCCAGTATGGTCGCCGGTCGGCGCGATATTCCGATTTCGCTGCGACACCGAGGGTGCCCTCAAACGGAATCCTGAGCTGGGCGAAAATTTCACCCAGTTCCGCCAGCAGGTTTTCAAAGCGAACAATTCGATCGACGACGATTTTGCTCCGCGAACGATCCAGGTACCGGAAATCGTTAATGGGAAATCGACCACGAGCGAGATACTCGTCGAGCACAAGTCCGCCACCTTCGCGTGCCGAGTGCATGTTGTAGTGAGACAAAACCTTGTCCCACGGATTTCGTTCTACGCAAAATTTGAAGTAGCCGTTCCAGACGTCGGCGGGAACGCGTTGCTTCACCTCGCGGGCCGGCATGTGATTATAAAATTTTGCGCGGCTCGTCATTGTGTGGCGCAACGCGGAGAAAAATTTGCCCGGTCGCTCGAGGATTTCGGGAACCGGATTGATCAGGCCCTCGTAATTACGCGGTTGATGTCCTTCAACAGGTGGCACAACCGGCGTCACGACATCCTGTGGACCACAATGTTTCGAAAGGAAGACTTCGATGCTCGTGCCGGCGGTTTTCGCGGTTTTGATGAAGATGAATTTGTATTTGTGGGACAGGATCATTGGGATAGCGCTGGCAACTTGCCGACGCGGAGGGTTTTCGGCAAGCTGCCGAAAACAACAGGCTGGCAGCCTGCGCTCCCCAGAATCGCGCGATCGTGATTGACTGCGGTCTCTGCGCGAATACCTCGAAGTGCGGAGCGCTTCGCAGCCCGTCAAGCATAGCATCGACTCGTATTTCTGAAGGACGTTTAGGCTGAGTTACTAAACAATTATGTGGGCCAGGAGGGCAAGGCCGAGACAGGCCAGAAGAAGCACAGTCATGCTGAGCATAGTGTCTGGACTTCTGGCAGACATACTTGTTCGCTCGTTGGTTTCGGCGCCTTTAGTGGAACCGAAAAATTTCTCGTAGTTCAGCTCTTTCATTTCCGCGTCGGTTTGAATCAGATTGTTCATTTATCTGTTCCTTCGGAAAATCTGAACCGGCGTGGCAAAATGGATTTGGAAAGCTTGCCGGCGATTTGGTGCCGGGGCCTGACACCGACGGGCAACGCTTCAGAAAAGTCAAAGAGATGGATCTGACGAAAAGTCTTCCGCAACCGCACAAACAAGACGGTTACCTCACTTGGTCATTGACAGTAGATCACCGAAGTCCGTCATAGCTTGCCGTACGGATCAGTTTCCGCTTTCAACACGCGGATCTGGTTGTGCCCAGCGGCGTTAGCGCGCTGGCCACTCCAGCAGTATTCCAGTGACTTTCGTCTTTGGATTACGCGGGAGCCACGGGGGGCCTTTTCTCGAGGAGTCGCTCCTTCAGTTATTTAGGTGCTGGGTTCGGAGAATAGGTCGGCACGTCCGGTTTTGGCCCTTGACACGCGCAAACCCCAAAGACGACGCCGAGCGCCAGGAACGCTGCGAAGGTTAGAGTCCGAATATTTTTTTTGGTGGTCATGGAGTCATCCTGAGTTCATCGGCGAACGATAGCAAGGCGTTTTAGCCATGCGGAGTCTAATTTTTCCCGTCACCCTGCACGGGAAAACCTCTAACGTGGTCAAGCCGCTTCTTCCGTTATTGGCCTTCTGAAATCGGAGTCGGAGACCCAGTCGGGGTGTCGGGTTTCGGCCCTTGAAGAACGTACATCGCAACAACAATAACAATAATGACAATTACTATGCTGATTATGAGCCAGATTTTCTTGTTGAGGGTCATAGACTTACCTTTTGTTGTTAGCTTAAGCCTCACCTCGGTGCGAGGGAAGCTACAATTTTTTCGAAAGGCGGATAGCCACGAAGCGGATCCCAGTAAGGCAGCAGTTTCAGATGGCCATAGGTCAATGGACTGGGAGCACGGACCGCGATCGCGAGCTGTTCGCAGGCGAGATCTTTTTCACCGACCCACGCGGCGATCATCGCGGAGTACTCCACCATACCCTTTCCGTGAATCGAATCTTTTTCTACAGGAAGAAGCTCAACTGCACGCCGGCCTTGCCGCAACGCTTCTTCTTTTCGTCCCAACGCGGCGTCGATCAAGCCCAGCACGCAAAGTGACGGGCCGTAGCTCTCGGGAGGCTGGAGTACGTTCTGTTGTTCCCTTCGCGCGGCGCTGAAAGCGGCCTGTGCGCCCGCGTCGTCTTTTATCATGCGAGCGATAACGCCTTCCATGAACGACCGGCTGAAATTGACGGTCTCGTCGGTGAAGGCTGGGTTTTCGCCCGCTGCGAGCACGGCGTTTCTTGCGGCAACGGCATCGCGTTTGGCTAGCGCGTAAAAAAGCCAATACTCAGCAATATCCTGCGTGGCAGCGGGATTTGTGGCCCGAATCGAATCGACCATCTGATGCAACGGGCGCGGATCAGCTTTCCAATAGAAATCCACGGACGCCAGCTCCAGTTTGATATCGACGTTATCTGGATCAATAGCCAACGCACGATCCAAAACCGATTTTTGTTCGGCATAGCGGTGCAGAAGACGATAACTGAGCGCAATCTGCTGCAGCATGTAGCTGTTGCGCGGATCGAGATCAATGGCGCGCTCGAAGCTACGCACAGCCTCTCCCTGTTTCCCTTGACGACGCTCGATAAAACCCTTCAGCTCGAAAACCCCAGCGTCATTGGGCAAAGTCTTGGCAGCGATTTCCAGTTCGGCCAGAGCGCCGTCATAATCAAGAAATCCACGATAAAGATGTCCCGCGCGCGCAAGGTGCGCTTCGCCGGCATCTGGATGGAGGCGAAATGCCGCCGCGATTGCCGCTTCAGCTAACGCCAGGCGCGCAGCGTTATGGTCGTGACCGAGGAAGTAAAGGCGGTCGTGGGTGGCAGCGAGCAGGCAATACGCTTTGAAAAATGATGGATCACGTGCGACAGCCTGGTTCAGCAGGTCAGCCGCCTCCATCAAATTCACTTTGGCGTTCCGGCTCACAAGAAGATTAGCTCGAGCGTAGAGTTCGAACGCGGTGATGTCGTTTGTGGGCGCTTGCTCAATCGCAGTCTTTTCGCGTGCCGAAAGGCTGGCCTGCAATTGCCGGGCAATCGCCGTCGCGATCTCAGTTTGAATTGCGAATACATCCGCAAGATCACGGTCGTAGCTCTCGCCCCAGAGGCTACGCTTTGTTGCGACGTCGATTAATTGGGCGCTGACACGAACCCGATTGCCTGCTCGCTGGACGGTTCCTTCCACCACACGCGCGACGCCGAGTTGCTGGCCGATCTTGCGTAGATCCCGTGCGGCTCCGCTCTTGTACTGCATCACTGAGGTGCGGCTGATCACTTTTAAATCAGCGAGGCTTGCCAGGCGAGTTAAGATCTCATCCTGCACGCCGTCGGCGAAATAGGCGTTATTGGGGTCAGGGCTCAGGTTTTCAAACGGAAGCACTGCGATGCTCTTGTCCGCCGCGGGAGTCAAAGGCGGATTTGGAATTCCAGGTGGTGGAAAGACAAAGCTGAGAGCCAGGCCGAGCACAATGATCGCTGCGACTGCGAGAGCTGCGCGCGTGCGTCGCACGCTGCGTGCTTCCGGGGAGCAACGTTGCAGCCGCGCTGCTAAGTCGGCAGTGCCGGGCCGCGAGGCCGGTTCGAAAGCGAGCATCGATTCGAGTAACGATTTCAGACGATGCGGAACATGTGCGGCTTTGAGTTGTTCGGTGGGAAGCGTATTTGATTTTTGAGCGTCGTGGATCTCAGACAAGGTACGGCCGGCAAATGGTGTTTTTCCGGTAAGCGCGAACCAGAGCGTTTCTCCTAACGAGTAGATGTCGGAGCGCACGTCGAGTGCCGAATGTTCAAATTGTTCCGGGCTGGCGAATGCCGGGGTGCCTACAAATCTGTCATGGGTTAGCGACTTCGGATCTGTTGCGGTGTGAAAAGCTTTGGCCAAACCAAAATCAATTATTTTCACTACCGGAATCCCGCCCTTGCGCAGCGCGCGTATTCTACTTCGCTTGGACCGGGTTTGATCAGTGTTTGTCACTTCGGGTTGGTCCGCATTTACAAGCATCAGGTTCGCCGGCTTCAAATCGCGGTGGACCAATCCGTGTTTTTCTGCTGCCGCCAGGGCCGAGGTGACTTGCTGCGCAATTCCGATGGTGGAATGTGCATCGAGCGGCCCGGCGCGGTGAACGCGGTCATCGAGGGTCTCGCCCTCGATCAGTTCCATCGCGTAAAAATATTGGCCTGTCTCAACGCGCATTCCGAATTGGTAGACGGTGGCGACGTGTTCGTGTCGCAATGCTGCAGCCGCGCGCGCTTCGCGGACAAAGCGTTCGCGGGCGTCGGCGCTTCGCTCAGCGAGATCAGTTTTGATAATCTTTAACGCCACCTTGCGTTCGAGCGACGTGTCGGTGGCACGATACGTAACGCCCATCGCGCCACGGCCAAGCTCGCAGAGACTTCCATCCGCGTGACAATCGATTTCATAGACCCCGAAGCGCACGCTGCCCTCGAGAGGATCGTGGTGCGGGGTTGAATCGTGCACCGTTTCTTCTTCGTTGCCGATTCCCGCCTGCAATAGACAAAACATGCAGCCGCCTCCGCTACCGAATGTCTCATCAAGCGTAGTGCCGCAGGTCGGACACGTCAAAAGCTGCTGCGAGGGCTGTTGCATCTGCTTGAAGCTAAGGGGTTAGACCAGACCGAGCCAGCGATTGCCCGATCTTGCGCTCAATCTCTTCTTGAGCCTCGGGGACATGTGGAGCTACCAGACAAGGTCTTTCATAAACCCGCTGCCGGGCTATGTCGAGGGTAAAGCTGGCGACCCGAAAGTGTTTCCCCCTCGACGAACTCGTCCCACTCTGGGCGTTTCGATTTTGATGCCGCGCCTTCGCGCGTGGATGTGTTTAGAGACCGCAGGTAACGCGAGGACAGCTCAAGTGCCGGAAGCCCTACCGGCTACCCAGGTACTGGCTATTGTGCCTGGCCGCGATGATGCAGCGGAGGCTTTTTCGCGGGTCGCAGCACCAACTCGTCTCCTATGATAATGAGTTCACCGCTAGATGGCGCCTCGGGTTTGATTGGAAACAGTGGCCGTAACACCGCAGATGCTTGCGATACAAACGCAAACGAAGCGAATGCACATACGACTGCGCAATTGATTTTCGTTGACAGGGCTACTTTCATTGAAATTCGCACTCCTTTCCCAAGCTGATTTCCTCTGCGATCAGGTTTTCTGCGCGAATGTCTGTTTCCTCTGCCGTTTCAACACGCGCCCACTCTGCTTTAATCGCTTCGCCAACGGCGATTGGTAATCCCGTGTCTAAATCGTAAACGAGAAAAGTTTTCATAACTCAAATGTCCTTTCAGGTGGTTGTGATTTTGATCTCCACTGACGTACTTCGGGAGATTTGGCGCGATATTGCAGAAAATTTAGCGAAACGAGATTTACCCGGATCGCAGAAGACAATGAAAGTTTTGCCCCAATTGGGGGAGGCCACGCCTAACGACGCAAATTGCGAACCGCGAAAAACTGTCGAAATTCAGTCTTGCTTCTTTTCGCAAAGTTTTTGGAAGGCAGGATCGGCGCGCAAAGGATCCCAGAGAGGATCGAGCCTAAGTAATGCAGGCGTGACGGGCTCTGGGCCGTAAATCCAGCTATTATAGGGCGTTTGTAGCAGCTGCGTAAGAGTTGAAATCGCGGGGCTGTTCTCGCCGAAGATCGCCTGAATCAGCGCCAGGTTTTCTTCGTAGCGAGGTCCGACCACCGCATCTTTAGCACGGGGCAGGAGGATAATCGCACGCTGCGCTTCCTCGAGGGCGGACTCTTTCTCCCCCATCGTGGCATAAGCTAGAGACAGCCATACCACAAGAGCGGCGCTGTCTCGTTGATCTCTGCAGAGCTGTTCAAGTGTATTGCGTGCCTGTTCAGCGGTAGCCTTTGCGCCAGCCGTATCGCCAGCAAAGCGCTGCATCAAAGCAAGCCACACCTCATCAGAGGCCTTGTCCTCCTGAGAATCAAAATGAAATTCAGCCAGTCGCGCTTGCAGTAAGCGAACCGCCTCACCGTAATTCCGTTCAAGTCTCAACTGACCGATTTTGATTTCCAGGGTATCCTCAGAAGGGGTCTGCCAGTTTATTTCTGACAGAAACCTCGCAGCTTCTTGAAGGTTACCCTGAGCCTGATAAATGCTGGCCTTTGACGCCATCACAAGGGGATCGTTTGGCCTAATGTCCAGCGCTCGATCATAGAGCTTTAACGCAGTCGGGAATTGGCGAAGCATGGCATAATTCCATGCTGCATTCATGAGTAACTCCGCATTACGTGGGTCCAAGGCGAGAGCTTGCTCGAAGTAGGCAATGCTTTGATCCCAGTGTCCCTCGCGTCGGGCAATTAAGGCGAGGGCTCTCGGAACCTCGCTGCTACCCGGTAACATCTTGCTCACGCGACCGAACGTGGTCTTGGCAGGCCCATAATCACGCTGCACGTGGTATTGATAATACCCAAGGGCGAGCAGAGTTTCGGGAGAGTCAGGCTCCAGTTTCTGCGCATTCTCCAACGCACGTTTCGCCGCGTTGCCCCGAGTGGCGGTAACAGTGTCCCAGCGGTTAAAGTAAAGCACGGCGTCCGCACGAGAAAGCCGTGCCCATGCAAGCGCGAAATTGGGGTCGAGCTGCACTGCCCGCTCAAAAAAACCAGCGGCTTCCAAAGATGGGACGGGACCGCTGCGTGCTTCAAACGCTAGGCCGCGCAAATATGCATCGTAAGCCTCCGGATTGTTTGTTGGTTTAACTGCTAAGGCTTGCTCTTCCTGGCCGGTCAGTTTCGCCCGCAACTGATCAGCAATGGCTTTCGCTACTTCACTTTCAACCGAAAAGATGTCAGTCAGTTTGCGATCAAACGTATCAGCCCAAAGATGGGAATCATCGGCTGCTCTAATCAGCTGCACGTTTACCCGCACGGAGTCGCCGCTCTTTTGCACGCTACCTTCAAGAATATTTGCTACGCCAAGCTGCTTCGCGATCTCGCGGAGATTGGCAGGTTTGCTTTGATATTGCTGCGTGGAAGTGCGCGAGATTACTTTTAAATCAGCAATTTTGGATAAGCGGGTCAGAATCTCGTCCTGAACACCGTCCGCAAAGTACGCATTCGCTTTGTCCTCACTGCGATTTTCAAACGGAAGCACCGCAATGCTTTTCTCTCGTGCCCCCAGATTCGGAATTGAATTTTGGGTGCGTACCCAAAGGAACATGATGACTGCAGACGCACCGAGAATTAGGAGGGCTGCTGCTGCAAGGGTGACGCGGGTGCTTCGAACACTACGCGCCTCCGGGGAGCAGCGTTGCAGTCGCGTTGCCAACTCGCTGGTGCCAGGCCGCGAGGCCGGTTCGAATGCGAGCATCGATTCGAGTACCGACCTAAGGCGAGAAGGGACGTGCGCTGCTTTGAGTTGTTCGATGGGAAGCACATCTGATTTTTGAGCGCGGTGAATCTCCTCAACGCTACGGCCTGCAAATGGCGTTTTTCCCGTAAGAGCGAACCACAGCGTTTCGCCTAACGAGTAGATGTCGGAGCGTACGTCGAGAGCTGAGTGTTCAAACTGTTCTGGACTGGCGAATGCTGGCGTGCCCACAAATCTGTCATGGGTTAGCGACTTCGGATCCGTCGCGGTGTGAATTGCCTTAGCCAAACCGAAGTCGATGATTTTCACCAGCAGTTTTTTGTTGTTGCTAGTTTCGCCATCATGCGAGACGAGCATCAGGTTTGCGGGTTTTAAATCGCGGTGTACTAAGCCGTGCTTTTCCGCGGCAGTTAGAGCCGACGTAACCTGCTGCGCGATTTGGATGGTGGCACGCGCATCGAGCGGCCCGGCGCGGCGAACGCGGTCCTCAAGGGTTTCCCCCTCGATCAATTCCATTGCGTAAAAATATTGTCCCGTCTCAAGGCGCATTCCGAATTGATGGACGGTGGCGATGTTTTCGTGGCGCAGCGCTGCTGCTGCACGGGCTTCACGCATAAAGCGTTCGCGTGCGTCAGCGCTTCGCTCAGCGATATCGGTCTTGATGATCTTTAAAGCGACTTTGCGTTGGAGCGACGTGTCAGTGGCGCGATAGGTAACGCCCATCGCTCCGCGGCCAAGCTCGTAGAGACTTCCATCTGGATGACAATCAATTTCATACACACCAAAGCGCGGGCCGCTTTCAAGAGCGTCCGGCGTTGACTCGTGCACCGTTTCTTCCTCGCTGCCGATTCCAGCACGTAACAAACAAGCCTTGCAGCCGAGTCCGCCGCTGAGGGTTTTCTCGAGCACGCCGCCACATGTCGGGCAGGTCGAGGCTCCTGGAGGAGCGGGTTGCATTTTTCAGACTACCGTGCGGCCAAGACGCGGCACAAGTATCGCAGTTCTTCGTCTACCTCTTCGGTTTCAAACACCGTGTCGCGCACGACCTCGCGTAGAATCGCGCGATAACGCTTGCGTAATCGGGCAACATCGCTGCGCAATGTCGCGACTGGCCGATGTGTTCGTTCGGCCATCTGTTCGTACGGGATCGCCGATTCTTCGGTGGCTGAAAGATATGGCATCAGATGACTAAGAAGGTCTGCTTTGCCGGCGAGCGCGCATTCTTGCGTGAGCCGATCCAGCGCTTGCCGCAAAAGCAACGCTGCCCACTCACGATCGTAGACTTCCTCCGGTTGCCATTTCGTTGCTCGTGCAATTTGCGCCTCCACCTCTGCGGTGGCTTGATCATCCAGGTTCGTCAGGATCATACCGCCGCCGCGTTTCAAAGCCCGTCCACGATCGTGCACATCGGCGGCGAAGTGTTTCAGTGTGCCGAGGAGGAAGGAACGGAACCGTCCCTTCTCGCGGTCGGCGCGCGCGTACGCCCGAGTCTCGATCAGATCGGCGAAAAAGCCCTGGATCAGATCCCGCGCATCCTCTGGGCCACATCCTTGCCGGCGTAGGAAGGAATACAGCGGGCGCCAATAAATTCGGCATAGTTCCGAGAGCGCGTTGAATGCGTGAGCGGAAACTGTCGCCGAATTGCCCGCTTCAAGGACTATTGACCAACGAGTCGAGGCGAATGATTCATACCGACTTTCCGCCTCGCCGCGAGGGGGGATCGGCGCTGTTTTCACGGGTGAACAACAATAAGTAACTCGTGGCTTGGTGGCAAGACCTAAGCAACATGAGGTAGCGCAGTCTTCCAGTCCCACGCACTCGCATCATGGGAAAACACATTTTAAGCTGCGACACAGGGATGAAACCCGCCGCCTATTCTGTCTCGCTGAAATATGTGTTCATACATATTCCAAAATGTGCGGGCACAAGCATCCACCGTGCTCTGAGGAGCCTCCATGCTAGCCGATCGGTTCCAATCGGGACTCGGATGTACCATAAACACTCGAAAGCTCCCGATGTCCGCCGCATCCTGGGTCCGGCATGGGATCAGGCATTTAAATTCAGTTTTGTCCGAAATCCATGGGATCTGATGGTTTCGTCATATCACTGGTGGCTCACTCGTGCCTGCAACTTTCCCTCTTTGATTCCGGATGCTTCCAAGATCCGGCAGATGGGAAGTTTCTCTAACTTCATTAGATCTGACTACGGGTTAAAAATGATCAACGAGCAATCTGGACGTGATTTGTTGGACTGGTTATGCGAGGAGGACAAATTGATCGTCGATTTTGTTGGGAAGTATGAGACGCTGGAAGAGGATTGGAAGCAGATCTGTACTGAGTTGGGAGTTGTCCCAATCACTCTGACCAGAGAGAATCGGGTTCCGCGGGAGCCTTATCGAGTTTTTTACGATGAAACATCGAGACAATTGGTAGCGGATAGGTTCGCCAGGACGATTGAGCTATTCGGCTATGAATTCTGAGAGAAACAATTTCCGCCCCGAGGGTAGGTTGGCCAATCTGGTCGCTTGATTTTTGACATGTCGCGACCGCGCGTCAGCGTCATTATTACATCTTATAATCAGGAACATT
>Ga0070684_100001361_pt1 | contig 17528 bp, 14 predicted proteins | sample KBSC723LmetaG_FD_65653 | JGI IMG/M metagenome (GOLD analysis project Ga0070684, IMG submission 65653) | Corn rhizosphere microbial communities from Kellogg Biological Station, Michigan, USA - KBS C7.2-3L metaG | ecosystem: Host-associated > Plants > Roots > Rhizosphere ...
CGGAGAAAAAGCGAGGTCACCACTCATGTCGGCTCCTTCTAGCATTTTCGATCTTCGTTCGACGCTTGCGCGCGTCGCGCTGCAAGAGGACGTGAACTTTCTGGTCACCAACCGCATTCCCCGGCAGCTCGTTACCCAGTTCATGGGTTGGTTTGGCAAACGCACCAATCCGGTCGTCCGCGACCTTTCCTTGCGGGTCTGGCGGCTGTTTGCCGACGTCAATCTCGACGAAGCCGCGAAGGAGGAGTTCGCGAGCCTGCACGACTGCTTCATCCGTGAGCTCAAGCCCGGCGCGCGCCCGATTGACCCCGACCCGGACGTGCTCGTCAGCCCGTGCGACGCCATCGTCGGCCAATGCGGCGCCATCGAGGGGACCCGCGTGTATCAAGCCAAGGGTTTCCCGTACACGCTGAACGACCTTCTCGACGATCCGGAGCTGATCAGCCTCTACTGCGACGGCAGCTACGTGACCCTGCGGCTGTCCTCGAGCATGTACCACCGTTTCCACGCGCCCCATGACTGTCGGGTCGAGCAGGTCACTTACGTCTCGGGTGACACCTGGAACACCAACCCGATCACCGTCAACCGCGTCGAGAAGCTGTTCTGCAAGAACGAACGGGCGATCCTTCGCACGCGCCTGGCGCGCACCGGCCAGCTCGTCACGCTGGTTCCGGTCGCCTCCATCCTCGTTGCGAGCATCCGGCTGCACTTCCTCGACGTGTTGCTCCACCTTCGTTACCGCGGTCCCAACGTGATTCGTTGCGACGCGCCGTTTCGCAAGGGGGACGAGATGGGCTGGTTCGAGCTCGGCTCGACCATCATCGTCTTCGCGCCCGCCGGCGTGGCCCTCGCGGACCACGTGCAGCCGGGGGCGAACATCAAGATGGGGCAGCCGCTTCTGCGGCTGCCCTGATGGTTTCTTCAAACGGCGGCCTCGCGGGCCATCGCACCGACGCCCGTGAGCGCGGGTCGAGGCGCGATGCGCGTGCCCGCGATGCGCGGCGGTACCGAGGACGGAATCTGCGGCTGCAGCGGGACCAGGTGCTGGCGGAACACCTCGTGCCCGGCGGCCAGGGTCCGGCGCTCGATGCTGGCCCGCGTCTTCTCCCGTGAGCAGCCGATCGCCCGGTGGCACGCGTCGAGCAAATCGTCGCCGATCGCGCCGTTGACGCCGTCGTGGACCAGATCGACCGGCCCAGGGGCCGGAACCGACGCAACGGGAAGTCCCGAGGCCATCGCCTCGAGCAACACGTTGCCGAACGTTTCGGTCCGCGACGGGAAGACGAAGCAATTCGCGCTCGCGAAGTGCGCGGCGAGGTCGTCGCCGTAGCGATACCCGCGCCAGACGACGTCGGGGTAGCGGCGCGCGAGCGCTTCGCGCGCCGGCCCGTCTCCCACCACGACCTTGCTCCCCGGCAGCGGGAGTCCGAGGAAGTCCTCCAGGCTCTTCTCGACGGCGACGCGGCCGACGTACAGCCAGACCGGCCCCGGGAGGCGGTACACCTCATCGCTGCGGTGCCGGGGATTGAAGAAGGCCGAGTCCACGCCGCGCGGCCAGTGGACGAGGCGCTGCCCCACATTCCGTTCCTCGAGCTCGCGAAGCAACGACATCGAGCTGATCAGGGTGTGCTCGGCGCGCGCGTGAAACCAACGCACCAGCTTGTATCCCCACTCGAGCGGAACCGGCAAACGCGCGCTCAGATACTCTGCGTAACGCGTGTGAAAGCTGGTGGTGAACCGCAGACCCTTCCTGCGCAACCAGCCAATCGTCCAGAAGCCGAGCGGCCCTTCCGTTGCGACGTGCACCGCGTCCGGTTTGAACTCCTGGATACGGGGGATCGCACGCCAGGGATCCCACGCGACGCGGATCTCGGGATACGAGGGCAGACGGAACGTTCGATGCCCGTCGGGCGCGATGACCAGCACCTCGGTGCCCTTCGACTCCAGGTGCGCCACGAGACGGACCAGCGTATTGACGACACCGTTTGTCTGGGGCCGCCAAGCATCGGTAACAAGCGCCAGCCGCTTCATTTGATTTTCCTCCCAACGGCGTTGTTGCCGTCGTTGGGCCCCGATCTTTGCTGGGCTCGGTCACAAGCAGACCACAACCGCGCAAGCTTCCTGTCTCATTTGCGTGATATCCCGGCCTTGTGAATCCGCACGTCCGTCGCGCGGTCGTCGCCCCGCTTCGAGCTTCGCGCTGGCGGCGGTTTGCAACCCAGGCGTCACCTGGCCGTCGCGCGACTGCGACGGCACCGACACCGGCCCCCGGTACTCTGCTCACGATGGCAATGCCGTCGCATGTGCTTGCGCTCGCGTTCACAGTCGCCGCGCTGCTTGGGATCGTGATTGGCTGGGGCCAGATCGCGGCGCTCTGGATCCACCTGCGACGCCCGCGGGCCGTCGCCACGAATCGTCCGCCGATCTCGATCCTGAAGCCGCTCTGCGGTCTGGATGACCGCCTCGCAGGAAACCTGCTCAGCTTCGCCGACCTACCCTATCCGGACTACGAGGTCCTCCTGGGTGTTCGCAGTCAGAATGATCCCGCCTATCCGCTCGCGTGGATGGCGGCGCGGCGGTGGCCGCATCGTTTCCGCGTCGTGGTCCAGGAAGGCGAGGTCGGCCTCAACCCGAAGGTGAACCAGCTTGTGACGCTGGCCCGTCATGCGCGGCACGACCTGCTGGTCATCAGCGATTCGAATACGCGCGTCGAGCGCGACTATCTGGACGAGATCGCCGCCCATCTCGGCGATCCAACGGTGGGCCTGGTGACCCATCCGCTCGCCGGCGACGGAGAGTGCGAGCGCGACGCGCGCCTGGGAGCAATCGCGGACAACCTTCACCTCACAGGCGCAATCACCCCGGCTGTCGTCACGGCAAAGCTGATCTGCGGCAAGGATTACGTCGTCGGCAAATCGATGGCGATGCGGCGGGCCGACATCGAAGCGCTCGGTGGTTTCACCTCTGTCAAGGACGTGCTCGCGGAGGATTTCGTGCTGGGCCGCGCGATCGTTGCGCGCCTGGGCAAGCGCGTTGTGCTCGGCCGTTCGGTCGTCACGTGCGTTTCGGTCCGCCGCGCCCTCGACGGGTTCGTCCGTCGTTATGCCCGCTGGAACGTCATGCAGCACCAGTGCGCGGGTCTCCTCGCGTACTTCGGACTGCTGCTCGAGAACCCCGCGCTGCTCGCGGTGACGGCTGCGATCATCGAGCCGTCCGTCCCGAGCCTCGCGCTCGCGGCCGGCTGCTGCGCCAACCGCATGGCGACGGACGCCCTCGCGGGACGGCTGCTGCGCGGCCGCACCTTCTCGCTCTACGCACTGCTCGCGGGCGGCGCGAAGGATCTGCTCTGCGGCGTCGCCTGGACCTATGGTCTCGTCAGCCGCTCGATCGAGTGGCGCTCGAACCGGCTGGTCGTGCTACCCGGCAGCCGACTGCGGATCAAACAGGCTGGATGGACCAAAGCCCGGCTGGCCCGTCTCGGCGCCGCGCGATAACTCCCCCGCCTGTTCAGCCTCCGCGGCGAACGCCTGATCGGCGTCGGCCCACGGCGCCGGTATGTCCAACCACAGGGGCAAGCCCAGAAGGTGCCCCGCGCCGTTGTGGGCGAAGATGCGGACGCGCGCCAGCTCGGTAGACGAACCAGCGTTGAACACGTGCATCGGGCGCGGTGCCTCGAACAGCCGCGCGCCCCGCGGAACGTGACGGTGCCCGTGCAGGACAAGGTCACACCGCCCGCGCACGCGCGCCAGGAGGTCACGCCCGCGCGGCAGCTCCGCGGTGAAGATGAAACCGAGCCAGGACGACAAGCGCTCCATCGCGTGCTCCTCAGGCATCGGAAGCACGTGGTGGTGTAACGCGATGACGACCAGATGGCCGGCCGGTGCCGCGCCCAGCGCGACATCGATGGCATCCAGATCGTCGTCGTCGAGACTCCCATGACCGTTGAGCCAGGACCGGTTATGCGGTCCCGTCGAATTGACGCGAACGATGTACAGGCCGGGGTAACGCGTGCTCTGCACGCGCGGTCCGGACATGATGGCGCCCGAAACGTCGTCACCCAGACAATCGTGGTTGCCGGGGACGGAGATCAGCCGACCGTCGTGCACCAGCGGCGCGAAGATCTTCTCGAAGAGATCCATCTCGCGGCGGAGGCCGCGGTGCGTGAGATCGCCCGTGGCGATGACGTAATCAACGTCCGATTCCACCAGCGCCGCGCACAAGCGCGCGGCGTCTGCGTCATTCTGTGCGCTACGACCGATGTGAAGGTCGGAGATATGCGCGAATCGACCCGTGTTGTTCATGCGCCTCAACGGTATCGATCGACGGTGTCCCGGCGCTTTCAAGTGTGTGGCGGGCCCGCAACATTGCGGGCACGACTCGGAAATCGCGTGGGAAGTCGCCGGGCTTCGCCCGGCGCGAACCATCGCGGGAGGTTCGGAACCCTCCCAGGGTTCCGAGAAGACAATCGCAGCGCTATTTCAGAGGGAAATATCCCACCTTCACAACGATCGCCTGTCCCTCCGGCGACAACACCCAGTCCGTGAAGGCTTTGATGTCGGCGGCCGGCTTCGCGCGCGTGTAGAAGAAAAGCGGGCGCGACAGCGGATAGCTTCCGTCCTTGATCGTCGCCTCGTCGGGCGCGATCGCGGTCGCGGTCGGCGTCTTCTTGATCTTCAGAACCTTGATGCCTTTCGCGTAGGCGGCGCCGCCGTAGCCGATCGCGAACTTCTCCTTCGTCACCGCGTTGACCACCGCGGCCGTGCCCGGCATGTTCTGCGCGCGCGGCGTGAAGTCGGCGTTCTCCAGCACGTGCTCCTTGAAGAAGACGTACGTGCCCGAGCTGTTCTCTCGCGAATAGGGGATGATCTTCGCGTCGGGTCCGCCCAGCTCTTTCCAAGACGTGATCTTGCCGGTGAAGATCGCCTTCAAGTCGGCCATCGTCATCTCGGTCAGCGGGTTCGATTCGCTGACGTAGACCGAGAGGCCGTCCTTCGCGACCGGGATCTCGACCGGCGGCGCGCCCGCTTTCTCGGCGAGCTGCTTCTTCTCGGCGTCCTTCATCGCGCGCGATGCCTCGCACACGTCCGTGGTGCCGTTGATCAGCGCGCTGATGCCCGTGCCCGACCCGCCGCCCGTGACCTGGATGGTCGTCTTCGGATTCTTGCGCATGAACTCCTCGGCCCAACGCTGCCCCAGCACAACCATGGTGTCCGACCCCTTCACGGTCACCGTCCCCGCCTCCGCCCGCCCGGGGACCGCCAGGGCAAGCCCAGCCACGAAGATCCCGGAAATCGCGCTCAGGAAGTGTCTCGTCATCGTGCTTTTCTCCTTGGCCGGCATGCTGCCAAGGCCGGGGTGACACCCCGGTCACGAAGTCGAAACTGTTCTGAAAGACAGCTGTTTCCAGCGTCTGTCACCTGGATGTCACAATCGCGGCACCAGTTCGTCAACGGCGAATGGTTTCATGCACGCCGTGACGACTCCCGAAGGCGCGATCACAATCGCACGGCAGAAACGGCGATCGAACGCGCGCCTCACCATGCCCCAGACGACGAAGCCGCCCCGGTTGACGCTTGCGCGGGCTCCGTTCTGGCACCGAGCGGCCGAGTGGCTGCTGCACGCGCTGGCCGTATCCGCCGTCGTCGCGATCGTGCTGATCCTCGTGTTCATCGCGAAGGAAGCGGCGCCGATCCTGTACGCCAAGGTCGTTCGCGACGAGGTGACGCTGGGCAAGATGTGGGTCCCGCAGCTGTGGCCCGGCTACGACGAGTCGTCGTCGGTGTGGCAGCCCGTATCGGACATCCCGAAGTTCGGCCTCTGGCCCCTGATCCTCGGGACGATCAAGGTGACCATCGTGTCGATGGCGGTGTCCGTGCCGCTGGGCGTGGGCGCCGCCGTCTACGTGTCGCAGTACGCGCGGCCGCGCACCGGCGAGATCGTCAAGCCGATCGTCGAGCTGCTGGCGGGGATTCCGTCGGTGGTGCTGGGCTTCTTTGCACTGATGGTGATGGCGAGCTGGTTCCAGGATCTGTTCCACCTGGAGTCGCGCCTGAACGCGCTGGTGTCGGGCGTCGCGCTGTCGTTCGCGGTGATCCCGGTGATCTTCACGCTGTCCGAGGAGGCGCTGCGCGCCGTTCCGCGCAGCTACGTCGAGGCGTCGATCGCGCTGGGCGCCGCGCGCTGGCAGACGATCGCCCGCGTGATCCTCCCCGCCGCCAGCCCGGGCATCGCGGCCGGCGTGGCGCTGGGGCTCGGCCGCGCCGTCGGCGAGACGATGATCGTGCTGATGGCGTCGGGCAACGCCGCGATCGTGTCTGCGAGCTTCGCCGACTCGGCGCGGACAATCTCCGCCACGATCGCCGCCGAGCTCGCCGAGGTGGTCTTCGGGGGCGCCCACTACACGGTGCTGTTCTTCCTGGGCACCTTGCTGTTCCTCGTCACCTTCGGCATCAACAGCGTCGGTGACTGGGCCATCCGGCGCATGAAGCGGCGGCTGGGGAGCGCGACGTGAGCGCCGACGGAACGGTGGCGACGGCCGAGCGCGCGGCGGCGGCGAACCTCGCGACGGTTCGCACGCGCCGCAACTTCTTCGCCGACGGCGCGCTCGCGATCGCCTCCGGCGCCGCCCTGGCGATCGTTCTCGCGATCCTGACGGTGATCCTGTTCGACACGATCCGGCACGGGCTGCCCCATCTCTCGCTGTCGTTCCTCACCGAGGCGCCGCGCGAGGGGATGACCCAGGGCGGGATCTTCCCGGCGATCATCGGGATGGTCGAGATGGTCATCCTGATGACGCTCGCGGGCGTGCCGATCGGCGTGGCCACGGCGATCTACCTGCACGAGTACGCCTCACCGGTCTCGCCGCTGACGCGCGCGATCCGGATCGCCGTCGCGAACCTGGCGGGCGTGCCGTCGATCGTCTTCGGTCTGTTTGGCCTCGGCTTCTTCGTCCAGTTCCTGGGCGCGGGGATCGACAAGGCCTTCTTCCACGGCGAGAAGGTGTACGGCCAGCCCGCGCTGATCTGGGCGGCGGCGACGATGGCGGTGCTCACGCTGCCGGTCGTCATCGTGGCCACCGAGGAAGCCCTGCGCGCCGTGCCGCGCGAGCTGCGCGAGGCGTCGCTCGCGCTCGGTGCCACGAAGTTCCAGACGATCTTCAACGTCGTCGTGCCGCAGGCCAGCGCGGGCATTTTGACCGGCACGATCCTGGCTGTCAGCCGCGGCGCCGGCGAGGTGGCGCCCATCTTGTTCACGGGGGCCGCCTACTTCCTGCCGCTATTGCCAAAAGGCCTTTCATCGCAGTTCATGTCGCCGAGCTACCATGTCTACGTGCTGTCCACGCAGTCGCCCGACGTCGACGCGACGAAGCCGATTCTCTATGCCACCGTGCTCGTGTTGCTGGGCCTGACGTTCACGCTCAACATCGCGGCGGTGGTCGTTCGCGCGCGCATGCGACGACGCGCTGGAGTTGCAGCATGACCGCCAACCAGAGCAGCGAAAACGCGCCCCCGAAGTTGATCGTCCGCGACCTGACCGTCTCGTACGGCGGAAAGAAAGCGGTGGGACCGGTCGGCCTGGACATCGTCGGGCAGCACGTCACCGCGCTGATCGGTCCGTCGGGCTGCGGCAAGTCGACCTTCCTGCGATCGCTCAACCGGATGAACGAGCTGATTCCGGGCTGCACGATCGGCGGCGAGGTCCGGCTGGATGGTGATCCGATCTACGGCCCGGGGATCGATCCGGTCGCGATCCGGCGGCGCATCGGGATGGTGTTCCAGCGGTCGAACCCGTTCCCCAAGACGATCAAGGAGAACGTCGCCTACGGCCTGCGCATTGGCGGCATGAAGGACGGGCGGGAGATCGACACGCGCGTCGAGCGCGCGCTGGTGCAGGCGGCGCTGTGGGACGAGGTCAAGGACCGCCTCAACGACAGCGCAATGGGGCTCTCGGGCGGGCAGCAGCAGCGGCTTTGCATCGCGCGCGCGCTGGCCGTCGAGCCCGAGGTGCTGCTGATGGACGAGCCGGCCTCGGCGCTGGATCCGATCGCGACCGCGCACATCGAGGAGCTGATCAACGAGCTGTCAGCCGAGTACACCGTCGTGATCGTCACCCACAACATGCAACAGGCCGCGCGCGTTGCGGACTACACTGCTTTCTTCTACCTGGGCGAGCTTGTCGAATTCGACCGTACCGACGTGCTGTTCACCAAGCCGAGCAACTCGCGGACGGAAGACTACATCACGGGGCGATTTGGATGATAAGAGCAAGCACCGCACGCGAGCACACCAACCGCGAGTACGAGGGCGAGCTGCGCCGGCTGCGCGAGCAGCTGCTGATGATGGGCGCCAAGGTGGAAGACATCATCAGCGGCAGCATCCGCTCGCTCACCGAGCGCGACAGCACGCTGGCCGAGCAGATGATCGCGGCTGATCGCAAGATCAACCAGCTCGAGATCGACATCGACGAGCACTGCATGCAGATCCTGGCGCGCCGCCAGCCGGTCGCGTCCGACCTGCGGTTCCTCACGACGGCGCTCAAGCTGGTGACGGACCTCGAGCGGATGGGCGACCTGGGCGTCAACATCTGCGAGCGCGTGCTGGAGCTGAACGGCGAGCCGCCGCTGAAGCCGTACGTCGACCTGCCGAACATGGCGCGCGAGGTCCAGGAGATGCTGCACGAGGCGCTGGACGCGTTCGTCGCCGCCGACGTCGAGCGCGCACAGCGCATCATCGTGCGCGACAAGAACATCGACGCGTACTACACGCAGATCTTCCGCGAGCTGCTGACGTACATGATGGAAGACCCGCGCAACATCTTCCGCGCGACCCGCCTGCAGTCGATCGCCAAGTACCTCGAGCGCATCGGCGACCACGTCACCAACCTCGGCGAGCTGGTGGTGTTCATGGTCAAGGGCAAGGACATCCGCCACGCCGGCAAGCTCAGCGACGGCTAAAGGACCTTGCGAGCGCGACCGCTCGCAAGGTTTGCCCTCACCCCGGCCCTCTCCCGCAAGCGGGACAGGGTGACTTCTGGGCGGGCGTCGCCCGAGAGGGCGGCTAGAGGAGGCTGCCGCACGTGACAGCGCCGCGGCGGATGGCGTGCATGTTGATGTTGCTGTCGTCCGACCAGAAGAACGCCTTGCGGCCGCTGATGCACTGGCTCTCCGGCGCGAAGGTGAAACCCTCGTTGTTCGAGTCGGGCAGACCGGCCGGGTGGTCGAAGAAGCGCCGGACCTGGAAGTGACCGCCGGTGACGCCGAGCAGCGTCGCCTTGTTCGCGCAGGTGTTGTCGCAGTACGCCCACAGCTGGCCGACGTCGCGATCGAACCCGAGGTCCATGACACCCGGCTGGCCGCTGGACAGCGAGGCGACACGCGTGAAGCCGCCGCCGACGTGGTCGAGCGCGTAGCCGTGAATCATCCCGTTCGCCTCGACGCCGACGAAGAAGATGCCCGTGCCGTGGTTCGGATAGCGCGTCGGATCGTAGGCGGCGAGCGTCGTCTCGTCGATGAAGCCGCTCGCGACGAGGTACGTGTCGGGCACCCAGGTGATCGCCTCGAGGCCCAGGTTCGGGCCCACCGACGGTAGATCGGCCGTGATGTTCCACTCGTGCGTCGCGATCAGCTCCGTCCCCGGCGCGCTCGTGTCGAATCGGAGGATCGACAACCGGCTGACGCCGTTGTTGTCGTTGTCGCGCTCCGTCGACACGTAGATGGCCGACGAGCCCGCCTCCGCGCGCGCGACGCCTTCCGAGTCCGGTCCGCCCATCCCGTTCGGATACCGGATCGTCTTGCCGGCTGCCCAGCCGTCGGTGGCGGTGTTGACCCATGTCATCGTCGAGGCGTCGAACACCAGGCGGTACAGCATGGAGGGACCGTTCTGGATCGCCCACATCACGTCCGGATCGGTGCCTGTTCCCGCCTGGTAATTCAGGCCGGACAGGTTGCTGGTGAACTGGTTCACGGCGTCGACGGTGGCGACCATGCCGTCGCCCGGCCAGGCCTGCAGCGTGGCCATCCCCGCCGCGCCGCCGGCACCCGTCGTCCCGGCCATGCCCGTCGTTCCCGCCGCGCCCGTCGTTCCCGCCGCGCCCGTCGTTCCCGCCGCGCCGCCGGTGCCCATCCCGCCGGCGGGGCAGTCGTTCGCCGCGCCTTTCGTGGAGCTGACGGTGTTGACGTACCCACCGCTGCCGTTCGGGCAGCGGCCGTAGGTGACCGCCGCGTGCGCCGTCCAGCTGTACGAGTCGACGGGCGCATCGTTCGCGTCGGTGAGGATCGCCGAGTCGGCGCCGCCGAGACCGAAGTTGAACTGACCCGCGCCGCTGACGACCTCGTTGAGCACGTAATAGCCGCCCGGCGGCAACATCGTGCCCGCCGGGACGATCGCGGGCGCCGTGACCCGCGCGGGATCGTTGTCGCGGAAGCGCCAGCCGCTGAGATCGGCCGTCGTGCCACCGACATTGATCAGCTCGACCCAGTCGCCCGGCGTTCCGCCGTTCGATTCGACCTCGTTGATGCGAACGAGCGCCGGCGCGGCGGGCGCGGGCGAGCAGACGACGCTCACCGTCCCGGTGTCCGTACAATCGCCGTCGCTGACGGTCAGCGTGACCGTCGACGTCCCAGCCGCCGTGCAGAGCAGCGTCGGGTTCGCTGTCGTGCCGCCGGCCAGCATTCCCGACGTCGCGCTCCATGAGTACGCCAGCGCGCCCGGACGGCCGTCCGAGTCGTGCGCCGCCGCGCTGAGCGCGCTCGAGAAGCCCACCATCACCTCGCCCGGGTTCGCGCCGATCGCGTCGACGACCGGGCACACGTTGACCGTGCCGTTGATCTGGGCGCTGCCGGTCTTCGCCGGTTCGCGGCACTGAACCTTGATCGTGACGATCGTCGTCTGGCCGGCCGCGATCGAGAACGGGCCCGACCCGGTGCAGGTCGTGACGCCGTCGGTCGCCGTCCCCGAGATCGTCGCGCTGTAACCGCTGCCCGCCGGGATGCCGCCCACCGTGAACGAGATCGTCTGGCTGCGGCTGACGTCCACCGTGCCCGCGCGCATGAACGCGTTCGGCCCGGTGACCGAGTAGCTCGCCGTATTCAGCGTCGCCGTCGGCGACAGCTGCAGGCTGGCCTGAACGTTGCCCATATCGCCGGTCGGCGAATCGGGCGGCCGCACGCACGCGCCGGCGAGAAGAACCAGAGCGGACAGGATGCCGAGGTCGCGGCAGATCGTCTTCATTTCAAGTCACCCCTTTTACGGAAAAGTCGCCGCCCCTGTTTAGGTCAGGCGCGTGATCCACGTAAAGCGACATCCACGTGAAGTCGCACGAAGGCGACAAGTTGCGTCGCGCGCGCGAGCGCTTCGGGACGCGCGTTCAGTTCGCGGCGGCGTCCGACGGGGGAAACTCGTAGCGCAGGAACAGCTCGTCGCCGACGCGCTCGACGGAGGCCAGCTTCGCGTCGGGGATCTGATCGGGATCGAAGCCCGGTCCCGCGACGAGCGTCGGCGCGGTGATGCCGCCCAGAATGCGAGGAACGACGGTGAGATACATCTCGTCGACGGCGCGCGCCGCGAACAGCTCGGCGACCAGCACCCCGCCCCCCTCACAGACGACGGTGCGCGCGCCCAGCGTGCCGCGCAGCCACCCGAGCAGAGCGTCGGTCGGCACCAGCTCGTCGCCCAGCTCCACGAGCTGCGCGACGTCGGCGAGCGCCGCGCGGGTCGCCGCGGGCATGACGGCCGCGTGAACGATGTACGCGGGCCCACCGGTCGTAGGATCGAAAATCTTCGCGTCGCTCCGGATGCCCTCCCCCCGCCGGGTCACGACGATCCGCGCCGGCAGGGGCTGGCCGGCGGCGCGCCGGCGATCGCGCTCGTCCGGATCCAGCGACAGCCCCGGGTCGTCGACGCGCAGGTTCTCGGCGCCGATCAGGATCGCGTCCCCTTCGTTGCGGAGAACGCGCATGCGGCGCCAGTCCTCCTTGCCGCGCGACATCACGAAGCGGCCCACCCGCCGCCCGGGCACGGGGTTGATCTTGCCGTCCAGGCTGACGGCGAAGTTGATCAGGATGCGCGGCCGAGAGGTCACGACGCCGTCATTGTCGCCATCAGCGGCCCCTCGGGGAAGGCCTACTCCATATCGGCCATCACGATGGGCGGGTGGTGCATCATCGTGATGTCGGGCGACGGGCCGACGGCGCTCTTCGCCATCGCGATCGCCTCGGAGAGCGAATCGGCGCGATCCCAGCCGAGGATCTTCGGCACGTGCGCGTTCTCGGCGCCGGCGACGATCACCTTCCCCACGTGCTGGCGGCCGTTCTCGCCCCAGTACCACATGAAGAACGGGTGCGCGCCATGGTACGCGTTCCCGCGCCGGTACATCTCGATGTAGCTGGGGTTCTTCGCGAACTCTTCCTCGTACTTGTGACGCAGCTTCATCGCGTCGCGCGTCTCGGGCAGGAGGCGATTGAAGAACTCGATGTAGCTGGGGTGATGGTTGTGATCGAACTCGTCGTAGCAGGGGTGCGTCAGGATCATCACCCCGCCCTTCTTCAAGAGCGGCTTGCCCCGGTAGAAGTTGTGGAAGTAGCCGAGCCCCATCACCTGCACCAGCAGCGGGTTCAGGATCGAGTTCACGTTGTAGGGCGAGATGAACGGCACCGGGCAGATCAGCACGTCCGCCTGACCGCGGACGGCCACGCCGTACTGATCCCAGCAGTGCTTCAGGATGCGCGTGTGCACCGGCTCGGTCTTGCCGGCGTAGACGGCGACCATCTGGTACTGCGCCGGAATGGAGTGAAACAGCTTCCGCTTCGCGGCGCGCGGCAGCTTCGACAGCGTCCAGCGCATCGCCTCGAACTTCAGGCGGTCGACCTCGGTGAACTCGTCCTCGTTCTTCGAGAGGAACGCGGTCGCGCCCGCATAGATGCGGTTGTTCAGCGCGGTCTCGATGTGGAACACGTTCATGTGGCGGTCGACGATCGCGCCCTGGCGCTCGACCTTCTCGTTCAGCTTCGACCGCTTCGGATCCATGTAGCTGTCCGAATCGCGGATCGTCTGCGGCTCGTGGTGCGGGCGCAGCGCCTCGTAATCGCACAGGCCGACCGCCACCGACTTGTGGCCGCCGTCCATCGGCACGAGGTTGATGTTCACGTAGATGACCAGATCGCTCTCGACGCAGCGGCGGTTGATGTTCACCGGCTCGTGGTGATCGGTCTTCCCGAGGTGGACGATGCCGTCCGGATCCTCGGCGTCGTGGTTGTAGTAACGGTCGGGATAGAAGGCGTCGTAGATCTTCGTGCCCACCATCCGCTTCATCTCGGCCGCCGACAGCCGCCGGTGCAGCGAGTTGGCGATGACGATGTGCACGTCGTCGACGCCGTTCGCGTCCAGCAGCTCGAGCAAGATCTCGATGATCGTCTGCCGGATGTCCGGCGTCGTCATCGGCGGCAGCGGCAGGCTGATGTCGTCGACCGCGATCGTCACGCGCATGCCCGGCGCCAGCTGGGCGTACAGCGGATCGGCGTCCAGCGGGTGGTTCAGCGCGTAGCGGATCGCCGCGCCCGGGTTGGCCAGCCCCTCGATCGGCGGCTTCGGGTAGAGGACCCGCGTCCCGATCGGCAGGTCCTCGAGCAGCAGGTCCTCGCCCGAGAACAGGATGCGCGGCGCCGAATCGCCGTCGATGTAGACGACCTGCTCGTCCTCCTTGTTGCGGGGGACGGGGCCGCGAAGAATCTTGGGGGCTCTTTCTCTCATGTCACCGCAAAACCGCAGGTCATCGTAAATCCAAAATGGGCCAGTCGTGCTGCAGCGCCGTGCCGCGCAGCCGGATGTCGGGGTTGCAGGCCGTCGGATGGCCGACGACGGACAGCATCGGGAGATCGCTCATGCTGTCGCTGTAGGCGTAGCAATCCGACAGGTTGAGGTTCTCCTTTTCGGCGTAGGTACGCATCCAGCTCGCCTTGGTCGCGGCGGCCATCACCGGGGGCAGCAGGCGCCCGGTGGCGTAGCCGTCAACGAACTCCAGACGATTCGTCACATAGTCGTCGATCTTCAGATGCTTGGCGAGCGGCCCGACCGTGATGTCCAGGGCGCCCGTCACCAGCACCTGCCGCAGGCCGAGCTGACGCGATTTGTCGATCAGCTCGTAGGCGCCGGGGAAGATCGACTTCCGCAGAACGGTGTCGAACAGCTCCTGCGCCAGGCAGCGCAGCCGGTCTTCGGATTCACCCTTGTAGCGCACGAAGAACAGGTCGTTGAACAGGCGGCGGTTGTAGAAATCCGCGGCCATGAACATCGGGACGCTGATGAACGTGGCCGCCGTCTTGACGAGGCTCTTCAGGATCCCCTGCTGGTTGCGCGCAGAGAACGCGAACGCGTGAACCAGGTTGGTCCGCACCAGCGTTCCGTCGAGATCATAGAAGGCGGCGGCGCCCATCCGTGGGGGCAGCGTATACCATGAAATCGCGCATTTATCCGCGCCGTACACGGATAGGCGCATAATGCGGTCCGCACCTTAGCCATAGGAACGGCATGACGAAGCGCGCTGGTGGCCGCGAGCTCCTGACGACAATTTTGAGGGAGGCTGCGCCTGCCGATCTGCGGATCGTCGGCCGAATGCTGTTCCACGCCGCCATCGTCGGCGTGGCGGCCGGGCTGATGGGCGCGGCGTTCTTCGCCGCCCTGGAGGTCGTGCAGCGCCTCATCCTCGAAGACCTGGGCGGCTACCGCCCGCTGCGCGCGCACGGCGAGACGTTCCTGCCCGAGATCACGAACCTCGGCCACTTCAAGCCGTGGCTGCTGGTGGTGCTGCCGGCAATCGGCGCGCTCGCGAGCGGCATCATCTCCGAGCTGGCGCCCGAGACGCGCGGCGGCGGCGGCGACGCGATGATCAACGCGTTCCACCGCCAGGACGGCGTCGTGCGCAGGCGCGTCGCCTGGGTGAAAGGGCTGGCGTCGATCTTCACGCTGGGCACCGGCGGCTCGGGCGGCCGCGAGGGGCCGACCATGCAGATCGGCGGCGCGCTCGGATCGACGTGCGCGTGGCTGCTGCGCGTCGACGCCCGGGAGCGGCGCATCCTGATGGTGTCGGGCGTGGCGGCGGGTATCGCCGCCGTGTTCCGCACGCCCCTGGGCGCCGCGCTGCTGGCCGTCGAGGTCCTTTACCGCGACGACTTCGAATCCGACGCGCTGATCCCGGCGGTCCTCGCCAGCGTCGTGGCCTATTCGGTCGTCATCGCGATCTTCGGGGAATCGACGCTGTTCGCGATCCCCGGCCACTACCCGTTCGTCATCAAGCAGCTGCCGCTGTACGCGCTGCTGGCGCTGATGGTGTCGGTCCTGGCCGTGATGTTCCTGTCGTCGCTGCGCACGGTCCAGCGCGTGACCGCGTCGCTGACGATCCCGCGCTGGGCGCGGCCCGGCCTGGGCGGCCTGGCGGTCGGTGTGTTCTGCGTGCCGATCATCTGGCTGGTCGGCATCAGCCTGGCGCAGCCCGGACAGGGCCTGGGCCTGCTGGGCGGCGGCTACGGCGCGGTCCAGGTCGCGATCAGCGGCGTCGACTGGCTGCCCGTCGGGTGGGCGGGCGTCGGCCTGCTGGCCTGCCTGTGCCTGGCGAAGATCATCGCGTCGTCGCTCACCATCGGCTCGGGCGGCAGCGCGGGCGACTTCGCCCCGGCGCTGGTCATCGGGGGACTGTTCGGCGGCGCGTTCGGCCGCGCCGCCCAGCTGATGCTCCCCCACTCCCAGATCGATCCGGGGGCGTTCGCGCTGGTCGCGATGGGGACGTTCTACGGCGGCATCTCGCACACGCCGCTGTCGTCGCTGGTGCTGGTCTGCGAGCTGGCGGGCAGCTACGACCTGCTGGTCCCGCTGATGCTCGCCGAGGGCATCGCGTTCGTGGCGCTCCGGCGGCGGTCGCTTTACCGCGCGCAGCTGCCGACCCAGCGCGATTCACCCGCCCACCAGCACGCGACGTTCGACGTGCTGCGCACGACGCGCGTGGGCGCGGTGATGCGGATGGTCTCCGTCAGCGGCGTGCCGATCGCGGCGCCGGCGCTCAGCGTGCGCACCGACGCCGACCTGCGCACCGCCGCCGAGACGATGCTGAACAACAAGCTGCGCGAGATCCCGGTGCTGGACGCCGACGGACAGGTGGTCGGCCTCCTCGACGAGGCCGACATCTCCCGCTTCTACTTGAAGGCCGCCGACGACCAGCAGCCGAAGCCGCCGCCGCCGGTCGACGCAGATCCCGACCCCTCGCCGCCGTGATCGACGGCGGTCGGGCCTACTTCTCCTTCTCCTTCTTCGCCTTGAACTCCGCGATCATCACGTCGCGGACCTGCTTGGGCACCTCGGCGTACTTCTGGAACTCCATCGTGAACTCGCCCTTGCCCTGGGTCATCGAGCGCAGATCCGTCGAGTAGCCGAACATATCGTTCAGCGGCACCTCGGCCATCGCCTGCACGAAGCCTTCCTGCTTCTCCGACGAGACGATCGTCCCGCGACGCTGGTTAAGGCTACCCATGACGCCACCCTGGAACTCCTCGGGAAACTGCACCTCGACGCGCATGATCGGCTCGAGGATTGTCGGCTTGGCCGCCATGTAGGCCTCGCGGAAGCCCATGAGGGCCGCCGTGCGGAACGCGATTTCCGACGAGTCGACCGGGTGCGAAGCACCGTCGTTGATGACGCACTTCACGCCGACGATCGGGAAGCCGATGAGCGGCCCCTTCTTCATCGCCTCGCGGAAACCCTTGTCGCAGGCGGGGATGAACTCGCGCGGAATCGAGCCGCCCGTGATGTCGTCCTCGAACTCGTAGCCGGTCGGGTGCTCGGCCGGCAGCGGCTCGATGTAGCCCGCCACCTTGCCGTACTGGCCCGAGCCGCCGGTCTGCTTCTTGTGCGTGTAGTTGAACTCCGAGTGCTGGCCGATCGCCTCGCGGTACGCGACCTGGGGCTTGCCCGAGATCACCTCGCAGTTGTACTCGCGCTTCATGCGCTCGATGTAGATCTCGAGATGCAGCTCGCCCATGCCCCGGATGATGGTCTGGGCCGACTCCTCGTCGCGGTGGACGCGGAAGGTCGGATCTTCCTTGGTGAAGCGGTTGAGGGCCTTGGAGAACTGGGCGGCGTTGCCCTTGTCCTTGGGGGCGACGGCCAGCGAGATGACGGCCTCGGGCACGTGCATCGAGGTCATCGTGTAATTGATGGACTCTTCGGTGAACGTGTCGCCCGACGAGCACTCGACGCCGAACAGCGCGACGATGTCACCCGCCGACGTGGTCTCGATGTCGTTCATCTCGTTCGAGTGCATGCGCACGAGACGCGGCACCTTGACGCGCTTGCGGTTGTTCGAGTTGTTGACGATGAAGTCGCCCTTGGCCAGCGACCCCTGGTAGATGCGCATGTACGTGAGCTGCCCGTACCGCCCGTCTTCCAGCTTGAACGCCAGACCGACGAACGGCTTCTTCGGGTCGGACTCGAGGATCACCTTCTCCTCGTTCTTGTCCTGATCGAGGGCGATGTTGGTGACCTCCT
>Ga0070684_100001364_pt1 | contig 17519 bp, 14 predicted proteins | sample KBSC723LmetaG_FD_65653 | JGI IMG/M metagenome (GOLD analysis project Ga0070684, IMG submission 65653) | Corn rhizosphere microbial communities from Kellogg Biological Station, Michigan, USA - KBS C7.2-3L metaG | ecosystem: Host-associated > Plants > Roots > Rhizosphere ...
TAATTATTTGAAATCAATACAGTCCACCAGCATAGAATCTATAGAAATTATTACCAACCCATCTGCAAAATATGAAGCTGCAGGAAATGCAGGCATCATCAATATTAGGTTGAAAAAAAATAAATCACTCGGCACAAATGGGTCTGTAAATGCAGGCGTAAACTTTGGCGACTATCCCAAGTTTAATACAGGAATTACTTTAAACCATAGAAATAAGAACATGAACATCTATGGCAACTATGCTTTTAATAAAGGCAAGAATAAAAACAAAATAGATCTGTATCGTACTGTTGCTGACAGCTTATTTGATCAACAGTCAACAATGATAATGGAAAATGAAAGCCACAACTATAAAGCAGGCGTCGACTTTTTTCTTAATAAGAAAAACGTATTGGGCGTAATGGTTAATGGAACAGTTGCAAAACCTACCGTATCCAACGACAGTCATACCGACATATCCTATCTGCCGACAGATTCTCTTAATAGAATTTTAGTTGCCGAGAATAGCAGTATAATGAAACGCAACAATTTTAACCTGAATGTAAACTATACTTATACGGGTGCAGATGGAAAAAGCTTAACACTGAACGCAGATCATGGTTATTACGATATCAGTACCAATCAACTTCAACCGAACTTTTATTATGATCCTTCCGGAATAAACATTACTAAAAGTGTGATTTCAAGAATGATTTCACCAACCAATATTTATATTAATTCCTTGAAAGGCGATTGGGAACAAAATTTTAAAAAAGGAAAATTGGGTTATGGTGGTAAGATTGCTTTCGTAAAAAGCGATAACGATTTCCAGAATTATGATGTAGCTGGATCTAATGAAGTATTAAACACAGACAAGAGTAATCTCTTTACTTATAAAGAAAACATTAATGCCGCTTATGTAAATTATAACCGTCAATTCAAAGGCGTGATGGTGCAAGCCGGTGCAAGGCTTGAAAACACAATTGCGAAGGGGAATTCGTCAGGGGTAAAGGATAATAAAGACTGGGAAGATGGTTTTGATCGCAATTATACCAACGTTTTTCCGAGTGCAGCCGTTACGTTCAATAAAAATCCAATGAGCCAGTTCGGAATTAGCTATAGCAAACGTATCGACCGCCCGGCATACCAGGATCTTAATCCGTTTGAATTTAAGTTGGATGAATACACGTTCCAAAGAGGTAATGTTGATCTAAAACCACAATACACAAACAGTTTTGGACTATCACACACGTATAAATATCGGCTCACTACTTCACTTAATTATAGCCATGTGAAAGATATGTTTGCTCAATGGATCGATACAACTGAAAAATCAAAAGCTTTTGTACAAAAAAAGAATTTGGCACAGCAGGATATTATAAGTTTCAATATTAGCTATCCGTACCAATACAAATCGTACATGATATTTGCCAACATCAGCAGCAATTACTCTATGTATAAGGCTGACTTTGGGCCAGGGAGGGAAGTTGACCAGGATGCATTTGGTTTAAACTTATATGCACAGAACAGTTTAAAATTTGGCAAGACAAAAACATGGACTGCGGAACTAACCGGGTTTTACGTAGCACCAACCATTCAACAAGGTGCATTCCGCTCTAATTCTTTATTTAGTCTTGACGCAGGATTGTCAAAGAATTTATGGAAGAACAAAGCAACTATTAAAACATCGTTCAGTGATATATTCAACACCCTGCACTTTACCGGTAAACAGGAATTTGTTGGGCAGGTGACAAAAGTAAAAGCTCAATGGGAGAGCCAACAGTTAAAGGTAAATTTCGTGTATCGTTTTGGTAGTAATCAAATCAAGGCCGCAAGAAACCGTACCATTGGAGCCGAGGAAGAAACCAAAAGAACACAGGGTGCCACAGGACTTGGCGTTGGTCAACAATAAGTGTAAACTCTAACAATGATAAAGGAGGGTTGTTCCTCCTTTATCTGTTTCAATAAATAAGATAAATTCGATACTCTGTCAATGATTAAAACAAAAAAACGATATGCTTTCTGGAAGGTGTTTTGGGTAGTAATGGGACTGAACGTCATTTTTACTGTTTTAGGTTTTATTGCTTTGTCCGTATCACCAATGTATAGCAAGGATTTTGACTGGGGTACTATTGTTTCATGGCATTATTTATTCTCTCAGATACTTAGCGTTACGTTTTCCTCAGTGTTCTATTACCTAAGCGTTAATAGTTACTACCAGCTATTTAATCAAAGGAAACCGGCAAGCGATTATATAAAACCTACCGTTATAGCTTTGTTTTCCCTGGCCGGCTATTTTGTACTGACCTATTTTCTTACCATAACAAAAAGGATCATTGTATCGGTCAACAACAGCAAGTTTGAGCAGGAAATGACACCGGGATTAATGGCGTTTTCCTATATTCTTTCTGGTGTGTTTTTTATAGGAATGTCTTTATTAATTGCCTATCTCACCCATCTTCGTGATGAAAGAAAGCAACGCAAAGTTCTGGAAGCACAAAAAATGCAACTGGAGGTGGAGAAATCCCAGGCGAATTTTAATTTTCTGAAGGCACAGATCAACCCTCACTTTCTTCACAACACGCTCAATTTTTTATATGCGAAATCATTGCCTTATTCCTCTGAATTATCAGAAGGCATTTTAACACTGTCAGATATCATGCGTTATGCATTAAGTGAAGGCAATGCAAAAGATGGCAAGGCACCATTGAAGGATGAAATTGAACATGTGCGAAATGTGATTAAAATTAACCAGCTTCGTTTTAGCAACAACTTAAACGTCAACTTCAAAGTAGAAGGCATTGTAAATGGCGCCACAATTATTCCATTTGTATTAATTACACTGGCGGAAAATGCTTTTAAACACGGAGATTTAAAAAGCACGCAACACCCAATTGATATTAATCTGCGGATAAATGATTCAAAGCTTTATTTTTATTGCCGTAATAAAAAGAAGACAGGACCAAAGGAACTATCCACAGGCATTGGATTGGACAATATTAAAAAACGCCTGGATCTTGCTTATGGTAAGGATTATTGTTTGAACATAAAAGATGAAGCAGAATTTTATACAACTGAACTGATTATTTCTAGAATATGATCAATTGTATAATTGTTGATGACGAGCAGCATGCGATCGATATACTCGTTCATTATGTCAATCAAACACCTTATTTACATTTAATCAGTACAACTACCAATCCGATTGAAGCCTTACAGGTTGTTGCTACACAAAAGGTAGAACTTATCTTTCTTGACATTCAAATGCCGGAACTATCAGGAATGGACTTCATCAAAGCCATTCAAGGAAAGGCAAAAGTGGTATTGACAACAGCCTACAGCGATTTTGCATTGGAAAGCTATGAACTGGATGTGGTTGATTATTTGTTGAAACCAATCCGGTTGCCAAGATTTTTGCAGGCAGTGCAAAAAGCCGCAAAAGAACTTGAGGAGCACAATGATGAAAAGCCAGCCTTGCAGGAAGACAATGATGATTACATCTTCGTAAAAACCGAATCAAAAGGCAAGCTGTTAAAAATTAATCTCGACGAAATTGAATACATCGAGGGCATGAAAAACTATGTGGCCATTTATTGTGGGGGAAAGAAAACACTTGTTTACACAAGCATGAAAGATTTGGAAGAACGCTTATCAAAAAAGCAGTTTATCCGTGTTCATAAATCGTTTATCATTCCAATAGCTAAGATTACCGGAATTGAAGGAAATATATTACGGCTCAAAAATGTAACAGCCGAAATCCTGATCGGGGATAATTACAAAGCAGACCTAATGGAAATCATTCGCAACAAAATGATCCAGTAATTATTTTCCACCATAAAACCAGCACTAAAAATCTTTATTTTTCACCTTTGGTAGCGCAGCTGTTGTATCAACAGGATGGACTGGAAGCAAAACCAATTTAACGGCAGAATCGCTTTTTGCATTTCCTGAAGTTTCATGTTTCAAAACCGTGTTATTGTTGTTGTCTGTATTAGCAGTGCCTTTCTTAACTGTTACCTTTTCTTGTTTTGTTGCCGGTTTTGCTGGAGTTGATTGTGCTGCTGCAAATCCGCTTAATGCTACTAAAAATGCAGCCGTGAGGATAATTTTTTTCATGGCAAACAATATTTAATGAAGAAAAGAACTACCTCAATCGGCGCAAATTCTGGGCCATATCGGTAGTTACTCTTGCTTTTTCAATTTCAATACGCCATGAAACTAAAATGGTCATGGATTAAATTCCATGACCATCGTCACCGCACAATATGATTTTACATTAGTTAAGTAAGGCAGATGATTGCAAATAATTCGAATCAGGATTGTAAACAAATAATACAGATCCGTCTTTAATGATATCGATCACTTTAGCGTACTCATTTTCGGGTAAAGCGGGACATCCCTGGCTGCGACCCATATATTCGCTGTTTACTCTTCCTGAATTTACATAAGATGCACCATGTACAACTACGCCTCTTGCCTCTGCATTATTGTTGAACCCTTCTTCCAAACCACTAATCTTTAACGATAATCCATGTTTACCTCTATAGGTTGACTTTGTTACATAAAAACCGAGGCTACTTTTATTAGAATTCAAATTATTAGAAAAACTTCTGGCCATGTCTATACCACTGTTTCTTCCATGAGCTACGAAAGTGTTCCATGTCAGTTCATTATTTTCCATGTCAAGGATGTAAAATCTTTTACTACGCGATGATTGGCTGAGATCAACAATTGTTAAGTATTGAGGATTATTAACCAGCCCGCTGTCGACCAAACGCTGGTAGCCTTTTATAGCATACTCAACTGTCTCTTTTGATAAACCAGCATCCTGCAAATGCAAACTGTTAAATAATTGTTCACCTTGTGACACCTCATGCACAACCAATGCCGAGTCTGTTGAAGCACTCGTGTTAATTTTTTTGATTGCTGAATTGTTAGCCTTAGCGAAAGAAATAAACATAAAAGAAACAGACACAATAAATGCAGGCAGAAGGAGATGTTTCATCATAGTTATTGGGGGTTTTTCCGTTATTGGAGGCACAAATTTCCGAAGAAAAAACCACATACAGAAAGAATGAGAAGAACGCTAAGAAAACTTTATGAAATGTCTGGAGAAGCTGACTCATGGCTTATTTCAGGTATTTTTCATCATACGGAATTGAATTGCAGAGCACCGTATAGCCATAATATTTTTTGTAAACAAACGAGTATTAAAACAAGACGATTATTTCAATATTATTTCTAATAAGCGTTCTTATTTATGCTCATTCATTTCGAATAAAGCAAGGAAAACCAAAAACAAATGAACTAACACATAACCGGCCATACATGTTTTTTTAAAACCCAGTGCAATAAAAAAGGAGCAATTGATTGCTCCTTAACTCTAGTTTTCAGTAGGCTAATATTTTTAATTCATAATTGTTGAATAATCTATGCGACCATCTTTTTTATCCATTGTACGGCCAATTCCATAACCTCCTGCTGCACCAACTACACCACCAATCACTGCACCTGCTACGCGATTTTTCTTATTTAATATCGCACCACCTGCAGCACCAGCTACACCACCATTGACGGCGCCTTTTGCTGCTTTACTCCAACCTTCATTCTTTTCCACTGTAGGAGTTTCAGTTGATCCATTACCAACAGATCCATTGCCTGTCTCGGCCGAACTGCCTGAAGTTTGTTCCGTCGAAGTGGAATTAGGAGATGTTGTTTGACTACTTGAAGAGGGTGTACTTGTTGTTTTTGTAGATTTTGTTACCGGGACATATTTAACAATGGTTCTTGTTTTTTCGGGTATTGCCTGTGTTTGCTGAGCCTGGTATGCATTTATACTGGCCAATTCATTCTGCGCTTTCCATGCATTAAATGCTGCCATGCCAATGGTATCAGGCTGCGAAGTACTTTGTTGAGTAGCCTGAACAGCATCGCTTTTAAGTTCTGGCGTTGTGTTACAAGCCGCCATCAAAAATGTAAATCCGAGAATGGGTAAAAGTTTTTTCATGTTAATTGATTTAAGATTGTACTCCAAATTTTTCAGAGCGCATATGAGACCGTGTGACACAATAAAAGTTTTAATACAGTTTGTTAACTGTTTTCAAAATTGTAGATCAATTCTATTTAAAAAGAAAAAGGAATGAATTACCATTCCCGTTAGACGTCAATTATAAAAAATACGAAAAAGCTTAACTATTTGTTATTGCCATTTTTCTTCCTGATGTTGTTTTTGAAATCATCTGAGCAATGTTCAATTATCTCATCAACAATTAAATGAATCTGATTGGTATGTAGAGGTTTGGTTACAAAACCAGCATTGAAATTTTTTGCAAAAGCTGCATCAGCGGGGAGGCTTGAAGTGGAGAACAGAACGGCAGGAACATCTGAAAAACTGTCGAGTCTTCTTAAACGGCGCAATGTTTCTTTACCATCTAATCGCGGCATATTAATGTCTAAAATAAACAGGCAGGGAGCTGCGTGCTCAGGATCAATCGTTTCAATAAATCGAAGCAGATCTATTCCATCTGAAAAAGTCATTAATTCCACGTTGTTTGAATAAACCTGGAAAGCCTCACTTAAGAGTTCAATATCATCAGGGTCATCATCGGCATAAAGCACTAAGCTCTTAGGCGGAAGGGATTGAGTCATTTTTGAAGCTTGTTATCACAAATATGATTAAAATGTAATTACAAAAAGAAAAATTAAATCTACATGTCCTTTTCACCCGTTTTTTTGTTCTTCAATTCTATGATGTTAATTTGTTCGAGGTATGGTTGAAGAATATCGGTGCTGTTAGAGGTAATTATATGATCGATTTCTTTTCGGTAAAGTTTGTAATAAACCTCCACATAAAATCCGTGAAGTTGAAACAACACTACTTGCTGTTGTGCTTTTTTTCGCTTGCCTACATAAACGGCATGTTGATACAAAGTTTCAAATTGTGTTTCTTCTGGTAGATCGATAAATTCTGTTAGAGAAAGTGCTTTCTTGGTCATGGCTCAAAAATGCAAAGTTGGGATCCAACATAAATATAGACAATACCTGAGTCTGATTTACGACCGTTTTTTTAGGAATTCTGCCGTAGATGAACAATTCGAAACAATTTTAAATATTGGTAAATCAGAAACTCCAATGATTATGCTAGCACATCAATCTTGAATTTTGCAGCATATATTAATTTGCATGTGGCAAGGTTATAAATTGAGAAACCATTCCCAATTCAATGTACCGATTACATATTGTTCCTTTCTTTTGGCTTGTTGGCTGGCCAATGCCTTTTTTCTACAGTGTCGAAATTTTTTGTGCCCTGCTTAATTGTCTTCACTTCGCTGAATAACACCTGGATAATATCACCATTTGGCGTCTCGGCAATGTAAGCAGAGGGGGTTACAGCTAACGGCGTTAAAATAGTATTTGTGGCGACCAATTTGTCACCAGCCTTTTTCGGTTTATTGAGTCTTAAGGAAACGGCTAAAGTTTTACTCACAACTTCTGGAGCCGGCCGTGTATTCTTATTTACAAAAGGCAACGGATCAACGGCGCCTGCGGAGGTATACACACCGAAATGGAGGTGCGAAGGGGTATGTTTTGCATTACCCGTATTTCCAACAAGTCCAACTGTTTCACCCCTTCTCACAAACTGGCCTTCAGACACCAATTGTTTATCGAGATGCGCATAGTAGAGAGTATAGTTTTGTCCCTGGGGTCTTAACCATACTGTTTTTCCACCGATGCCTTCCTGCTTGACACCAACTATGTAACCATCTGCAGCAGCAATAGCGGCCGAATGTTTTGGCGCAAAAATATCAATGCCTTCGTGGTTACGTTTACCGCCATCCCTCGAGTCGCCCCAATAGCTTCCAACATTGGCTTTGACATAAGATACTGGAAAACCCAACGAAGGACCAATGGAAATCGAAAGACTATACTCGACGCTTTGAAACAATTGGGGTTGTAGTCTCAGTATGTAGTCAGCCGATTCGGCTACATCGTAATAAAATTGAAGTAAACTGGTGTCCGCAGACAAAACCGGTGACCCACTCGTTTCGTTTGATTTGAAGAGATCGGAATAAATAGCAAAATTGGAGCTATTTTTTTTATTTAGTGTGAAGGTCAGTCGTTCACCATGTCTTGCATGAAATTTCAAACCGAGCGAGCGTGGTCGGTCTGCCTTAAAAAATCCATTTTGTCTGTACGGTAGTTGAATGGCCTGCGCAGTTTCAAGTGCTTTTTTTGAAGCTGCAATCCAGGCGCGCCCTTCAGGAGTGTTGTCGAGTTTTTTGTCTTCGAGTTTATCTGCATATTGCTCATGTGGCGTTTTAGTTCCGCCAAAGATTTTATGTAATGTGGAGCTGCAGGAAAAGTTGATTGAAGCAATCAATACTAAAATGCAAAAAATTTTCATGGACATTGTGCTGCACTTTTATCAAACACAACGCCGGAAAAGGTGAAAAAATTATTAAGTATGACCAGCCTTCCGACGGATTGCTAGCCCGGAATAAAAAAAGTTTCCTGCAAACCTTTAGTTTATCTTGATTGTCGACAAGAATTTTATAATCCGGAATGTTGTGAAAGTTAGTTATTAACATTTTAAAGATCTGGCATTTTTAATGCTGTTGTGGCGCATTATCCATCCTAATCACCTATCTAAATCCAAAACAATGACCAACTATCCTGTGCAACAGCGTCCTTACATCCACGACAAATCCATTGAGTTAGGTATTTCTTCGGAAATTATTGCGTGTGCTTTAAATATTCTTTCTCAAAGCCGCAACCTTGTAAATGCCATTGATAACGGAGTGGAAATAGATGATTATATCTACCGGGACATTTTGAAGCAGGCCTTTGACAAACGAATGGCCGGTGCTGAAAGGGACATTTATTCGCCAGATGAAACCCGTCAAAGAGCGGCGGAACGCGATTTAAGAGTTCTGGAAAGAGAAGAGCTGACTTCTGATGCTTTTTACAGGGCTGTACTTCCTTTGATGGTAAAAACGCTCCATCATCAACCCATACGCAGATTACATGCTGAGGAAGCATCTTCCATTGTAATGCAACTGGCTGAATGCAAAAGACGATTCAGGGCGGCTACCCTGACTGAACTTATTGTGAAGAAGTGCAGCGCAGAAATCGAAGCTTTTCAATAGGCTGGTGCTATTACAATAGGAAGGTTCAATGATCAGGACATCTGCTTCTTTGCAGAGGTTGCTTCACTAATGGCACAGCTTTTACATCAAATAATGTAAAGGCTTTTATGATTGCTTTAGAATTTAAAGACCCAATCGAAGTAACAACACCAAAAGGGGATGGATACATTTGGTACATGATCGATTATGGACCTCACTCAGATACACTTTATACCATCATCATAAAACAAAATGGTGAATGCTGGCAAATGAGCCATAAAGATTTTCGTGTAAAAACAAATGCTTCGTTAGGTGTGAAAGAAGATTATCAAAAAGACAATATGCTGAATAGAAAACGGGGTCAACAAAATTAGTCACGGGCTCTTTCTTCATACAATTATGCATCCTCACACAACTACACCTATCTCAAATTAAAGTAGTAAAAATAAGTTCCTGAGGCTTTCGAATAAGCAACAACCATTTTATTAAGCAACGATATCAGCAATCTTTTCATTAGTTGAACACTTTAGTTGCGTTGTGTTAACGCAATTCATTCATTAAATTCTCCATTCCAGTCTGTCTTGTCTTTTTTTCCGGCACTTCACAAATTAATCTTGCATCCTAATTTAAAAACTTTAACCAACAGTCATGAAACAGTTTGAACTAAATAGTGCAAAAGAGAAAAAAAACATTGTACTTACGAAGCTTTTTATACCCTTTAATTCACTGCTATTTTCAGTGCTTTTTTTAACCTCCTGCGGAAAAGATCCGGTGACTCCTACACCGCAACCTGATCCAAACTATCATCTTAATGTATCACAATCAACTATCCAATCACCTGCAAACGCAGGCGCTGCTACCAATATTTCAATTGATGCCAACGCCGATTGGAAAGTAACTGTACCTGCCGGTATAGACTGGATAGAAGTCAATAAAACTTCAGGTACCGGCAACGATGCAATCCAGGTGAAAGTTTCAAAAGAAAACAGCACCGGCTCCAAACGAACTGGTTCCATCAACGTGTCATTGGTTAATGGGAAAGCGCCATCAAAAGAAATTTCAGTGGAGCAGGATTTCACCGTATTAAGTTCTGTTACTGTGGCATGGAAAAAAGTACTTGGTGGAAATGGGAACGACTATGGATATTCGATTATTAAAACCTCTGATGGTGGTTATCTTCTTTCAGGCAGAACCACAAGTAACAATGGTGACATTACATCCACTAAAGGTGGTATCGATTTGTGGGTTGCAAAACTGGATGCCACGGGTTCTATTAGCTGGCAGAAATCTTACGGCGGAAATGCAGATGAATACAGCGTAGCAGCTGCAGCTACCCCTGATGGCGGTTATGTGCTGACCGGGTACACACTTACAAATAACAACGGTGATGTTGGAGCGAATCATGGCAGCACAGATTTCTGGGTAATTAAAATCAATAGTAGTGGAACATTGCAATGGCAAAAAACATTGGGTGGTACAGGCGACGACCGTCCTTCAGCAGTTGCTGTTACTACAGAGGGTAAGATCGGCGTAGCTGGTTTTACCAACTCAAACAACGGCGACGTAAGCGGTAATCATGGAAGCCAGGATATATGGGTGATATTGCTGGATAATGCCAATGGTAATTTCATATCAAAAAAAGCTTTTGGCGGCAACGGTGACGAAAGTGCAAAAGCATTGGCAGCAGCTCCTGATGGAGGATTATATGTAGGTGGTAATTCTTCCTCAAGCAATAACGGTGACGTGGGTACGTCAAAAGGGAACACTGATTACTGGGTTCTTCAGCTTGATAAAAATCTATCCATTGTATGGAAAAGCAATTTCGGAGGAATTAACAATGAGGACCTGAATGCGCTTGCCGTGGGTGCGAATAACACTTTGGTTGTTGCCGGAAGCACAAAGAGTAATAACTCAGGCGATGTGGGAATTGGTAAAGGAAGTGAAGATATGTGGATCATTACGATCAATGCCACTACTGGTGCATTGCTCTCACAAAAAGTTTTAGGTGGTGATGGAATTGATGTAGCGAAAGGTTTGCTGGTAAGACCGAATGGAAATGTAGTGATTGCCGGCTATACTTACAGTAACGGCAACGGAGATGTTGAAGCGAATCATGGTGGTGGTGAGTTTTGGGTGATTGGGTTGAACCATAATGGAAATATAGCCTTTAAAAAAGCCCTTGGCGGTGATAGCGACGACCTGGCCTATTCGATAGCAGAAGGTAACCAGGGTTTTGCAGTGACCGGATACACACTAAGCAAGGACAATGGCGACGTGGGTTCAACACATGGCAACAGCGATATTTGGGTTGTGAAGCTGAATGATCAATAAATAACACTATTCATAAACAAACAGGGGGTGAAAATATTCATTCCCTGTTTCTTTTTATTGCATTGCTTATTTAGTATCCATCCACATTGGCTTTAATTTTTCAATTTTTTTAAAAACCGGGCAACTTTCAGAATGCGCTCCCGGCAAATAACCTGTACTCATTAAAAATTCATTGACGATTTCACCGCCTGTAAACCGGAATGTTTGTTTGAATCGTTTCACCCATTCTTCTTTCGATAGCGGGTGATGTTGATCAATCCAGTTTTTAAAAGAACCATAATCTTTTTGCAGCTCTGTTACCTTCTTTGCATTTTCAATTGCTGCATTAATCTTTAAACGATTTCTTATGATGCCAGCATCGTTCAACAATTTGTCAATTTTCTTTTGGTTATACTTTGCTACCTTCTTTAAGTCAAAATTGTCGTAGGCTTTGAAGAAGTTATCTTTTTTATTCAGAATAGTTGTCCAGCTTAAACCTGCCTGGTTGATCTCGAGCACAAGTCTTGCAAACAATTCGTTGTCGTCATGAAGCGGGAAACCGTATTCATTATCGTGGTATTTTTTGTGAACATTGTCTTTATCTAAACCTGCAACGTACGAGCAGTAGGTCTTTACCGGAATATCCATGATGCAATGTTCAGAAAAATATTTTCATAGTACACCATCATTTTTACATCAGCTCCATTAAAACGGTAACGGAAGTACTAAACATAGAAGAAACATAAATCCACAGCCAATAAGAATCGACTTTGTTTTTGTTTTTACATAACAGAACACGAACACCGTGATTGTTTCCTAATTTAGTTACATTCATTCCTACTTATCGATCCACTCATTCATCATATTGCAAGCTATCATTCACTTTCTGAAGCAGCCTTAAATGCAGTGAAAGATAGCTTTAATGAAATCGTTCTTGCGAAGAATGAATTTCTTGTTACCAATGGAAAGCGATGCAGGCATTTGTATTTTCTTCAGCAGGGTGCTTTGCGTGGATACTATACCCTGGAAGGAAAAGAGATCACACATTGGTTTGCATTTGAAAATGATTTCGTTACTTCTTTCCATAGTTTCATTACAGGACAACCGGCTGTGGAAAATATTCAATTGCTCCAGGGTAGCATTTTATGGAGCATGTCCAGGGAAAAGCTCAACGTATTGCTTGACTGTTTTCCTGAAGTAGAAAGACTTGTGCGAATTATTTACGAAAACTATTACATACGCTTAGAGGAACGTTTTATTAATTCACAATTCAAGTCTGCAGCGGAGCGATATCAAAATCTTTTAGAACAGTCACCTCACATAGTTGAAAGAGTTCCACTAGGATACATTGCTTCTTATTTAGGCATTAGCCAGGAAACTCTCAGCCGGATACGTGGCCGTATTTAACATTAGCGTTTTCTATTTTTGATCAAAGTCAAAAGAGATGGGAAGCGCACTAGATAGTTTCGGCAAAACAAAAATTGTTATGGAACCAAAACAAACTCTAAAACCTTCCGCCGCTTTTATCGGTGCTTCATGGATGGCATTGATTACTGGCATAACTGCTTTCATCATTGGGCTCTGGAATGCTGATATGGAACTCAATGAAAAAGGATATTATTTCACCGTGTTGATGTTTGGATTATTCTCGGCAATATCTGTTCAAAAAGCTGTTCGCGATCAATTGGAAAATATCCCGGTTACTAACCTGTATTACGGATTGGCATGGTTCGCCACCATCTTATCCATTGTATTACTTACCGTAGGACTATGGAATGCCGAGCTATTGAGAAGCGAAAAAGGATTTTATGCAATGTCCTTTTTGTTAAGCCTATTTGCTGCCATTGCTGTGCAAAAAAATACAAGAGATCTGAACCTGGCGGAAAAGAATGAAAACTGAAAACCAGATGCACGGTCGTTTTACAATTCTGGTAAATTATTTTCTATTTGCCTTCCTGCCTTCTTTCTATTCAGATAAATGAATATTAAGTAATGACGGGCACGAAGTTTTAGTACATAATAGGAAGATGAAAAACAGAGTTCTGCTGGGAAGCAAGTCAATTATAGTGGATTATCAATTTATCAAGCCTGAACCGCCTGATGCATTCTCCATCAGCAAACCCTGAAGTCACAAGCCCTTGCAGGATACCAGATTTATTTGAATGATCCTATTGTGAATTGAAGGACTGTTGTAGTCTTGTCTCAGATGCGCTACTTTAATTGTTCTTCAATTACACCCAGCGGAGAGCGTTTCGTAAAAGTCACAATTGTATTTATTTCATGGTCGGTAATTATTATATTTGATTATACCAATAATTACCCGATGAGGAAGCTTGGGTACTTGTGTATCATGCTTATTTTGTTTTTCTGTTTGCCTGTGTCTGTCAGGGCTCAAACTTACTGCAGTGTAGGTAACAACTGTACCCTTTATAATATCACCAACGTCAGCTTCGGTTCTATTAATAATACAAGCATCTGCGGTGCAACTGGGTATTCCAACTATACCCTTATAGTTACTGATTTAATGCAAGGTTCTTACGAACCGATAACTGTTATTGTAAACAGCAAACAGAGTTCACGTTTTGTGTATTGTTATGTTGATTATAACGGTAACGGATCGTTTGATAGCAAAGAATATACATTATTGTCATCATCAAGTGGCAATACTTATTTAGGTTACGTAAAAGTGCCTTTCAGTGCAAAATTAGGACTGACCCGGATGCGTGTTATTTACGGTGATAATGCTACAAGCAGTTGTTTTCCCGGCTTCTATAGCGAAACTGAAGACTACAGCATTAACATAACAACCAATGCCACTACTGCGAAAGGGCATGTTATTTACGTAAAAACATCTGCATTGGGTTCTGATAATACTGGCAGAAGCTGGGTCAATGCAATAACCAATGTTCGCCAGGCAGCAGCAATTGCCACCCAGGGGGATACAATAAAAGTCGCTTCTGGCACTTATTACTCTGGTTTAGATCAAACGAATGGTATCATTCTCTCCGATTCAGTAACTATGTTAGGAGGCTATCCTGGCACAGGTTCACCAACTGATGCCGATCGTAACTTTTCAATCAATCAAACGATATTGGATGGATTAAAAAGCAGTACTACTCCTTACACAAACGCCGACTATCACGTGTTCTATGCAATCCAAACCAAAGATTGTATGGTTGAAGGATTCATTATTCAAAACAGCGGGTACAGTTATGGAGCAGGTGGCCAGACAGTGGGACGTGGGGTGAGAGTTGAGACAAGCTCAAACATCGTTTTTAAAAATTGTGTATTTACAAAAAACTATGATTACACGAAAGGTTCGGCCATTTCTGTATACAAAGCCAATGTAAAATTTGTTAACTGTATTATTAATAAAAACCAAAGTAACTATAAAAGTATCCAGAGCTATTATAACAGTATATTGATTGAAAAAGGAAGCACAGTAGATTTTACTAATTTTTTAGCGGCAGGAAATGGAGGAGGATATCTGATCGAAATTGATTCCAGCTTCGTGAATTTTAAAAACAGCACTCTTGCAAATAATATTTTTACAGCAGGTGTTTTTTCCATTGCTAATAAAAGCGAACTGGCTTTGGCTAACTCCATCCTTTATTATAATGCAGTATATAATGGTGGCTGGCAAACCTATAATTATGACAGCATTGAAATAAAAACGAGTGCATCGGTTGTAAGCCTTCGAAGCTCACTAACACAATCAGAGAGGAATGGCACTAATCTTATTACCGGTATTTCCCCCCGGTTTAAAGACACCAGCAGTATTACAGGATCCGATGGTTTTTATTTTACTGCTGATGATGGTTACTCCCTTACTAATCCATGTTCACCAGCTTTGAATGCCGGTTTAAATGCTGAAGCTTCGGGCATTACAACTGATATTGCAGGATCACCCAGAATTTTCGGAACAAGTGTTGACATGGGTGCTTATGAGTTACAACAAGCGGTGGGACCTGTTCCGAAAGTCATTTATGTAAACGCTGCTGCAACCGGGGCTAACAATGGAACGAGTTGGGCAGATGCTTATACCGATCTGCAGAAAGCTTTGCATGCTTGCAGCGACACGATAAAGTTAGCCGCAGGAACTTACCAACCATGGAAGTCTTCTGTCAATCCTTCTTTTTACTGGGTAGAAAATAATCGAGTAATACTTGGCGCCTATCCCCAAACTGGCAACCCTACAAATGCTGATAGGAATTATGACCAATATGTAACCAGTATTGATGGTAGTACCAGTTCGGGACAAAAAATGTTAACTGTCATGAAAGGCATTGGCCTTGACAGTACTTCTATAGTGGATGGCTTAACCTTTACAAACACCTTTACCAGTAACGATCCGCAAGATGGTGCTGTGGTATACAGCCGCTGTCTGAATCCTATAATTAGTAATTGCGGTTTTACAAAAAATTCTACGAGAGCTTTTGCGGGCAGGTACAATCAACAACTTCGGTTCATAAACTGCAAAGTTTATGATAATACAACGATCGATGGCGGGTATGGAACTCAGTTATTTGTGTTGACGGATTGCGGGGAAACAATTTTTAAAAAATGTATTTTTCAAAACAACGGTTTACCAAAATCGAATATAGCCGGCCAATACGGCCCTGTACTTACCTTCAACAACACCAATGCTCTAATCGACAGCAGTCTATTCAAAAGCAATAAGTCTCTTGTCATATTAAATAACGGCAGTAATCCGTATGTTTCAAACACATCGTTTCTGAATAATTATGCCGGTGATCTTCTTAACCGTTATTCCGAGCCGGTATTTTACAATTGTGTCTTTCGCGATAGTATGACACTTGTTAAAGCAGTGGAATATGGAGGTATAATGAATAATTACATAAGCAAACCCATTTTTACAGATTGCCAGTTTTATAATGGACAAACCTACCGGTTCGGTGGTCTTGCCTATAACGATAGTTCGTCTGCAAAATTCACCAATTGCATTTTCAGCAATTGCATAAATACGTTTTATAACACCAATAGCAGTAATATCGAATTAACCAATTGTATTAATTATGGAAGCAAGGGCGCATCTTTTGCTTCGCCATTCATGAACAATGTTAGAAGCAATCCGGTGATCACAAATTGTGTGGTAACAGGAAGCGAATATCACCCGAATCCCTTAATGACGAACGAAGGAGGTTCCAATCCAAAAATCTATAACTCTATTTTTTGGAAAAATTTTATTGGGTACCAGCCTAATTCTTCATCAGACAGGATAGAAATACAGAATAAATTAGGCTCGCAACCGGTTATCCAAAATTCAATGTTCGAAGTGTACAATGCTGGAGGGAATAATAAGATGGCTGTTGATCCTCGCTTCAAAAATTATTTGAGCCCGATTGGCCTGGATAGCGTATGGTTCACTGCTGATGACGGTCTTCGCTTATGCGATTGTAGCAATGCTATAAATAGCGGCAATAATAATTTGGTTCAAATTTCCATTGATGTAACCGGGCGGCCGAGAATAGTTAATAATACTGTTGACCTGGGAGCTTATGAATTGCAAACCGTACCCGCTATATCTATAAGAACAGCTTTTGTAAATGTTTCCGCAACAGGAAATAATACCGGTGCCAATTGGAAGGATGCTTATATCAATTTGCAAACTGCTGTTTCCAATCCATGTGTAGATTCTATAAAACTTGCTGCCGGAACTTATAAGCCTGCATATAAAGAAAGAGATAGTGTTTTTAACATCGATCACACTATGGTGATACTTGGAAGTTATGATACCCTCTCAGGTAACAGAGATGTGGATACATATCCTTCTGTTCTCTCCGGCGATATAGGCTTTGTTCAAGACACTGCTGATAATAGCTATGGAATTGTTAGAGCTCTTTATTTTGACTCCCTGACACTTGATGGCATAATATTACAGGATGTAAATAACCGCAATAAAACAAACTCTTATCAAAACCATTCAGCATTAAATGCGCAGTACTTGCAATTTTTGTCCATTAAAAATTGTCGCCTCAACAACAATGTCAATTTAGCGTATGGCAGTGCGAATGGCGCAGGAGTGAGCGCTGTGTACATAAAAAAGTTTGAAATTGAAAAAACGGTATTCTCAGCAAATGAAGC